>Ga0209056_10000044_pt1 | contig 113228 bp, 125 predicted proteins | sample GraSoiAngelo_114_FD_185876 | JGI IMG/M metagenome (GOLD analysis project Ga0209056, IMG submission 185876) | Grasslands soil microbial communities from the Angelo Coastal Reserve, California, USA - 14_0903_13_40cm (SPAdes) (version 2) | ecosystem: Environmental > Terrestrial > Soil >... | reverse complement strand
GACGCCGACACCGTCCTGGCGCGGACGAAGCCGTACACCGTGTTTACACCCCGCGCCTACCTCGGCCAGGCCTCACCATACCAGGACAACATGTTTCCGTCCTTGAACAAGTTCCACGATCCGTTCAGGTCCTCGATCAACGAGACACGTGGCTCGCGGGACTTCTTCGTCGCACGGTTGGCCGACACATATCTGATCGCTGCCGAGGCGCTGATGCGTGATGGCCGGCCCGCCGAAGGCCTGCCATACATCAACGCCGTGCGGCGGCGCGCCGCCATCCCCGGACACGAAACGGAGATGGAGCTGACCGTCGATCAGCTGACGCTCGATGCCATCCTCGACGAGCGCGCCCGCGAGCTCGCGGGCGAAATCACGCGCTGGTTCGACCTGGTGCGAACGCACTCCCTGCTGAGCCGGGTCAGGCTGTACAACCCCGACGCCAAGAACAACATCAAGCCGTTCCACGTGCTGCGACCGATCCCGCAGATCCAGATCGACCGCACCAGCATCCCGTACCCCCAGAACCCGGGGTACTGAGCGTGCCCGACCGGCGGACGTTTCTGACGACGAGCGCGGCGGCGATCCTTGCTCCCCGCATGACGTCCCCCCTCCCCGGAACGGAGAGGGGGACAGGGGGTGAGGACTCTGGAAGGGGGAGCGAGGGGGTGAGGCTGGGCGTCGCCAGCTACTCGCTCCGCAAGTTCCCGCGCGCCCAGGCCATCGAGATGGTGAAGGCGCTGGGCACCCCCTACATCAACCTCAAATCGGTCCACCTACCATACGAGCTGGCGCCCCAGGAGCTGGCCGCGGCGCGGCGCGAATTCGAAGCCGCCGGGCTCCAGATCGTCGGCGGCGGCACGATCACCTTCGAGCAGGACACCGACCCCGACGTCGAGAAGTACTTCGCGTACGCGAGAGGCGCGGGGATGTCCCTCATCGTCGCCACCGCCGACCCCGTGATCCTTCCGCGCATCGAGCGCTTCGCCAAGCGGTACGACATCAAGGTCGCGATCCACAACCACGGGCCGGAGGACACGCACTTCCCCTCCCCCTACGACGTGCTGAAGCAGGTCCGGACGATGGACGGCCGCATGGGTCTGTGCATCGACATCGGGCATACTGTGCGGACCGGCACCGACGTCGTGCGGGCAATCGCCGACGCGGGGCCGCGGCTGCTCGACATGCACGCCAAGGACCTGCGCGACTTGTCGGCGAAGGCCAGCCAGTGCATCGTGGGCGAGGGCGCGGTCCCGATCGTCGACATCTTCCGGCAGCTCGCGGCGATGCGCTTCGCGGGCTACGTCAACCTCGAGTACGAGATCGACGCCGACGACCCCTTGCCCGGGATGAAACAGTCGTTCGCTTACATGCGCGGCGTATTGGCGGGCCTTTCGGTGCGGCGCCGCACCCAATCCTGACGGGAGGTGCAGATGTCCAGTCATAAGAACAACAAGGAGCAGCGGATGCCTCGTCGCGAGTTTGTGAAGACGGCGGCCGCTGGCATCGCCGCGGTGTCGATCCCGGCAGCGAGCTACGCGCGCATCCTGGGCGCGAACGACCGCGTCCGCGTGGGGATCGTCGGGTTCTCCGACCGGTTCCGCCAGGCGCTGCTCCCGGCGTTCAAGGCCGCCGGCCCCGCGCTGAACTTCGAGATTGTCGCCGTGTCGGACATCTGGAACCGGCGCCGCGACGAAGGCGTGGCCGAGATCGAGCGCGTGATGGGCGCGAAGCCGCGCGCGTTCCGGAACAACGAGGAGATGTACGCGGCGAAGGTCGCCGACGCCGTGATGATCTCGACCCCCGACTTCCTGCACGCCTACCACGGCGTCGAGGCGATCCAGGCCGGGAAGGACGCGTACATCGAGAAGCCGCTCGCTCACAGCATGGAGCAGGCCATCGCGATCCGCGACGCCGTGAAGAAGTCGGACCGCGTCGTGCAGATCGGCACCCAGCGACGCAGCGCCGCCAACTATCAGGCCGCCAACGAGTTCATCCGGTCGGGGAAGTTCGGCGACATCGTCATGGCGGAGATGACGTGGAACGTGAATCAGCCCGGGCGTTGGCGCCGGCCCCAGCTCGTCTCGACGATCAAGGAGACGGACACTGATTGGAAGCGCTTTCTGGCGTACATGCCGTTCGAGGCATGGGATCCCCGCAAGTACCTCGAGTACCGCCTCTTCTGGCCCTATTCCTCGGGGATCCCGGACCAGTGGATGGTCCACCAGATCGATACGGTGCACTGGTTCACCGGCTTCCCGCGCCCGCGCAGTGTCGTGGCCAACGGCGGCGTCTACCTGTGGAAGGACGGTCGCAAGAACTGGGATACGGCCACGATCGTGTTCGAATACGGGCCGCTCGACGATCCCACCAAGGGCTTCCAGGTGGTGTACGCGTCGCGCATGACGAACGGCGCCGGGGGCACGAAGGAACTGTACTACTCGAACGCGGGGATGTTGAACCTCGATACGAACGAGATCTCGCCCAACGGCGGGCTCACCGAGCGCTCCGCGGCGGAAATGGGCATGAAGGCGAACCAGCTGCCCACGATGAAGCTCTCCGAGGTGGCGCCGACGGAGACCGCGGCGAACACCGGCGGTGACTCTTCCACCATTGCCAACGTGCGGAACTGGATGGAGTGCGTCCGCTCGCGTGGGAAGACCAACGCGAACATCGACGCCGGCTACAGCCACGCCGTGGCCCTGTGCATGACCGTCGCCGCGATGCACACCGGCCGCAAGGTGATGTTCGATGATGGCAAGCAAGACATCGTGATGAGTTGAGGAGGCGGAACACCATGCGCAAGCCTTGGCTGTCGTGGTGGCTGGGTCTGGCTGTGACGTGGGTAGGGGCGCAGCATGCTGCGCCCCTACACGCGCAGGAGGTAGCGCCCCGCATCGAAGTCGTGCCGCACGAAGATCTGCGGCGGGTCGACGTACTGGTCGACGGCAAACCGTTCACCTCCTACATCTGGCCGACGACGCTCAAGAAGCCGACGCTCTACCCGCTCCGCGCGGCGTCGGGCGCCGTCGTCACGCGGGGCTGGCCGCTCGACCCCCGGCCGGGAGAGCGCGTCGATCACCCGCACCAGGTCGGGCTCTGGTTCGATCACGGGGACGTGAACGGGCTGGACTTCTGGAACAACTCGGACGCGATCCCCGCGGCGCGGGCCGACAAGATGGGCACCATCCTCCATCGCACGGTGCGGGGCGCCAAGAGCGGCCGGGGCGAGGGCACGCTCGACGTGACGGCCCAATGGGTGAACTCCCAAGGCAAGCCTCTGCTGCGCGAGGACACCCGCTTTGTCTTCCGGGCGGCGGACGGACTGCGCGCCATTGATCGGATCACGACCCTGACGGCGCTCGACGCACCGGTGACCTTCACCGATAATAAGGAAGGGCTGATCGGTCTGCGCGTGGCGCGGGCGCTGGAGCAACCCGCCAACACGCCAGAGGTGTTCACCGATGCCGCCGGACACGCCACGACGGTCCCCATGCTCAACAACGAGGGCGTCACCGGCCACTATCGCAGCTCCGAGGGCCTCGAGGGCGACTCGGTCTGGGGCACGCGCGGGCGCTGGACGATGCTCACGGGGGTCGTGGAAGGGGAGCCCGTGACCCTCGCCATCCTGGACCATCCTACGAACGTCGGCTTCCCCACGTACTGGCACGCTCGCGGTTATGGTCTCTTCGCCGCCAACCCGCTCGGGGAGAAGGTGTTCACGAACGGAAAGGGCGAGCTCAATTTCAAGCTCGCCCCCGGGCAATCGACGACGTTCCGTCACCGCGTGCTCATTCTCTCGGGGACCGCCACACCGGAGCAAATCGAGACGTACTACCGGGACTTCACGCGGTGACCGTGGCTGCCCGGGCCGTCAAAATCCACCCGGCGGACGACGTCGCGGTGGCGGTTCGGGCGCTCATCGCAGGGGACGAACTGATGGTCGAGGGCGAGCGCGTCGTGCTCGCCGACGACGTCCCCACCGGTCACAAACTCGCGCTGCGCCCCCTCGCCCGCGGGCAGACGGTCGTCAAATACGGCTTCCCCATCGGCGCCGCGACTGCGCCGATCGCCTGCGGCGCGTGGGTCCATTCGCACAATCTCAAGACGTGCCTGGAGGGCGTGCTGGAGTACGGGTACGAGCCGGTAGGGGCGCGTGTAGGGGCGCAGCATGCTGCGCCCCTACCGGTGCCGACATTCATGGGATACCGCCGCCCCGGCGGCCGAGTCGGTACGCGCAACGAGGTGTGGATCCTCAACACGGTCGGCTGTGTGAACCATGCGGCAGAGCGCATTGCGCGCGAAGGCGCGGCGCGGTTCCAGGGACGCATTGACGGCGTTTACAGCTTCTCGCACCCCTACGGATGCGGCCAGCTGGGCGACGACCTCCGCAACACCCAGCGGACCCTCGCCGGCCTGCTGCGCCATCCCAACGCGGGCGGCGTCCTGGTGCTCGGCCTCGGCTGCGAGAACAACCAGATGGACGCGCTCCTCGAGCTCGCGGGCACCGTCGACCGCGACCGCCTCCGGTTTTTCAATTCGCAGGACGTCACCGACGAGGTGGACGCAGGGCTCGAGGCCCTGGGGCAGCTCGTAGCCGCCATGACGGGCGACCGCCGCGAGGAGTGCCCCGCGTCCGATCTCATCCTCGGCCACAAATGCGGGGGCTCAGACGGGTTGAGCGGTATCACGGCGAACCCGCTCGTCGGGCGCATCGCCGATCGGGTGACCGCGCTGGGCGGCGGCGTGATCCTCACCGAAGTGCCGGAGATGTTCGGGGCCGAGCGGCTGCTGATGAACCGGGCGGTCGACGAGACCGTGTTTCGGCAGATCGTCACTCTGATCAACGATTTCAAGGCTTACTTCATCCGCCACGGGCAGCCGATCTACGAGAACCCGTCACCGGGCAACGTCGCGGGGGGCCTGACCACGCTCGAGGAGAAATCGCTGGGCGCGATCCAGAAAGGCGGCCAAGCCACCGTGACGCAGGTGCTGCGGTACGGCGCGCCCGCGGCCACGCGAGCGGGCGGTCTCGCGCTGCTCGAATCGCCAGGGAACGACGGCGTGTCGTCCACGGCCCTGGTCGCGAGCGGCGCGACCGTGCTCCTCTTCACGACGGGCCGCGGCACGCCACTCGGTTTCCCCGTGCCCACGCTCAAGATCTCGTCCAACACCGCGATTGCCGAGAAGAAGCCGCATTGGATCGACCTCAACGCGGGAGCGTTCCTCGACGGTACCGCGACGATGGACCAGCTCGCGGACGACCTGTTCGCGCTGATCCTCGACGTGGCGTCGGGACGAGCGCTCGCGAACAACGAGAAGCACGGGTACCGCGAGATCGCGATCTGGAAAGAAGGCGTCACCCTGTGACGTCCACGGCCGCCCCCCCAACGCCCCGCCTCGGCTACCGCTGGACGATCTGCGCCCTGCTGTTTGCTGTCACCACGATCAACTACATGGATCGCCAGGTCCTGAGCATTCTCGCACCCACGTTGCAGCGCGAGCTGACCTGGTCGGAGTCGCAGTACGCCGCCGTGGTCTATTCGTTCACCTTCGTGTACGCCTTCGGCTTCCTGATCGCGGGACGCTGGCTGGACCGCGTGGGCGTGCGGCGCGGCTTCGCGACGGCGGTGATCCTCTGGAGCGTCGCCGCGATGAGCACGGCGTTCGCCCGCACCACCGCCGCCTTCGCGGCTGCGCGCGGGATGCTCGGGTTGGGCGAGTCCGCCAATTTTCCCGGTTCGATCAAGAGCGTGGGGGAGTGGTTCCCGAAGGACGAACGCGCGCTCGCCACGGGTATTTTCAACGCCGGCACGAACACGGGCGCGATCGTCACGCCCCTCGCCGTTCCCTGGATCGCGCTGACGTGGGGCTGGCGCTGGGCGTTCGTCGCCGTCGGCGCGCTCGGCTTCCTGTGGCTGCTGCTGTGGCTCGCCCTGTACCGCAGTCCGCCCGCGGACACACACCCGGACGAACCCGACGGAGCCCGCGTCCCATGGATCCGCCTCCTCGGCGTGCGGCAAACGTGGGCGATCGTGGTCGGCAAGCTGATGGCGGACCCCATCTGGTGGTTCTACTTGTATTGGCTCCCCAAGTTTCTGGACGCCAAGTACGGCATCAAGCTGGCGCAGGTCGCACTGCCGCTCATCGTCGTCTACCTCGTGGCCGACGTCGGCTCGATCGCGGGAGGCTGGCTCTCGAGCGGCCTCATGAAGCGCGGGTGGACGGCGAACCGCGCCCGCAAGACGGCGATGCTGCTCATGGCGCTCCTGATCGTGCCGACGGCGTTCGCGCCGCACGCGGGCAGCATGTGGACGGCCGTGCTGATCGTCAGCGTGGCGGCCGCGGCGCACCAGGGGTGGTCGGCCAACGTCTATACGCTGGCGAGCGACATGTTCCCGCCTTCGGCGGTGGCCTCAGTCTCCGGGATCGGCGGGTTCGCGGGCGCGATGGGCGGCGTGCTGTTCCAGTGGCTGACCGGGCACATTCTCGACGCGACGGGGAGCAACTATGCGTCGATATTCGCGGTGTGCGGATTCGCGTACGTCACCGCCTGGACCCTCATTCACATTCTCGCCCCGCGGCTCGAGCCGGCTCGGTTGAGTCCCGAGGCTGCGTCTTGACCCCTGTCAACGAGAAGCACTCATGATTGCACCGATCCTACTCCTCTCTCTCCTCCAATCCCCGCCCAACACCCTGACGCCGGCGGAGAAAGCCGCCGGCTGGCGTCTTTTATTCGACGGCCAGACGCTCGCCGGCTGGCGCGGCCTGGGCTACGACACCGTCCCCACGGGCCACTGGGTCGTCGTGGACGGCGCGATCAAGAAGATCGCGAACGGCAACGTGCCCCGCGTCGCCGATGGACGGCCGCTCAACGGCGGCGATCTCATGACGGTGGACACGTTCGGGGACTTCGAGCTGAGCTGGGAATGGAAGGTCACGCCGAGCGCGAACAGCGGCGTCAAGTACAACGTCTCCGAAGAGATGTCGCTCGCGCAGAACGGCGCGATGACGCCCACGGCGGTCGCCAGAGGCGCCATCGCCCCGAATCACTCGGCGCTCGGGTTCGAGTACCAGATGCTCGACGACGACCGCCACGAGGACGGCAAGCTGCCCACCCACCGCTCAGGCGCGTTGTACGACCTGATTGCTCCAAACGTCGCGAAACGGCTGCGGCCGGTGGGGGAATGGAACCGCTCGACCATCATCTTCCGCGGCAACCACGGGGAGCACTGGCTGAACGGCCAGAAAATCGTCGAGTTCGAACTGGGCACGGCCCACATGGATTCCCTGGTCGCCAAGAGCAAGTACCGCGTCATTCCGGGCTTCGCCGACCGCCGCAAGGGACACATCGTCTTGCAAGATCACGGCGATGAGGTCTATTTCCGCAATATCAAGGTGAGACCGCTATGAAGCGCCGCGACTGAGCCTGCTCGTCACGCGCCCCACCCCCTAGTTGGATCGCGCCGAATCGGTGTAGATGATGATCTTGCCGGTCAGCTGCGGCTCTTGGCCCTCGTCGCCGCCTATACGGGTCAACGAGCTCGAGTCGAAGAGGACAGCGTGGCCACCAAGCCGGGCGGCCTCTTTGATGAGCCGCTGGCGGGCTCTGTCGACGGCCCCTCGCGTAGACACGATCGCGACCACCAGATACGGCCTGGCAGGCTCTTGTGCAATCAACCGAATCGATTGGGGAGTCGTCTGGGGCCGTAGTGAGGGATCGAGCACCAGGATTTCCGAGTTGCGGGCGCACGCCAAGGCGCCGAGCAACGCGGAGAGCGAAAGCACGCAAATCTTGAGCATGGAGCCTGACTGGTTGGTGTCTATATGGATACGTTTGACATCGGGAGGATGTTCGCGGACTACGAACTGGGGCGGGAGGACTCGAACCTCCAACTTCCCGGTTAACAGCCGGGCGGTCTGCCAGTTGACCTACACCCCACTATGGGACGCCGAGAAGCCGAGAGGCCTAGACGCCGAGGAAAGCCAAACAAAACACGATAGATTTGCTGTGTCAATGAACATTCAGGCCGCGAAGACTACGGACCTGCCGGACATCCTGACGCTGCTCAAGACGGCGGCGCTCCCGGTTGCCGGAATCGAGAACCATATCGAGACGACTCTGGTTGCGCGCGATTCCGAGCGACTCCTGGGATGCGCGGCGGTGGAGGTGTACGGCCAGGCCGGATTGCTGCGGTCGGTGGCGGTCGAGGCTGGACATCGGGGCGAAGGGTGGGGCGAACGGCTGACCACAGCGGCGCTCGAGCTGGCACGGAAGCGGGGCGTCCGCGACATCTATCTGCTCACGACGACCGCCAGTCATTTCTTTCCGCGGTTCGGCTTTACCGCGATTCCGCGAGCCAAGCTCGATCCGGCGTTGGAGCAATCCGAGGAGCTGCGCGGTGCCTGCCCGGCGAGCGCCCTCGCCATGCACGCCTCGCTCCGTATTGCGAGGTTACCGTAAGCGAGTCCCTGGCGCGCGACGAGGTCTCCGTCAGCGATTAACCGCCGATCACCTCCGCCAGGCAGCGACCCCGTCGGACGCGGGATCGTCGGTCACGCGGATCACGCCGGTCCCGTCGGCGTTCATGACATAGATATCGTAGTTACCGCCGGGAGCGCTCGTGAACGCCGTGAACGCGATCCGACTGCCGTCCAGAGACCACGCAGGCTCCCGCCCGCCCGTTGCGGTGTTGGTGAGGCGCGTTATGTCCGTGCCGTCCGCGTGCATGACGTAGATGTCGGTATTGCCGCCCCGATCGCTTTTGAACGCGATCCGGTTGCCGTCAGGCGACCAGGCGGGGTCACTGTCGCCAGCCGTGCCGTCGCTGAGCCGGGTCTGCGCTGTCCCATCGGCGTTCATGACGTAGAGCTGCCATTTGCCGTCGCGGGTGCTCACAAACGCAATCTGCGCGCAATCCGGCGACCACGCGGGGCTTGCATCCGTGCCCTGTGTGAACGTGAGCCGCGTGACGCCGGTACCATCCGCGTTCATCACATAGATCTCGTAGTTGCCGTCGCGATTGCTGTAAAACGCGATCCGGGCACCGCACCACGTGGGCTTGCGACTCGACGCGGGGCCGCTGCTCGTCAGACGGGTGACGCCAGTTCCGTCAGCGTTCATGACGAAGATGTCGTACCCGCTGTCGCGGTTACTCGTGAACACGATCCGGTTGCCGTCGGGCGACCAGGCGGGCTCGTAGTCGGCAGCGTTAGCGAGATTGGAGAGCTGGGTGACTCCCGTCCCGTCCGCGTTCATGGTGTAGATGTGGTAGTTGATCGGGCCATCACGCGTGCTTGCGAAGGCGATTGTCCCTCCGGGCGGCGGGGGCGGTGGAGGCTGCGTCGTCGGGGCGAGCGGCGGTCGATCCGTGTTACAACCAGCAATCAGCAGGATAGACCACAAATAGAACGGACGAAGACGTGGACGAACCATACCGACCTCCCCCGGAGAGACTGCTGGTCTGAGACGTGGTCGTTGATGCCGCAACGTCCATGCCCGCACCTAGCGTCATAATCAGTGGGAGATTGCCCATCGGTGGTCGTGGCATCGGAGCAACGCCTGGGGCCTTGATGCCACGTGGATCACTTCAGTACTTCAGCCCCGCCTTCTCCGCAAAACTCTTCACCGCTTCCTGCTCCTCGGCGCTGAGTTTTTCGGGTAGCGTCACATGGGCTTCCACGTACATGTCCCCGCGCCGTCCGTTCTTCTCGATGCCATGGCCCGGAATCCGGAACTTCTGCCCATGCTGCGTACCCGGCGGAATGCGGAGCACGACATGCTTGTCATCGAGCGCTTTGACCTTGATGCGGGAGCCGAGCAGCGCCTGCGCGAGATTGATCGGCACGACGCCGATAAGATCGAGCCCCTCGCGCCGGAAAAAGCGATCGAGCGCGATGTGGATTTGTACGATGAGGTCGCCGCGGCCCTTCGGCCCCTGATTCTTGAGACGCAGTCGCGCGCCTTCTTCGACGCCCGGCGGGACCTCGACGTTGATGCGCTTCTCGACGCGGACTTCGCCGGCGCCCTGGCATGTGGGACAGCGCTGCGAGGGCACGGTGCCCTTGCCGCGGCAGACCGGGCAGGGCCGATTCACCGCGAACCCGCCCTGACCGAACGAGACCGTCCCGCGGCCTTTGCACTCGGGACACGTGCTGACCGTCGCACCTTTTGCCGCGCCCGTGCCACCGCACGTCGGGCAAACCTCCTGCATGACGAGCGTGATCGGCACCGTCCCGCCCAACGCGGCGACACGGAACGGAATCGTGACCTCGGTCTCGGTTTCCTCCGGCTCGGCTTCGCGACCTCCTGCGCCGCGGCGCCCGAAGATCGACGAGAAGATGTCGCCCAGGCCGCCGAGGTCGGAGATGTCGAAGTCGCTGTCAGGAGGACCGCCGCGGCCGCGCCGTGTGCTGGGCCCCCCCCCGCCGCCACCGCCAAAGCCGCCCGGGCCGGCGAACGCGCCATACCGGCGCAGCTGATCGTATTTCTTGCGCTTCTCGGCGTCGCTCAGGACGTCGTGCGCTTCATTGATCTCCTTGAAGCGCTCGGCGGCCTGCGGATTGTTGGGATTGCGGTCAGGGTGATGCTGTTTGGCCAACCGCCGAAAGGCTTTCTTGATTTCGTCCGTCGTGGCGGTTTCGGCGACTCCCAGCACCTGATAGTAGTCGCGCTGTGCTGCCATTACTGTCCCTGCCAGGTCAGCACCACAACGCGGGCCGGCCGTAGCAACGTGTCGCGCATCTTATAGCCCGGTTGCACCACCTGGCCTACGGTGTGATCCTGCTCCGGTTTCGCCGCGGGTTGCGTCGTCACCGCCTCGTGGACGTTCGGATCGAACGGCACGCCCGCCTGATCGATGCGCGTCACGCCGGCGTTCTCGAGCTCCTTCCACACTTTGCGCTCCACGAGATCCACACCCTCATGGAGTGTTTTGGAATCGATCTCCGCGGGGTCGATGTGCGCAAAGCGCGACAAATCGTCCAGCGCATCCGCGAGACGTGACACGATCTCCGCTTGCGCGCGCGCCCACGTCTCGGCGCGTTCTTTCGTCGTGCGCTTGCGGAAATTGTCGTATTCGGCCGCGAGCCGCAGATGGCGCTCTTTCCATGCATCGAGCTCTGAGACAGCTCCTTGAGACGCAGCAGATGCAGCAGATGCAGCAGACGCAACAGGTCCCCCCGAGGTCTCCGACGACGCAGGAGCGGGCACCGGCTCGCCCGTATCGGGATCGAGCGAAGGGGCGCGTGGCGTAGGCGGAACCTGTGGCGAGTGGGCGTGGCGTTTGTTGTTCATGGATTTGGAACCTTCGGTCCGACAACAAGATACCCGGGGGCTCGTTGTATCGGTAGCGCCCTACGGGCGATATCCCGCGATAAAACGAGCCACGTCTTCCCGAACCGCAGGCGCGGTCAGCAAGTCGTGGGGAAGCTCGGCGTACCACCGGATCGTTGCGAGGGGCGCCAGTCCGTCGGCGAAACGTCGTGCCGCCTCGACATCGACGACCGCGTCGGCGCCACCGAGTACGAACAGCAGCGGTCGCTCGATCCGGTGGTAGTCGGCCACGACGGCACGCTGCGCCCATAACAGCTCGGCGCGCGCCCCAGCGGTCATGAACCCGGCGCCGCGTCCCGTGGGCAGCGTGGGCCACAGATCCGCGAGTCTGGCGGCGAGGCGTTTCCACGCGGCAGGCCGCGCGCGCGACGCGAGCCAGGGGCTCGCAATGACCGCCGCGACGGGAGGCTCGCCCGGTTGGGTCTCGAGGTAGCGCAGTACGACCAGCGCACCGAAGCCGTGACCGACGAGGACCTGCGGCACATCATGGCGGCGACGCACGGCGCGGCGCAGCGCCTGTAAATCCCCGAGGAGCTGGCTGAAGCGCGACAAATGCCCTCGGCGCCCACCGGAACGTCCAGCCCCTCGCTGGTCCACGAAGTACACCGCCAGTCCAGCGTCCTTGAGCTGCGTTCCCGTTTCCGCGAATCGGTTGGCGAGCCCCGCAGGGGGAGGCTCCGGATGCCAGTCGTGCAGAAACAACACGGCGACGGCAGGACGAGCAGGCTCGTACGCGTCATAGACGAGCGCCGTGCCGTCGGGCGCGTTGATGTGATTCATGGTTTGTCGGCGAGCAGGCGCCGGAGCAAATCGAGCGCTGCTTGGGCGGAGCGCGCCCGGATCTCGTTGCGATCGCCCGGAAAGATGCGCTTCAGCGCTCGGGCTTCGGTGCCGTAGCGCGCGACGAACCATACGGTCCCAACCGGCTTGTCCGCGGTGCCACCTGTGGGGCCGGCGACGCCGGTGATCGCGAGCGCGGCATCCACCGCAAACTGCCGCTGGACGCCTTCGGCCATCGCGCGCACGACTGGTTCCGATACCGCGCCATATTGATCGAGCAGCTCCGGAGGAACATCGAGCGTACCGCTCTTCACGATGTTATCGTACGCGACGACTCCTCCGATGAAGACCTTGGAGGCTCCCGGAACGGCGGTGATCCGCGCACTCAAGACGCCGCCGGTGCACGATTCCGCCACCACCAGGCGAGCCTGGCGCGCCCGCAGCTGGTCCAGCACAACAGCGGCCAGGTCGGCGCCATCCCCACCATACCAATGCTCGCCCGCTCGCTCGCGCAGTTGCGCCGTTGTCTCGGTGAGACTGCGATCCGCCTCGTCGGGACGCAGTCCCCACGCCGTGACACGCAGGTCCACGCCTTCGACCGACGGCAGATATGCCAGCGTCAGCGGCGCGATCGATTCTTCGATCGCGCCGACGCGTTCGGCGAGCGCGGACTCCGCAATCCCCGTCGTGCGGACCGTCCGCGAGCGCACCACGGCGCCCGACGTCCGGGCCGCGAGTCGCGGCAGCACTTCCTCGGCGAGCAGCCCGCGCATCTCCGACGGTACGCCCGGCAACATCACCACGACGCGCCCACGCGTGTCCTCGACCCACAAACCCGGCGCGGTGCCGCGCGGATTCGGGAGCACCGTGGCGCCCGCCGGGACTTCCGCCTGCGTGCGATTCACCGCCGGCATCGGGCGGCCGAGGCGGCGGAATCGCTCCTCGAGCGACCGCAGGACCGCCGCGTCCAGTTCGAGCGTTTTTCCGAGCAGCGCCGCGACCTCGCGCTTCGTCATGTCGTCGCGCGTCGGGCCGAGGCCGCCGGTCGTGATCACGAAGCCCGTCCGCTCGAGTGCCTCGGCCACCGCGGCCCGAATGGCCTCGGGGCGATCGGCCACCGAGCTGCGCCGCACGACTTCGGCCCCGGCGGCGGCCAAGGCGCGGCCCAGCTCGGCGGCGTTCGTGTCGATGATCTGGCCCAGCAGCAGCTCGGTGCCGATGGTGACGACCTCGAGCTTCACTTGCCGACTTTGAGAAGGGCCCGGTAGCGGTAGAGGTAGACGAGGAGGGAGTACACGGTGAGCACGATCGCACCCGCCAACGTGACGGCGACGAACCAGCCGTGGAATTGATCCCAGAAGTTCCGGAAGTCCCCGGCCAGGTGCATCTGCGCGATCGCGTCCTTCCAGGCGAACCACGCGATCGTCGCGCCGATGAAGATGTTCTGGACCACGGCTTTCAGCTTTCCGGCTCCCATCGCGGGAATCACGATGCCGCGGCGCTTGGCGAACCAGCGGAACACCGTGATGAGGACCTCACGGCCCACCAGCAGGAGCGCGACCCACAACGGCAGGCTCCCCCACCACGGAATCGCATAGTCGACCTTGTCGCGCGCCAGGATCGCGGGGTGTCGCGTCATCCAGAAAATGGGAATCAGCGTCGCGAACAGCAGCAGTTTATCCGCGATCGGGTCGAGCAGGATGCCGAGCTCGCTGGTCGTGCCGTAGCGACGCGCGAGATACCCATCGAGCAGGTCGGAAAAGGCGGCGATCAGGAAAACGACGAACGCGATGACCTTGGGCCAATACCCTTGAATGAAGGGCAGCAGCGCGATGACGGGCGTGAGACAGATGCGCGCCAGTGTGATGATGTTCGGCAGCGTCCACCGCATCGAACTGGGCTTCAGCTCAACGTCTTGAGGACGAGCTTGCTCACCGCTTTCAGTGTGTCGAATACGCCATCGCCGCGAACCGCCACGGCCTCGTGGTAGGGTGCGTGGCCGACCCACTCGCCGTCGACCTTATCGACCAGGCTCTCGCCCGGATGGGCCGGATCGGGCGTCGGTTTCTGACGCGCGGCTTCTTCGATCGGCCAACCCGGATTAAGGGACGCCTGGAGGTCTTTGATCGGCGCGGCATTGGGAAGGTCGCGCTTGTTGTACTGAATCGCGAACGGGATCTTGGTCAGATCGTACCCGTATTCCGCCATGTTGTCGTACAGGTTCTGCATCGACTCGACGTTGGCCTCCATGCGCTCGATCTGGCTGTCGGCGACGAAGACGATGCCGTCCACGCCCTTGAGAATGAGCTTGCGGCTGGCATTGTAGTACACCTGGCCGGGGACGGTGTAGAGGTGGAAGCGCGTCTTGAAACCGCGGATCGTCCCGAGATCGACCGGGAGAAAGTCGAAAAACAGCGTGCGCTCGGTTTCCGTCGCGAGCGAGATCATCTTGCCCCGCGTGTTGGGCGAGACCTTCCCATAAATGTGCTCCAGGTTGGTCGTCTTCCCACCCAGACCGGGGCCGTAGTAGACGAGCTTACAGTTGATCTCGCGGGACGCGTAGTTGATCATCGACATGGGCGCGCCCCGTTACCCGAAGAGTTTGTCAATTTCGTCTTCCGCCCCTTCGAGCAGGCCTTTTTGCTGGGCCTGACCCGTGCCGACCCGATTGAACATCTCCGCGAAGACCTTGTTGAGCTCTCCGACGACGCCTTTCGCCTTGAGCTTGACGAGCCCCAGCGTGGCGCGCTGATCGAACAGCACCACGAGGATCACGCGCTTCGCCACGTCGGCGAGGTACATCGATTCGCGCTCGCCCTGATGCACCAGCGAGGCGAACTCCGCCTCGCCGATCATTTTCGCGAGCTGATCGTTGGCGCTGAAGTCGGCGGCGGTGAGTGAGGCGAACGCGGTGGGATCGAACTGCGGTGTTTCCCCGACCGTGGCGACGAGTTGGCCGTTGCGATCAACGAGCAGCGCACAGCGGGCGTTCGAGTCGCGGAGAAACGCCTGCAGGTGCGTCTGGATTTGCTTGAAATCGCTCTCGTTGAAAGACCAGCTTGCGGCCCCGGCCATGCGCCTCCTAGAGGATCAGTCGGTCTCCGACATCTCGCGCCGTGCCGCCAGCGCCTGAGCGATCGTCACCGCGTCGGCATACTCGAGATCGCCACCCACCGGCAACCCGCGCGCGATCCGCGTGACACGGACGCCGCTGGGCTTCAGCACCTGCTGCAGGTACGTCGCCGTGGCTTCCCCCTCCATCGAGGGATTCGTCGCCACGATCACCTCCCGAACCTCTGAGCCATTGGCCAATCGCGCAAGCAGGCGGTCCACATGCAACTCGTCGGGTCCCACACCATCCAATGGTGAGATTCGACCGCCCAGGACGTGATAGCGGCCGCGGTAGCGGCCGGCGCGCTCGATCGCGCTGACGTCGCCCGATTCCTCGACCACGCACAGCAGGGCCGCGTCGCGGCGCGGGTCGCGGCAGATCGGGCAGGGATCCTCGTCGGCGAGGTTCCCGCAGATCTGGCACGCCGTGACCTGTCCACGGACGCGCCGGATGGCCTCCGCCAGGCGCTCCGCGGTTTCCGCGGGCTGCTTCAGCAAATGGAACGTGAGCCGTTGGGCGGTCTTGCGCCCGATGCCGGGGAGCTTAGCGAGCTCCGCCACGAGCTCCTCGATGGCGGACACGGAACTCGCCGCCTACAGCGGCAGCTGGAATGGGAACGGCAGACCCGACGCCAGCTTCCGCACTTCGGCCTGATACAGCTCGGCCGCGCGCTTTTGCGCCTCCGCCACGGCTGCCAGCACGAGGTCCTCAAGCATCTCGACATCCCCCTGCTTGACTGCTTCGGGGTCGATCTTGATGCCGCGAATGTGCCCCCGCCCGTCGACCGTGGCCTGGACCATGCCGCCACCGGCCGACACCGTCAACGTCTGCTGCGCCAGCTGCGTCTGGATCTCGGTAAGCCGCCCCTGCATCTGCTGGGAGAGCTGGAGCAGGCTAGATAAATCCGCCATGTGTCGAAAGTTACCCCTCGTCGCACTGTTGGCAAGCTATTCGAGCAACTCCAAATCTAATGCGTCTACGGCGGCGCTCAGGGTCGGATCTTTCGCCCGCAGACTCTTGAGGCGCTCCGCGCTGGCGCCGGCAAGAGTTATGCGCTCGGCGCTGGCTCCCCCCGCCGCGACAGCCACGCGTGGGGCTTCGCTGATGTACTGGCCGAGTGCCTGGGCAATAATCTCCCGTTGCCGTTCGAGCCCCTCGGCGTGCACGGCGTGACCGGGTCGCAGCGTAACGATGCGCCCCTCGACCGCGACGACTTCCGCCTCCGCGAGGAGACTGCCGAGTAGCGGGGTTTTGGCGCGGGCATCCTGCACGACTTGCGCCCAGATCGAACGGACGTTCTCCAATGTCGGTTCTAATTTCTGACCTGTGGGACGGTCGGACGGCCTGACGGCCGGACGGTCGGATACTGTCGGGGTGTGCGACGGCGCCGGCGATGGATTTGTCCGGCCGTCGGGCCGTCCGGCCGTTGGTCCCTTTAGCGCCTCCAACACTTCACCGATTTCGACCGTCCGATCGAGCATCGCCCATCGGAGCAACAGCACCTCAACGAGGAGCCGCTGGTTGGCGCTCCGGCTGAGCCGCTCCTCAGAGTCACTCAGGATCGTCAGGAGACGCACGATGTCCGCCGGGGGGAGCTGAGGTGCGTACTCGCGCACGACGCTCATCAAGCCCTCGGTCAGGCCTTCGGGCTGGCCCCCGACGCCGACCAGGAGCAGAGCACGGAGCGCTTCGCCGGCGCCATTCACGAACTCGGCGAGGTCCGCACCTGCCTCGAGTAGGCGCTCGACGAGGGGGAAGATGGCCGCGGCGTCACGCTCGACGATGGCGCGGAGCATCTCGCCGAACAGCTCGTCGGGAATCAGGCCGAGGACTTCCCGGACGCGCGCTGCGGTGACCGGGCCTTCCCCGAACGAGAGGACCTGATCGAGCAACGAGAGCGCGTCGCGCATGCCGCCGTTGGCGCTGCGGGCGATGAGGGTCAGCGCGTCGTCTTCGACCTGCAGCTGTTCTGCCTTCGCCACGGCTTTCAGCCGGTCCACGATGGCGTGGGGGCCGATCCGCCGAAAATCGAAGCGTTGCAGCCGCGACAGAATGGGCGCGGCGGTGTTCGCGATCTTCTGCGGCTCGGTCGTCGCGAAGACGAACACCACGCGGGGGGGCGGCTCCTCGAGAATCTTCAGGAGCGCGTTCCACGCCTCGCGCGTGAGCATGTGCGCTTCATCGACGATGTAGACCTTGGATCCCGACTCGGTGCTCGCGGCATACATCGCGCGCTCGCGCAGATCGCGGGCGTCGTCCACGCCGCGGTTCGACGCGGCATCGAGCTCCACGACATCCAGATTCGCCGCCCCGGTCCAGATGCGCCGGCAGGGGTCGCACTCCCCGCACGGTTCGCCCGCGCCGCCCGGGGTGCGCCGCTCGCAATTCAGGGCCATCGCCAGAATGCGCGCTGCGGTCGTCTTCCCTACCCCCCGGGGTCCCGCGAACAGGTAGCCGTGCGCGACGCGTCCCTGCGCCACGGCCCCGCGCAGCGCCGCAGCCACGTGATCCTGGGCGATGAGATCGGAGAACCGCTTCGGACGATACTTGCGCGCTAGTGCAATCATTGAGTCCTAATCTACACCGGAGCGCGCATGATGAATGATCATTGAACATTGATCATTGATCATTGATATTTCAGGCGCCCCAGGTCCGCAGGCTTTCCGCTCGTGAACCGCGTCAGGCCCCCGCAGGGAGCAGCGCTAAGCGATGTCGGGATTCGTTGCGGGGTGCCTGGGGCATTTTACTGGGCCACGGTCAACCGACAACGGTGAACCGACGCACAGCGGTTAACAGGAATCAGCGACAGTCCACTTTCCCCGGCGCGGCTCGCGGTGGCACCGTCACGGTGAGATACTGCCGCATCCCGTTGGCGATGACGGCGAGGCTCGTCGTGCCCGCCTGATCGGGCTTCAGCGTCACCGTGCCGACCGCGCTGTCCTGCACCACCGCCAGCACGCGAAAAACCCGCGCATCCGCTACGGCCGCGCGGAGACCGAGGAGCGGCGTAGGATTCGCAAACCCGTCCTGCGCGGACACGCGTAACGCCACCGCGCTGTCGGGGCGAATCGCGAAGTGTCCGGCCACGCTGGACGGGCCACACGTCACCACGAGCTGCGTCGCCGGTCCGGCGGCGACATTGAACGCCACCTGCTTTTCGACGACACCGATCGAGCCGATGACGGTCGCCGATCCGAGGCGCTGGCCCAACGTCACACCCACGTGCGCCTGCCCCGCGGCGTCCGTGGCAACTGCCGCCGGCCGAATGGTCGCGTTGATCCCCGTGAACGTCACCGCCTGACCGGAGAGCGGCGCGCCGGCGGAATCGCGCGCCTCGAACACCAGCGCGCGCGGCAGTTGCGCGCCGACGCTGCCGCGCTGCCCACCCCCCGAAACGAAGCCGCTGCGTTCCGCAGATACGTTGACGACGATCCGCTGCACCTGAAAAACTGGTGGCGGCGCGGGAGGGGTCGCGGGCGGAGCAGCCGGTGGTGGTCGGGCTGTCGCCCGCCGAGAGGCCTTGCGCCGCGCGCATTCTTCCATCGCCGCGAGCAGCGTCCGGTCGGCGCCCATGAGCTGCAGATCGTTGCGGTCGCGACTGGTCGGGTCGAAGGTGAGACAGTTGCGGCGCACGAGCTGCGCCAGCTCCCCCGTCGACATCTCCGCGGCCGACAGGAGTCGCACCAGGTCGCTCTTTCGGAGCGGCGCCGTGCGCTGTTGTTGCGTGGCGATCAGCGCGACCAGCAGCAGCACGTGCGTCATGGCCGGGGGCAACCGGAGTCGTCGAAGCGTCTCGAGACGGAGTCCACGGACGCCCACAATGCTTGATCGCGCGACACCCGCGCAGGATCGAACGACGCGAGACGCGCGCGCCGCTCGGTGTTGTAGGTAATCCACAGGTTGTCGACGGCGACAAGCCCGGTTGCCAAACCGCCGCAATCCATCCGTCCGCTTCCGAACAGCGCAGCGCGGTCCTGAAAGTTGCGCACCGCGCGCGCTAGCGAATCGCTCAGGCGATCGAAGCGCGCGAACGGCGATGCGACCACGGGCTGCGGCACCGGGACGGGCGCAGGCGCGCGCGCGGCGGCCGGCGGTGGCGCAGGCGGCGGGGCGGCCGGCGGCGCGGCCGGCGGCGACCCCGCCGTCGTCCGGCGCCGAGGAGCGGCCGGCGGTGGCGCGGGGCTCCGTTTCGTGATGCGCGACGCGAGCTGCTTCGCACGATCCAGCAATCCGGGAAGGAGAGTCGGATTGCGAATCGCCAAGTACCAATAGCCACCCGCTCCGACGCCCGCCAACACCAGCAGAATTGCGAGGCGCTTGAGCCACGGCCCGCGCCGTTTGCGACGCTTCGGTTTGGCAGCCGGCGCAGCCCTTCTCTCTTCCTCTTCGTCCAGCAGCCGGAACGCGGGCGCCGCCGTGCGGCGCGGACCGGACGGGGGACCGCGTAGCGGGCCGGACGGCACCAGGCGGGACGGCGGCAAGGGTGGCTCCGGCAAGCGCGCCCCAACCTCTGCTGGCGAGACCTGCCATGGAATGTCGTCCGACGACCGCGCGGGCGGCGGGGGGGGCGCGGGCGGCGGGGGCGGCGGGGGCGGCGGGGGCGGCGGGGGCGGCGGGGGCGGCGGCTTTGGTCGCGGCCGCTCGTCCGGAACGAACACCGGAGCGGGGGGGGGCGGTGGCGTCGGCACGGGAGGAGCCGCCGGCTCGTCGTCCGCGCTCGTCTTGACGACGGGAATGTCATCGGCGCTCGAGCGCATGATCCGGAACCCGCGATCACCTGCCGCGGGCCGCTGACGCGGCTTTTTTTCTTCCTCTTCAGCTTCCGGCGGGGGCGGAGCGGGGGGCGGCTTGGGTGGCTCGGGCGACTTCGGTTTCGGCCCGGTCAGCGTCGGGCCGTACGGCTTGTAGTTCCTCCACGTGATGAACGAGCGTTTCTTCCCGTCCGGCTTGATCGAGTCGGGTTGCAGCAGCTCGTAGAACGCCAACGGCGTCTTATGCCAGTCGGTGTTGCCTTGCGTCGCGCGAAAGAATCGTCCCGTGACGCCGCCCGCTTCGGCGGCGACCAGAATCGCGACGTGCCACGGCTCCGTGAAGAACTTCTCGTGGGTCTCGACATCGTGGGTCGTGAGGAAACCGCCCTGCCCCGGATGGCTGTGGTACCAGCCCAGCAGCGTGCCGGCCGCCTTCTTGAGCTGTTCCTGCATCCGGTCCCACAGGCGCGACACCACGACCTCGGTTTTATCGCCGTAGATCGCCTGGCTGAGCTTCAGCGTCTTGTCGATGATGGTGTACAGCGCGCCGTTTTCCGGATCACGATAGACATCGCCGATGAGGAATCCGAAAATCGCCTGGGTGGGCGAGCTCTTGAGGTGTTCCTGCAGCGCGATGACCGCTTCCTGCTGAAAGAAAATCGGATACGGCGAGCGGCTGGTGGATTTTCCTCCGGGACTCGTCGTGCCCGGCGCGGCCGGTGGATTCCACAGGATCGCCCGTTCCATGGGCATCGGCTGCGATTTGGGCTCGGGCCGGCTCACGCGAGCGTCTCCAGAACGATGCGCGCGGCCCGCTCCGCGTCTGCACGGCTCACGTCGAGATGCGTGACGGCACGGAGGCGCCGCGGTCCCCACGGCGCGAGCCGGACTCCTGCCTGCGCCAGCCGCTGCGACACCGATTCGGGGGTATCGCGCTCGCGCCGCAGATCGACCATCACGATGTTGGTCTGTGGGTCGGACGGCCTGACGGCCGGACTGCCGGAAAGCAATTCCGCAAAACGACGGGCATTTTCATGGTCCTCGCCGATGCGCGCGAGGTTGTGATCGAGCGCATACAATCCCGTGGTGATCGGCCGGATCTGCACGCCCGACAGCGCGGCGACGCCGGCCACCTCGGAGTGCACGAGATGCGCGTTCGCTTCGAGCAGGAGCTCCGTGCCCGGCTCCGTGACCAGCGCGATGCCGGTCTGATTGGCCTGCGTGCCCGACGGGAAAAAGAGGGCGTCTTCGGTGCCGAGCAGCTGGGCGATGCGCTCTTCGAGCCGGCGCGTCGTGGGATCCCCGTCGAGGACATCATCGCCCACTTCCGCGTCCGCCATGGCACGCCGCATCGCGGGCGACGGCTGCGTGACGGTATCGGACCGGAGATCGATCGTCGGAGCAGAGGGGCTCATCCGAGGCGGACGCGTTGCAGGCGTCGCATGCGCATCAGGTCGTACGTTTCCGCGACCTCGCCGCCCAGCAGAAACACGTAGGCCGTATAGTAGATCCACAGAATGAACAGCAGGACGCCGATCAGGTTCGCGTCCGACGCCACGCGGTCGAATGTCACGAAGCGCGCCACGTACAGCGTGTACAGCCGTTTGGCGATCTCGAACGCCACCGCGCAGAACAGCGACGCCACCACGCCGGTGCGCCAGTAGATCCGCCGGCTCGGCAGGAATTTGAAGATCACGAAGAACAGGAGCGTGCTGAAGAGCAGCGTGCCGAGCTGGGAGAGGACGCCGCGACTCGTGGACGCGAACGCGTTCGCCAGGAACAACGCCCCCGCGACGAATACCATGGCGAGATCGGTCAGCTTGGCGATCGGCCAGGATCGGTTCTCCTCGGTATCAAACACCTCGTTCAGAGCCGCGCGCAGTCCTCCGAACATACGAGTCGAGAACCACAGGAACAGGGGCGCGGCGAGGAGCGTGAGGTGGCCGCGGCGCGCGACCAGGTCGCCGAGGGCGCGCTCGATGAAGCCGAACTGCCCGTTCGGGCCGCCGCTCGACTCGGGGAGGAAGCGCTCCAGCAGCTCGTGGACGTTGAACTGGTGAATGGCGAGCTGATACTGCGCGAGGTAGCCGACCACGGCCAGGATCAGCCCGACGAAGGGAATCGCGGTGAGGAGAATGTCGAACGACACGGCGCTGGCGAGGAACGGAATGTTGTCTTCGTAGGCGGCCTCGAGGGTGCGCCGGACGACGCCGGTGACCGTGCGGTGCCAGCCGCCTTCACGATTCACGCGAGCGGCTCGTCCTCCTCATCGGACACAGGGGGCACCGGGGGCCTGGTCGCCCGGGCGCGACGGCGGCGGGCGGCCTCGAGCCGGCGGCGCAGCTGCTCGCGTGTCGCGATCTCCGGCGCCTCGTCGTCTTCCTCTTCGTCGGACTCCTCGGACTCCGCGTCTGCTTCGGCCTCCTTCAGGAGGCCGCGAACCTCATCGACCTTATCCTCGGCGAGCTCCTTCAGGTTGCGCAGGCCTTTGGTCACTTTGCGGCGCGTGCTCTCCCCGCCCTCGGTCGGCGCGAAGACGAACCCCGCCACCGCGCCGAGCACGATGCCGAAGAGGAACGCGCCAAAGCCGCCTCCAGTCCGCTCGCTCATTCGCCGGCCTCCGCGTCATCCGGTGCCGACACCAGCGCGGTCCGCGGCGCGGCGTGCGACACGAGTTTCGGTTTGACGTACCGATCGGTCGCCGCGCGTGTGCCCTTGACCCGCAGCTGCTCGAACAGGAACGCGAACGTCTTCTCGAGATCGGCCCCGATCGCGGCCCGCACATCGGCGGGCAGATCCCAGAACCGGCGCTTGAAGGGCCCGATCGCTTTCTTCCGGCTCTTATAGATGAACTGTTCCTCGGTGTCGCCCTTCTTCCACTCTTCCTTCGCTTCGCGCTTGACCCACTCGTTCACCTCGCGGCGCAGATCTTTGGGGAGCGCGGGGTGATCCATGACGATGGTCTGGAAATTCGTCGCGAGGTGGATCTCGACCGCTTCGCACTCGGGGAACTGCGAAAACGCTTCCGGCGGCAGCGTGGACGCGCCGTGCTGCACCGCGCCGCCGAGTCCGTACTTCGTCCGCGCGTCATGGGAGAGCGCTTTCAGCGCCTCGAGGTCGAGCTGCACCTTGGCAATCGAGCCGTCGGGCAACACGACGCCGCCGTGGCTCGTGCCGGTCTGCACGGAGATCTTCGAAATACCCGGTGCGGTCCCGAGCTTTGTCAGCGTGCGGTTGTAGCCGTCCATGAACGCGCGCAGCTCGTGCACGTCGCTGTTCTTGCCGCCCACTTCGCCGATTTCCGCACCGACCGACGTCGTGACGTCTTCCGGTTCCGAGTCGCGGATGAATTTCGTGAGCTCGGCGGCGCGCTCGTAGTTCGTGCGCTGCTGTTCGTCGAGATTGGGCTTGGAGAGGTCAACGAGCGTGGACGTGTCGATGTCGATGTTGTAAAAGCCCGCGTGCAGCTCCTCTTCGATCAGCGCGCGCAGCGCCTTCAGCTCGGCGTCGGGATCGGCCGCGTACTTCTTCGCGTTGACCTGGACGTGGTCGCCTTGAATGAACAGCGGCCCCGCGAATCCCTCGCGCAGCGCCGCCGCCGTCATCACCGCCACGTACTCGGCGGGCCGCTGGTCGGTGTAGGCGATCTCGCTGCGGGCGATCTCGCAGATGATTGCCCCCGCATCGAGCCGCTTCGCCGCGCGGAAGATCGCGCGTCCCGTGTCGTAGGAGAGAATCCGGACGTTCATCGCGGGCGTGGTGAACGCCGGGACTTCGCCCCGGCCCCGCGCCAGATAGAGCTCGTGAATCGAGGCGGGCCGCACGCCGGCCTGTTGCCCCATCTCCCAAATCATCCATCGCGCGTGCGCTTTCTCATCTTCGCTGCCGAAGACAGCCGTGCGCACCAGCGCGTCGATCTTGGCGGTTTCTTTGAGCATGAGCCTCCTCGCGGCGGAATTTATGCCCCGGGTAGGTCGATAACCAGCCCGTCGTACGCCGGCGCAATGCCGGGTGGGAGCTTCGCCGCAAGCGCCGCATGGGTGTTCTCATGCGTGAGATGCGTGAAGAGCGTGCGGCGCGCACCGACACGCTGTGCCGCGGCGACCGCTTCCGGCACGGACAGGTGCAGCGGATGGGGCCGCGACAGCAGCGCGTTGAGCACCAGCACCTCGAGGCCGGTCAGGGCAGTGACCACGTCGTCGGGAATCGTCTTCACGTCCGTCAAATACGCGACCGCCCCGATGCGATAGCCGAAGACCGCATGATCCCCGTGCGGGAGCGACAGCGGCAGGACCGGCACGCCGGCGATCGACGTAGTCGTTCCGGGCTCGAGCACGTGGGCCTGCAGCTCGGGCTTGCTCGTGCCCACCGGCACCACGATCGAGGGGTCGAAAATGTAGGGAAACTTCGCGACCAGCTCCGCCATGGTGTCGCGCGAGCCGTACGCCGGCAGCATGGCGCCCTGGCGCACCGAGAGGGCGCGCAGGTCGTCGATGCCGTGCACGTGGTCGGCGTGGGCGTGGGTAAACAGCACCGCGTCGATGTGATCGACGCCGGCGGCGACGAGCTGCAGCCGCAGCTCGGGCGGCGTGTCGATCAGGAGGCGTTTGCCCCGGGTTTCGATCAAAGCGGCGGTGCGCGTGCGCCAGTCGCGCGGGTCAGCGGATGTACAGGTAGGACAGCGGCAGCCGATCTGCGGCACGCCGAACGACGTGCCGGTGCCGAGCAAGATCAGCCGCACGTCACACTACCTCGACCTTGATGAGGTTGGTGCTGCCCGAGACGTCCCACGGGACGCCCGCGGTCATGACGATGCAATCGCCGCGCTTCGCGTATTGGCGGCGGAGAATGAGATCGCGCACGACCGTGAGCATGGCATCGTAGCCGGGGACGCGATCGACGAGGACCGGGATCACGCCCCACACCAGGGCGAGCTGGCGGTAGGTCGGCGCCTCGGTCGTGATGGCGAGAATCGGGACGGGGGGGCGCAGCGCGGCGACTTTGCGCGCGGTGAATCCGCCCTTGGTGAGCGTGACGATGAGCGGCGTCTTGAGCATCCGCGCGACCGCGTATGTCCCCCAGGCGATTGCGTCTTCGGTGTGGACGCCTTCGGTCTCGCGGCGCCGCTCCTCCCGCAGGCGCAGCGGGTGGCGCTCCATTTCGCGGATGATGCGGTCCATGGCGCGCACCGCTTCCACCGGGTATTTGCCCACGGCGGTTTCCGCCGAGAGCATCACCGCATCGGTGCCGTCGAGGATCGCGTTGGCCACGTCGGAGGCTTCGGCACGGGTGGGCCGCGGATGGTTGACCATCGACTCGAGCATCTGCGTCGCCGTGATCACCGGCTTCCCTTGGTGATTCGCTTCGCTGATGAGGCGCTTCTGGACGAGGGGGACCTGCTCGAACGGGAGCTCGACACCCAGATCGCCGCGCGCGACCATGACGGCATCCGACGCCGCCACGATCTTCTCGAGATTATCGAGTGCGGTCGCCTTCTCGATCTTTGCCACCAGCTTCGTGGCGCCGCGCACCAATCCCCGCAGCTCCTCGATGTCCTCCGGGCGGCGCACGAACGACAGCGCGAGGTAGTCCACACCGATCTGCAGGGCGTCCTGGACGTCCTCGCGGTCCTTCTCCGTGAGCGCGGGAGCCGACACCTGGACGCCCGGCAGGTTCATGCCCTTGTGAGCGGTCAGCATTCCGCCGTCGATCACGCGGGCGCGCACGCGCGGGGGCTCGACCGCCGTCACGTCCACCGAGAGGAGGCCGTCGTTCAGCAGGATGCGGGAGCCGACGCGGGCGTCGGTGGCGAGTCCGTCGTACGTTGTCGGGAGTTCGCCTCCCCGCGCGACCTCTTCCGGAGCGAAAACTACCTCCTGACCCGGCTTCAGCTCGCGCGGCGCGGCGAGATCTCCGACCCGAATGCGCGGCCCCTGGAGGTCCAGCAGGATGGCGACCGGCGAGTCGCTGCGGCCCGCGACCCGGCGGGCGGCGTCGATCCACTGGGCGCGCAGTTCGGGAGTCCCGTGGGATGCATTGATGCGCACGACGTTCGTGCCGGCCTGGATCAGGGCAGCGATCGTCGATTCGTCGCCCGTCGCGGGACCCAGGGTCGCGACGATCTTGGTGCGGCGGATCTGCGGGACGCCGTTTGTTCGGTTATCCACAAATGCACGCGGGGTGGGAGATGTGGAAAAGTGACCAGCCTGGAACGGGATTCGACACGCGATGGAGAAGCGACAGCTGCTTCGACAACGTCGAACTGAATGCGTTGAATTGACTACGTCTAATGGCGATCGTTGAAGTAATACGTGAAGCGACACTGCGGTCCCGGCCAGCTCCGCCTCGGTGCATAAAGATTCGCACATTTGTATACACGCTCAGCGCACGACCTCGAGCGACTTCTGCTCCAGCCGCAACTTGAGCTCCTGCAGCACGTGAATCGTCCGCGCCATGGCCGAGGCGGGCATGCCCTCGATGGTACGGGCGGCGAGGCGGCGCTCGAGCTGTCCGACGCGCAGGAGGACCTCCAACCCGTGCCGGGTGATGGTCACGCGCACGCCGCGATCGTCGTCGGGATCGGTCGTGGTCTCGACAAACCCCTTCGCCTCGAGCCGCTGGATGAATGTCGTGGCCGCGGCGCGCGACACGCCCAGCTCGCTGGCGACGTCACTGGGCCGCGCGCCGTCGGGGCCACCCAGGTCGACGGCCTGCATGACCGCGTGCGCCCGCTGTGACAGCCCAAACGCCTTGTAGGCGCGATTCCCGGCCCGCTCGATGGCCTGCTGCGCCGCGATCACGGCGTCGGTGAGCTGGAGGGCCAATTCTGAGCGGTCACCCATGCCCGTCAGCCTTCTGCCGTCAGCCGTCGGCAAGATGTTAACATGTTGATAGTTAACATACTAAATATTTTCGTGTCCGCAAGAGCAGTCTTTGGGGGGAGTCTGATGGCAGATCGCTGACGGCCGATGGCTCCCTCAGCAGGTTTCCGACCAATCGACCTTCGATTCCGTTTTGCAGCGCAGGCACTTCAGCGAGTCGGGCTTGCCGCTGAAATCCTGACGCTCCTGGCACTGGGGACAGACGGCGTAGGTCTGGGTGACTTCCTCCCCTTCCCTGCCGCCCAGGGTAGGGCGGAGCAGACCGGTCCGCACCACGATGCTCCAGCGGTCGGGGGGCGACTCGCGCACAGCGAGGTCGATGCGGCTGACACGCACCGGTTTCTTGCGCACTTCGATGACGACTTTCCCGTCATCAGTTTCGTCGACGATGGGGTACCACGCGCCGCGCCGCAGAACGTCGGCGACGTTGTCCAGACATCGCGCCCAACCGCGTGGCGAGGGGGGGGGAACCATGCGCGGGGCCAATGTAGCACATCCTGCTAGATTTCGTTATGCGCACGATCGGAACGGTCACTCGCCTGCAGATCCAACGCGACTCGCTGAAGACCGGCGAGAAGCCCACGCGAACCTACGACCCCGCGCCACTCCTCGCCGTGCCGGCGCTCCACGTCTCACCGGACGGCGCACTCGGCGCGAGCCCCGGTGGGATGTGGGCCGTGGACGTCCACCATCGCTCTCATCCCGTCACCAAGAACGAAGATGGACTGCACGGCATCTCGCTCGGGTTCACATCGCACTACGACGCGATGCGCGCGCACTTCGGGGAGAAGGTCGTGGTCGGATGCGCGGGCGAAAACATCATCGCGACGAGCGACCGGCAATTCGGTTATGACGATCTCGCGGCCGGCGTCGCGATCCTGTCACCCGAGGGGAAGGAGCGCGTGCGGCTGAAGGTGCTCCAGGTCGCGCACCCGTGCAGACCGTTCACCGGATGGGCACTGGGAAAGACGGTCGAGCCCGAAGAGCTCAAAAAGCACCTCCAATTCCTCGATGGGGGCATGAGAGGGTTCTACTGCGTCGGTGAGGGGATGGGGACGGTGTCACTGGGAGATTCCGTTGCAATTCTTTAGGACATGCAAAGGCTAGGCCTCAGACGCAGCAGCGGGCCACCGGAAACAGGAAACGGGACAATCCCGCGCGAGGGTTGTCCCGTTGACGTTTGACCAAAAACCGCGGTGCGTCTGCAGCCTAGCTTTTGCAGGTCCCCGCTTTTAGCTCAGTTCATCCCAGGCCATCGCCGCGCTCTTATGGCAGCGATCGCATATCATTTCATTCGTCCTGGCTTCAATGCCCTGCCGATGTCTGCACGCTGGGCACACCGCGTATGTCAGTGGGAAGATTCGCCCGAGCCGTTCGATCACACGCGGCTCGCAGCGGACGATCGTCCACCGTTCCGGCGGATGATAGCGGATCTCGAGGAAGCGACGATCGACCGGCACGTTGTGCCGGTTGACGTCGAGGACGACGATGTTGCTCGAGGAGATGCGAACGACGGGATACCATGCGCCACGCCGCAGCGTGTGCGCGCCCGCCGGACCGACGCGAGCCCAACCCTTCACCTGCAACCGCGTCGGCGTGACCATTCGGTTAGCGCTTTCCATGACCTCTAGACTACCCTCATCGTCAAGGGACTGTCGTGACTAGAGTCACAGCTACCCCGGTCGGGTCAGGGTTCAGCCACACTCCGAAAACCCGCAGACGTGACATTTAGCACATCCCTCGATAAACGCCAGTTGCGAGCCGCAATCGGGGCATGCGCCAATGAAATCCTGCTCAGGCCCACGCGCCGCTCGCAGCGCCGCATCGCCCATGGCACCCCGCACCACTTCCGCCTGCGCCGGCGACTTCGTCCCCGTGCTCTCCAGCAGATCCTGCTGCACGCCCTGCTTCTCCTGCATCCACTTCTCGATCGCGATGCCGATCGCGTCGGGGACGGACATCACCTTGTTCGGACCGAGGCCGACGGCGCGGTCGGAGGAGATCCCCCGCAGCTGCCGGTAGATCTCGGGCAGCGGCACGCCTGACCGCAGCGCCAGCGAGATCAGCCGCCCGATCGCCTCGACGTCCGCCATCAGCGCGCCACCCGCCTTGCCGAGCGACATGAAGACCTCGAACGGCTGGCCCTTGTCGTCTTCGGTGATCGTCACGTACATCGTGCCGAGCGGGGACTCGATGCGGCGCGTCGAGCCCTTGAGCAGATCCGGACGGGAGCGCTTGGCGCGGCGCTGCAGGTTCTCCGCCTCGACGTCGTGCAGCCGCTCCTTCGTCAAATGCAGCTCGGTGTCCAGCTCCGCGATGCGGCCGAGTGCTTCGACGAGGGCGTCCTTCCCTGCCCCTTCCTGCACCTTCTTCGCGGTCGAGCCGGTGGACAGCACCTGGTTCTCGCGCGCGCCGTCGCGATACACCGTGACGCCCTTGCACCTCAGCTGGTACGCGTAGCGGTAGATCTGCTCGACGTACTCCTCGGTCGCATCATTCGCGAAATTGCAGGTCTTGGAGATCGCCGAATCGGTGAAATCCTGGAACGCGGCCTGCATCTGGATGTGCCACTCCGGCGACACGTCGTGCGCGGTCACGAAGACCCGCTGCCATTTCTCCGGCACCGCGTCGAAGTGGATGTGACCCGCCTCCGCGATCTGCTTCACGAGGTCTTCGGAGTACCAGCCGTCGCGCTTGGCGATCGCCACGAAGTCTTCGTTGACGTCGGGCATCAGCACGCCGGCCTGATTGCGCATGAACGCCACGGCGAACAGCGGCTCGATCCCCGACGAGCAGCCGGCGATGATGGAAATGGTGCCAGTGGGCGCAACCGTTGTCAGGTTGCAATTGCGCAGCTTCCGCATGGGGCGGATCCGCTCGCCACGCGCGTTGCGCGCGCAGGTGGCGTCCGGCCCCCAGATCGACCGCTCCCACTCGGCGAACGGGCCGCGCTGCTCCGCCAGCTTCTCGGACGCGACCTTGGACTCCTCGTCGATGAACTCCATCATCTTGCGGCCGAGCGCGACGCCTGCGTCGGAGTTGTACGGGATGCCGAGCCGCACGAGGAGGTCAGCCCAGCCCATGATCCCGAGGCCGATGCGGCGGATGCGCTTCGCCAGATCGTCGATCTCGGCGAGCGGGTACTTGTTCGCGTCGATGACGTTGTCGAGGAAGTGGGTGCAGAGATGCACCGCCGTGCGCAGGCCGTCCCAGTCCACATCCCCGTTCTTGACGAACAGGCCGACGTTGATCGAGCCGAGGTTGCACACGTCGTAGGGAAGCAGCGGCTGTTCGCCGCAGGGGTTCGTGGCCTCGTAGCTCCCGAGGTGCGGCACCGGGTTGTAGTGATTCGCGCGATCGATGAAGAACACCCCCGGCTCGCCGGTCTTCCAGGCGCCGTGGACGATCTGCTTGAAGACGTCGCCGGCGTCGAGCTGGCCCACGACCTTGCCGGTGCGGGGGTGGATCAGATCGTAGGACTTCCCCGCCTCGAGCGCGAGCATGAATGCGTCCGTGACCGCGACCGAAATGTTGAAGTTCGTGACCTGCGTGAGATCGTCCTTGCAGTGGATGAAATCCATGATGTCCGGATGATCCACCCGCAGGATGCCCATGTTGGCGCCGCGGCGGGTTCCGCCCTGCTTGACGACGTCCGTCGAGGCGTCATACAGCTTCATGAAGGAGACGGGACCGGAGGCGACACCCATCGTCGAACGGACGACGTCGTTCTTGGGGCGCAATCTGGAGAACGAGAATCCGGTCCCGCCCCCTGACTGGTGTACCAGTGCCATCGCCCGGAGCGTGTCATAGATGCCCGAGCGGCCATTGGAGAGGGCGTCTTCCACCGGGAGGACGAAGCACGCCGACAGCTGGCCGAGGGGACGGCCCGCGTTCATCAGGGTGGGAGAGTTCGGCATCCACACCCGCGTCGCCATGAGCTCGAAGAACGTCTCCGCGAGGCCCTCCACGGCCTTGGCCGATGCGCCATACGTCCGGTCGGGAGCCGCGATGGTCCGCGCGACGCGCCAGAACAGGTCCTCAGGGCGCTCCACCGGCTTCCCCTGGTCGTCCTTCACCAAGTAGCGGCGCTCGAGCACGGTGAGCGCGTTCGCGTTCAAGTCGAGACTATGGCGGCGGGCTTCAGATGCAGTCATGCGAATCTCACGGCCGATCGAGTTGAATTCAGGAAGTTAACGGAACGTGGAGGCCCAAGGTAGGCGGGTGTGTGGAGGCGGGCAAGACTAAAGACTCGCGTTGGTGCGTCTCGCACTCCGAGTATCAACATCACAAAGTTGCTCTCTCGATCGGAAATGTCCCGCGACGATGTCGCTCGGCCTCCGCGACGTAATGCTCCCACGTTCCTTTGATCCGCGCGCGCAGACCATCGTCGACGTGACGCACGACACGCGCGGGCACTCCCATCACGAGCGAGCCGGGAGGCACCTGCATCCCCTCCGGCACCACCGCTCCTGCGGCGATCACGCTGCCGGTCCCCACGCGCACATCGTTCAGCAGGATGCTCCCCATCCCGATCAGGCAGTCGTCCTCCACCACGCAGGCGTGGAGAATCACCCGGTGGCCCACGCCGACCCGGGCACCGATCAGGGCCGGCTTCCCCTCATCCACATGCACGATCGTGGCATCCTGGAGGTTGGTCGCCTCGCCGATCACGATCGGCGCCATGTCGCCCCGCAGCACGGCGTGATACCAAACGCTCGAGCGCGGTCCTAGCGTGACGTCACCCATGACGACCGCGGTTGGCGCGATGAACGCGGTAGGATGGACTTTGGGGTTGGGCGTGTGGATTACTGGCGCACCGGCGGGAATGGCCACTGCACCCACGCTTCGGTCGGCTCGCCGTTCTTCTGAGCCGGATTCCAGCGCAGATTCCTGGCCATGTCGAGCGCCTCATTGTTGAAAGTTTCCACATTGGAGGGCACGAACACCCGCGCCTCCATCGTCGTCCCGTTGCGTGAGACCCGGATGAGCAGGATCGCCTGCCGGGGGAACACCGGCGCGTCCTGAGCGACGGGAATGACGGTTGCGGACAGCGGTGTCGGGCGTGTATCCCAGCAGATGTTGTCCTGATTGTAGGCTGGGCCGAAGCGGTCACAGGGCCCCGCGTCGTCCTCGCTGGTTTGCATGTCCAATCGGACGTTGTAGGTCTCGCCTGCTGTGATGATGACCTGGCGATCGTAGGTCTGGTATCCCGCGGCGCGGACGGTCAAACGATGGACGCCGGGGGGGAGGTCCAGTTGCGTCCCCCGCACCGGCTGCCCTTCAACGCTGATGCGCGCACCGGCCGGCACATTCTGGAGGACGAGGTGACCGGGCGTCCCCATCGCCGGTGGCAGCGGGGGAATGACTCGTCGCGTGCTGTCGCGGCTCGAATCGGTCGCGGCGAGTCGCGTGGTATCGCGCGCGCTGCTGTCCGGCGCAGCGGTGGAGTCGCTGGCCGCGCCTCCCGGGCTCTTCGCGAAGATGAGTCCCCGCTTGTACGCGTAGAAGCCGCCGCCGCCGAACACCGCCCCGACGATGAGGAGCCACAGCAGCAGGCCGGAGAGCACCGAGCGGCGTGGCGCCTCGTCGCCCGTCGCGGGCGGCCGCGTTCCCGGCGCGCGCGGGAGTGGGGTCGTCGGCGCCGACGCGAGGCGCGCGCCGGTGAGCGACGGCATCGCCATCGTGGCGTCGGTCGTGAAGGTTACCGACCGACCGCTCTCGAGCACGCTGACCAGCTCGTCCGCGCTCTGAAAGCGCTGCCCCGGCGTCTTCGCCATCATCTTCCGGACGATTTCGAACAGCTGCCGCTTCTCGGGATTGTCGAGCGCTGGAGTCGGGATTTCCTCCATGATGTGCTTATAGCCGATGGAGAAGGAATCTTCGCCGTCGAACGGCACGCCTCCCGTGAGGCATTGATACGCAACGACGCCGAGCGAATAGAGGTCGCTCCGGCCGTCCAGCGGCTGCGCCTTGGCCTGCTCGGGACTCATGTAGTGCGGTGTGCCGATGGACATCCCGGTGCCCGTGAGCTTGCCGCCCGAGGCCGCCTTCGCGATCCCGAAGTCGGTGACCACCGCGTGCCCGTGTTCGTCGAACATGATGTTGTCGGGCTTGATGTCGCGGTGCACGATTTCCTTCTTATGCGCATACGCGAGCGCGCGACCGACCTCGGCCAGGATCTTCTTGATCTCGGCGGGAGGGAGGCTGCCGCGAGCCGCCAGGACACTCGAGAGCGGCTTGCCCCGCAGAAACTTCATGACGAAGTAGATGATGCGGCCCGATTTTCCGACGCGATAAATCGGAATGATGTTCGGATGTTCGAGCCGGGCGGATGTGCGGGCTTCGCGCTGGAAGCGCTCGACGAATTCCTTATCGAACGCGAGCGAGAACGGCAGCACCTTGATCGCGACTTCGCGGTCGAGCTGTTTTTCTTTCGCCTTGAAGACGATCGCCATGCCCCCGCGACCGAGCTCCTCGAGGATTTCGTATTCCTCGTTGAGCTCCTGGCGCACCATATCGATTTCCGTGATGTCCGGCGCCTCGGCGCGCACGCCCGTGGGCGTCGTCGCGGTCAGATCGAGGCCGCAAGAATCGCAGAACTTCGCGGTGTCCTTATTCTGAGTGCCACAGCGGGAGCAATACAATTCGGTCTCCGAGGGGTCCGGGCTAACTTAGGGTTCGCCCCGAAGCCGGTCAACAGATTTCAGAAGTCCGCGCCGAATGCCCCGTACAATTGCGCGTGTCCGGTTGCAGGCTGCGCGACGCCAAAACGCAGGCGTAGCGGGACGTCATAGGTCACCGTCACGTCGGCGACCAGCTCCGCGCCGACGGAGCGCAGATGCGTGAGCTGCGCGCGCTGACCGACATCCCACGCATCACCCACGTCGCCGAAAACCGAGAACGCGAGCTTGTCGGCGCCGAACGGCAGGTGGCCGAGCGCGCGCCCGATCAGTGCGAGCGGCATCCGATACTCGGCGCTGAGCGTCGCCGCGCGGCGGCCGTGCAGCTCTCCGGCGGCATACCCGCGCACCGGGAATGTGCGGGACGCGCCGACCGTCTGTCCGAACAGGAACTCGACGCCGCCCGACGACACACCGCCGACGGAGAATTGATCGGTGATCGGTCCGTCGAGCGCGCCGACCGCCCCGCGCACCGCCAGCACCGAGGATGCGAATCCGACGCGCGGCCCGAGCCGCAGGTAGACGTTGCCGCGGGCGCGAACTTCGTTGAGGAAGCGCGCGTTGCCCTGCTCTTCTGTGCGCCGGTAGAGGATCGACGCGGTGGCACCGTCCTGCAGTGAGACGGTGAGCGGCGCCGAGACGGCCGAACCGATCGAGAGGATCACCGATCCGCCGACGCGGTCGCGATCGATGCAGCCATTGCAGATGGCGGCGAGGCTCGTATCGGGGATCGAAACGAATCTCCTTCCTTCATATTCAGCGGCGAGCCGCAGGGAAACGAAGCTACGCCAGCGCTGCGCGACGACAGTGGCACCGATGGCCGCTTCGGGCCGGTTCTGCGACACGACGTGGCCCGTGCTGTCGATCCCGACCAGGGACCAGCGGGTCAAGAACGAGAAATCGAGCGTGGGATTGCCGAGGGCGTGATTAAGAAGGAAGAACGAGCCCTGGAGCCGCAGCGGCGAGGGCGAAACCTGCGCCTCGGCCAAATAGACATACCGTCCCACCGCGTCGGTGCCGGCAGTCGCGGCGCCAGAGAAGTGACCCGCCTGCCCGGCGTTGATTCCCAGGGGAAGCCAGAAGTGCGGCCGCAGGGAGCCCCACGACGAGTATCCTGTTTCCCGGATCGCGACGCGCGGAGCAGAATCGAACGCCGCCGGTGCGAACGAAGCCGGCGCCTGCACCACCGGACGCGATGTCGCGATCCGCAGCTCCCACCCGCCGTCCCCCAGCGTCGTGAAGAGTATGCGGCCGTCAGGGAGCGGCGCGGGCGCACGGGCGCCGAGCGGCTCCGCGGTCAGCTGCGCGATACCGTCGCTCGCGCGCCAGCGATGAATTTGCGGAAACCCACCAGCGTCGGTCACGAACAACACGCTCGTACCATCGGCGGTCCACACCGGATCGGCGATCGCGGACTCGCCAAACGCTCGCGCGAGCACCACGACCGACTGCGGGTCCCCGGCGCGCCAGCGCACGAGCTCCCAGTGCCCGTTCTGATTGCGGGTCGCGGCGACCCAGCGTCCGTCTGGCGACGGCACGGTCGGTCCCCACGTTCCATCGATTGCGGCCGTTGGAATCGTCGGCGTGTCACCGCCGCCGGCCAGCTTCAGCGCCGACAGCGTACCGCCCCCCGCCCGTGGCTCGATCAGGCGGCCGTTGGTCGTCTGGCGCCTCCACGCGCCGTCGGGAGGGGGGGCCCAGCGCCACAGATCGCTGCGAATCGTCCAGCGACCGGTGAAATCAAGTTGTGCGACGATCAGCGTATCGCCGAGCCAGTCGTAGCTCACGCCGCCGTTGACGCGGTGGGAGCGCAGCACGGCGCCGCTCGTCGGATCCACGACGCGCAACCGCCGGGCGCCGCGGCCATCGTCGTAGAGGTAGGCGAGACTCCGGCCGTCGGGGGAAACCCGCGGCACCGGCTGCGAGCGCAGCCGGCCCACGAGCAGCTGCGCGCGTGCGCCCGATTGGGATGGGGGCACGGCGGCTGCGATCGACTGCGACCACTCCTCGGTCAGCGGCGATGTCACACCCGCTTGCCGCAGCTGACGGCCGACGCGGAACGGAATGAGCTGCCCAGCCGTCTTCTCGACGAAGCGGGGCACGATCGAGTCATTCACGTTGTGCGACAGGAATTCCCAGAAGCGGCTGCCGTAGGCATAGGGCGCGAGCCCGTCGGGCCAGCGAGTGAATAGGAGCGCGTCCCACGGCGAGCGCGCGTGACCGGACAACGCGTCCGCCGCGACCACCTCCCGATGAAAGCTGCCTTCCGCGCGGCCGCCGGCGGTAAAGCGTGACTCGTAGTACGTCGCCAGGCCTTCGGTGACCCAGGTCGGCTGGTATTGATTCGGAAAAAGTCCGGGCGCCCGGCCGAACACCGCCTGCAGTGTGTTCCACAGGCCCCGTGAGCGATCGAGATGAAAGACGTGCGTCAGCTCGTGTACGATCACGAGCCGCTCCCAGCTGTCGTAGGTCTGGAGCGCGGGATCGGTAACCGGCGGGACGAGCAGAATCGTGAAGCGGTTGGACGGAAACGTGGTCGTGAAGCCGTTCGGCGTATCGACGTCATCCGACAACGTCAGATCCACGATACCGCGCGGCGGATGGAGCTCACTCGACAGCAGCGCGTACGCACGCTCGGCTTCGGCCGCCGCCACAACCGCGCGCGCCCGATAGCTCGGACGAAAATGGAGGCGGAAGTGTTGGGTGTGGAGGGTACGCCAGCTGCCTGACGGGTCGACTTGTGCTGACGCGATGCTTGGAAGGAAAAGGAGCGCTAGGAGCGCTACACGTGCATCTTTCAACGCGCCATCTCGCGCAGAAAGTCTTCGATCCCTCGTGCGACACCGCGGGCATACCGGAGACGTCCCTCTGGGCTCGCCAGCATCGCCTCCTGCTCCGGAATCATCATGAACAATCCCTCGGTGAGCGCGGAGGGGAACCACGGATCACGCACGAGTGCGTAATCACCGCGGCCCATTCCCAAATCCCTAACCCCTAGCTCCCCAACAAGCGCGCGATCGAGGGCACGCGCCAGCGCGGCGCCGCGTGGATGGAAATAGTAGACACTCGTGCCGTTATTGATAAACGGATTCACACCATCGGGAAGGGCGTTGGCATGAATCGACACGAGCACATCGGCGTCGTGCTCTTCCGCAAAGCGCGTGCGCGGGAACAGGTCCACCGGATTCGAGTCGGTGCGCGTCAAGAGCACCATTGCCCCGGCCTGCTCGAGCAGCGGCTTGACCAGTTGCGCCACCGCGAGTGTCGCGACCGGCTCCCACAAACCGGAGGGCCCGTGCGCGCCCACCGGCGGATGACCGGGATCGATGACGATGGTGCGGCCGGCCAGAGGCCGGCGCGGATCGATCACGGGCGGGCGGCGAATCTCGAGCAGCAGATCGCGGCCGCTCCAGCGCGTGCGATACCCCCACACGCGTCCCGCCAGTGACACGGTGATCGTCACCTCATCCGCCGTCGGCTGCGCGTAGCTCATGCGGGTCACATAGGGATCGGTGCCGCCGTACTGCATCCAGTTCACGTCGGAGGCCACGCCGTAGAGCCTGAGCGTGAGACTCCTGTCGTCTTCCTCGACCTTGAATGGAACGTGCGCGGGAAGCGGCACGCGGAGGAGCAGCGAGCGCGGCCCCGCGACGAGACGCACCGACTCCACGATGCCCCCGGGCGGCGGCGTCCCGGGCGCGAGCGGCACGACGTCGGCGGTGTTCACCCAGGCCACCGCGCCCCGTGACAACTGCAGGCGCGTCTGGCTGCCCCAGCGCGCCGTCGCCACCGAGACCGTGCCCAGCGGGAAGAACCAGTTATAGGTACCGTAGGGCACCGCCTTGCCCACGGTCAGGCTGTCGCTCTTTCCCGTGTGCGCGGTGTCATCGTTCAGCACGATCACCGCCGGGTGCGCGCGATCCAGCGTGTCGAGAACGAGCGGCCACACGGCGCGCGCCGTATCCGTTCCCACGATCACCTCGAGGATCGCGTCACACAGTGGCTCGGTGGGCAGCCACGCGACGTAGCGATCGGCGGCCGGCGGCAGACGAAACGCCGTGGTGTCGGTCCCGAAGGCGCGCACGCCCCACGCCGGCTCTGCCGGAAGCGTGTCCGGGACGAACCAGATGGGCGTCTTCTTTCCTTCCATCCGCAGTCGTACCTGCGCGCCAGGGGTGGCGCGAACAAAGAGGCGAATTCCCTCGCCTGCGGGAAAGGCGAGCGAGTCGGTTGGGGTGAAGCTCGTCGTGTCGATCCAGGCGGTGGCGCCGACGGGCGGTCGGAACGGCTGCGCGATGCGCGTGACGAACGTGGTCTCCTGCTGCTCGGCACCGGCGCCGCCGCGCGCGACGATCTGAAATCGCGCCACCGAGTCGCTCGGGAGCGGTATCCACGCGAGCCACGTGCCGCTCGGCGACACGCGCGCCGGGAATCCGTTGATCGACAGCGCGACATCACCGCGACCACGGCCGACACTGCCGAACAGGAAGGAAGAATCCTGCGCCTGAATTGGCTCGGTGGTGTCGGGATAGACGATCGTGATGTGCAGCGGTTCGCCGGGAGCGGATAGGGATGGGCGACGGGATGCGGCGGAGGACGCACAGGCTGCTCCCACCGCCCCCGTCGCGGCGACGAGGAGCGCGGCACCAATCAGTCGCATGTGGCGCAAGCTAGCGGCGAGCAATAGATTGGGCCACCTTACTTTATGGCACTGAGCGCTTGCCAGTATTGCGGCCGGCAAAACGAACCCGGTGCGCAATTCTGCTCCGACTGCGGGAAACCCCTCACCAAAGCCGCAGCCGCGCGAGCCGCGGTGGCGGCAGGCGGTGGAGGAGGCGTGGTCTCCCGTACGAGCGGGCCCGGATCCCCAGGGGGCGCGCCGGCGGACGCTCCCTGCCCGCTGTGCGGATCGATGGTCACGGCGCACGGAGCCGGTGGCGGTAGTGGAGGTGACCGACGCACCATTCCCGATAGACGCTCCGATCACTCCCTCACATTGGTTTTGGTTTCCGAGATGGCCGCCGACGTGGCGCGTTTCGAGCGCAAGACCACTGCCACGACCATCGGCCGGACCGAGGGAGACCTCCGCTTTCCGGAAGATCAGTTTCTGTCGCCCCTGCATTCCAAGCTCTCATGGGAAGAAGGCCGGCTCGAGGTGCGCGACCTCGGCAGCCGCAACGGGACATGGGTATTCCTCGAAGGACCCTATCGCCTGACCGAAGGTGACCTGATCCTCATCGGCTCCCAAATCATGCGCTTCCGCCGGCTCGGCTACCCCGGCCCCCACAGCGCAGAAGCGGACGCCACGAAGCGTATGGGCAGCATGACGCCCAGTGCCGATATCGCCAGCCTCACGCAGCTTCGCGCCGACGGCAGCTCCCGTGACGTCATCCAGCTATCGCCCGGGCGCGATGTGCACATCGGCCGCGAGCGCGGCGACTGGATTTTCCCCTACGACCCGTCGATGAGCGCGCAGCATGCGACTGTGCGCTCCGAGGACGCGGACTTCGTGCTGGTAGACGACCACAGCCGTAACGGCGTCGCGATCGCGGCTCGCGGGGCCATGACGCTGCAGCACGGCTCGCGGATCATGGTCGGCGACAAGCTGCTGCGGATCGAGCTGCCCGGCGGTGAGGGAGGAGGCACCGGAGGAGGGCCGATGCTCGCATGAAGATCTGCCCCGTCTGCTCCACCGAATACGCCGATGACGTGAAGTTCTGCCCCAACGACGGGCAGACGCTCCGGTCCGCGTCGCCGGCGGGCGACCTCATGGGCCAGGTGATCGCCGACCGCTATCACGTCGTGAAAAAACTGGGCGAAGGCGGGATGGGTCAGGTCTACCTCGCCGAGCACGTGAAGATGGGGCGGCGCAGCGCGATCAAGGTGATGAACCCCGCGATGGTGCACGATCCCGACGCGGTGGCGCGCTTCAATCGCGAGGCCTCGAACGCCAGCCGCATCACGCATCCCAATGTCTGCGCGATCTACGATTTCGGTGAGACACCCGACGGGCTGATCTATCTCGCGATGGAGTTCATCGAGGGTGAGCCGCTGACCGATCTGCTCCAGCGCGAAGGCGCGCTCCCCGTGCCGCGCGCAACCGCGATCTTCCTGCAAACCGCCGACGCGCTCCAGGCAGCGCACGATCTCGGCATCGTGCACCGCGATTTGAAGCCGGACAACATCATGTTGACGAGCCGCAAGAGCGGTGGTGAGACGGTCAAGGTGGTGGACTTCGGTATCGCCAAAGCCGTCGGCGGCGACCAGGCGGGCCAGAAGGTCACCAAGACGGGCCTCGTCGTTGGGACGCCTGAGTTCATGAGTCCCGAACAGCTCTCGGGCGATGCGGTGGACGGCCGGAGCGACCTCTATTCCCTGGCGCTGGTGTTCTACCGGATGCTGATCGGCAAGCTGCCGTTCGAAGCGACCAGTGTGCAGGAGACGATGATCAAGCGCCTGACTGATGAACCGATCACGCTCGCCGCAGCGCGGCCCGATCTCGCGTTCCCCGCCGGGTTGCAGCCGGTCCTCGATGCCGCGCTCGCCCGCACGCCGCAGGAGCGCTACCAGAGCGTTGCGAAGTTCGCGGCTGACGTCGCTGCGGTCACCGGCCGGCCGACGGCCAGTGCCGTTCCGGCAACACAAGAGAAAACGCAGTTGCTCGACACGACCTCTGGAGCCACGCAGCGGATATTGGCTCCGGCCGCCAGGAAGCGCTCGCTCATCCCCGTGGTGGCCGGCGTCGTCGTGATCCTCGCCGGTGGCGGCGCGTGGGTGGCGCTCAGCGGCGGGAACAAGGCCAACCCGAACGCCGGGGATACGACGACGCACGTGGCGCGCGACACAGCGGCAAACAGTGGTGGGCGACAATCTGGAGGCATTACCACCCTGCCCGTCCGAGACACCGGCCGCCGCGCGCTGCCCCCAGCCGCGCCTCCAGTCCCGCCTCCGTCCACCGCGAGCCGGTACGATGACGCGGCCGGTCGTCGGGCGCTCGACCATCTCACCGATCCCGATTTTATGGACACCATGGCTGAAAACGCGCTTGTGGACTCGGCCAACGTGATCTATCGCGCCTCGGTCGCAGACACCGCCAAGGCGTATGCCGCCTACACGCTCGCGCAGCTCTATATCGTGAAAGTCCAGGACGTCGGCGCCGCGCGCGAATGGATTTCGACCGCGCTGCGGCTTGCTCCGGGCGTCAAGCGGTACAAGGATCTTCGCACGTCAATCGACACCTTGCAGCAGCGGCGGCGACCATAGCGATGTTCGGACGAAACAAGTCCATCCGTGTCGAGGTCTTCGGCAAGACCGATCTGGGCCGCACGCGCGATCACAACGAGGATCGCTTTCTCGTCGCGGACCTGACGCGCAAGACGGCATCGCTGCAGCCCGACGTGCGGCAGCACGACATCGGGCCGCGCGGCACGCTGTTCGTCGTGGCCGACGGCATGGGCGGCGCCGCGGCGGGCGAGCTGGCGAGCGAGATGGCGACCGACACGATCTACGCCCACCTCCTCAAGACCTGGAATGACGACGAGGTGACGCCGCAGCGCTTTGCCTACCGGCTCAAAGAGGCCGTCGAAGTCGCCAACGCGAGCATTCACGCGCACGCGAAGGCGCACCCGGAAGTGCGCGGGATGGGCACGACGACGACGGCCGCGGGTGTTCTCAACGATCACCTCTATCTCACGCAGGTCGGCGACAGTCGCGCGTATCTGATTCGCGGCGGCAAGGCGCACCAGATCACCAAGGATCAGTCGCTCATGCAACGCCTCGTCGAAGCGGGAGAGCTGACCGAAGAAGAAGCCGCGCAGAGCGAGCGCCGCAACATCATCCTCCAGGCGCTCGGCCCCGATCCGAAAGTGAAGGTCGATCTCACGCACCAGGAGGTGCGCCGCGGCGACATGCTGGTGCTCTGTTCGGATGGGCTCTCGGGCCAGGTAAAGAAGGACGAGATCGCCCAGATCGTGAGCACGACGCCAGACTTGAGCGCCGCCTGCGACAAGTTGATCGCGCTGGCCAACGAGCGCGGCGGCCCCGACAACATCACCGTCGTCATCGCGCGCTTCGACGGCGACGGCCTGCGCTCCTCGAACCCCGGGCTACAGGAAGACGTCGGGCATCAGGTCTATCCGCTGATCGACACCGAGACCAGCACGGAGCCGGTCCCCGTGTACAAGGGCAGCCGACCACCGGTGCCCAATCGCGAGACGCGCAAGGAGACCCGGACAATCATCCTCGCGTTGTTCGCAATCGCCGCCGCTCTCATCTGGTACTTCACCCGGAATCAGTGAAAGCACAGTTCAAGTTTCTCTCCGGGGCCCGCGCGGGGCAGATCGAAGCCTTCCGCAAGGGTTACATCGGCCTAGGCCGTCACCCGTTGTCGGACGTGCGCTTCGACGCCGAGCGGGACCTCGACGTCTCGTCCCGGCATGCGGCGATCGTTCGGAAGGCCGAGGGGTTCGTCCTGCAGGATCTGGGCAGCCGCAACGGCACGTTCGTGAACGGCCAGCGCGTCACCGGCGACACGCTGCTGCGCGAAGGGGACGTCATCGGATTTGGCGCCAACGGGCCCGCGCTCGAGTTCGCCGTCATCGAAACCGATGTCGATCTCCCGGTTACGACCGGCGCGGAGGGACTCGCGGAGCGGGCATCGGCGCCGCGGGACGTCATGGCGGCGGCGCCCCGGGCGACGGCCCCACGGCCCAGCACCGGCGTGCGGATCAGAGCAGAGGTCGCACGGCAGACCGCGCAGCTGCGGCGCACGACCAAGGTCCTCATCGTCGTGCTGCTGATCGTCGGGACCGGGTTCACGTGGATGCAGCTGGACGGCCGCCGGCGCGCGAACGAGCTCCGGCAGCTGCAGCTGCGGGCCGACAGCCTGATGCGCGAATCGCGCGGCATGTCCTCGCACATCCAATCCGAGCTGCAAGGCGTGCGTGACGCGCTGCAGGCGGCACAAGACGAGACCGCGCGCCTGCGGCGCGAGCTCAACGCCTCTGGAGGCGACGCTGCGTCGGTGACTCGGCTGCGCACGGAGTTGGATGCCGCCGAGCGGCGCCTCGCGGTGGGCGGCGTGGACTACCGGGCGATCTCGCACCGCAATCAGGACGCAGTGGCCATCGTGCTGGTCGAGTACACCGACGGCGAGCGATACAGCGGCACGGCGTTCGCGTTCGACTCGCTGGGCACGATGATCACGAACAAGCACATCCTGATCGGCGAAGATGGCACCAAGACGCCGCAGCGGCTGGGCGTGATCTTCTCGGGCAGCACGCAGTTCTGGCGCGGCGACCTGGTCGGCGTGTCGCCGGACGCCGACGTCGGCGTGTTTCGGGTGACGATCAAAGGTGGGACGCCGCGGATCGCCGGACTCGCCCGTACCCGCGAAGGAGGGGGGCTCGAGCGCGGCGATCCGGTCGCGATCCTCGGCTATCCCCTGGGATTCGATCTGCCGATGGAATCGCGGGGTGGACAACCGATCGCCGAGCCGACGCTTACGGTGGGCACGGTGAGCAAGGCGCTGACGGCGGTCATCCAGGTGGATGCGTACGGGGCGCCGGGGTCATCGGGGAGTCCGATCTTCGATCGCGAAGGGAAAGTGATCGCGATGTTGTACGGCGGTGAGCGGGAGTCGCAGGGCAAGATCATCTTCGCCGTGCCGGCGTATGTTGTTGCGGACTACCTGAAGAGCCTCAATCTCGCGCGCTGATTAGTACGCGGCGCGTCCCGTCGTCACCACGCGCAAGACCGACTCCTGATTGAACCGGCGCTTGTACTCGGCGATAATCGCGACGATCGCCGCTTCGGTGGCGGCCGACCGTGTCGGATGTACCACCTCGAGGACGAAGCTGGGCTCACGCGTGGCTCGCCCGTCCGCGCCGCGCCACTCGCCCTCGGCGGCCCAGAACGTGAACCCTTCCGGCAGTCGGGCGCTGACGATATCAGCCACAAATACGGCCCAGGCAGAGTCGGTGACGCCGAGCGTCCGCGCGACGTTGCGGCCGAAGTAGAGACGCTCGGTCACCACCGGCTGCAACCCGCTCGACTGAATCGCGGGGGCGCAGGCGGTCACCAGCAACGCCGCCAGCGTCAGCGCTCTCATCCCTGCCCCAACCGGTCGGATTCGCGGTGCTTCGCCAGCAGGCGCTCGGCGAAGTCGACGCGCTCCTCCAGCTCCGTGACGCGATGCTGCATCGCGGCAAGATTTTCCTGCAGCTCGGCGATTTCGGGATCGGCGTCCTGCGCGCCGCGCCGGCGCAAACGGAGCCTACCCGACCCCGAGATCGCACGCCCGACTTGAATTGCGATCAGGATGACCGCGGCGCCGAGTGCCCAGCTGGGGATGATGAATGGCATCAAAACCTCGTGGTGAAGACTGCCGGACTCAACGCTGACACGCCGTTTTCATCGAAGCTCTCGATCGCCACCCAGTAATCCTGCCCTACCGTCAGCGCGCGCAGCTCGAGGGTCGTCCCCTGATCGGCAAAGCGCTGGTAGGTCTGATACAACTTCGCCGGTGCGATGCCCCAGCGCACATTGTAGCCCACCACGCCGGGCACCGGTTGCCAGGTGATGACCGCGTTGCGCGCGTCGCGGTCGCGCCGCGCTGTCAGGCCTTTGGGCGTCGCGGGGCGTGAGCTTGCCGAACCCCAGCGGTGGCCAAACACGCGGATATCACTGATCGCGAGATTCGCGGCACCGACGTGAATGTGGTCGTAGCGTACGAAGCGGGCGCGCACCGGGGTCTGCATTTCGACGTACGCGTTGGGGCGATCGCGCCGCTCGCCCGAGAGATCCGCGACGACGGCCCACTCGCGGCCGTCGAGCGACGCTTGGAGGCGGAACTGCGTGACGACGTTCGAGTCGGTCCCGTAGAGACCAGACTTGTAATCGGCGTAGTTCACCTGGATCGCTTTCACGTCGTACGTCCCGCCCAGATCGATCGTGAGCCATTCGCCGGGCCGATTCTGTCTCGCCACCCAGAACGTGCGCGGATTCTCGTCGGTGACTCGACTGGCGGGAAAGCTGTCGAGCGTCGAAGACGCGGTCGCAGCCTTACGGTAAGCGTGTCGGACGCTAGCGGCCGCAGGCATCGGGGTGTTGTGCCTCGTTCACTCTTGCCTTCACACCACCCATCCTCATCCAGCCCGACCGTCGCGATGTGGAATCGGTCATGTACACCCACCAACTCTGGACCGGTTCGCGGATTGTCCGCAGCCAGCTGACCGTTCGGCCCAACTCCGCGGTGGTCGTCTCGAACTCTTGGCCATGCCACCTCATGCGATTGACGCCCTCGCGCACGGAATTGAGGATCTCCAACGTGTCCCCGACGCGAAAACCGGAAGGCTTCTGTCTCATCTCGGAGGTCTCTGCGACGACGATGGCGAGTCCGGTTGGACTCAAGATCATGATGCCGCTATCGGTGTGCACCCGCGATCCGGCGACAACTCTTGCCAGGCTGTCGGAATAGAACGTGGGCAATGCTCGCAAGGTGCCGGGGGTAATCATGGTCGTAGTGCCGTAGGTGCAGCATTCGTACGGACAGACGCCGTGAGCAATGTACTCGGGGCCGGATGCACCCGCCGGCGATTCCACACTGGACCTCAGAGGCGGAACGATGGCGTCCGATGCTTCCGGAGGCGGAGCGGCAGGTGCGGCAGCCGGTGCGTTTTCGGCGCGCCGCTCGGGCGTCCGCTCTGCGCAGGCGCACAGTGCCGCGAGCACGGCGAGCAGCAGACTACGCGACAGCGACCGAGTCGGACTCATGAATCGACGCAGTGTGCCGCTGCCGGAGGATGATCCACTCGGCGACGATGAGATTGGGAACCCAGCAGAGCCACGAGATCGTCTGATAGGCGGCGTCGAACGGCAAGCCCGCCATCTGACTCAGCGGGAGATAGATGCGGAGCGTCACCGCCGCGAATGTCAGCGCGTAGCTCCGGATCATCCAGCGGCGATGCGAGACCCGGTCGCCTGCGCGGATGTGGCGGTACGCATTCCCCGTCGCAAACAGCCAGAGTACCGCAAGCAACCCGAATCCCATGTGCGTCGGCAATCCCGCTTGCGACATGGTCGCGAGCGCGAAGGCCGCCACTCCACCGAGCAGGACGCTGACCACGTACGTGCGCCCCATCCACCGATGGACTTGCAGAAAACGATTGCGGAGTCGGGTGTTGAGCTGAAACGGCCCGATGGCGAGGGCAATCCCTGCCCCAGCGAGGTGCAGGTATGCCGCAACCGGCACAGTGGCGAAGCGCTCTTGCAGGAATGGCGCTCGCATGGCGGGGACGAACAGCAGCGCGATCGCGTACACGGCGATGATCAATGCCAACGTGGTCATCACGCCCCAGCCGAGCTTGCCGATCATAGGTCGCCCCATCGTTCGCTGCATCGTCGTCCCCTAGGCATCAGCCAAGCCATCCACAAATCTGTCCATCTCGCGTGACGAGCGCAGGAGGTAGACGCGTTTCCGCGGCTCGAGCGCCTCCAGCCGCCGCAGAATCGAGCCCCGCCGCCGCGCGGGATACGTCCAGATCCATTTCAGGAATTCCCACGTCAATCGCTCCGGGCATCCCGTTGGCAACTCCTCGCGATTCCGGTCACCGTGCTGCAGCTGGCGTCGCATCACGCGCCACAGACAGACGAGCCGCGGGATGTCGAGAAACACGACCGCATCGCAGGCCGCGAGACGAATATCCAGCGTCCCGCCGTAATTGCCATCCATGATCCAGGCCGGTGTGCGCACCAGGGCTTCGACCTTCGTGCGCCACTCGTCGGCCGGGGTCGGATCCCAGCCCGGACGCCAGTACAATGCATCGAGATGGATGAGCGGGAGCTGCGTTCGCGCGGCGAGGCGTCGGGCGAATGTCGTTTTCCCGGATCCGCCGCTGCCGATGACGAGAATGCGCTGCAGCGCGGCGACCGAACTCAGCGTCCTACTCGGAGTCTTGCACCCAGACGTAGGTCTGGCCGTTCCACACGAACCAGCCGCTCGCGTGCCAGTCCAGCACGCGCACGCCAGCTCGATACCCGAGCAACTCGGCGAGGCTCCAGTCCGAGAATTCGACGCGGCCGTTGGCGAGCGGCTTTCCGGCGCCGAGGATGTGTACGGAGCGATCGATCTGATTCACGATCGCCACGCCGTGCCGCCGGCCGGCTTTGTCGACGATGCCCAGGGCGATGTCCCACAAGCCGTCGCCGTCCAGATCACCGTATGCGATCTCGGGACTGACTCGTGACGTGAAGTCGTACCCGGCCCAGAAGCCAGCCTTGGTCAGCGCGCTGTCCGCCCAGAGGGGTACGGCAGATGAGCGCGAAGCCCACTGCGCGCGGACGGTGCTTGCAAGGAGGACGAGAACTGCGGGGAGGAGAAACGCGCGACTGGTCATGGTCAGGCTCCTTCATCGCCCTCGAGTCGGGAGGGACGCAACGCGATGAGCGTGATGATCGACAACACCCCGACGCCAGCTGGTACGATGCTCCCCGACATCACGTAGCCGACCCAGCAAAACAGCCCGGATCCCTCGACGACGGCCCAAATCAGGATCGCGGCGCCGCGCACCTCGGCGCGGCTCCAGTAGTCGTCGGGGGATTGGTCTGTGCTGCGCTGCGGAATCCGTGGCCGCAGGAGAACAAACGCAACGCTGAGATTCATGAGGGCGAGACCCGCGGTGGCGTAGCCGATCAGCGGACTGCCACCCCCGAGCGGGCCCTGCTTACGCAGCAGAAAGAAGAAGGTGGCACCCACGAGGATTTGCCCGATTCCGAGTGCCGCGTGGAGGATCCGGGCACCGCGGACTACTGCGACGGGCTGCACGGCAGGGTCCATGTGAATGGGTTACCCCTCAATTCGCCTTGAGGACCGCCTCGATGAAGCTCAGGCCCTTCGTTTCGACCCACGCCGCGGACACGGCGGCGATGCCGATGGTGCCGAGGCGATCGCCCGTTCCGGTCGGCGGCCGCCCTTTCCAAGGCGCGCGCTTGACCTCGCGATGAACCACGATGCCGTGCCGCGGGTCGTAGCGGAAGATGAGCGCCGAGGCGAGCCCGCTGCGCGGCGTGAAGGAGAGAGCGACACTGGGATAGGCGTCGTCGCGCTCGATGTGCTCGCGCACAGACGCCTCGTGACCCACGGTCTTGAGCTCGGCCATGATCGTCTCGAGCACGGGGCGCACGACGGCGTGCAGCCGCTCGCCGCACATCCGGCGATCGGCTTGATCGCGCGGCGTCTTGTCCTCGGCCTGCTGCTTTGCCGTCTGTGCGGCATACGCCTGCAGCAGTGCCTGCAGTTTGCCTTTGAATTCGTCGGTCATAGTCTCCGTTACCGGCGCAGCGCGTGCCCGGACCGATGAGGGTCTTCCACCCGAATATACGTCACCGGTGGCGTATGCTTCTTGAAGCGCTGTCGCACATCCGGGCCCAGTTGCCGGAAGGCCTCGACGGAGAGGGCTACGCCGCTCGCGTCGAGCCGGGCAGTGACGTTCACGGTCTTCCCGAGGATGTCGTACCGCTTGTCCGACTGCAGGCCGAACTGACCCGCGACGACGGGCCCGAAGTGCGCTTTGACCGTGAGCCGGGATTCCCAGCCGCGATCGACCATGAGGCGGTCAGCCGCATCCTTGAGCTCGAGCAGCCCGAGGACTCCGCGATCGACCGACTCGGCGGGAAATACGGCAAGCGTTGCGTCACCAATGAACTTCACGACGCGGCCACCGGCAGCAGCCACCGTGCGACCGGCCACCTCATAGTACGCGTCCATCACGCGGGCCACCTCGACGTCGTCGAGTCGCTCGGCCTGGGCGGCAAAATGTGTGAAATCGGTGAACGCGACCAGCAAGGAGAGTTCGGAGAAGTCGAACATAGTGCCTCCGGCGATTGGGGTGTTTGACGTCGGCCCGATGTCCGACAGTGACTGAACTGGAGGCGCAGGCCCAAAGTCCTGCAGTGCGGAGCAATCTACATGCGCGAGTACAGAACGCGAGAAGCTATGAGGGGGGCCGATCGACGTTCGTGCGACCTTTGCGGACGCGATCGGTGAAATTGTAGCCGTTCACGGAGTCATGCTCGGGAACGTGACGACGAAAGCGTCAAGTTCAGGACGGATATCAATACCTCTGAAATCCGCGATCGTTGCGTCCACGCCGGACAGGTCAGCCGCGGCATGCGTCGTGGTGAGCCCCACGACCCGAGCCCCCGCCGCCCGCCCCGCCGCGACGCCCGCAGGCGCGTCCTCGAACACGATGCAGTCCGGCGGCGCGTACCCGAGGCGTTCCGCGCCGAGCCGGTAACCGTCCGGCGCCGGTTTGCCGCGTTTGACCTCCTCCGCGACCATCATAACATCGGGAATCGGTATACCGGCGGACCCGAGCCGGAGCCGTGCCAAGTCTCGGCCGCACGACGTTACGATCGCCCAGCGGTGACGCGGCAGGGAGGCGACCAGTTCCCTGGCTCCCGGCACGGGCTTCAGCCCCTCGCGGTCTGCAAGCTCGGTCGCATCGAGCCACTCGACTTCCGTGTCCGTGGCAAGCCTCGGCAGCACCATGCGCAGCGTGTCCAGCGCGCGGCGGCCGTGGGCGATCTGGAGAAAGGGCGCGGGATCTATCTGGTGGCGCTCTGCCCACTGACGCCAGGTCCGCTCGACAATCGAGCGTGAATCGACCAACACGCCGTCGAGATCGAAGAGAAACGCCTTGCAGCGTAATTTCTTCGCGGCGTCTTCTACCGTACGCGAACCGCCGTCAGAAACGGATCCTGGCCCTCCGGAGCCGTAAAGATGCGCAGCGTGTCGCCGTGAACCTCGAGGTAGGCCGTATCCAGGTAGTGGTTCAGCACGTATTCAGCCGGGATTCCCTGACAGTTCGGCTCGCCGTTCGAGCGGAGGCCCGAGTGTTGCACGATGAGCCGCGACGAGCCCGAGTCCACTGCGTAGGTCCCCGTGAGCGCCTGCTTGCCCGAGCTGACCAGCATCGTGCCGTCGCCGCGGAATTCCATCGCAGCGTTCCGACAGGGCTCGAAATCACCGCTTCCCTGGCTGCGCCACACGCCAACAAGGCCTTTGGCCAACGATGGAGGCTGGGGCGGGCGGCACCCGAGCCACACGAGGAGGAGAAGGCTGATACGCCGCATGACTTCAGGATAACGTCGAACGTGGCCCCTTCGGAAGCAACTATCGCTTCACCTTCTTCTTCGCGGCAACGGCGATCGATTTCTCGGCCCAGGGGCGCAGGGCCCCGGGATCGTCGAGCAGGTCGACGGGGACCTGGTAGTACTTCATCCCTTCGCTGCCCTCGCCATACGGCTGGAACGGCTTCATGCCCCGCTGCTCGAAATCGGGGCGGTTGGTGTCGTCCACTTTGAAGTAGAGCGTGTCGTCTGCGATGAGGGCGAAGAACAGGTCGCCGGCGTAAATGCCGACTCCGCCGAACATGGCGCGCGCGCGGACCCGCGACGCGACCCGGCTCAGTTGGTCCAGGATGAACGTGCGGAAGCTCGCGCTGACGGCCACAGGTCATGCTCTCATTGGACTCGCCGTCGGACAGTCTCGATGTCGCGCACGGGACGCACCTCGACGCAGCCGGTGCGAGCCCAAGGAAACTCCTTCGCGATCTCGACGGCCTCATCAATGTCTTTCGCTTCGATGAGATTGAAGCCTCCCAGGACCTCTTTGGCTTCACTGAACGGGCCGTCCCTGACTTGGGTGCGGCCGTTGCGGATCCGAACGGATTTCGCCGTCTCGGCACCTTCGAGCATCTGGCTGTCGGTGAGCCGTCCATCGCGGCGCAGTTCGTCGGCGTGCGCGAGACACCCACGCATCATCCGATCGGTCTCCGCGCGGGGTAGCGCGTCATAGAGCGCGGGATCGTTGTAAATCACGAGAACGAATTTCACTCTGGTGCAGTCCTCCCTGAGGTGAGAGCAGTCATTGACGACGTTCCACCACCATCATCATGAACGAACCCGGAATGACGGGTGGACGGCGTCTCGGATTGGCGGCCGTAGAATCGGTCGGCGCAGGCCCGAACTTCGCCGAGACGACGTAGACGCGATGGGTCGTGGGGTCGAGACCCATGTTGCGGCCGCCGAGCGCGGTTTGGAGGTTCTCCACGACGTGGAATTGGTCGGGACTATCCTCGTGAATGACCGTCAGCGTGCCATCCGCGTTCGCCGCGAACACGTCGCCCGTGGCGGGATCGAACGCCGCACCATCCACCCCGGCGCCGATTGGCGCAGTGGCGACGACTCGGCCGGTTTGGTAGTCGGAAACCGCCAGCACGCCGTTGCGACAGCCGCTGAACAAACGGTGATGCGGGGTATCGATGGCCATGGCGACCGGTTGTTGGCAGGGTGCCGTGGACCAGCGGCGAGTGACCGTGAGAGACTTGCCGTCGATCTCCACGACTTCGCCGTTGTCAACGAGGTTGACGAAGAGCTTGCCGTTGCCCGCGGGAACGCCCGTCTCAGGCTTACCGCCGAGCGGGATGTTCGTGACGAGCCGCCCGGGGCCGGGATCGATGACGGTGGAGGAATGGGCATCGCCGTTGAACGTGAAGACGCGATTCGAGGGCGCGTCGTAGACGATCGCGTCGGCGTCCTCCGCGGCAGGAATGCGGCCCAGCACCTGGAATGTCGTCGGGTCGAACATGACGACGGCGCTGTCGTTGCCGGAAGTCGCGAAGCCGTGGTGCGCCGCGTCCACGAGCGCGACCCCGTGGGCGCCGTGAATTTCATGGATCTCGCCGAGCAGTCTTCCATCGGTTTCATCCACGACCATGACGCGATCCTGCCGCGCGATGAACACGCGGTGCCGAGGCGGATCGGGGATGACGTAGTCCCAGCGGCCGTCCCCGCCGAGGACATAGGTGTGCGTGATCTGGTACGGCGCCGGCGTCTGAGCGGCGAGATTCGACACCGCGCCCAGGGCAAGCACAAGGGCGACACGACGCATGGAGACTCCTTTTAGGAAGCGCCCGGACCTGGTGGGGTGCGGCGCCGGCGAACGACGAAAAGGATCACAACCAGCACAACCACGAAGATTAGACCCAGTTGCCAGTTCACGTGGTCTCCCGGTGGAGGTTAGGCTGATTCTACCATGGACACCGGGCACCGCCAGCCGAGGGACTCCCTAGGCTGGAGGTCCCAACCGCTCGGTGAGGAGACCACGGAACGCATCGACCTGTTCCGGCTGCGCGAAACAGTGTTTTGGCACGATGTTGAACATCAAGTCGGATTGATATAACACGAACACCGTGGCTCCTTCCCTCCAGCGAATCAGATGATTCCAGGGCAACCGCGTCGTGCTGTTGGCGTTGGTCGACTCAATCCCGGTGTCGGTGCAGGCCGACTCAAACGGGAGCTGGAGATTGCGCTGTTGGCTGTAGACGCGACGCACGCGTTGGGGAAGGTAGATGAGGCGGACAAACAGCTGCACCGCGGCGAGAAACAGAAAGATCAGAAGGGGAGGCAGTCCCGTCTGCGGATCCTGAACCGAAATATCTGCGAAGAGCAGCACAGCCACACCCAGCACGACCCAGAACGCGATCCACGCAACGCGCTTCCAGCCGCGCTTCTGCATGTGCAGCTTGTTTGCAGCGACGCAATCGTCCACGGACAGCTGACCGGCGAACTTGATCATCGGCTCGCTACGAGGCTCGGCACGTACTCCGCAAAGGTGCGCTTCTGCTCTGCGGGCAGCGCTTCGAACGCGCGTACGAATTGGTCGGTTCGAGTCGAGCCAAACCGCCGCGCGCCAGCCCGAAGGTACGCCAGCAGCTCGGGGAGCTCCCGGATCCCGCCGGCGGCCTTCACCTGGCACCTCCCGTTCACCACGTCGTGCATCAAGCGCACATCCTCGAGCGTCGCCCCGCCGTCGGCGTACGCGGTGGACGTCTTCACGAAGTGCGCACCCGCCTGGGCAATCCAGTCACAGGCCCGGCGTTTTTCTTCCTCGCTCAAGTAGTAGTTCTCCGTGATGACCTTGACGACCCTGCCCGCAGCGGCGCTGACGACGCCTTCGATGTCTTCCATGAAGACCTGTTGCTCGCTGTTCTTGAGGGCCGGGATGTTCATCACCATGTCGATTTCCTGTGCGCCGAGGCCCAGCACCTGCTCCGCCTGATAGCGCTTCATCGCTGGTATTTCGTTGCCGTGCGGAAAACCGACCACCGTTCCGACGAGCACGTCGGTGCCTCGCAGCAACTCGACGGCGAGCGGGATGTAATGCGGTTGCACCGTAAGAGTGGCGGCGCCGAGTCGAGCGGCGGTCTCCCCGAACTGCACGACTTCCGCCCGCGTGGCATTTGGGCGGACGATCGAATGATCGAAGAGCTTCGCAAAGCTGCGCGCGTCGATGGTCATGGCTCTAATCTACTCCTGAGGGCTCATTCGATAAGTTATACCGCTGCTTGTTTCATCACCGGAGGAGGTCCGCCCTGCGCTCCGAGCTCGTATTCCTGCTGCAAGTGTCCCGACCCGGTCTGTGGCTCACGGCGATCGCGTTCTACATGCTGCCACTGGCGCAGCGAAATGTGTTTCACTCCGTCGCTTTCTGGCTCGGCGCCTTGTACGTCAGCCTTCCCATGGGTCTGCTGCTCTACGGCTGGAACGACATCGTCGACTACGAAGTCGACCGCCTCAACCCTCGCAAAGGTACGTTCCTGTTCGGCGCGCGCGGCACGCCGGAGCAATTGCGCCGGTTGCCGCTCCGCATCGCGCTCGTGCAGCTGCCGTTCGTGGTCGCCTGCAGTTTGCTCGGCGGAGCGAAGCTGCTGCTGTGCTTCGCCGGCATGACCGCCGCAGCGGCGCTGTATAACTGGCCCCGCTACGGCTTCAAGACGCGCCCGCCGCTGGAGATCCTGAATCAGGCGGGGTACCTGTTCGTGTTCCTGCTGAGCAGTTGGCTGAATGACGTTCCACTGCTCCCCTGGGCCACCCTGGTCTTCGGCGCGCTTTTCGCCATGCACTCGCACGTGTTCGGCGAAGTGATGGATGTGGAGCCTGACCGTTCGGCCGGCCGGCGGACCACGGCCGCGGTCATCGGCCGAGTTCCGGCCAAACTATTGATCGTCACGCTGCTGTTGTGTGAAGCGGGGTTGGTCGTTAGGGTTTTCGGCGCGAAAGAGCTGGCTGCGTTCCTGCTGGTGACCGCGGCGTGGTTCGCGATCGACGCCATGCTGATCTGGCGCAGCCGGCCCTACAGCAACGGGACGATGCGCTTCTTCATGTTGGCCTGGAACGCGATCGCGCTGATCAGCATGCCGTGGATGTGGGCGAAGGCCATCCTGGTGCACATGCGGTGAGCTCTGGCGAGTCGTCACAACACGGGCTCACCGGCACGCTGGTCGCGCTGGAGTCTGACACGCGCTCAGGCCTTCGCCGCAACCCATCGCGCCGCCGCTCGCTGCATCAGGGCCTGCCCGTGCCACGCGCACAGCACCGGCACATCACCCGGGATTTGAGCGGCGAGCCGCGGATGCGCGAACAGGATTACCAGCGACGCTCCGGGCACCAGCCGCTCCAGCCTGGCTCGTGATACTGGTCCAAGATCAGCACGACCCTTCCACGACCTCGGCTCGGCGTAGACAAGAACCAGGTGCCTGGTGTCTGGTGTCGGGTGCCTGAGAAACCGTGCACCTTGCGCGGTCAACGACTTGGCGAACACGTCGCGCGGCGGGATCGTGTAAGGTCCCCCTACATCATCATCCACGATCGTGATGCTGAGCGTCGCGCTGAGCTGTGGCCGCTCGCCGCGCACCAGGTGCACTGCGCGATCGGCCAATTGATCAGCGAACTTCTGGTGCTCGCCGAGCAAAGCGTCGTCCAACTCGATCGGCTGACCGGGACCGGCCCACGCCGCGACTGCCTGTTCATACCGCGCGAGCGCCGTTTCCGCACGATCCGCCGGGACCGTCTCCAAGGACCTCACGACGCCAGCCCAATCCGTCGGATACAGCAGCATGTCACACCCGGCGGCGATCGCCGCCGCTGCGGCGTTGCCCTCCGGCGCCGCCGCCGTCGCACCGCCCATGATGAACGCGTCCGTCACGGTGAGTCCGCGAAATCCGAGCGTGTCGCGCAGATACCCGAGAATGATCGGCGAGAATGTCGCGGCAGATCCGCTGGCGTCCCACCGCGGATAGGCGACGAATGCCGGCATCACGCTGCCGACGGCGGCGTCCACCGCCGCTTTGAAGGGCGCGACATCGGTGCGCTGCACCGCTTCGCCGAGTGCCTCGACGATCGGCAGCCCTTCGTGGGAATCGGTCGTGGTGCGACCGTGCCCGGGATAGTGCTTGGCGCAGGCCATGACGCCGTGCTCCTGACAACCCTTGATCCACGCCGCCGCGTGCGAGCCGACGAGGCTCGGGTCGGCGCCGAATGAGCGCGTCTGCACGATCGGATTTTTCGGCTCGGTGTCGAGATCGCACACCGGCGCGAACACCCAGGTGAGCCCGACGGCGCGCGCTTCGGTGCCGGTGATCTGCCCGCACGCGTAGGTCGCATCGAGATCGTTGAGATAGCCGAGGGCCGCGGGCGGCGGCAGCTCGGTGAGCCCACGCACCTGTTGCCCCGGCCCGCGCTCGAAGTCCGAGCCGATGAGGAGTGGGCGCTTCGCGAGGTCGCGCAACGCGGCGGTGAGCGCCGTGACGGCGGCGCGCGTGCCGCCAAACAGAATGAACCCGCCCACTCCCGCGGCGAGCGCCTGCTCGATCTTGGTTCGTTCGGACCTGAATGAGCCGCGCCGCCAACGGAGCGCCGGACACACGAGTCGCGCACGGGGGGAGATCATCCGGGCGGAATACGGTCCGCAGCGCGATTGCGGAGCAGGATCAGAGGCACCAGGAACGCCATGGCGATGAGGGCGCCGCCGAGATCGGGCAGGAGATCCGCCAACCGGCAATTGCCGGTCCGCGTCGCCCCCTCCTCAAGCTCAACGAGGATTCCCAGCGCGAGCGTCGTGACCAGGGACCACGACAGGCTCCTGCGATCCAGACGATCGAATTGCCACGCGGTGATCAGAAAGAACACACCGAACAGGACGAAATGAGGAACCTTCGTGAGGGACAGACGCGAGTTGTCCCACGCCATCCGGAAGTCGCACAGGGGCCCGTACAGACGAAAGTGGGCCTGGGCAGGAATCCGTAACACACCCACAATCACGAGCAGCGTGTAGCCCCAGCGTCGCAACCGCGAAAACCTGGTGAAACTGGCGATCATGCGGGAGTGATGTGGCCCAGAATGCGTGGGCCCCGCGCCCCTGTCGCCGCGGGCAGATTGCCCGGTCTTCCCAGGACCGTCTGATGGCCGAGGAACGCGAACGCCACCGCCTCCTTCGCTTCGCCGTTGAAGAACACCTGATCGAAGAGGACGACGGGGCGCGGCTGGATCTTCGCCGCAAGGCGCTCGACGAGCGCGGGATTCTTCGCGCCGCCCCCGGAGATCACGACCTCGGCCGTGTCATCCTTTCCCCACTTCGCAATCGCGCGTCCGATCGACTCGGCCGTCAGCGCCGTCGCCGTCGCCACCGCATCGTTGTCCGATCCGCCGGACTTCTTCACGCGCGCGAGCAGCTTGTCGGCATACTCGATCCCGAATCGTTCGCGGCCCGTGCTCTTGGGCGGCGGCTGGTCGAAGTAGGGATCCGCGAGCAGCTCGTCGAGGAGTTTCGCCACGGGGCGGCCGCGGCGCGCGCGCTCGCCGCCCTGGTCGAACGCCGCGTCGGGATCGACGCGCCGGGTAATTGCGTCGATCACGGCAACGCCGGGACCGGTGTCAAAGGCAAACGCCCCGTCGGGCACGCCGCGCCGCGGCACCCAGGTCACGTTCGCCATCCCGCCGATGTTGAGCAGCCAGCGCCCGCGCTGCTCGTGACCGAACAGCATGACATCAGCCAGCGGCACGAGCGGCGCCCCCTGCCCGCCCGCGGCCACATCCCGCGCGCGGAAGTCGCTCACCACGCGCACCCCGACGCGCTCTGCCAGCACCGCCGGGTCGCCGAGCTGGAAGGTGGCGCGGCCCGGCTCATGCCAGATGGTCTGGCCGTGCGATGCAATAAAGGAAAGGTCTTTGGCCGCGACGCGGGCCTGCGCGAGGAGCGCCAGCACCGCGCCGGCGAATCGCTCACCCAATGCGACATGCAGGAACGCGACGTCCTTCGGCGTGCCGCGCGCCATCGTGTCGATGATCGAACCACGCTCAGCCGCCGAGTACGGCTCCTGCCGAAACGCGACGAGCTCGGCTCCTCCCTTGCCGTCGTCCAACCGCACGAGCGCCGTCGAAATGCCATCGAGCGATGTCCCCGACATGACCCCGACGGCGAGAGTCGTCATCGACCCACCGGCGGCGGATCACCCACGACGGGACGAACAAACCCGTTTGCCGATTCGAGCAGGCGCCGCGCTTCGTTCGCATCCACTTTGCGTCGCGCCATGACGATCGCGAGCTTCACGCTGCCCGTGGCGCCCGCGATCGCCCGGCGCGCTTCCTCCCGGGACACGCCGCAGACCTCCATCACGATCCGTTCGCCGCGGTCATGCAGCTTCGCGCTCAGCGCGACCAAGTCGACCATCAGATTGCCGTAGACCTTGCCGAGCCGGATCATGGCGCCCGTGGTGAGCATGTTGAGGACGAGCTTGGTCGCCGTCCCGGCTTTCAGTCGAGTCGAGCCGGTGAGCACTTCCGGCCCCACGACGGGATTGACGATGACGTCGCACGTTTCGGCAAGGACTTTCGGCGGGGCGGCGCAGGTGACAAGCACGGTCTTGGCGCCCAGGGTCTGCGCACGCGACAGCGCCGAGCGGACGTAGGGGGTCGTACCGCTCGCTGCAATACCGACGACGACATCGCGATTGGTGACCGCTGCTGTGTCCATCGCTGCCGCCCCGGCGTTCACATCGTCCTCGGCTCCCTCGGCGCTCTTCACAAGCGCGCCGTAGCCACCGGCGATCACCCCCGTCACCATGGTAGGCGGTACGCCGAACGTCGGCGGGCATTCGGTGGCGTCGAGGACTCCCAGTCGCCCGGACGTACCAGCCCCGACGTAGACGAGGCGACCCCCGGCCTTGAATGCCGCCATAATCAGGTCGATCGCCTGTGCGATCTGTTCGCGCTGCCCGTGCACGACGTCCGCAACCCGCGCATCCTCGGCATTCATGATGTCCACGATCTCGAGACTCGAAGCGACGTCGATGCGCTCGGAGCGGGGGTTGCGCTGCTCGGTGGCGCGCGGATCCGAGAAATCGCGGTTTGTCATGGAGGAGAATTAGACGATAAGATTACGAATGCGAAAGCTCCCCGCGATATGTCTTGTGGCGGCCCTTGGCTGTGCGCATCGCCCTCCAGCCGCCGCTCCTGCACCGATCCGCGGCCGTGCCGTCATTCCCGCGACCTGGACGCTGCACGCTCGGCCTGTCGTCGCGCCCCACGCCATGGTCGTTTCGGCCCATCCGCTCGCGTCCCAGGTCGGGGTGGACATCCTGAGGCAGGGCGGCAACGCCATTGATGCCGCAGTCGCTGTCGCGTTCGCGCTCGAGGTGGTGCTGCCCGACGCCGGCAACATCGGTGGCGGCGGCTTCATCGTGCATCGCACTGCCGCCGGCGACGTAACGGCGCTCGACTACCGCGAGGTGGCACCTGCCGCGGCCACCCACGACATGTTCGTCGACTCGGCCGGCAACCCGACCGACAGGAGTGAAATCGGCCATCTGGCTGCGGGAGTGCCGGGCAGCGTCGCTGGGCTGTACGAAGCCTGGCAGAAGTACGGCACCCTTCCCTGGGCGACGTTGATCGCGCCGGCGATTCGGCTCGCGCAAGGTCACGTGATCGACTCCGCGCGGAATCGCGAGATTGCGAGCGACCGCTCGCTGCTGGCGCGGTTCCCGGCGAGCCGCGCGCAGTTCCTGGTGCACGACAGTGCGCCGCCGCCCGGGGCGATGTGGCGCCAGCCCGATCTCGCGCGAACGCTGCAGCTCATCAGCGACTCCGGTCCGGATGTCTTCTATCGCGGCCAGATCGCTGATCTGATCGTGGCCGAGATGCAGCGCGGCGGGGGGTTGATCACCAAGGACGATCTGCGCCGCTATCGCCCCATATGGCGCACGCCCATCCAGCTCACCTACCGCGGCCACACGATCTATTCGATGCCGCCGTCCAGCTCGGGCGGCGTGACGATGGGCGAGATCCTCAACATCCTCGAGGGCTACGACACTCTCCCGGCGTTCGGCACGGCCCCCTACCTCCACGTGCTGACCGAAGCGATGCGCCGCGCCTTCATGGATCGGAACCGCTGGCTCGGCGACCCCGATTTCGTCACGATGCCGCTCGATCGCCTGCTGTCGAAGTCGTACGCGGCGACGCTGCGGTCCCAAATCGATCCGAAGCACGCGACCCCCACGCCGCCACAGGGCGGGGGCGGGGGCGGCGAGGCGATGCACACGACGCACTACTCGATCGTCGACCAGCAGGGCAATGCCGCGTCGGTGACCACGACGCTGAATGGCGGATTTGGGAGCGGCGTGACAGTCACCGGGGCAGGATTCCTGCTGAACAACGAGATGGACGATTTCGCAACGGCGCCGGGCAAGCCGAACATGTACGGGCTCGTGCAGGGCGAAGCGAACGCCGTCGCCGGCAACAAGCGGATGCTGTCGGCCATGACACCGTCGATCGTGCTGGACAGTGCGGGCAATCTCGAGATGGTGGTAGGAACGCCCGGCGGTCCGACGATCATCACGAGTGTTGCGCAGGTCATCCTTAACGTGCTCGATCAGAAGATGAGCCTCGCCGACGCGGTCGCCGCGCCGCGTATTCACCACCAAGCGCTGCCGGACCAGACCTACTACGAGCATGGAGGATTGAGCGACGCGACCGTGCGGGCGCTCGAGGCAATGGGGCATAAGCTGGAACAGCGGCCAGGACACAGCGGCATCATCGCCGCTATACAGAAGACCGCGGGCGGGTGGGTGGGTGTCGCTGACCCACGCTACGCCGGCGGGGCACTCGGCTACTAGGAGCCTTGAATGCGCCTTGCAACCCAATCGTCGCCCGTCGATGTGCTCATCGTCGGCTCGGGAGCCGGTGGTGGGATGGCCACGTACGCGCTGACACGCGCCGGCGTCAACGTCACCGTGCTCGAAGCGGGCGGGCCGTGGGACAACACGACCGATTCCGCGATGTTCACCTGGCCCTACCAATCGCCGCGCCGCGGCGCCTCCACCAAGGATCGGCCGTTCGGCGAATTCGACGGCTGCATCGGAGGCTGGGACATCCCCGGCGAGCCCTACACCGTGGCTCGAGGGGACAAGTTCCGCTGGTGGCGGGCACGGATGGTCGGCGGGAGGACGAACCATTGGGGTCGCATCTCGTTGCGCTTCGGGCCGCGCGACTTCAAGGCGAAAACGTTCGACGGCCTGGGCGACGACTGGCCGATCAGCTACGACGACGTCGCGCCCTACTACGACAAGCTCGAGCAGCTGGTGGGCGTCTTTGGGAGCAAGGAAAACGTCCCCAATGCCCCGGACTCGATCTTCCTCCCGGCGCCCAAGCCGCGCTGCTACGAATTGCTCGTGCTGGACGCGGCTCGGCGGCTCAACGTCACGTGCATCCCGGCGCGGCTGTCGATTCTGACCCGTCCGCTCAACGGACGCGCCGCGTGCCACTATTGCGGCCAGTGTAACCGGGGCTGCAAGACGAATTCGAACTTCTCGTCCACCAACGTCCTGATCGCGCCCGCCCTCAAGACCGGTAAGCTCACCCTGAGGACGAACGCGATGGTGCGTGAAATCACGCTGGACCGGACGGGCCGGGCGAGCGGCGTCATCTACATCGACACGACGGACGGGAGCGAGCACCACATCGAGGCCCGCGTCGTGGTCCTGGCGGCGAGCGCCTGCGAAACGTCGCGGCTCCTGCTGAACTCGAAGTCTCCTTCATTCCCGAACGGACTCGCGAACGGCAGCGGCACGGTGGGCAAATACCTCACCGATACCACCGGTACCGACGCCGGGGGATTCGTTCCGAAGATGATGGATCCCGTTCCCCACAATCACGACGGTGTGGGAGGGATGCACGTCTACATGCCGTGGTGGCTCGACAACAAGAAGCTCGACTTCCCGCGCGGCTACCACATCGAGGTGTGGGGCGGCACGGGGCTGCCGGAGGCGGGCTTCGGCGGCGGGATCCAGGAGCAGAACGGCGGCGGGTACGGCAAGCAGCTCAAGAACGACTATCGCCGCTACTACGGCGCGTACGTCGGGTTCTCCGGGCGCGGCGAGATGATTCCCAACGACGGCAGCTACTGCGAAATCGATCCGCGAGTCGTGGACAAATGGGGCATCCCCGTGCTCCGCTTCCACTGGAAGTTCACCGATCACGAATACCTCCAGGTCAAGCACATGCAGGAGACGTTCCGCGCGCTCATCACGGAGATGGGCGGCACGCCATGGGGGAACATGCCGAGCAAGGAGGATGGCTATGGCATCGCAGCGGGCGGCGTGATCATCCACGAGCTGGGCGGCGCGCGCATGGGCGCCGATCCCAAGACCTCGGTCGTGAACTCGAATTGCCAGACCCACGAGGTCAAGAATCTCTTCGTCGCCGATGGCTCACCGTTCACTTCGCAGGCCGACAAGAATCCCACCTGGACGATCATGGCGCTGTCGATGCGGACGTCCGAATACATCGCGGCGCAGCTGAAAGCGAGGACGCTATGAAACGGCGCGAAGCGGTAGGCGCAATGGCGATGGCCGCGCTGACGGCGGCGTTCAAATGGACGCCGGCCGAGGCGCAACGGGCCGCGACTCTGGCACGCGAGGCCCTCACGGCGACGACCCCGTTCGCGCCGGCGTTCTTCACGCCGCACGAATGGGACACGGTGCGGGTTCTCGCGGATCTCGTCATCCCGAAAGACGAGCGCTCGGGCAGCGCGACCGAGGCGGGCGTCCCGGAATACATGGACTTCATGATGACCGATCGGCCCGACGGCCAGGTCCCGATGCGCGGCGGCCTCGCCTGGCTGGACAACGAAGTCTATGAACGGCTTGGCAAGACCTTCGTTGCAGCGACCCCGCAAGAACAGACGACGATTCTCGACGAGATCGCATGGCCGAAGAAAGCGAAGCCGGAGATGAGCCAGGGCGTCGCGTTCTTCAACATGTTTCGCGACATGACGGCGTCGGGGTTCTGGACCAGCAAGATGGGCATCACCGATCTCAATTATCAGGGGAACACGTTCGTGGCGGAGTGGAAAGGCTGCCCACCGGAAGCGCTGCAGAAACTCGGCGTCCGTTACGGGGATTGAATGACGAAACGACTTGGAATTGGAATGGTGGGGAGCGGGTTCAACGCGAAATTCCACCTGCTGGGATTTGTGGGCGTACGCGACGCCGACGTGCTGGGCGTCTGGAGCCCGAACCAGAACAACGCCGCCGAGACAGCCGGCATCGCGAAGAAACTCGGCGTGGGCGACGCCAAGGCGTACCCTTCGATCGCCGCCATGGTCGAGGATCCCGCGATCGACGCGCTCTGGCTCTGCGGCCCGAACTTCGCCCGCATCGAGAACGTCGAAGAGATCGTGAGCACGGTCGAGCGCGGCAACGGCTCATTGCTTGGCATCGCGTGTGAAAAGCCGTTAGCCAGAAATGTGAGTGAGGCAAAAAAAGTCCTGGAGTTGGTAAATAAGGTTGGGCTGCCCCATGGCTATCTCGAGAACCAGGTGTTCTCGCCCCAGATCGAGGTCGGCCGCACGTTGCTCTGGGCGCGCGGCGCCAAGCTGACCGGACGGCCCTATCTCGCTCGCGCCGCCGAAGAGCACAGCGGCCCGCACGGCCCCTGGTTCTGGCAGGGCGCGCTGCAGGGTGGGGGCGTCCTCAACGACATGATGTGTCACTCGTCGCTGCTGGTGCAGCATCTCCTCACCGATCCCACCAAACCCACGTCGTCGGTCCGCCCGGCGCGCATCACCGCGCACATCGCGAGTCTCAAGTGGACGCGGCCCAACTACAGCAAGAAGCTGGCGGCGACGATGGGCAAGGACGTGAACTATGACAAATCGCCATCCGAAGACTTTGCCAGCGTGATGATCGAATTCGAGACCGACGACGGGCACAAGGTTCTGGGTGAAGCCACGACGTCGTGGAGCTTCGTGGGTGCCGGCCTCAGGCTGTCTGCCGAGCTGCTCGGACCCGAATACTCGCTGCAGTGGAATTCGCTCGACTCTGGGCTGAAGCTGTTCTTCAGCCGCGAAGTCCAGGGCAAATCGGGGGAAGATCTCGTCGAAAAGCAGAACGCCGAGATGGGCCAGATGCCGGTGGTCGCGGGCGAGGCGGGGGCGTACGGCTATGAGGCCGAGGATCGCTACTTCGTGCACTGCTTCCTCAACAAGAAGAAGCCGTGGCTCACCTTCGATGACGGACTGCGCGTTGTGAAGGTCTTGATGACGGCGTACATGAGCGCCGAGCAGGGCAAAACACTCGATTTCCCCGGGCCGGACATCGACAGCTTCGTCCCGGCGGTCGCGAAAGGGACCTGGAAGCCATGATTGGCACGCTAGCTTTGTTGGTAATGGCACAGACGCAACAGTGGCCACAGCATTCGATGGATCGTCCTCGCCCTCCCGTCGTGAATCCCGGGCCGGAGCGTCCCCCCGTACCGGCGCCGAGCGACGCGATCGTGTTGTTCGACGGCTCGAATCTTTCGCAGTGGCGCGCCGATGACGGCACCGCCGCCAAGTGGATCGTGCGGGATGGTTACGTCGAGGTGAAGCCGGGCACGGGCACCATGGCGTCCGCGCGCGGGTTCGGCGACGTCCAGCTGCACATCGAGTGGCGCACCCCGACTCCTCCGCAGGGTGAAAGCCAGGAGCGCGGCAACAGCGGCGTCTTCCTTATGGGGATCTACGAGCTCCAAGTGCTCGATTCCTACCAGAACGACACGTACCCTGACGGCCAGGCGGGCGCTATCTACGGGGAGAATCCGCCACTCGTCAATGCGACACGGCCGCCGGGCCAGTGGCAGACGTACGACGTCGTGTTTCGGAGACCGCATTTCAAGGCCGACGGGACGCTCGAGAGTCCGGCGCGGATGACGGTATTTCTGAATGGCGTTTTGATTCAGGACAATTATGAGTTGGTCGGGCCTACCGCGAATCAAGCGCGGCCGCCGTACAAGGCGCATGCGGATAAACTGCCGCTGAAGTTACAGGATCACGGGAATCCGATACGCTATCGCAACATCTGGATTCGGGAGTTGCCAGAAGGATCATAGCCGCAACAAAAAATGTAGGGGCGCAGCATGCTGCGCCCCTACATCACCACCTCCAGTCACGATGTAGCGTCTTCTATCGTACGGATTGCTGTGCGACCGGGCTTTCCTGGGTCTGCGGCCGGAAGAATATCGCGAATAGCACCATGACCACGCCGGCAAACGCGGCTGGCAACGGCCAGAACTTCGCCCATTGAGCCAGGGTCAGATCCGTCGCTGCGCCCTTGAATCCGTTGTACACCTTGCCAGCGATCAGGCCACCAATCAGCATCCCCACGCCGTAAGTCACCAGCACGAGAAATCCCTGCGCCTGGCCACGGATGGCCGGTGACGACTTCTTGTCGACGTAAATCTGCCCGGTGACAAAGAAGAAGTCGTAACAGACGCCGTGAAGCAGGATTCCGAGGACGATGAGCCAGAACACGGCGCTGGGCGCGGCCATCGCAAAGAGCGCGTACCGAAGCACCCAGGCGCCCATCCCGACAAGCAACATCTTCTTCACTCCCAGCCGAATGAACATCAGCGGCATCAGCAGCATGAAGCCGGTCTCGGAGATCTGACCGAGGGTCATCAGGGACGAGGGATTGGGGAACACGCGGGTAACGATGTTGCTCGTCCCCGCATCGTAGACGCCGACCTTCGCGAAAATCGGCGCATACGCATAGTACGCCGCCAACGGAATGCAAATAAGCAACGAGCTCGCGATGAAGACGTAGAACGACTTACTGCCGAGATCACGGAGCGCATCGATACCGATGATGCTGCGAATCGAGACCGGTCGCCCGGCTCCCGGCGGCGGCGTGTGCGGCAGCGCGAAGCTGTACAGACCAAGCAGCAGGCTGGCGACGCCGGTCGTGTACAAGGGAAGCGGCGTAGTATCCGGCAGCTGCGCGCCAGAGAAGCGACTCAGGACAAACCCGATGAACAACCCTGCCACGATCCAGCCGATAGTTCCAAACACCCGGATCATCGGGAACTGCTTTTCCTGATCGGTGATGTTGTGGAACGCGAGGGAATTGGCGAGCCCCAGCGTGGGCATGTAACAGAGGTTATAGAGCAGGATCAGGAAAACGAAGAGTCCCGGGGAGCCAGTGGCTCCCGGGACCAAGAGCATCAGCACCCCACCCAGCAGGTGCAGGACGCCCAACACTCTTTGCGTCGCGAAATAGCGATCCGCGACCAGGCCAAGGAAGAACGGCGCTACAATCGCGGCGATGGGGTTCACCGTGTATGGCAAATACGCGTCGGACGACATGCCGTGAGCCGACATGTAGTTCCCGATCGTCGTGTACCACGCCCCCCAGATGAAGAACTGGAGGAACATCATCGTTGACAGCTTGGTGCGGATCACCGCGTCAGGATGCCGCGACCGCGAGTTCCTTCGTCAACCGGATGATGATATGCGCCCCCGCTGGCAAGACGATGTCCGAATCCTTGGTCCGATTCGCCACAGCCGCGCCCGCGGCGCCGCCCACGACGCCGCCGACGATCGTGCCTTTCTTATTCCCACCCAGGATGCGACCCAGTACCGCGCCGGCGACCGCCCCGGCTCCCACCTTGGCCGCATCCCCAGACGTCACGCCGCGGCCCTTGTGAATCGTCTCGAGCGAGTCGACCACCGCTTCGATCGCGTACGAGGTGCCGCGTACAGTGATGCTCGCCACGCTCAACGTCAAGGTCCCCGGCGTGCTGGGATTGGGCGCCGGTTTGACGTCAGCGATCTTGCCATTGACGACCGAGCCGGCGGGGATGACGACGTGCCCGGCCGCATTCTTCACGTCCTCCACGACACGCGCAGTGAAGCCATCACCGACCTTCGCGGTCCGCGACGAGATCGTATCGGTCGCCGCGATGTCCAGCTTCGTGCCGGCGCCGAGCCGCGCCATCCTCGGAGCCGGTGGCGGCGCCGGCGGGTTGGTACGCGTGGTATTGCGCTGCGCGGGCGGCCGAGTCGCCGGAGGAGGCGTCGTCTTCTGATTCTGGTCCGGGACGTCGCGCAGCGCCGCGGTCGACTCCGCGGGAGCCAAGGTCAGATTGCGAGCCGTGGAGTCAGCGGCCTGGCTCTGGTCCTGCGCTTTCTGGCAGGCGCTCAAGCCGAGCACGGCGATAGTCGCCAAAATCGCTAACCGATTCATGGAATCCTCTCTGTAACAGCGTTGGCAATGGGTACCCGCAGGTGTGCAGCAGGTTTCTACAGTCGTTCCCGTAAGAATTGCGGCGTCAGGCTCCGCAAATAGCCGGCGAGCAGGGTAAAACTATCGGTGACAAGCAGGATACCCAGCACGATCAGCATCGCACCCGCGATCCGATCGACCCATACTATGTATGGTCGGAAGCGCTGAAACCAGACCAAAAACCGGTCCAACGCCAACGCCGTGAGCAGGAACGGGATCGCGAGCCCCAGCGCGTAGACGGCCAACAGCGCGACGCCCCGTCCGAGCCCCGCTTGCGTTGCCGCGAGTGTCAGAATGCCACCCAGGATTGGACCGATGCAGGGCGTCCACGCCGCCCCGAACGTGAATCCGACGACGCCAGAGCCGAAATAGCCGAGCGGCTTATGTGCCAGCTCGATGCGCCATTCGCGCATCAGGAAGCCTGGCCGCAGGACGCCCAGCAGATAAATCCCGAACAGAATCAGGAGCACACCGCCAATGCGTCCCAACCATACCTGGGAGCTGCGCAACAGCCCGCCGACGGCGGAGGCCCCGGCGCCCAGCAGCACGAACACGAGCGAGAACCCCGCCACGAACCAGAGCGCGTGGAGCAGCGCCGTTCCGCGCCGCCGCTCCACTTCCTCCACCGTCATTCCCGTCAGATAGCCGACGTAACTCGGGATGAGCGGCAGCACGCACGGAGACAGGAAACTCAGGAGACCGGCTGCGAACGCAACCGCAACGCCGACTGCCACGCTAGCCGCAAAACGCGACCGCGGAGACGACCGTGGTCCACCGGGCGTCGGCACCGCATTCGGCCGTCGAAGTCACGTTCATCGTGCGGACGATTTCGCCCGAGAGCAGCCACTGCTCGCGGCGCTCATCCCAGGCCTTCTCCGGATCGAAGGGAACGCCCAGCACCGTGCCCAGCATCGACGCGGCAAGATCTTCGGCGTATTCCCCGGCCGCGACCTCGTTCTGCCCGTAGCTGTGGTGCTCGGAGATGTATCCGTGATGAGAAGGATCGGCGGGCAGCGCGAGTCCGATCGACGCCGCCACGAGCCGGCTTGGCTCGTTGGTCGCGGACTCGGCGACGACGGTGAACAGCACTTGTCCGGGCCGCAACATGCTCAGCCCCTCCTCACGATCGACAAGCTCGCAATGCGGGGGAAAAATTGAGCTCACCCGCACGAGGTTGAAATTGGCGAGATGGGCGTCGCGCAACGCCATCTCGAAACTGGTGAGCTTTTCCTTGTGCCGGCCGACGCCCTTGGTGAGAAAGGCTTTGGTCGGGATGAACATTCTGGCGTCAATCAACGCGTGCCTACCTCCCTTCGTACCACACCGCGGGACCCAACTCGACCGGAGGCTCGGTGTCGCCGCCCCGGTCCACCGTCGCCTGCATTACCTGCGCCAGCACCTCGGCCGTAGTAAGCGCGACTTCCTCGACTGCGACCTTCGACAGTCCGCGCTCCTTGCCGCGCACGACGAGCATGTATTTCGCCGTGTACACGCGCAACCGGCCGGCCGCCGCTTTGCGAGTCACGACGGCCGTCCCCCACTCCTTGCCCTCGCGCTTGATCGGGCGAAAGACATAGATCGTCTCGATTTCGCCCGGCGGCACCTGCGCTTCCACCGCCGCGGCCAGCTTCGCCCACCCCGGCCCCTGGCCGGGAGTTAACGGCGGGAAAGCGCCGGCGTCGAGGCTTGCTGCCATCGCTCCACGTAGAACCGCAGGACGTGCATGAAATCCTGCGCGTTGGTGACGACACCGTAGGCCTGATGCGTGCCGCGATCCCGCAGTTTCGTGACCACAAATTCGGTTTGGTCCACACAGATCGTGGTGAGCGGCCGGATGTCTTCGGTCACGCCGGTGTCCACGAATGCGGGGAGCATGTTCCCGACCGCGATTGCGTGGAGTGCGGTGGCCACGAAGATCGCGAAGGTGGCAACCGACGTGTGGGAACGCATCGCGTCCTGCGCCGCCAGCGTATCGGGAATGACGTCCGGCAACGGGCCGTCGTCGCGAATCGAACCTGCGAGCACGTAGGGGATCCGGTTTTGCACCAGCGCGTGCATGATGCCGCTCTTCACGGTCCCCTGGGTCACAGCCTTCTCGATCGAACCGGCGCGGCGGATCGCGTTGATGGCGCGCATGTGCAAGCCGTGCCCGCCCTCCACGCTCTCTCCGGAGCTGGACATTCCGAGCGTCGTGCCGAAGATCGCGGCCTCCAGATCGTGCACCGCAACGGCATTGCCGCCCAGCAGCGTATGACAATAGCCGTTTTCAATGAACCAGATCATGTCCTCGCGCGCGCGGGCATGCACGAGCGCGGGCCCGATTACCCAGAGGATCCTGCCGCCGCGCACTTTTTCTTCGCCGAGCAGCTCCGCGAGGACGCTGTAGTCCACCGGCCGTTCGCGCGACACTTCGGTCGCCATGAAACGAAACTCGTTGGGGCTGTGCGTGCCGCCCAAAAAACCTTCGACGTGAACGAAGATCCCCTCGCTGCCGTCCTCGGCCGCCCCGACCGCGACGTTGTCGCCCCGCCGCACGCGCCGCGGTTCGGTGGCGACGAGATCGTTGGCGGCGAGCTGCACGATCACGCAGTCCATGCGCGGGAGCCGGGGGCGGCGCCAGCCGGCGGGCAGCTTCACATAGGTCGGAAGGTTCGTGGTCGAAAAAAAACCGTCGGGAAGAACCCCGTCGGCCGGTGCGGGAGTGAATCGCGCGTCGGGCGCGCCCGATAACGGGGGCGCGGCAAAGTTGGGTGGTCGGTACTGAAACCGAGGACGACTCACAGGCCGGTCAAAATACCCGAAGAGAAACGGCTTTCACAAGAGTGAAACCGGATCCCGATCGACCGTCACGTCGCGATGCGGCTTCGCCCGCCACGCGCGCACCACGCGGCCGAGCACGCGCGGCTCGGCGGACTTCGCCAACACGTGCCAGCGCCATTTCCCCTTGAGCCGCATCAACGGGCACGGCGCGGGGCCAAGCACGCTCGGAACGGCGCGGCGCAGCCAGGAAGCCACCTTTTCGGCAAGCTCCGCGGCTCGCGCGTTGTCCTCGTGCGAGATCACGAACCGGACGAGACCGGTGCGTGGGGGATAGGGAGGATTGGGCGGGGAGCGCAGCGGCAGCTCCGCCGCCGCAAACTGCGAGACGGAGTGCGCCGCCGCGGCCCGAATCGCGTGGTGATCGGGCGCGCGCGTCTGCACGAATACTCGGCCGCCGCGCGCCCCCCGCCCAGCCCTGCCTGCCACCTGCGCCACCAGCTGGAATGTGCGCTCGCCGGCGCGAAAGTCCGGGAAGTGCAGGCCCGTATCGGCATCCACCACGCCGACGACCGTGACATTCGGAAAGTCGAGCCCTTTCGCAATCATCTGCGTCCCCAGCAGGATGTCGATCTCGCCGCGGGCGACCCGGTCCAGGATATGATGGTGGGCCCATTTGCTCGAGGTCGTATCGAGATCCATCCGCGCGATGCGGGCGCGCGGGTAGCGCAGTCCCAGAAAGTGCTCGAGCTGCTGCGTACCCAGGCCCCGCAGCCGCTGGGTCGCGTGCCCGCACACGACGCAGGTCTCCGGAATTGGCTCTTCGTGACCGCAGTAATGACAGCGCATGACCGGCGGCGTCTGGTGCACGGTGAGCGCGATCGCGCATTGCGGGCACCCCGGCACGTTGCCGCAGGCAGGACATTGCACGAACGTCGCGAAGCCGCGGCGATTGAGCAGGAGGATCACCTGCTCGCCACGCTCCAGCGCCCCGGAGATCGCGATATCGAGCGCCTCGCTCCAGGGAATTGCGCCGGGTGGAGTTTCTGGTGCCGCGATGCGCGGCGCGCTCCGCAGATCCACCACTTCCACCGGCGGCAACGGTCGCGCCTCCACGCGATCGGGCAGCGTGAACGTGACGATCCGCTCATCACTGAGCGTCTCCAGGGACGGCGTCGCGCTCCCGAGAATAAGACGCGCCCCCTCGAGCTGCGCGCGCATCGCGGCGGCGTCGCGGGCATGGTAGCGCGGCGCCGAGCCCTGCTTGTAGCTGGGCTCGTGTTCCTCGTCCACCACGATCGCGCCGAGGCGCTGGACCGGCGCGAACACCGCCGAGCGCGGGCCTACCGCGACGAGTCGTTCGCCGCGGCGCAGCGCGCGCCAGGCATCGGCGCGCTCCCCGTCCGACAGGCCCGAGTGGAGCACCGCCACGCTGTCTCCAAAGACGCCGCGCACCCGCGCCACGGTCTGCGGCGTCAGGGCGATCTCGGGCACGAGCAGGATTGCCCCATTTCCCGACTGCACCACGGCACGCAGCAGGTCGAGATAGACGAGTGTCTTGCCGGAGCCCGTCACCCCATGAATTAAGGCAGGTTGGTGGAGGTCGGTGCCACGAATCCCCTCCACCACGCGCCGCTGGTCCTCCGTGAGTGAAGGTGGTGGAGGTGTCGAAAGGCCCGCGAAGGGATCGCGGATCTCGGGCACGTGCTCGATACGCGCGAGCCCCTCCCGCACCAGCCCGTCAATGGAATTCCGCGACAATCGCAGCTGCTCCACCAGGTGGGACACGGGCGCGCTTCCTCCTAACGCCTCCACCGTCTCGTACACGACGCGACGTTGGGGCGCCCGCTTGAAGCGCCGCTCCCGCTCGAGCAGCGAATCCATGCCGTTGCCGGTCAGCACGAGCACACGCTCCGCGGCGGGCGCCGGCCCAGCGGGTCGCGCCACGCTCCACAGCGGTCCCGGCAAGATCGCCCGCAGGGAGAGGCCGAGCGGCGCGCCGTAGTAGTCCGACATCCAACGGCCCAGCTCGAGCAGCGGCGCGGAGATCGCAGGCTCATCGTCGGGTGCAGCAATGATTGGCTTGACGTCGATGCCTGCGGACGGCAGATGGCCGACGGCTTCCGTGACGATTCCCACGACGCTGCGCCGCCGCAGCGGCACCACCACGCGCGCACCGGGGACGACGCGCGCCGCCAGCGATTCAGGGACTTCGTAGATGTAGGAGCGGCTTAATGGGACTGGGAGGACGACCGCCGCATATGTCATCGCCGCCGGACACCGAGTCCTGGCGCCGTCGGCAGCCGAATCTGGCCTTGCTCGATGGTCGCGCCGGTGAATGGATCGTCCACGGTGAGGGCCGCGCCATCCAGATCGGCGGCGTCGACCAGCGGCGTAAAATGCGCGGCGGCAGTGATGCCGAGGGAGCTCTCGATCATACAGCCGACCATGACGAGCATGCCGTGGGCGCGGGCCGTGGCGATCATGCGCAGCGCTTCGCGCAACGAGCCGCACTTGGCGAGCTTGATGTTGATCCCGTCCGCGCGCCCGGCAAGCCGCGGAATGTCGGCGGCGACGAGACAGCCTTCGTCCACGACCACCGGCAACTGGTGCTTGGCCGCGACCGTGCGCACGGCTCCAAGTCCCTCGAGATCATCCGACACGAGTGGCTGTTCGAGGAATTCGACGCCGTACTCCTTCAAGACGGGGATCATCTGTTTGGCCCGGGCGACCGTCCATCCCGCGTTCGCGTCCACGCGGAGGGGCTTTTTGGTCGCCTCGCGCACCGTACGCAGGATGTCTTCGTCGCGGTCGGTGCCGAGCTTCACTTTCAGAATGGGGTAATCGTCCGCTTCGCGCACTTTGGCACGCATCTTCTCGGGCGAATCGAGCCCGATCGTGAAGGACGAGAGCGGGGCCCGCTTCGGATCGAGCCCCCACAGCCGCCACAACGGCTGGCCCAGCTTTTTCCCGACGAGGTCATGCAAGGCGGCCGACAGGGCGGCACGCGCCGCCCAGTTCTTCGGCACTGCGTGCTCCCAGCGATCCTCCGCCCCTTCCAGGTCGAACGGATCGCGGGGCATGTGCCCGCTGAGCCGCTCGAACGCGGCGAGCACCGTCTCGAGCGTCTCACCGTAAAACGACGACGGGTCGGCCTCGCCCCAGCCTTCCTGCCCGTCGCCATCGACGAGCCGGACCCAGGCGCGTTTGTACCCGTTCGTCGAGCCGCGGGCGATGGCAAACGGATGACGCGTGGTGATGGAGCACTGCTCGACGTGCAGCTTCACAGCCAGCGATTCTTCTTGAGCCACCACATGATCACGCCGGAGGTCACTGCCATCACGACGAGGGCGCCGTAGAAGCCGTACGGGTTATGGGTGAAGGGCATCTGGCTGAAGTTCATGCCGAAAACTCCCCCGATGACGATCAGCGGCAGTGCGATCGTGGCAACGATCGAGAGCTGCTTCATCACGGTGTTCAGACGGTTCGACGTCTGCGACAGATACGTCTCGAGCACGCCTGCCAGCAGGTCGCGCACGGTGTCCATCGACTCCACGATGCGAATCGTGTGGTCGTAGACATCGCGATAGTAGAGCTGGGTTTCCTGGCGAATGAAGCCGCACGGCCGGTTGGTGAGGATGTTGAGCACTTCGCGCAACGGGCCGACATGGCGGCGCAGCGAAAATGCCGCGCGCTTCGCCTTGAAGATCTCATGAATCAGCCCGGGGTTGAACCGCTCGAACAGCCGCTCTTCCAGCCCATCCACCATGGTGTTCAGCTCTTCGACCATCGGGAAGTAGGCGTCCACGGACTGGTCGATGATGTTGTGCATCGCCATCTCGACCCCGCGCGCGAGCAGCTCGGGATTGCGAATCAGCCGCTCGCGGACGAGCTCGCAGCTCTGCTGCGGCAGGGCGTGCACCGTCACCAGGAAGTTCTTGCCCAGGAAGAAATACAGGTTGGACGTCGCCAGGTCATACGGCTCCGGCGTGCCTTCGTCGAAGCGGATGACCGCCATCACGACGAAGACGTAGCGCTCGTACTCCTCGAACTTGACACGCGTGCCCGGCGAAAGCGTGTCCTCGATGGACAGGGGATGGAACGCGAACACTTTTTCGAGCAGCGCGAGCTGGTGCATGTTCGTGCTGTCGATATCGACCCACAGCTCGCCTTCACCCGCCTGGAGAATCTCCCGGATCCGCGCCGGGGAGATGTCCTGCTCGAGGACACCGTCGGGGCGCCGGTAGAGGCTGGCCGGCCAGTTCTTCGATGCCTGCGGCTGCTGGGCGGGAGCGGTGGTAGCGGTCACGTCCTCAAGATAGCGCTCGCACGAATGCGACGACACCGGCAGCCAGTAGATCGAGCCGATAGCCGCCCTCGAGCACACCGACGACGGGTCGCGTTCCCATCCGCCCGCGCAACGCCTCGGTCCACTGGATGATGTCGTCGGGCTCCAGGGTGAACTCGCCAAGGGGATCGCCCGCGAGCGAATCGAACCCCGCGGAGACGAGGAGGATGTCGGGGGTCCACTGGGCGAGCGCGGCATCAACGCCGGCGAGAAAATCGCGTACGTACACGGCGCGGGGCAGCCCGCCTGGTAGCGGGACATTGAACACGTTGCCGACGCCGCGCTCGTCTTCCGCCCCGGTCCCCGGATACCACGGGTACTGGTGCATGGACACGAACCGGATCGACGGGTCGTGCTCGACCAGCGCCTGCGTGCCGTTGCCGTGATGGACGTCCCAATCGACGATGAGCACGCGGCCGCATCCAAGCGCCTGCGCGTGCCGCGCGGCGACCACGACATTGTTCACAAAACAAAACCCCATCGCGCGCGCGGCGAGTGCATGGTGCCCCGGAGGACGGGTGACACCGAAAGCCCGGCCGGTCTGGATCCCCTGCTCGACCGCCGCCAGCGCCACGCCGGCCGACGCCAGCACGCTCTCCAGACTCCGCGGGCCGAGGAACGTGTCGGCGTCGAGCGCTCCACCGCCGCGCTCGGCGAGTGTCTCAAGCATACCGAGGTATTCCGCGGGGTGAACGCGCTCGATTGCCTTCCGCGTCGCCGCAGGGGCTTCGACCCACGAGATGAGCGGCGCGAGCTCGGGGCGCCGCAGAGCCTCGAGCACCGCTTCGAATCGTTGCGGTCGTTCGGGATGTCCCGCGCCGCCGTAATGGTGCCGGCACGCCGGATTCCAGACGACTGCGACGGACACTATTCTTTGCGGTGCGTGTGCAGCAGATCGCGGAGCGATTCGACTTCGCGTTTCATCTCTTTTCGCGCATCGACGAGCTCTGCCATGGCCCGCCGGAACCAGAACCATCCGATGACGGCGAGCAGCGCGACAACGGCAAACACGGCGGCCCAGACGATACGGTCGATCATCATTAACAACACGGCGTTGAGCAGCAGAAACCCGACTGCGAAAATCGTGACCGCGCGGGTGAACGCGTAGGTGCTCACCGGACCGGTTGCCGCCGCGCCGGCAGCACGATAAAGGGGGCGTTCGGGACCGCGCCCAGCTGGCCCAGCGTGATCGCCTCGTCCAAGACCTGAGCGCCACGGAACTTCACCACGAACCGGTCCTCACCGGCTGTCGTCTTCAGCGCCGCGCGCAGCGCTTCGTGCTTCAGCTGCGCGACGGTGGTGTTGTCATCCACCTGCACCGGGACCTGCTCCCAGACGGGCGTGACCATCACACGCACCCCATAGCGCTCGCCGACGCCGGCTCCCGCCGTCACGCGACCTCCACCGGTGATGCGAGTGGCAGCGTGGAGAAGAATCGGTCGAGCGCCTGGTCGAAAAACAGCGTGGATCCACGGACGCGTGTGACACCGTTGTCTTCCCAGGCGCTGATCACGACCTCCTCGCCGCCCTGCCCGCGCAGGGTTACGAAGTTCGGGCCCGATTTCTCGAGGAACGCCGCCGAGTTCGGGACCCGTTCGGCGAAGAAGCGCTGTGCGCGCGCCACCACGTCGGCGGGCGGGAGTGAGACCGTCGTCGTATGGATCATGGTGTCGGGAGAATCGTGATGCCCACGGCGCAGAGGCGCATTGCAAAAAGATAGTGCCGAACGGCGGTCACCGGGCAATGGCGCGATTATTCCGGAGCCTCGGGCCACACTTTGTCGGGACGGGCCGGCGGTGGCTGATCCGCGTCCAGACGATCGGCGCGGATGTCCGCGTAGATGAAGTTCTCGGGGGCGACGGGCGAATCGGCGAGCCGGCGCAGCATCGCCAGCTGGCCGACATGCGTCATCGTGTCCGCGAACGGCCCTTGCAACAACTGCTCGGTCGTGATCGAGCCTTTGGCGCCGGTCGCGAGCAGCGCGCCCACCGCTTCGAGCATCTCGTGGAAGCGCTCGACTTCCGCTTCAAATGTGGGCAAGGGATCGGGCTTCACCGGATACGAGCCGCCCTGAAAGTAGGTGCGCACGTACCCCATCAACGACGTCATGTGACGGATCAGCTCCGCGGGAGTGCGGACGCGGTTGCCGGCGCTGTAGGTCGCGTAGTGCTCCGGGGCGCCGCGCAGCGCCTTTTGGGTGCGGTAGGCGATGGCAGCAAGGAAGTGGCTGAGCAGCTCGCGGTCACGGTCCACGATGGAAGGTATGCTAGCGCCGGAACATGAAGAATACCGCCCCGCACATGCACAGCGCCGCCCACAGATAATTGAGCCGCACCGGTTCCTTCATATAGGAGGAGTGGGACTATTCTAGCGCGCGCAGCACTTCGCGGGCGGCACGCCGCCCGCTCGCCAGCGCGCCGGACACGGTCCCGATCTGGGCGCCGTCCGTCGCTTCGCCGGCAAAGAACAGCGTGCCATCCACCGGCCGGCCCAGCGCGCGCGGGGCACCGTTGCCACCGACGCCGATATAGCTATACGCGCCGCGCGCGAACAGATCCGCGCGCCAGTCGTGACTGGCCGATGCGTCGAGCAGTTCCTCCAGCTCCCGCCGTGGCACCGCGAGGACGTCCGACAGTGCCACCAGACTGCGCTCGAGTCGCGATGGCGGGTCCTCCGCGAGCAGCTGCTCTGCCGCGACCCCACCCACGTAGCCGGTGAGTACCGGCGAACGCACGGGGAGCGACGTCCACCACGTCGGCACCTCGGCGCCGTGCGCGTGGAGGAAGTTCAACCCGCGGCCGTTCGAGCCTGTCTGCTCGCGTCGCTCTTTCAGGAATTCTGCGCGCTCCCAGAACGCCTCCCGGAATCGCAGCACGATCTTGAACACCTGCCCCGTTTCGATACCTGCAAGGGCGCGCTGCTTGCCGGGGACCGCCGGATCGAACCGCACGTCACCGGCCTTGAGCACGGCGAGCGGCAGCGTAATCAGCGCGGTGCGAGCGCTGAGCGTGAGCAACGGGGCACGGTCGCTGCTGCCGCGACAGACGACGCTGACGCCTCCCCGCTTCCACTGCACCGACACCGCAACGGTGCTGAGACGCACTTCGGTGCGATCGGGGTCCAACCCGTCGCGCAGCCATTTCATCAGGGCGTCACCACCGTTGGCGATCCGGAACTGTTTGCCTGCGACCTCGTCCGCTTCGTCACCGCCGCCCTCCGTCTCGACCGCGAGCGACTTGGCGCTCAGCCGGTCCGGGTGCGCGGCATAGAATCCCTGGACGAAGTCTCGCAACAAGCCGCGGCGTGCCGCCGGCACGCGTGCGGAGTCGAGGTACGCACTGACTGGGAAGTCTTTCCCGCGGCTGGCGAGGCGCCGCGCGAGATCGTGATTCATCCGATCGACGAGGTCCCAGAAATCTTCCATCGGCTTGAACCGGCCGGCGGAGGCAAGCTCGTGCGAGCCGGGCAGCTCGATGACGGCGAGACCCGCCGCCTGCGCGAGCGGCAGCGTGTCGGCCGATGCGCCGTGAATGAACTCGGCGCCGAGCTCGAGCGGGACGGGAGAGCGCGGATCGTGCAGCGTGAGAATGCGGCCGCCGACGCGCGGCCGTGCCTCGATGACCGTGACACGCAGCGCGGCGTGCGAGAGAACACGGGCCGCGGCGAGCCCGGCGGCTCCCGCGCCGAGAATCAGGACATCGACGCGTTTACGATCTCGTGGCATGACCTAAAACCTACACCAGCGCGCGCAGGACGGTCTCCACCTCTGAGTTCGGCACGGCGCGCGCGCCCAGCTCTCGCGCGGCCCGCAGCGCGGCGGCATCCACGTGCGAGCCGAACGCGAGCACGGGGATTCCGTGCGCCACGAGATCGGTGATCCGCTGGGAGCTGGCGGGTTGCCCGAGCTCGATCACGGCGAGGTCGTACGGCTCTTCGCGAGCCAGCGCCGCGCCCGACGCCGTCAGAATTGCTCGCAGCTTGCCGCGAAAGAACAGATCGCGGCATTCGATGAGCACTCGCTTCACCCCGCCAGCTTTTGCGTCAGGTACTCGACGAGCTTCCCCGTGGCCACGCGGTCCTGCTTGAGGGTGTCGCGGTCACGCACGGTCACCGTTTGATCCTGGGTGGACTGGCCGTCGATCGTGATCCCGTACGGCGTGCCCGCTTCATCTTGGCGGCGGTAGCGCCGGCCGATCGATCCGCCATCATCGTAGAAGACGTTGAAGTGACGCCGCAGATCGTCGTGAATCCGATGCGCCAGCTCCGGCATCCCGTCCTTGTTCACCAGCGGGAACACTGCGGCCTTGAGCGGCGCCAGCGACGGCTTGAGCTTCAGCACGACGCGCTGCTCGCCGCCTTCGGCCGCCTCGGCGCCGCGCACCTCTTCCTCTCGATAGGCGTCGCACAGCACGACCAGCGTCGTGCGGTCGGCCCCCGCCGAGGTCTCGACCACGTAGGGGATGAATTTCTCGTTGGTCTTCGGATCGAGGTACTCGAGCTTCTTCCCGGCATGCTTCTGGTGGTTCGACAGATCGAAGTCGGTCCGGTTGTGAATTCCCTCGAACTCGTTCCAGCCGAACGGGAACTCGTACTGGATGTCGTAGGCGTCCTTGGCGTAATGCGCCAGCTCATCCGGACCGTGCTGATGCCAACGCAGTTTCTCGTCCCGAATCCCGAGCCCCTTGACCCAATTCATCCGTTCCGCGCGCCAGAACTCGAACCACTCGGTCTCACTCCCCGGCTTCACGAAAAACTGCATTTCCATCTGCTCGAATTCGCGCGTCCGGAAAATGAAGTTCCCGGGCGTGATCTCGTTGCGGAATGCCTTCCCGACCTGTGCGATCCCGAAGGGAATCTTCTGGCGGGAGGACTGCAGCACATTCAGATAGTTGACGTAGATCCCCTGCGCCGTTTCGGGCCGCATGTAAATCACGGCCGCCTGGTCCTCGACCGGCCCCATGAACGTCTTGAACATCAGATTGAACTGGCGCGGCGCGGTGAGGGTGCCCTTGCTGCCGCACACGGGGCATTGGGCATCGGGCTGGCCGGGCGTGCCTTTGATCCTGGGATCGTCGGCCCGGAAGCGATTCTTGCACTGCTTGCAGTCGACCAGGGGATCGGTGAATCCGGCCACGTGGCCTGAGGCTTCCCAGACCTTCGGATGCATCAGGATGGCGGCGTCGAGGCCTTCGATGTCGTGGCGTTCGTGCACCATCGACCGCCACCAGCGCTCTTTGATGTTCTTTTTGAGCTCCACCCCGAGCGGCCCGTAATCCCACACGGACCCAAGGCCGCCGTAGATCTCGGAGGACTGAAACACGAAGCCGCGGCGCTTTGCGAGCGACACGAGCTTCTCCATCGTTTTGTCAGCAGTTGCGGGAGGCATAGGGAGCCGGAAGTTACAAACGCAGGGCCTCACGCGCGACCTGCTCCGCCATCCGGGCGAGCGCAGTCCCATCCAGCATCCGCCCATCACTATCTCCGCCCACTGTATGGACGCCGATCAGCCCCTCTACCTTTCCAGCGATGACGGCGACCTTCTTCCTCGCAACCTGGGCCCGCCGGACGACTTCTCCCGGCGCTTTGCCGACCAGCGACGTCTTGTCGAAGATTCCCTCGGCGGTGATGACGAGGTCCGCCTTCGCCAGGGCCGCGTCGAAACCGGCGCGCTCGAGCACCCAGTTGGCACCGCCCGTCAGTTCCGCTTTGGCGAAAAACACGAGACCCGCGCCCAACCCGCCCGCGGCACCGCCCATCGGCATCGTCCCGAGGTCGGCCCGGCCGGCCTGGGCCCACAGCTCCGCCAGGCGCGCGAGGCCGGCCGCGAGCTGTGGAATTTCCTCGGGACGAGCCCCCTTTTGCGGCCCGAATACGGGCGCGGCCCCATTGAGCCCAAGCAACGGCGTCGCGACGTCGGCCAGTGCCACGACACGCGCGCCGAGGCCCCACCCTGATCTGAAGGAGGCCAGATCGGTCAGCGAGCCGCCGCCATCCGGCAGCTGTTCGCCGGTCGCGTTCTCGAACGTCCAGCCGAACCCGCGCGCGGCGCCCGTGCCCCCATCTACCGTCGCAGTGCCGCCGAGGCCGACGACAATCGTCTTGGCGCCACGGTCGGCCGCGGTCCAGATCAGTTCGCCAACGCCGCGCGTCGTGGTGCGCATCGGATCGCGGTCTTCCGGCTCGACCAGCGCCAGGCCGCAGGCCGATGCGCTCTCGATGATGGCCGTCTCGCCGTCGATCCAGCCCATTTCGGCTGACACCGAATCGCCGATCGGGCCAGTGACCGCGAGCCGCTCCCGCAACGCGCCCGCCGGCAGGACCACATCGAGCAGACCGTTACCACCGTCGGCGACCGGGCATTCGAGGACCGACGCGCCGGGGACGGCGCGGCGCACGCCGGTCGCGAGCGCTTCGGCCACTTGGCGTGGACCGAGCGTGCCCTTGAAGGCTGCCGGCGCAATGAGGATGACGGGGGCCACTGACGGCAAGATAGTGGAAACGAGAAACCCCCTGAGTTTCCCCAGGGGGTGATCGCTTGCCGCACACCGTGCGCCCTAGAACCCGATGTGAGCGAAGCGAACTCCTTCTCGCAAATCGGGCGGCGCTACGGACTCGGCAGCTGGGCAATCTCGCTTGCGCGAGACCCCTTGCTTTGCGCCCCGCCGTCGCCGGCGGTTTGCCCTTTTCGAGAGTTCTGTCTATTCCGAAAGCAAAAACAATGCCCAGTTGTAACCGCTGTCACAGCAACTGTGAGTGATGCGACCTAGGTGAACTACTGTACTGTATTCTGCACTGAAAACTGCAAAACACGGCACAGAACTACGTCGATAGAAGACGCTAAGACGCCAAGACGCCTGAGCGGTCGATAGCGATTAGCTAGTAGTCGCGGCCGGAGAGAGCTTCCGCAGGAGACCATAAACCGTTCGGGCACATTCATCCCGCGCCGCAATCAGTTCTTCTAGATCGGTTGGCTGAAGGAGCCCGAGGTGCTGAACAAGATCGATGATCGCTTCCACTTCATGCAGCGATCCGCGAGCCATATCGGCGAACCGCCGGAACTCCTTCGAGCCTCTCCGCGTGATGCCTTCGGCCAGATTCAACGCGATGCTATTGGAGGCACGCCGCCATTGGTCGGCGAGGTCATGCTCGACCGTTGGCAGTCGCTTGATGAGTGGACGCGACAGCGCGGCAACGCGCAGCGCGTGTTGATAGGCTTTCAGGTCTCGAAAGAGCATGTCCGAGGATACCGATGCGACGTGGCAGGCGATAACCGAAACAACGCAGGCAGGAGCTTTTTCTGACCGCTAACGACGGTTCACCACTCAGGCGTCTTGGCGTCTTGGCGCCTTCTATCGACAGGGTGCTCTGTCGTCAGACCTCTATGATCTGATCCCGACGGGTCCCGACGCTAACATACCGAACCGGAGCTCCGGCCAAGTCCTGTAGTCGATCGACATAGGCCCGTGCGGCGGGCGGCAAGTCCGCGAGCCGCCGAACCCCACTCAGCGGCTTTTGCCAACCGGGTACCGTCTCGTAAATCGGCTGCACGCGTCCGATCGTTTCGACGTCAGCCGGCATGCTGTCAATGATCTCTCCGTCGAGCGTGTACCCGACTCCAACCGGTATTTCCGCGAACGTATCCAAGACGTCCAGCTTGGTCACCGCCAGTCCCGTCAAGCCATTTACACGGACCGCATATCTGACTACTACCGCGTCGAACCATCCACACCGTCTCGGTCGTCCCGTCGTCGCGCCGAATTCGCCTCCCAATTCCCGAATGCGTTCCGCCACGGCCGGCTCCGCTTCGGTCGGCAGCGGTCCATTGCCCACCCGCGTCGTGTACGCCTTCACGACGCCGAGGACCGCGTCGATCGCCGTGGGTCCAATGCCGACGCCGACGGCGGCCCCACCGGCCGTCGTGTTCGATGAGGTGACGTACGGGTACGTTCCGTGATCGACGTCGAGCAGCGCGCCCTGTGCGCCCTCGAGCAGCACCGACTCACCCCGCTGCAGCGCGTCCCAGACGACCCGTCCCGCGTCGACGGCGAGCGGTAAGAGCCGGGGTGCCAGACGCTCGAGCAACCGCACGTGCTCTTCGGGGTTCGCCTGCTCCCCACTCCCTGCGCCCAGCATTCCGAGCATTTGGTTTGCCGCGGCGACCCGCGTCCGCACCAACTCCTTCGCGTGGGCAAGATTGCGCAGGTCTCCGACGCGCACGCCGCGGCGACCGTACTTGTCCTCGTAGGTCGGACCGATCCCCCGCCCTGTCGTGCCAATTTTCTCCTGTTTCTCGCGGGCGCGGTCCAGGAGCTTGTGATACGGCAAGGTCAGATGGGCCCGGTCGGACACGTGGAGCTTGTTCTCAGTCCGCACGCCCCGTCCTTCCAGCGCATCCAGCTCGGCAAACATCTGCTCCGGATCGAGCACCACGCCGTTGCCGACGACGCACACGGCACCCTGGAGAATTCCGGACGGGATCTGATGTAGCACGAACGACTTACCCTCTCCCGTGTCGACCGTGTGCCCGGCATTGGCCCCGCCCTGATAGCGCACCACGAGATCGGCTCGCTCGGCGAGCACGTCGACGATCTTGCCCTTACCTTCGTCGCCCCACTGGGCGCCGACCACGACCACACACTGGGTTTTCGGTCCAAACACAAACGTGCCCTCCCGGCAGCAAAAAGGGCCCCGCGGTGGGGGCCCAAGCCCCGGGGCCACGCCCCGGGGTCCTCTGTGGGAAGCTATGCCTGCCGCAGCACCCGCGCCAGTCCCGCGGCGACGATCGCGGCGCCATCCAGCCGCACACGGCTCGCGGTGTCCTCGGGTCGATGCACGATCCGCATCGTGCGCCAGTTTCCCTTGAGAATCGTGACGCACTCGCGCGCGACGGGTGCCAGCGCGATGCCGTCTACCACCACCGGCAACCAGCGCCACCGCCACGCGTTCAGCGCCGCTGCCACGGCGAGACCGACGGGTCCAGGTCGATGAAGAAACGCCGTCACCCTGCCTGTGTCATCCAGGCCGTCGAGATTGATCAGCGCAGAATCCGCGAACAGATCGGTGTGATCTGTGGCGAGGCTCCGCGCTCCCACGAGGCCGAACTCCTCGGCGTCGGGAAGTATCACGCCAACGGTCGTGGTGGGTGACAACTGATCGAGGGTCATGAACACCGCGACGAGCGCGGTCGCGTTGTCCACGGCGCCCGGGGAGTTGTTGTTGACGCGATTCAGGAGAACGATTGACAAGCCGACGAGCAGCAGCGCCACGGCTGGTACCGTACTGATGAAGATGCCAAGTAAGCCCGCGAGGAGCGTGAAGAACCCGACTAATCGCACGGCCATGGAGATGGGCTGGCCCTTCGAGTCGTAATGCGCGACCAGCCAGACGGACGGCCGTCCGGCCGTCGGGCCGTCGGACCGTTCAGCAATGAGATTGATTCCCTCGACCACGCGCGGCGTACCCAACAGCGCGCGCGCCGGCCGCCCGGTGAACCGATGTTCGTCGATCGCAAATCCGCGCGCCGCGAGCTCGCGCTTCAGGATCTCACGAACGCTCTGATGATTGGCCGTCCCGACGAGCCGCGGTACCGCCAGCTCCCGGAACAACAACCCATAGTCAGTCACCGCGCACGAGCGCGCTCACGCGCTCGCGGTCGGCGGGCGTGAGCGGCGCCAGCGGTGGCCGCACCGGCCCCCCGTACAATCCGACCACGTCCATCGCGGCCTTCACACCGGCGGGACCGAGCTTGCCGACGATTTCCTTGTCGAGCGGCGTGATTCGCTCCTGCAGCTGGCCGGCGGCCGCGCGGTGGCCCTGCGCGAACTCGCGCACGAGCTGTACGCACAGGCTCGGCGCGTAGCACGCGACGCCGACGACGCCGCCCTGACATCCCAGCTCCATTGCCGCGAACAGCAGCGACGCCGATCCCACGAGGACCGACCATTGCGGGACTGCGGCGCGGTATGCCGCCAGGTTTTTGAGATCGCCGGACGAATCCTTGACGCCGATGATTCGCTCGTGACGCGTGAGCTCCTGCAGCAGCGCGGGAGTGAGCGGCAGGTGGGTGTACTTCGGAATATTGTAAATCAGCACCGGCACCGGACTCGCGTCTGCCACCGCGCGGAAGTGCAGCGCGAGTGTCTCGGGTGTCATGGCCGCCGAGAAATAGGACGGCGCGCGCACCAGCACGGCATTCGCACCCTCGGCGCCGGCGGCCTTGGACAACGCAATGGTTTGACGCGTCGATTCCGCGCCTGTTCCCGCGATGATCCATGTACCGTCGGTCAGTGTTTCGCGCGCGAGGCCAACGAGCTGTCGCTGTTCCTCGGCCTCGAGGAGCGGCGCCTCACCCGTGGACCCCGATACGACCACGCCATCCACGCCCTCGGCGCACAGCCGCTCGAGGTTCTGCCGGAATTGCACCGGCGCGATATCGCCCGTCGTCGGATCGAACGGCGTCGTGACCGGTGGAAAGATTCCTGCCGGCGGGATCTTGTCGCTCACTGCGGGAGCATGCTCGAAAGATCGTCGGTCAGGCCTTCGGGCTTGTCGGAGGCAGCGGACGCTGCGCCTGCGGGAGCCGTCGGGGAAGACGCCGCGCGCGACCGCCGGCGTAGCGTCTTGACCTGGCGCTGGAAGTCCGACGGATTGGACGAAGCGGCGAGCGCGGTCTCGGGCGTCACGATTTCGTTGGCCACCAGGTCCATGAGATGCTGATCGAACGTCTGCATCCCGTACTTCTCGCGCGAGTCCAAGATGTAGTCAGGCAGCTCGGAGGTCCGCTTCTCGTCTTTGATCATGTCTCGAGCGATGTCGGTACAAATCATGACCTCCAGCGCCGCCGCGCGACCATTACCGTCAGCCCGCGGCAGCAGCCGCTGCGACACGACCGCATGCAGCGCCTCCGACAGCCGCAACCGGGCGATTTCCTGCTCCTCCGGCGGGAACATCGAGACGACCCGGCTCACCGTCGTGACGGCGTCGGGCGTATGCAGCGTGGAGACGAGGAGGTGGCCCGTCTCGGCCGCTTTCAACGCGGTATCGATGGTTTCCGAATCACGCATCTCCCCGATCAGGATCACGTCGGGATCCTGGCGCAGCGCCGCCCGCAATCCGGTGCGGAAGTCATCGGTGTCCACGCCGATTTCCCGCTGCGTTACCGAGCAGTTGATGTCGCGGTGCAGGAATTCGATCGGGTTCTCGAGCGTGAGGATGTGCCGATGCTGGTTCTGGTTGATGTGATTGATGATGGCGGCCATCGTCGAGCTCTTGCCCGAGCCCGTCACGCCGGTCACGAGGATCATCCCACGCTCGGCGTTGCCGACTTCGGCCAGCACGGCGGGCAGCTTCAGCGATTCGAACGTCGGGACGTCGAACGGGATGACCCGCATCACGATCATGAACGACGAGCGCTGCCGCAGGATGTTGACACGGAAGCGGCCGATACCGGGCATGCCCCACGAGCAGTCGTAGTCGCGGAGCTTGTCGAGGCGGGCCCGGTCGTCCTCGTTGGCGATGAGGCGCTGGGCGATGGCCTTGGTCTGATCGGGGGTCAGCCGCTGCTTCGTGAGCGGTACCAGCTTCCCGTCGATCCGGGCGCGGAACACGTCACCCGCCTTGATGTGCAGATCGGACGCCCCGCGATCCACCGCGGCCTTGATGATTTTTTCCATTCAGTACCCGGCTTCCCGGTCGACGAGGTTCGTGAGGGGCGCACCTGCAAGATAGCTCCGGATGTTCTCCACGATCAAAGCCGTCTCCCGCTCCCAGAAGCGGCCGGACACCGCGCTCACATGCGGCGCCATGAGCACGCGTTGATGGCTCCAGAAGGGATGTCCGGCGGGTAGCGGCTCGGTCGCGAAGACGTCGAGCGCCGCGCCCCGCAGTCGCCGCAGCTCCAGCAGCTCGAGCAACGCAGCCTCATCGAGCAGCGAGCCGCGCGAGACGTTCACGACGAGCGCCTGGTGCGGCAGCCGCTCGAGCACCCGCCGGTCGACCGTGCCCACCGTTTCGGCGGTGTGCGGCGCGGCGATGACGAACACGTCGCTGCCGCCGGCCAGGCGCGCCAGGTCGGACAAGCCGCCGACCCACTCCAGGCCCTTGGGGCCACCCCGCTCCGGCCGGCGCCGCACGCCCGACACCTTCATGCCGAGCGCGAGGCCGCGGCGCGCAACCGCCGTCCCGATTCCGCCAAGTCCGTACACGCCGAGGCGCAGCTCCCGGAACTCGCGCATCGGAATGGCGCCATCGGTGAAGTCCTCCTTGGCCCAACGGCCCTGGCGTTGCGCGGAGACCATGCGGTCGAGACCCCGCGTGAAGTAGGCGATCGCCGCGACGACCCAGTCGGCCATCGGTTCGGCGTGCACGCCGGCGGAATTCGTGAGCAAGACGTCCTTGCCCACGTGCCCGAGGCTCGAGCCGACGCCGGCGGTGGCGGTGTGGGCCCAGCGCAGGGTGTCCTTCGCCGCGCTCGCGACGCCTTCCGGAACTCCGAAGCCGAGGTAGACCTCGACGCCGCGCACCGCAGCAATCGATTCGGGCGAGCCGCTGCCATAAGCGCCGTCGCCGTCCGAAACGGCGGGCGCCTTGATTTCGATGACGTCCCAGTCGGTCCCGACCGCGTTCTTGATGGCGGCCACGCTCGACTTCGGGATTCTCCACGCGGCGCGCGGCGAAGCCAGGTCGACGACGAGACGGCGCACCGGAGGAGTGCTCACTCTCCCGTGGAGACCGTGCGCACGTGGTCGTGGTGGAGGAGCGTGACAATTGCCTGATCGTACAGCCGCTTCGACCCGCGCAGCTCGAGCTCGATGACGAGATCGACATTTTCCTGCCGATTCGAGATGGTCACCACGTCGAGGCCGGTGCGCCGCACCAGCGTTTCGAGGTCTTCCACCACCGTCGGTCCCTGGCGCGCGTGGATCGTAAGGGTCGCACGTGTCGAGTGACTCTGCACGATTTTCTCGACGCGGCCCAGGCCGGCGAGCACGACGAGCACGACGAGTGTGGTGCCGACGCCCTCGAGGTAGTAACCGCTGCCGAGTGCGACGCCGATGGCGGCGACGACCCAGATCGTGGCGGCGCTCGTCAAGCCGACGACCGCGCCGCGCGCGTGGAGAATCGTGCCGGCGCCGATGAACCCGACGCCGGTGACGATCTGCGCCGCCACGCGCGTCGTGTCCGTCCCGGGCGGAATTCCGCCGTTTGCCGCGGCCAGCATCGCGAGCGAGAGGTGCGTGTAGAGTACCGATCCGATGCAGATGAGAATGTTGGTGCGCAGGCCGGCCGGCTTGCCGCCCAGCTCGCGCTCGAGCCCGATCGCGCCGCCGAGCAGCGTGGCGAGACCGAGCTGCAGCATCAGCTCGAGACGGAAGATATCCACCACCTGTCTAAACACTCTTGAGCAATCCCATCTTCTCGCGCACCTCCGCCATCGTCCGCTGCCCGAGCGCGCGCGCGCGATTCGCGCAATCGCGCAGCCGATCGAGCACGCGCGCGGGTTCGCGCTTCAATTCTGCGGCGCGCTCGCGCATCGGCGCCAGCGTCTTGATCATGTTGTCCGCCAGCACGCGCTTGCAATCCAGACAGCCCCACCCCGCCGTCCGGCACTGCTGCGCGACCTCCGCGACGGTGTCGGGCGGTGAGAATCCCTGATGCAGGGTGAAGATGTTGCAGATCTCCGGCGTCCCGGGATCCTTGCGGGTCTTGCGGGCCGGATCGGTGGCCGCGGGACGCAGTTTCTCCCAAATCGACTCGGGGGACTCGAAGAGCCCGATCGTGTTCCCCAAGCTCTTGGACATCTTGGCTTTCCCGTCGAGCCCGAGCACCCGTTTCGTGCCGGTCAACAACGGCTGAGGCTCGGGAAAGAAGCCCTCGCCATAGCGGGCGTTCCACCGCCGCGCAATTTCCCGCATCAGCTCGAGATGCTGCACCTGATCCTCACCGACCGGGACGAGGCTAGCTTTATAAAGCAGCACGTCGGCCGCCTGCAGGACCGGGTACGCCAGCAACCCCATCGTGACGCTTTCCTGGCGTTGCGACTTGTCCTTGAACTGCGTCTGGCGCTCGAGCTCACCGAGCGGTGCCACGCTCGTCAGCAGCCAATTGAGCTCGGTATGCTCGGCGACGTGCGATTGCACGAATACGATGCACTTATCCGGGTCGAGGCCGGCCGCAAACAGACTCACCGCCATATCGAGCGTCAAAGACGGGAGCGTGGCGGGGTCATACGGCTGCGTGATCGCATGCAGGTCGACGACGCAAAACAGGCATTCGTACTGGGCCTGCAACCGGACCCAGTTCTGCACGGCGCCGAGGTAGTTGCCGATGTGCAGCTCGCCGGAGGGCTGGATGCCGCTGAATACGCGTTTCGAGGTCATGGGGGCCACGGGGCCACAAGGTGCGTGAATACAACGACTTAGTCAAGCTCGCCGAGCGCGCGGCGCTTCGTGCCGCCGATTATCTCCGCAGCGCGATGCGGCCCGCCGTCCATACGTGGACCGAAAAATCCCAGCACGACTTCGTTACCGAAGTCGACCGCGCCGCCGAAGGGCTCATCGCCGAAGTGATCATGCTCGAGGAACCGGACTCGGTCATCGTCGGGGAAGAGCTGTCTCCGAAGCGGCCGCCACGCGGCGAGCTCGTCTGGATCGTCGATCCGCTCGACGGGACGACCAACTTCCTGCATGGCTATCCACAATACGCCGTCAGTATCGGGTGTCTGGTTGACGGGAAACTGGCAGCCGGCGTCATCCATGATGTGTGTCGCAAGCGCACGTACCGAGCCATTCGCGGCGGTGGCGCGTTCGAGGAAGAGGCGCGCCTGGGCGTTTCGGCCGTGACCGATCCCCGACGCGCTCTCATCGGGACCGGCTTCCCGTTCAAGGCGCTGAATCTGTTGCACATCTATCTCTCCCAGTTCGCCGCCGTGATCGGTGCGGCGAGCGGCATCCGCCGGGCCGGCGCTGCCGCGCTCGATCTGGCGGATGTCGCCGCGGGCCGGCTCGATGGCTTCTGGGAGCTCCAGCTGGCGCCGTGGGACATTGCGGCGGGCACGTTGCTGATTCGCGAAGCAGGCGGCATCGTCACGCAACCCGACGGCGCCGCCGATGTGCTCAGCACCCAGGGGAACGGTTCCATCGTGGCGGGTAATGCCGCGATCCATCGCTGGCTCATCGATCTCTTGAGGAAGAGCTGATGACCGCACCACTGGTCGAATGCGTGCCAAACTTCTCCGAAGGCCGCGATGCCGCCACGATCGATGCGTTGCGGTCGGCCATCACCGCGGTCGCCGGTGTGCAGTTGCTCGACGTCCAAAGTGACACGGCGCATAACCGCTCCGTGTTCACGTTCGTCGGTAACCCGGCTGCCGTGGTGGAAGCGGCATTCGCAGCGACGCGCGTCGCGACCGACCGGATCGACCTCACCAAACACAGCGGCGAGCATCCGCGCATGGGCGCGACCGACGTCGTGCCGTTCGTGCCGGTCACCGGAGTTACGATGCCAGAATGCGTCGGCCTGGCCCGGCAACTTGGTGAGCGAGTGGGCAAAGAGCTGGCGATCCCGGTGTTCCTGTACGCCAGGGCTGCGACGCGTCCCGACCACGAGCGTCTGCCCGACATTCGCAAGGGTGAGTTCGAGGCGTTGCGCGCGCGAGCGTTGGCACCCGACTTCGGTCCCCCCAAGGTTCATCCGACGGCCGGCGCCACGGCAATCGGAGCCCGGCCGTTCCTCGTGGCATTCAATGTGTATCTGGATACACAGGAGATCGGCGTCGCAAAAGAGATCGCGAAACAGATCCGCACGTCGAGCGGCGGGTTGCCGGGCGTGCAGGCCAGCGGCTTCATCGTCGACGGTCTCGCGCAGGTGTCGATGAACCTCCTGGACATCGACATCACGTCGCCCGCCGTGGTCTTCAATGCGATCAAGGCGCGCGCCGAAAAGCAGGGTGTGGGGGTGCAGTACAGCGAGATCGTCGGTCTCGTTCCGGAGCGCGCGCTCGTCGGCGCCGCGGAATCGTTGCTGCGGCTGTCAAACGCCGGCGATCACATCCTGGAAACGAAGATCCGTGCGGCCATGCCCTCCGCCACGCCGGCCGCGGCAGCGTCCCTGGACGGATGGATTGATGAACTCGCGGGCGGCGCCCCGACGCCGGGGGGCGGCAGCGCCGCGGCGCTGGCCGGGACGCTCGCCGCGGCGCTCGTGGCCATGGTGGCGCGGCTGACAATCGGCAAGAAAGCCTACGCGGGAGTCGACGCGCAGGCCCGCGACATCCTCGCGGAAGCCGAGCAATTGCGCGCCGAGCTGCGGCGGCTGGTGGACGAGGATGCCGCGGCCTACGCAGGAGTCAGCCAGGCGTACAAGATCCCGAAAGCCGATCCTCGCCGCGCTCAAGCGATCGACGACGCGCTGCTCGCGGCGGCCCGGCCGCCCGCTGACGTCGTCAAGCACGGCCGACGCCTCCTCGCCCTTGCCCAAACAATCGAGCACATCGGAAACAAGAACGCCGTGAGCGACGCACGCGTGGCCGGGATGCTGGCCAGAACCGCGATCGACGGGGCGACGGAAAACGTGAACGCGAATCTGGCGGGGGTATCGGACCAGGCCAGGGCAAAGCAGTCGGGCGCTGGGTGAGGACCTAACCGCGGTTTGGAGTAGGGGCGCAGCATGCTGCGCCCCTACCACGTTCAGGTCGTCGTCAGAATCCTGGGGCCGTTGTCCGTCACCGCGACGGTATGCTCGAAGTGCGCCGACAGCGATCCGTCCTGCGTCACCACCGTCCACTTGTCATCCAGCGTGCGAATCGCCGAGCCGCCGATATTGATCATCGGCTCGATCGCGATCGTCATGCCGGGCGCGAGACGCGGGCCGCGTTTGGGCTTGCCGTAGTTCGGGACCTGCGGCTCCTCGTGAAAGGAGGCGCCGATTCCGTGGCCGACCAGCTCCCGCACGACCGAATATCCCGCCCCCTCCGCGACCTGCTGTACGGCATGCCCGATGTCACCGACGTGATTGCCAGCCCGCGCCTGCGCCACGCCCGCCGCGAGCGCCTGTTGCGTCACCGCCAGGAGCCGGGCCGTCTCTGCCTTGATGTCGCCCACCGGGAAGGTCGCCGCGGAATCGGCGTGCAGGCCCTCGAGCCACACGCCCACATCGATGCTGACGATATCGCCGTCGTGCAGCACGCGCTTGTGCGACGGAATGCCGTGCACGATTTCCTGATTGATGGACGTGCAGAGCGTGGCGGGAAAGTCGTACAGCCCCTTGAACGACGGCTGCGCGCCCGGATGGCTGCGAATGAACGACTCGGCGAGGTGGTCGAGCTCTTCGGTCGTGATATCGGGCCGGACGTGCTTCCCCACCAGCGCCAGCGTTTCGGCGACGATCCGGCCGGCGGCGGCCATCGTCTCGATCTCACGCGGCGACTTGATGGTGATCATCGTCCGATGATCCGCTTGATCTCCCCGGCAATCTGATCGACTGTCCCGGTGCCGGGGACACGGTGCACGATGCCCCGCTGGGCATAATGCGCGATGAGCGGGGCGGTGTCGCGCTGATAGATCTGGAGGCGGTTCGCGATGGCTTCGGGGGCGTCGTCGCTGCGGCCCTCCACCTGCGACCGCGCGCTCATGCGACGGACGAGCTCATCCTCCGTCACGTCGAGCAGCAGGATGTGGTTCAAGCGCTGGCCGCGCTGCGCCAGGGTCCTGTCGACCAGCTCCGCCTGCGCCGCGGTGCGCGGGAAACCGTCGAGGATCGCGCCGGTTGTCGCTTCCGGGCGGTCCAGCTGCTCCTTGATCATGCCGAGGATGATACTGTCGGGGACCAGCTTGCCTTCATCGTAGAACTTCTTCGCGTCGAGGCCCAACGGCGTGCCGTCTTTCATCGCGGCCCGGAGCAGGTCGCCGGTGGTGATCTTGGGAAGCCCGAGCCGCTCGGCGAGGATTTTCCCTTGCGTCCCCTTGCCCGACCCTGGCGCTCCCAGGATGAGGATGAACACTTACAGGACAGGCACTAGCGGCGGAAGCGAACCCGCGAGGTGCCCCCCCCGCCGCCCGAGCCACCACCCTTCATGAAGCCGTCATACTGGCGCAGCAGCAGATGCTGCTGCACCTGTTGCACCGTATCGAGCGCCACGCCGACGACGATGAGCAGCGCCGTGCCGCCGAACCCGAACGGCATGTTGAGCGTGTTCTGGACGACGATCGGCAACAGGGCGACGAACGTCAGGAAGAGCGCGCCCGGCAACGTGATGCGGGTCAGCACTTCGTCGATGTAATCGGCGGTGGCCGCGCCGGGCTTCACGCCCGGGATGAACGCGCCCTGCTTCTTGAGGTTCTCCGCCAGATCCACGGGGTTGAAAATGATGGACGTGTAGAAGTAGGCGAAGAACACGATCAACACGGCGCTCGCGACGATATACCACACCGACGTCGTATTGAAGTACTCGGCGAAGGTCTTGAGCCACGGGACGCCGCTGAACGTCGCGACGGTGCCCGGCACGATGATGAGCGACTGGGCGAAGATGATCGGCATCACGCCGGCGCTGTTGATGCGCAGCGGGATGAACGTCTTCTGGCCCTCGCGAATCCGGCCGCGCCCCATGACCTTGCGGGGGATCTGGACCGGGATCCGGCGCGCCGCCACCGTGATCGCGACGGTGCCCGCGACCACGAGCACACACATGATCAGCACGATGAGCAGCACGGGGAAGCTCAAGGTGCCGGCCTTCAGGGCTTCGAAGGTGTTCACCGTCTCCGGCAGAATCCGCTCGACGATCGAGAAGAAGATGAGCAAGCTCATCCCGTTCCCGATTCCGCGCTCGGTGATCTGCTCGCCCAGCCACATGACGAAGATGCCGCCGGTCGTCAGCGTCAGGACGGTCGTCATTCGGAACGCGAAGCCGGGACTCGCGACGGCGCCGGGCAGCGACTCCGTGAACACGCCGAACCCGTACGCCTGGAAAATGCACAGCACGACGGTCACGTAGCGCGTCCACTGTGTCAGCGTCTTCTTGCCCTCTTCATCGCGCTGCATCTTCTCGATGATGGGGAACACCGGGCCCGCCAGCTGGAACACGATGCTCGCGGAGATGTACGGCATGATCCCGAGTGCGAAGACCGTGGCCCGCCGGAGCGCGCCCCCCGAGAACAGATCGTAGAGCCCGAAGAGCGTGCCGCTGCCGCGGGTGCCCAGGAAGTTGGCGAGGGCGTCCACGTTGACGCCCGGCGTCGCGATGTGCGCCCCGATCCGGTAAATCACGAGGCACAGGAAGGTGAAGAGGAGCTTTTCCTTGAGCTCCGGGACCTTGAAAAGATTCTGAACCGGGTTACTCACGCGATCGTTCCGCCCGCCTGTTCGATCTTGGCCTTGGCGCTCGCCGACACCGCGACGCCCTTGACGATGAATTTCCGCCCCGCGACCTCACCGGTGCCGAGCAGCTTGATCGGATGGTCGGGACGGCGCACGAGCCCGGCGCCGAACAGCGTCTCCGGCGTCACCTCGACCCCCTCGGCGAGCAGGATGAGGTGGCGCACGTTCACCACCTGCGCCGGCTGCTTGAACGGATTCGTGAACCCGCGCTTGGGAATGCGCCGGATGAGCGGCATCTGCCCGCCCTCGAATCCCGGACGCACCTTGCCGCCCTGACGCGCGGTCTGACCCTTTCCGCCTCGACCTGCGGTTTTTCCAATCCCCGATCCCGGACCCCTGCCTTTGCGAATGCGCGCGCGATGCGAGCCGCGCGGTGGTTGCAGATCATGCAACGCGAGGCGCGGAAATTGGGCTTCGGGGTTAGGGACTCGGGGCTTGGCCCGCGCCCGAGGCTTCCGCGTCGCCTTTGCCTTTGCCTTTGGCATCTACTTCTTTCCTTCCTTCTCCGGCGTCACCTCCACGAGGTGGCGCACCTGTTGCAACATACCGCGCAGCGCGGGATGATCCGCGTGCACGACTTCATCCTGGTGATGCTTGAGGCCCAGCGCCTCGAGCGTCCGCTTCATCCGATAGGAGTGGCCGCTGCCCGACCGCACCTGCTTGATCCGCAGCTTCCCCTTCCCTGCGGGTGGCAGGATCGGGTCGCGGCCCGTCTTACGCTTGCGGTATTTCCGCGTCGGCGGCAGCCTACCCATGCGTGACCGCGCTTTCCTGGCGGGCGCGGTAAGGGATGGCGTCGGGTTCCACGCCGCGCTCGCGCGCGACACGCCGCGCCGTCGTCAGACGCTTCAGGCCGTCCATCGTCGCCCGCACCATGTTGTGCGGATTGGTCGAGCCCAGGCTCTTGGTCAGGATGTCCCGGATGCCGGCGCATTCGAGGACCGCGCGGACCGGCCCACCCGCAATCACGCCCGTTCCTGACGCCGCCGGCTTGAGCAGTACCCGGCCCGCGCCGTGCTTGCCGATGATCTCGTGCGGGATCGTGCCGCCGGTGAGCGGGACTTCGTTCATGCGGCGACGCGCGGCCTCGACGGCCTTCCGGACGGCTTCGCTGACCTCGTTCGCCTTGCCGGTGGCAATCCCGACCTGACCCTTTCCATCCCCCACCGCAACCAATGCGTTGAAGGAGAAACGGCGACCACCCTTCACGACTTTCGCGACGCGATTGATCGCGACGACGTTTTCAACCATCCCGTCGCTCTCGCGCCCGCCCTGGCCGCGATCGCCATCGCGCCGCTCACCGCCGCGGCCTCTGCCTCTGCCGCCGCGACCACCACCGCCACCACCCTGACGCGGGCCGCGGGAGGGCCTCTGCTCCACTTCCGCCACCGCCGGCGCGATCGCCGGAGCGGTCGCCGGAGCGGTCGCCGGAGCTTCCGTACTGTCTTTTTGGTCTTCCATTAGAACTCCAAGCCCCCTTTGCGTGCGCCGTCCGCGACGGCCTTCACGCGCCCGTGATACTGATAGCCGCCGCGGTCGAACACGACCTTGGCGATGCCCTTTTCCTTGGCCTTGGCGGCAATGAGCTTCCCGACCGCGAAGCTGCGCGCCACCTTGCCCTTGCCCTCGACCTGCACGCCTTCGGAGGTGTCCGTCGCTCCTGCGAGCGTGAGGCCGCGCTCGTCATCGACGAGCTGGGCATAGATGTGCTTCGACGACCGGAACACGACGAGCCGCGGCCGCTCCGGTGTCCCTTCGACCTTCTTGCGGACGCGGAGGTGCCGGCGGTAGCGGCGATCAGCCGACGTTTTGATCTTGCGGACGGAGCGCATGGCTTATTTCGCCGCCTGGGCGGTCTTGCCCGCTTTGCGGCGGACCTGCTCGCCCGCATAGCGGATGCCTTTGCCCTTGTAGGGCTCGGGCGGCCGTACGTTGCGCAACTCCGCGGCCACCTGACCCACGAGTTCCTTGTCGATGCCCTCGACCTTCACGAGGACGTTGTTAGTCACCGTGATCTTGATGCCTTGGGGCGCGTGATACGGCACGGGATGCGAGTATCCGACCACCAGCTGCACGCCGAACGGCTTCGGTTCGGCCTTGTAGCCGACGCCCTGGATCTCGAGCGACTTCGCGAATCCCGCCGTCACGCCCTCGACCATGTTGGCGATGAGCGTGCGCGTGAGGCCGTGCAGCGCCTTGTGCTGCGCCTCGTCGGAGGGGCGCTTCACCACGACCGTGGTGTCCTCGAGGGCGATGTTCATGTCCTCGTGGAGCGTGCGGCTGATTTCGCCTTTCGGCCCCTTGACCGTGATCTTGTGCCCGTCGATCTGCGCGGTGACGCCCTTGGGCAACGGCACGGGCTTCCTGCCGATACGTGACATCGCTCGTCTCCTACCAGACCACCGCGAGCACTTCGCCACCCACCCGGGCGGTGCGCGCTTCGCGGTCGGTCATGAGTCCCTGCGGCGTGCTCAGGATCGCCATGCCGAGACCGTTCTTGATGCGCGGGATCTCGCGCGCCTTGACGTAGCGCCGGAGCCCGGGCGACGACACGCGATGCAGCTCGCGGATGACCGGCGCGTCGTTGTGATACTTCAAGTAGAGCCGCAGCAGTCCGTGCTGCCCATCGTCCAGCACCTTGAAGTCCTGGACGTAATGGTTGTCACGGAGAATCGTGGCGATCGCGACCTTCAGCTTCGACACCGGCATGTCGACCCGGCGGTGGCCCGCGAGGCACGCGTTGCGCACCCGAGTCAGCATATCGGCGACGGGATCAATGACGCTCATCTCGTGTCCTTTACCAGCTGGCTTTGCGCACGCCGGGAATTTCCCCGCGCAGCGCAAGCTCACGGAAACAGATGCGGCACAACTTGAACTTGCGCAGCGTGCCGCGGCTGCGGCCGCAACGCTGGCAGCGGTAGTAGCCCCGCACCTTGAACTTCGGGCCGCGCTTCACCCGCTCCAACCACGCCTTCTTCGCCATGAAGTCTCCTAGGCCGCTGCCGGGGTTTCCACCCGGAACGGCATGCCCAACTCGCGCAGGAGGGCCAGCGCGGTGTCGTCGCGCCCGGCACTCGTCACGAACGTGATATCCATCCCATGAATCCGCTCGACCTTGTCGTAGTCGATCTCGGGGAAAATCATCTGCTCCTTGATACCCAACGAGTAATTGCCGCGCCCGTCGAAGCTTTTCGTCGGCAGCCCACGGAAGTCGCGCATGCGCGGCACTGCGATCGAGATGAAGCGATCGAGGAACTCGTACATCCGGCCGCCGCGCAGCGTCACGGCACAGCCAATCGGCTGCCCTTCGCGCAGGTTGAAGTTCGCAATCGCCTTCTTGGCGCGCGTCACCACCGGATGCTGGCCGGTGATCGCCGCCAGCTCCGCGACCGCCGCCTCCAACCCCTTCGGGGTCTTGGACGCGTCGCCCATGCCGACGTTGAGCACGATCTTCTTGAGCCGCGGAATCTGATGCGGGTTCTTGAAGGCAAACTGCTGCTGCAGCTTGCCCCGCACCTGCTGCTCGTAGAAGTCCCACAACCGGGCCCGTGGCGCGGGCTCGACCGGCTCATTCGACTCGGGAGCAGGAGCTGCCGCTTCGGCCGCAGGCTTCGCTTTCTTGGCCTGCTTCTCCTGCTTCGGTGGCTTGTCCTGCTTCGGCTGTTTTTCTTGCTTCTCTTTTTCGTCCGCCATCGCTATCTCACTCTCGGAATCGGTTGACCCGATTTCACCGCGATCCGTTCGAGCTTCCCTTCTTTGTCATGACGCCGGCGCACCCGCGTCGGCTCGCCCGACTTCGGGTCGAGCAGCATCACGTTCGAGGCCGCTACGGGTGCGGGAAATTCGATGATCCCGCTCTCGCCCCCTGGGGTCGTGGCGCGCTTGTGCTTCTTCACGACGTTCACGCCCTCCACGACGATCGTGAACTTCTTGGGATAGGCGTGGAGCACGCGTCCTTCCTTGCCGCGGTGCTCGCCGCTGATCACGCGCACGGTGTCGCCTTTGGCGACATGCATCTTGTGCCGCTTGGGCTCCGTGCCGCGCACGCGCCGCGACTTCTTGTAAACGAGCGGCTTCATGTCAGATGACCTCCGGCGCCAGCGACACGATCTTCATGAACTTCTTCTCGCGCAGCTCGCGCCCCACGGGGCCGAAAATGCGGGTGGCGCGCGGCTCGCCTTCGTCGTTGATCAACACCGCCGCGTTTTCGTCGAAGCGGATGTAGGAGCCGTCCTTGCGCTTGGTCTCCTTGGCCGTCCGCACGATCACCGCCTTGACCACCTCGCCCTTTTTCACCTGGCCGGTCGGGATGGCGTCTTTGATCGTGACCACGACGACGTCGCCGAGTCCCGCGTAGCGGCGCTTGGACCCGCCCAGCACGCGGATCACCAGCGCGCGGCGCGCGCCGGAGTTGTCCGCGATCTTGACCTGCGATTCTTGCTGCACCATGGCTATTTCGCCTTCTCGATGATCTCGACAACCCGCCAGCGCTTCCGTTTCGACAAGGGCCGCGTCTCCACGATGCGCACGGTGTCGCCCAGCTTGGCGCCGTGGTCGTCGTGCGCCGCCACCGTCTTGGTCCGGGTGATCTGCTTGCCGTAAAAGCCGTGGGCGAAACGACGGATCATCGAGACCGTGACCGTCTTCTGCATCTTGTCGCTGACGACGGTTCCCGTACGAACCTTCCTGCGGCCGCGCTCCGTCATGCCGACGCCCTTTCCTTCAAAATGGTCTTGATCCGTGCGATGTCGCGGCGAATCGTCCGCAGCTGCAGCGGATTCGTGAGCGACTCCGTCGCCCGGCGGAACTCGAGCCGGAACTTCTCCTCGGTCAGCACCACCAGTTTCTGGGCCAGCTCGTCGGTCTTGAGCTCGCGCAGCCCCTCGGACCGGTTTTCCCGTTTCGCCGGCATCCTACCGCTCCTCCCGCTTCACGAACTTCGAGCGCACGGGGAGCTTGGCGGACGCGAGCGCCAGGGCGGCGCGGGCCGACGCTTCCTCGATGCCCTCGAGCTCGAACATGATCCGTCCCGGCTTCACCACCGCCACCCAGCCTTCCGGATTCCCCTTGCCTTTTCCCATCCGCGTTTCGGCGGGCTTCTTGGTGATCGGCTTGTCGGGGAACAGCCGGATCCACACCTTGCCGCCGCGCTTCATCTCGCGCGTGAGCGCGACGCGCGCGGCCTCGATCTGCCGGTTCGTGACCCAGCCGGGCTCGAGCGACATCAGCCCGTAATGGCCGAACGCGACGGTGTTGCCGCGCGTGGCCATCCCGTTGGTGCGGCCCTTGAACCGCTTGCGATACTTGACGCGCTTCGGTGCAAGCATGGTCTAGACGCCCGTGGAATAGGTGCGGCCGTGGAGATCCTCGGTCCGCTCGCCCTTGAAGATCCAGACCTTCACGCCAATCGTGCCGAACGTCGTCTTCGCCGTCGAGGTCGCATAGTCGATGTCCGCGCGCAGCGTGTGCAGCGGCACGCGCCCCTCGTGATAGCCTTCGGTGCGCGCGATTTCCGCGCCGCCCAGCCGGCCCGCCGTCTTGATCTTGATCCCCTGCGCGCCCATCCGCATTGCGCTCTGCACCGCGCGCTTCATCGCGCGGCGGAACGAGATGCGCTGCGTCAGCTGATGCGCCACGCTGTCACCCACCAGCTGCGCGTCGAGCTCGGGACGCTTGATCTCCTCGACGTTGATCCCGACTTCTTTCCCGGTCAGCTGCGCGAGCTCGTCACGCAGCTTGTCCACTTCCGCGCCGCGCTTGCCGATCACGACACCGGGACGGCCGGTATGCACCGTGACGGTCACTTTGCCCGGCTTGCGCTCGATGTGCACGTCGGCGATGGCGGCGTGGCTCAGACGCGTCTTCAGGTACTTCCGGATCAGCTCGTCTTCCTTGAGCAGCTCCGGGAAGTTGTGGCGCGCGAAATACCGGGAGCGCCACTGTTTGACGATGCCCAGCCGGAAGCCGTACGGATGTGTTTTCTGTCCCACTATCTACTCGCTTTCTTGGTCGACTTCTTTTTCTTCGCTGGCGCTTTCTTTTTTGCCTTGGCACGCGGCTTCTTCTCGGCTTTCGCCTCTGCCTTCACGGCTGCCGGCTTTGCCGCCGGCGCCGGCGCGACCGGAGCCTCGACACCCGCCACACGGATCTCCACGTGACTCGTGCGCTTCAGGATCGGCGTGCCGCGGCCCATGGCCGCCGCCGTGAACCGCTTCAGCGTCTGGCCTTCGTTCACCACGGCGTAGCTGACGCGCAGCGCGTCGGCATCGAACGGCGTGTTCTGCCGCTGTGCCGCCTGTTGGGCATTCGCAACCGCCGACTTCAGGACCTTATGGATCTGCCGCGCCGCCCGCTTCTTGGAAAAACGCAGGATCGCGTCGGCTTCCGGAACCGCGTGGCCGCGGATCAAATCGATCACAAGGCGCATCTTGCGCGCCGACTGCCGCACGCCGCGTTGAATCGCTCGAGCTTCCATCGCCTACTCCTTCTTCTTCTCGGCGCCGCCCTCGGCACCGGCTTCAGCCGCCGCCGCCTCGGCCTCACGCTCCGCCGCCGAGCCCTTGGCGCCGTGGCCGCGGAACAGCCGCGTCGCGGCGAACTCGCCCAGCTTGTGGCCCACCATGTTCTCGGTGATGTAGACCGGGATGAACTTGTTCCCGTTGTGCACCGCGAGGGTGTGGCCCACGAAGTCGGGCGTGATCGTGCTGCGGCGCGACCACGTCTTGAACACTTTCTTCTCGTTGCGCTCGTTCAGGGCCCGGATCTTCACCATCAGTGATTCTTCGACATACGGGCCCTTCTTGACGCTGCGTCCCATTACGTCGTCGCCTTCCCGCGCTTGCGGCCGCGCACGATGAGTTTCGTCGAATGCTTCTTCTTGTGCCGCGTCTTCTTGCCCTCGACCTTGCCCCACGGATTCGTGGGCGGCCGGCCACCCGAGCTCTTGCCTTCGCCACCGCCAAGCGGGTGATCGACGGGGTTCATCGCCACGCCGCGGACGCGGGGGCTGCGGCCCAGCCAGCGCGACTTCCCCGCCTTGCCGATCGACAACAGCTCGTGCTCGGCGTTGCCGACTTCGCCGATCGTCGCAAGACACTCGCCGCGCACCATCCGCATTTCGGTCGAGCGGAGCCGGAGCGTGACGTAATTGCCCTCTTTCGCGACGACCTGCGCGCTGGTCCCGGCGCCGCGGCACAGCTGGCCGCCGCGGCCGATCTTCAGCTCGACGTTGTGCACCGCGGTGCCCAGCGGAATCTCGAACAGCGGCATCGCGTTGCCGATGCGGATGTCCGAGCCCGGACCGGACACGACGGTGTCACCGACGTTCAGGCCCTTCGGCGCCAGGATGTAGCGCTTCTCGCCGTCCGCGAAGTGCAGTAGCGCGATGCGCGCCGTGCGGTTCGGGTCGTATTCCACCGCGGCCACGCGCGCCGGAATCGCAAACTTGTCGCGCCGGAAATCGATGCGCCGGTACTGCCGCTTGTGGCCGCCGCTCATATACCGGCTCGTGATGTGGCCCTTATTGTTGCGCCCACCGGTCCGCCGCAGCGGCTCGAGCAACGTCTTCTCCGGCTCCGTCTTGGTAATTTCGGAGAAGTCGGAGACCGAGCGAAACCGCGTGGCCGGCGTCATCGGCCGAAACTGTCGGATGCCCATTTAGCCCTCGAACACCTCAATAGCGTCGCCCTCTTTGAGGGTGACGATTGCCTTCTTCCAGGACGGCCGGCGGCCGGCGTAGCGGCCGTACGTGCGCCGCTTGGCCCGCATGATCATCGTGCGGACGCCGGTGACCGACACCTTGAACAGCGTTTCAATGGCCGCCTTGATCTGCGGCTTGGTCGCTTCGGAGTGGACGCGGAACGCGTACTCCTTGCGCGCGCCGTAGGCCGCGGACGACTTCTCCGTGACCACCGGCCGGACGATCAGATCGTGCAGCTCAGGCATCGCTGGCCTCCGTCGATTCCTGCTTGGCCCCAGTCCCCACCCCTGATCCCTGTTCCAGCGCGCCGATCTCTACGACCACCGTCTGCGCCCACAGGATCTCGTACGCCGTCGCGTCGGCGAAGCGCATCACCTGCACGTCGGGGATGTTGCGGCCCGACAGGTAGACGTTGTGCGCGTCGCTGGCCGTGAGCACCAAGACTTTTTTCTCTTTTCCACCCAGTTTGCCCAATAATGCCGCTAAGTCTTTCGTCTTCGGTTTCTCGTACTCGAGTGCGTCGACGACGACGAGTGAGCCTTCCCGCGCGCGCGCGTTGAGCGCCGACTTCTTGGCCAGCTGCCGCATCTTCTTCGGGATGCCGAGGCGGTAGCTGCGCGGATGCGGGCCGTGCGCGATGCCGCCATGCCGCCAATGCGGGGCGCGCGTCGAACCCTGCCGCGCCCGGCCGGTGCCCTTCTGGCGCCACGGCTTCTGATTGCCGCCTGACACCTCGCTGCGGGTCAACGTGTTGCTCGTGCCCTGCCGCTGGTTGGACAGGAATGTGATGACCGCGCGGTGCAGGACGTCCTGGTTCACCGTGCCGTCGAACAGCGCTTCGGGCAGCGCGACCGCCTTCTTGCTGGCGCCGGCCGCGGAGTAGTGCGGAGCCTCAATCATGGCGGCTCGGGCCTCCCTGCTTGCGGACAGTGACCAGACCGTTCATCGGTCCCGGCACCGAGCCGCGCACGAACAGGAGATTGCGCTCGGCGTCGATCCTCACGACGCGCAGGCCGATCTCGGTAAAGTTGCGCGCGCCCATGTGCCCGGGCATGCGCTTGCCCTTGATGATGCGCGACGGGTCGGTGCCCGGCGCGATCGAGCCCGGCTTGCGGTGCCGCGTGTTGCCGTGGGTCTCGGGGCCGCCGTGGAAGTGATGGCGGTGCACGACGCCCTGAAAGCCGCGGCCTTTCGACACGCCGCGTACCTTCACACGATCGCCTTCGGCGAAAATGGCTACCGTGACGGCGGTGCCCGCGGCGGGCGCTTCACCCGTGACATCGAAGCGACGGATGATGCGCGGCGCCGTCTCGATCCCGGCCTTCTTGACGTGGCCGGCGAGCGCCTTCGGCGTCCGCTTGGGTTTCTTGGCGCCGAACCCCAGCTCCGCCCGCCCTTCGGCAACGGAGATGACGGGGCACGGCCCGGCCTCGATCACCGTGACCGGCACGTGCGTGCCGGCGGCGTCGAACACCCTGGTCATCCCCAATTTTCGTCCGATCAACCCATTCATAATGACCCTGTCGCTATGCGTGTTTGGTAGGGGCGCAGCATGCTGCGCCCCTACATCACGTTTCCTATTCGACCTTAATCTCCACGTCCACACCGGCCGGCAAATCCAGCTTTGTCAGCGCGTCCACCGTCTGCGACCGCGAATCGAGGATGTCGATCAGCCGCTTGTGTGTCTTGAGCTCGAACTGCTCGCGGCTCTTCTTGTCGATGTGCGGGCTCCGCAGCACCGTCCACAGCTGCCGTTTCGTGGGCAACGGGATCGGGCCGGAAACCTGCGCGCCGGTCTTCTCGGCCGTCCGGACGATGTCCGCGGCAGCTTGATCGATCAGCGCGTGATCGAATGCCTTTAAGCGAATCCGAATTTTGCTGGCCATTCGTGCCTCGTTATTTCAGGATCTTCGTAACCACACCCGCGCCAACCGTTCTCCCACCCTCACGGATCGCAAACCGCAGCTGCGCTTCCATCGCGATCGGCGTGATCAGCTCGATCGCCATCTTCGTGTTGTCGCCCGGCATCACCATCTCGACTCCCGCCGGCAGCTCGACCGATCCCGTCACGTCCGTCGTGCGGAAGTAGAACTGCGGCCGGTAGCCCTTGAAGAAGGGCGTATGTCGTCCGCCTTCCTCTTTTGTCAGGACGTAGACTTCAGACTCGAACTGCGTGTGCGGCTTGATCGAGCCCGGCTTCGCGAGCACCATCCCCCGCTCCACCTCGTGCTTTTCCACCCCGCGCAGCAGCAACCCGACGTTGTCGCCTGCCTGTCCATCGTCGAGCAGCTTGCGGAACATCTCGACGCCGGTGACGACGGTCTTCTTGTCGGTCCCGAAGCCCACCATCTCGACTTCCTCGCCGACCTTGATCTTGCCCTTGTCGATGCGCCCGGTGGCCACGGTGCCGCGGCCGGTGATCGAGAAGACGTCTTCGACCGGCATCTGGAACGGCTTGTCGACTTCGCGCTTGGGCACGGGGATCGACTTGTCCAGCGCGGCCAGGAGCTCGTCGATCTTGGCGACCCACTGCTTGTCGCCTTCGATCGCCTTGAGCGCCGACCCGCGAATGACCGGCGTGTCATCGCCCGGGAACTGGTACTTCGAGAGCAGCTCCCGCACCTCGAGCTCGACGAGGTCGAGCAGCTCGGGATCATCCACCAGGTCGCACTTATTGAGGAAGACGACGATCGCCGGCACGTTCACTTGCCGCGCCAGCAGAATGTGCTCGCGCGTCTGCGGCATCGGGCCATCGACGGCCGAGACGACGAGAATGGCCCCGTCCATCTGCGCGGCGCCCGTGATCATGTTCTTCACATAGTCGGCGTGCCCCGGGCAGTCGACGTGCGCGTAATGCCGCGCGGTGGTCGAGTACTCCACGTGGCTCGTCGCGATCGTCAGAATCTTGGTCGCGTCGCGGCGGCCCTGCGATTCGGAGGCTTTGGCGACCTGGTCGTACGGGACGTACGTGCCCAGTCCCTTGTCCGCCGAGACCTTGGTCAAAGCCGCGGTCAAAGTCGTCTTGCCGTGGTCCACGTGTCCGATCGTGCCGACGTTCACGTGGGGCTTGTTGCGTTCGAATTTTGCTTTGGCCATTGCCTAACCCTTCACTTTCGAAACGATTTCCTCGGCCTTCGCCTTCGGCACTTCCTGATAGTGACTGAATTCCATCGAGTAAATCGCACGGCCCTGGCTCATGGACCGGAGCGTCGTCGAGTACCCGAACATCTCTGACAGCGGCACGCTCGCCGCAACGATATGCGCGTCGGCGCGCTGCGTCATGCCGCCGATCTTGCCACGCCGGGCCGACAAGTCGCCGATGACGTCGCCCATGTAGTCCGACGGCGTCACGACTTCAACGTCCATGATCGGCTCCAGCAGAATCGGATGCGCCTGGCGCGCGGCTTCCTTTACCGCCATCGAGCCGGCGATCTTGAACGCCATTTCGCTCGAATCGACGTCGTGGAACGAGCCGTCCACCAGCTCGACCTTCACGTCCACCATCGGATAGCCCGCGAGCACGCCGTTCTCCAACGCCTCTTTCACGCCTTGCTCGACCGGGCCGATGTATTCCTTCGGGATCGACCCACCGACGATGTTGTCCTCGAACACGAACCCGGTGCCGGCTTCGCCCGGCTCCAGATGGATCACGACGTGGCCGTACTGGCCGCGGCCGCCCGACTGGCGGATGAACTTGCCTTCGACGTATTCGACGCGTTTGCGGACCGTTTCGCGGTACGCCACCTGGGGGCGGCCCACGTTGGCGTCGACCTTGAACTCCCGCCGCATGCGCTCGACGATGATCTCGAGATGCAGCTCGCCCATGCCGCTGATGATCGTCTGGGCCGTCTCGGCGTCGGTGTGGACGCGGAACGTCGGATCTTCCTCGGATAGCTTCGCCAGCGCGATGCCCAGCTTGTCCTGGTCGGCCTTGGTTTTCGGCTCGATGGCGACCGAGATGACGGGGTTCGGGAAGCGCATCGCCTCGAGAATGATCGGATGCGCTTCGTCGCACAGCGTATCGCCGGTGCGCGTTTCCTTGAGCCCGATCGCGGCGGCGATGTCCCCGGCGCGCACGTCCTCGATCTCCTCGCGCTTGTTGGCGTGCATCTGCAGCAGGCGGCCGATGCGCTCCCTGCGGTCTTTGCTGCTGTTGTAGACGTAGGAGCCAGCGGCGAGGACACCACTGTACACGCGGAAGAACGTCAGTTTCCCGACGTACGGATCGGTCATGATCTTGAACGCGAGCGCGGCGAACGGCGCGTCATCGGACGCGGGGCGCTCGGCGTGCGTGGCGTCGTGATGCGGCAGATGACCCTTGATCGGCGGGATGTCGACGGGGGACGGCAGGTAATCGACGACGGCGTCGAGCAGCGCCTGGACACCCTTGTTCTTGAAGGCCGCGCCGCAGATCACCGGGACGATCGTGCCGGTGACGGTGGCTTTGCGGATGACGGTGCGGATTTCTTCTTCAGTCAGCTTGTGGTCTTCGAGATACTTGTGCAGGATGGCGTCGTCGGACTCGACACAGGCTTCGATCATTTCGTGTCGCAGCTTTGCGACTTGCTCTTTCATCGCCGCGGGGACCGGGCCTTCGACATACTTCTTGCCCATCGTCTCATCGTCGTAGACGATCTCGATTTCGCGCACCAGATCGATGAGTCCCGTAAACAGCTCGCCCGAGCCGAGCGGCACTTGGATCGGCACCGCCTTCGTGCCGAGGCGCTCGCGGACCATCTTGAGGCACATGTCGAAGTCGGCGCCGACGCGGTCCATCTTGTTGACGAAGATGATCCGCGGCACGCCGTAGCGGTCCGCCTGGCGCCACACCGTCTCGGTCTGCGGCTCGACGCCGCCAACCGCATCCAGCACGGTCACAGCGCCGTCGAGGACACGCAAGCTCCGCTCGACTTCGACGGTGAAGTCCACGTGTCCGGGGGTGTCGATGATGTTGATGCGGTACTGCTGATTGAGGCGGGTCCAGAAGGCCGTCGTCGCGGCGGAGGTAATCGTGATGCCGCGCTCCTGCTCCTGCTCCATCCAGTCCATCGTGGCCGTACCTTCGTGCACCTCACCCAGCTTGTAGGTGCGGCCCGTGTAATAGAGGATACGCTCGGTCGTAGTCGTTTTCCCGGCATCGATGTGGGCCATGATGCCGATATTCCGAATCTTGTCGAGCGGCGTTGTCCGAGGCATCGCTTTCCTTTATTCAGCAAAAACGCGGGGCGACCAGGACGCCCATCGAGTGGGCCGGTCTCGCTCCGCTGTCATCGGGCCCCCAACGGGAGCCTCGATGCAGGATCCCTTGTAGCAGGGTCCCGGGATTGTCTGTTTAAGGTTCAGTAGGGGCGCAGCATGCTGCGCCCGTACATTCAGCCTACCACCGGTAATGCGCGAAGGCGCGGTTCGCCTCCGCCATCCGGTGCGTGTCTTCCTTCTTCTTTATCGTCTCGCCTTCGCCCTTCGACGCCAGGATCAGCTCGGCGGCCAGGCGCTCGGCCATCGTCTTCTCTTTGCGCGCGCGGCTGTACTGGATGATCCAACGCATCCCCAGCGCGGTGCGCCGCTCGGGCCGTACTTCGACGGGCACCTGATACGTCGCACCGCCGACGCGACGCGACTTCACTTCCAGCGCCGGCTTCACGTTCGACAGCGCCTGCTTGAACACGTTCACGCCGGGCTGCCCCGTGCGCTGCTCGATCATGTCCATCGCTTGATAGAAGATCCGCTCCGACAACGACTTCTTACCACACACCATCAGGTTGTTCAAGAACTTCGAGACCGTCTGGCTGTCGTAGCGCGGATCGGGCGGCACCGGCCGCTTGACCGCGGATTTGCGACGGCTCACTGCCCGGCCTCCTTGGGACGCTTGGCGCCGTACTTCGAGCGCGACTGCTTGCGCTCGTTCACGCCCGCGGCGTCCAGCGTGCCGCGGATGATGTGATAGCGGACGCCCGGCAGATCCTTCACGCGGCCGCCGCGAATCATCACAATCGAGTGCTCCTGCAGGTTATGCCCTTCACCAGGGATGTATGCCGTCACTTCGAATCCATTCGTCAGCCGGACGCGGGCCACTTTGCGCAGCGCGGAGTTCGGTTTCTTCGGCGTGGTGGTGTACACGCGCGTGCACACGCCCCGCTTTTGCGGGTTGCCACGCAGGTGCGGCGCCTTTTCTTTCTTCTCCACGTCGCGGCGGCCGTGCCGGACGAGCTGGTTGATGGTCGGCAAATACCCCTCGCAGATGAATCTTAAAAAAGCTGCTCCGAAGCCCGCGAAACTAAGCGTATTGTTTGAGTTAGGTCAACCCCCTGCAGGCCGGCTATCTACCGCTTGAGACGTTTTGTCCCGAGCGGTAGGATTGTCTGGGACGATGCGTTTGATCCTCATCGGCAGCTTCAGCTTGGCAGTGGCTGCGCCTGCGATTGCGGCGCAAAGCCAGACCCCTCCCGGCATCCTGCGCGGCGTGGTGTTCGACAGTCTGATCACGGGGAGGCCGCTCGATGGCGCGGAGGTCTGGATCGAGAGCACGAACCGCATGGCGCGCAGCGATGCCGCCGGCAACTTCGTGCTCGGCGCAGTCCCACCCGGTCGATACCGGTTGACGTTCTATCATCCGATGCTCGATTCTGCGGGCGTGTTCGTTCCGCCGGTGATGGTCGACGTCGCATCCGACAGCAGCACGAACGTGAAGCTCGCAACGCCGAGTCCCGAGCAAGCGCATCGACTGTTGTGTCGCCGCGATCCGCTGCGCCAGACGGGAAGTATTGTCGGGATGATTCGCAACGCCGCCAGCGGGAAGCCGATCGCCGCCGCCACCGTCACGGTGCATTGGACGACCTACGACGTCAGTGAGGGCTGGGTCCGCGGCGCACCGCGCTCCGTGCAGGCGAAGTCCGACAGTTCAGGCCATGTGCTGCTCTGCGGCCTTCCGACCGACGTCGCATTGGTCGTCAGAGGGCGATCGAACGCCGGAGCGGCGGGAATGGTCATGGTCGATCTCGCGGGGCGCCCGTTCGCGCGTGCGGATCTCCAGCTCGCGGCGCAATCGGACACCGGCACCATAGAAGGTGTCGTCCGGACGCGCATCGGATCACTGGTTCCCGGAGCCACCGTCGCGGCACTGGGGACCGACGCCACGGCCCGGACCGATGAGTTCGGACGTTTTAACCTGGAGGGCGTTATGGCGGGCTCGGGCATTCTCGAGGCCCACGCCATGGGCTACATGCCCGGCCACACGATGACCAGCGTACGTCCCGGCTCCGTGCAGCAAGTCGAAATCGTAATCGGAGATTCGGTCGCCGTGCTCGCTCCGGTGAGCGTGGAAGGGAAATACGAGCCCTATCTCGCTCGCGTCGGATACGTGCAACGCAAGCTGACGGCGCTTGGTCATTTCCTCGATACGACCGACATTCGCCGCAGTGGCGCATCGCGTTTCGAGGAAGTGTTCCGGATGGTGCCGGGGGTCAAGCTGCGGCCGAACGGATCGGGGTTCTTGATCGAGTTACAACGCGGCGAGGGACAGATCTGGAATCCGACACTCGGGAATTACTGTCCACCCCTGTACTTCATTGACGGGGTGGGCTTCCGGCTGCCCCCGACCCAGACACCATCCGTTCCTATCGTTCCGGCGGAGATCCTGGCCATTGAAGTGTACTCGAACGTGTTTAGCGCGCCGCCCCAGTATCAGCGTCGTGATGGCGCTTGCGGAGTGATTCTGGTGTGGACCAAGCGTGGGGTGCCGAAAACCGGGGCGTCTCAATGAAGAACAGGTGTGGTTGTGGGGGTCCAGAACGGCCTCCATGTTTTCGTGTCAGCACAGCGGTTCGACCGCAGCATCCAGCCATGAAAGGCAGGCCAAGCATGCGCAGAGTCTTCTCGTTTGCGACAGTCCTGTGCTTGGCGCTCGCCGTGGCGCCCATGGTGGCGCACGCGCAGGCGCGCGAGGTCACGGGACGAATCACCCGTACGCTGGGTGACGTCCCTGTCGTCGGAGCAACGGTCGTCGAAGTCGGCGGCCAGGGCGTGGCTCAGACCGCAGGGGACGGCAGTTTCAAGATCAACGTCGGCCCCGGTGACGCCAGACTTCTCGTTCGCGCGATCGGGTTCCAGCGCAAGGAAGTCGCGGTGCCCGCCTCGCAGTCCTCCGTGACCGTGGCCCTCGAAGAGGACCCGTTCAAACTCGAGGCGGTCGTGGTAACCGGCCAGTCGACGACCCTCGAGCGCCGGAACGCCACCACGGCGCCTGTGCAAGTCGGCACTGAGGAATTGAACCGCGCTCCCGCGGCCGCGCTCGAGCAGGCGCTCCAAGGGAAAGTCCCGGGCGCGATGATCTCGATGAACAGCGGCGCGCCGGGTGGCGGCGCGCAGATTCAGATCCGCGGCGTCACCTCGATTCTCGGCGCGGGCCAGCCACTCTTCGTGGTGGACGGCGTCATCATTTCGAACGATGCGATCTCTGACGGCGCCAACTCGATTACCGGTGCTGCCGGCCGCACGACGCCCGCGGGCATCGGGAGTAGCCAGGACGCCCTCGTCAATCGCGTTGCCGACTTGAACCCGCAGGAAATCGAATCGGTCGAAATCATCAAATCGGCAGCCGCCACCGCCATGTACGGCTCTCGCGCAACGAATGGCGTCGTCGTCATCAAGACGAAGCGCGGCACCGCCATAGGTGGCGCACCGCAGTTCAACATGACCGGCCGTCTTGGGGAGAGCGTCCCGTATCGCTTGCTCGGCACGCGGACCTTCACGTCGGTCGCCCAGGTCCGGACACTCCCCTACGGCAATGCCTACGGCCGTGCCGACAGCACCGTGCTGGCACAGTTGTTCCCCACCGGGGTGATCGGGCGGACGCACGACTATCAGCAGGAGTTCTACGACAATCGTTCGCCGGCTTATGAAGTAACGGGGAACCTCAACGGCGGCACGCAGAACACCCAGTACTTCATCAACGTGACGTCGCGCAACGAGAACGGAACGGCGCAGAACACGAACGCGCGACTCACCGCTTTGCGCACGAACATCGACCAGTCCCTCGTCAACGGGAAAATCAAGGTCAATGTCGGGCTGAACATTACGCGCAACAGCGACAACCGCGGTCTTTCGAACAACGACAACACCTGCACGTCGCCGATCTACTGCTTTGCGTACACGCCCGCCGTGATCAATCTCGACTCGCTCGACGCCACGGGCTTGTATGTGCGGAATCCGTTCAACGGCGGCGGTAATACCGTGTCGAATCCGTTCGAAACGTTCAAGTATTTACGCCTCAACGAGCTGACGTTTCGCCAGATCGGCAATCTCATGACGTCATGGTCCGCGGTGAGCAACGAGCGTCACCAGGTGTCGCTCCAGGCGTCGGGGGGCTTCGATCGCGCGCAAGTCTCGGGCGATGTGTTCTCGCCGCCGTTCCTGCAGTACGAGAACCCGCGCGCCACCGACGGCTTTTCTGGCCGCGCGGTCCGGTCGGAAGGCAACATCTTCAATTACAATGTCCGCTTCGATGCGAATTGGTCATTTCAGCCGACGAGCTCCGTGTCGCTGACCACCACCGCGGGGTACGACTTCGAGACGCAGTACCTGCGTGTGATTCGGACCCGGGCCCGTGGCATTATCCCCGGCATCGAGACGTCGAACAGCGGAACGTCGCTCGACGGCTCGGACGTCCTCAACAACTTCCGGGACGATGCGCTCTTTGCCAACGAGCAGATCCTGGCACTCGATCAAAAGTTGGCGATCGTCGCCGGCGTTCGGGCCGACCGCTCAAGCGCCAATGGCGACCGGGCCAAGCACAACATCTATCCCCGCGCATCGGGCTCCTACCGGTTCACCGACCTCGGCAACTTCTTCAACGAGGTGAAAGTACGGGGCGGCATCGCGCGCACGGGCAACCGCCCGCGGTATGCCGACCGCGATGTCGTGCTGGCGGCGGGAACCAACATCGGCGGGAATGCGAGCCTGACTCAGGCGGCGATCCTCGGAAACGCCGGCATCAAGCCCGAGACGCTGAACGAGCTGGAAGCCGGTACCGATGTCACGTTCCTCAATCGGCGCATGCAGTTCGAGGGCACGTACTACCATCGGAAGATCACGGACCTGCTGCTTCAGCCCGCGACCCCTCCATCGGGAGGTCTGACAAACCGGATCATCAACGGCGGTGAGCTGCGGACAGCAGGTGTCGAGGCCGCGCTGAGCGCAATCCTGCTGCAGCGCGCGGACATGGACCTGAATCTCCGGGCCACGTTCACCAAGAACAAGCAGGACATTCAGAAGCTCCCGTCATCGGTTGCGCGCTTCCCGGCACCCGGCTCCTTCGGCGCCGCGTACGGCCGCAACTTCATCAGCCCGGGCGGCAAGACGACGTGGATCTGGGGCAACGTCCCGGTCGACGCGAACGGGAACGTGCTCCCGATTGGCACGTTCGTCACCAATCCGGGCTTGGTTGCCGGCGTGCGTGATACGGTGGCCGGGGACTTCAACCCCGACTTCACGATGGGGTTCTCGGGCTCGTTCCGGTATAAGCGCGCCACGCTGGCCTTCACGCTTGATTGGCGCAAGGGCGGTCAGGTTGCCGACATGACGCGGAGCTTGTGGGACGAGGGCGGAACGGCACGCGACTACGACAAGCCGATTACCAGCAAGGACTTTGGAGCGGGATGGGATATCTCCAACATTCCCGCGAAGTATCAGACACCGCAGGGAGACAGCCTGCCCTACACCGCCGGGTCGTTCCGGTACAACTCCTGGGCCGGCGGCGGGGATGTTCGTGCCTATGTGGAGAATGGGACCAACCTGACGCTGCGCGACGTGTCGCTGAGCTATGAAGCGCCGGAACGCGTGGCGCGATCGCTCAGAGCACGGACGTTGCGGGTCACGCTGCAGGGCCGGAATCTCTTCAAGCTGACGGATTACTGGAGCTTCGATCCGGAGTTCAACAACTTCGGGGCGACGAACCTCAATCGGTTCATCGACCTGGCGCCGTTCCCGTCGAATCGCCAGTTCTATCTATCCGTGGACGTAGGGTGGTAACCATGCGACCCGACACGAACGGATCTCAACCTAACGTCCTCGAGAGGCTACTGACCATGAAACGCATTCTCGCAAGCCTGGTGACGGCGGTCGTCGTCACCGCGGCTGGCTGTAAACTGGACCTGACCAACCCCAACAGCCCCACGCCGGCGGGGGCGAAGGCGAACCCCCGTGCGGGCAGCTCGCGCATGGTGGTTGGGGTGATGGCCACGTACCGGGTCAACCGCACGGACCAGATCCGCGCGCTCGGCAGTTTCGGGCGCGAGACGTATTACATGTTCATCACCGACGGCCGATTCATCACCGGTCCGCTGCGCGATTGGAGGCAGAATAACGCCTTCGACGTGGGGACGCAGTGGGCTGGCCGGTACGGCAATTACCGCAATGCCTATGCGGCGCTGCAGTTCATCGATTCCGTCCCCACGACCACGGTGCGGGGGCTGCCCACCGCCCTGCTCGCGGAAGAGAAGGAAGGAGCCAGGGGAGTTCTGCAAACATTCATCGCGCTCGACCTGCTGCACGCGATCGAGGCCCGCGGCTCGATCGGCGCGGTCGTGGATATGTCGCCTGACCCGATCGCGATCCACCCAATCGTCAGCGAAGACTCCGTCTACAAATGGATCTCGGCCGAGCTCGATTCTGCCCTGGTCCATCTCACCGCGGACACCATGAGCGCGTTCTACTTCCCGATGTATACGGGCTTCTCGTCCGGCCTCGCGACGAGTGCCGCAACACCAACGGGATTCCGTCAGTTCAACCGGGCGATCAAGGCCCGCGTCGAGACGAAGCGCGGATCCCTTGGTTGCGGAGCACCGTGCTATACGACCGCACTCACGGCGCTCACCGGCACGTGGATCGCGGCGCCCACAGCGGGGAATCTCAGTGCGGGCGTGTACTCGGTCTATGCGTCGGCCGCGGGTGACTTCTCGAACAACGCTTCACTCGCGGGGTCGCTTGGGAGTGACTTGTTCGTCCACCCGAGCATCGACTCCCTCCCCGGCGTGACGGCGGACAGCCGCTACATTCGTAAGTTGGCCGTTGCAACGTGTGGGCAGCCCAACGATCCACGCTCCGAAGCAGGCGTGGCGTCGGACCACCAGCCGTGCACGTACACGTCGACCACTACCCCGATCCCGATCATTCGGAACGAGGAGCTGGTGCTCCTCCGCGCAGAGGCCGAGTGGTTTACCACTCAGACCGCTGCGGCAAACACGGACCTGGCCGCGGTACGAACCGCATCCGGAGGCGCGACGCCGTCCGTGCGGCATCCCACGCCCGCGGTCGATTCGGAATTCGTGAGCGAGCTGTTGCTACAACGCACGCTCTCGCTGTATCAGGAGGGGCAGCGTTGGGTGGATCACAGGCGCTTCAACCGGCTCGCGGATCTCGGAGGACTTCCGCAGGACGTCAGCGGCGGCTTTACGGTGGCGAAGGTGATCCCGCTCCCGAACCAGGAGTGCGATTCGCGCGCACGCGCCGGCAACCCCGGCGGCGTTCCGCTGAGCTGCCCGGGCAACCCGATTCCGTAGGGGGAACGTCGGGTGGCCTGATGGTCCGAAAAAGACAGCGCCCGGGAGAAGATCCCGGGCGCTGTTTCGTTTGCAGTCCAGCCGTCAGACCCGTCCGCCCGTCCGTTATTCCGCTTCCACTTCCTCCGGGAACGGACTCGGCGCGGGCGCCGCACCAGGCAACGCGGCCTCGACCGGCGGCGTCGGAGGCGTGAAGCCCTCCGGCGGCTCGATCTCGATGTCGTGATACCGGTAGATGCCGGTACCCGCCGGGATCAGATGCCCGATGATGATGTTCTCCTTTAACCCGAGCAGATCATCCTTGGCCCCACGAATCGCCGCGTCTGTCAGCACGCGGGTGGTCTCCTGGAACGACGCCGCCGAGATAAACGACTGCGTCGTCAAGCTCGCCTTCGTGATGCCGAGGAGCAGCGGCTCGCGGGTCGAAGGCTTGCCGCCCTTCTTGACCGCGCGCTCGTTGATCTCGCTGAACACGAGCTTGTCCACGTTCTCGCCTTCCAGGAACTCGGTGTCGCCCGGCTCGACGAC
>Ga0209056_10000038_pt1 | contig 118819 bp, 116 predicted proteins | sample GraSoiAngelo_114_FD_185876 | JGI IMG/M metagenome (GOLD analysis project Ga0209056, IMG submission 185876) | Grasslands soil microbial communities from the Angelo Coastal Reserve, California, USA - 14_0903_13_40cm (SPAdes) (version 2) | ecosystem: Environmental > Terrestrial > Soil >... | reverse complement strand
ATATGGCCCCCCACACCCCCCATCGCTCGGACGCGCCCCGGCACAGCCGTGGCGCGCCTCGGCTTTGACACAGGATGTCTCATCGATCGTCGTGGGGGGCCCCGATATGGCCCCCCAGCCTCTTCAAGCGAAGGGGGCTATGCCCCCCTCGGACTCCCCCGGCCATCGCTCGGACGCGCCCCGGCCCAGCCGTGGCGCGCCTCGGGCTTGACACAGGATGTCTCATCGCGCTCAGCGGTTGGGCAGCGCGTCGAGCTGCCCGGCGAGCGCCGCGCGCTCGGTGACCGGCAGCTCGCACGCGTAATTCCGGCAGACGTAGGCCGTCGCCTTGCCGTCGACGGCCGCGCGGCCCTCGAGCAGCGGCACGCCGGCCGAAGCCTCGCGACGGCCGCTCACCATGCCCGCCGCGACGAGGTTCGGCATGAAGCGTCCGAACACCTCCTCCGCGAGCGGTTCGGTCTCCTCGAGCTTCGTCGGCGCCACCAGCGCGACCTCGACGCGCGGGCCGAGGTGGAAATCGAGCGCGCAGAGGAAGCGGCCGAAGGCCGTCGGGTGACGTCCCATCAGATCAGCCATCGGGCGCAGCGCGGAGAGCGCGTGACGCTCGTAGCGCTCGTCGCCGGTGAGCGCGGCGAGACGCAACAGCACCTCGACGGCGACCGACGAGCCGCAGGGCACCGCATTGTCGTAGAGGTTGCGCGGCCGGACGATCAGGCGCTCGTGGTCGGAGCCCGTGTCGAAGAACCCGCCGACGCTCTCATCCCAGAAGAGCCGCAGGATTTCGTCCGCGAGGCCGCGCGCCTCGTCGAGCCAGAGCCGGTCGAAGGTCGCGGCGTACAGCTCGAGGAGCGCGGCGGCCACCATCGCGTGGTCCTCGAGGTAGCCCTTGAGCTTGGCCTGGCCCGCCTTCCACGTCCGGAGCAGGCGGCCGTTTGCCCGCACGGAGCCGAGCACGAACTCGGCGTTGCGCCGCGCGGCCGTGAGGTAGTCGCCGCGGCCGAGCGCGCGCCCCGCCTCGGCGAATGCGCGCGCCATGAGGCCGTTCCATGCCGCCAGCACCTTGTCGTCGCGTCCGGGCTTCACGCGGCGCTCGCGCGCGTCGAAGAGCCGGCGACGCCACTCGGCCGCGCGCGCCGGATCCGGCTCGCCCGGCAGCCAGAGGATGCTCTTGCCCTCGAAGTTCGGACCGCGATCCATGCCCCAGTACGCCATGGCCGCGTCGGCGTCGGCGCCGAGCACGGCGCGGATCTCGTCCGGCGTCCACACGAAGAACTTGCCCTCGTGGCCCTCGGAGTCGGCGTCCTGCGCGGAGTAGAAGCCGCCGGCGGGATCGGTCATCTCGCGCAGCACGTAGTCGAGCGTCTCCTCGCACACGCGCCGGCACTCGGGATCGCCGAACGCCTGCCAGGCGTGCAGGTAGAGCGACGCGAGCTGGGCGTTGTCGTAGAGCATCTTTTCGAAGTGCGGCACCAGCCACAGGGGATCGACCGAGTAGCGCGCGAAGCCGCCGCCGAGCTGGTCGTACATGCCGCCGCGCGCCATCTTCACGAGCGTCGTGTGCACCATGCGGCGCGCGTAGGGGTTGTCGCTGCGGCGCGCGAAGCGCAGCACGAACTCCCAGATCATCGGCTGCGGGAACTTCGGCGCGCCGCCGAGGCCGCCGTGCTCCTCGTCGAACTGCGCCGACACGCCCTGGAAGGCCGCGAAGAGGATCTCGTCCGTGAGCAGCGTCCCGGCCGCGCGCAGCCGTGACTCCTGGCCGAGGGCGCCGGCGAGCTGGCGGCCGTTGTCGAGAACGTCGGCGCGGCGGGTGACCCATGCCTCGGCGAGCGCCTGGAGCAGGCGCGGAAAGCCGGGCAGGCCGTGGCGATCCGACGGCGGGAAATACGTCCCGCCGTAGAACGGCGTGCCGTCGGGCGCGAGGAAGACGGTCATCGGCCAGCCGCCCTGCCCCGTCATCGACTGCACGGCCTGCATGTAGATGTGGTCGACGTCCGGCCGCTCCTCGCGGTCAACCTTGACGTTGACGAAGTGGCGATTCATCACGGCGGCGGTGTCGGGGTTCTCGAACGACTCGCGCTCCATGACGTGACACCAGTGACACGCGGAGTAGCCGACCGAGAGCAAGATCGGCTTGTCCTCGGCGCGCGCGCGGGCGAACGCCTCCTCGCCCCACGGATACCAGTCCACCGGATTGTGCGCGTGCTGCAGCAGGTACGGGCTCGTCTCGCGGGACAGGCGGTTCTCGCTCACGGTCGGCTTCTCGCTCACGGCGGGCTCAGCGCGCGAACGGCAGGTCGCTGACCGTTGCCGGCAGCGTGGCGGCCCCCACGCTCACGCGCACGCGCGCGCCGGGCTCCTGTTGACGCTTGATGAACGCCAGCGCAATCGCGCGCCGCAGTCCGAGCGACAGCGTCGCGCTCGTCACCTGGCCGACGACGGCGCCGTCGGCGACGACCTCGGCGCCGCGCGGCGGCACCAACTCGCCCTCGAGCAGCAGGCCACGGAGATGGCGGTTGACGTGACCGCGGTCGCGGATGCGGACGACGACCTCCTGGCCGGGATAGCAGCCCTTGGTGTGCGAGATCAGGTGCGCCGACGGGATCTCGGGCAGCAGCACGGTGGCATCGACATCCACGCCGAAGCGCGGCGTGCCGGCCTCGATGCGCAGCGACTCGAGCGCCGCGACGCCGAGCGGGCGCGCGCCCGCCGCCAGCGCGGCCTTCCACGCGCGCTCGCGCGCCGTCGCCGGCACGACGAGCCAGACTTCGCGCTGGCCGGTCTCGCCGCCGCCGCGGACGACGCGCGCGTCGATATCCTCGGGCGGACCATCGAGCGACGCGGCCACGTGCGACCATGGCGCGTCCGGCGGCGCCGCGCCCGTCAGCCGCTTGGCCGTCTCCTCTGCCGCCGGGCCGACCAGCATGAGCAGCGCGCGCTGGCCGGTGACGTCCTCGAGGGTCACCTTCTCGGCGAAGAGATAGTGGTCGAGCGCGGCCACGGTGGACTCGCCCATGCCGGGCGGTGTCAGCAGCAGCATGCGGTCGTCCAGCACCAGGACGACGAGCGTCACCTGCACCTTGCCGTGGATGTCGAGCAGGGTGGCGGCGCAGCCCTGGCCCGGCGCCAGCGCGGCGATGTCGTTGCTCAGCAGCGCGTGGAGGAACTTCGCGCGGTCGCGGCCCGTGACCTCGACGACGCCGAGGTCGGAGCGGTCGACGACGCCGACGGCGTCGCGCGCGGCACGATACTCGGCGAGGCTCTCGTGGTCTGGCACGGCGTCCATTGTACTCGCCGCGTGCTAGACTGCGCGCCGTGGCGCCGCCGCCGTCCGCCGTCCGCGCGTTCCAGCGCCGCCTGCTCGCGTGGTACGCGCGCCACGGACGCGACCTGCCGTGGCGCCGCACGCGCGTGCCCTACCGCGTGCTCGTTTCCGAGATCATGCTCCAGCAAACCCAGGTGGACCGCGTGATCCCGAAGTACCGGCAGTTCTTGCGAGCCTTCCCGACGCTGCGCGCGCTGGCCGCCGCCGACGTGGACGAGGTGCGCCGCCTCTGGTACCCGCTCGGCTACAACGTCCGCCCCGTGCGGCTGCACGCCATCGCGCGCGAGACGGTCGCGCGCTACGGCGGCCGCCTGCCCGACGACCGCGAGGCGCTCCGCGCGCTGCCCGGCGTCGGCCGCTACACCGCGGGCGCCGTGCTGTCCTTCGCCTTCGGCCGCGACGCGGCCGTGCTCGACACCAACGTGCGGCGCGTGCTCGGCCGCGTGTTCTTCGGCCCGCGGCGGCTCAAACACCTGCGCGGCGAGGCGCGCATGTGGGACCTGGCCGAGGCGCTCGTGCCGGCCGGGCGCGGCTACGACTTCAACCAGGCGCTCATGGACTTCGGCGCGACCTGGTGCACGCCGCGCCGGCCGCGCTGCGCCCCCTGCCCGATGCGGCGCTCCTGCGCCGCGTTTCCCACCCTCGCCGGCGAAGCACGGTCGTAGTCGTGCCGCTCGTCATCGAGGTCGCCGCCGCCCTCATCCGTGATGGAGCCGGCCGCTATCTCATCACCCAGCGACGCACCGGCAGCCACCTGGCGGGACTCTGGGAGTTCCCCGGCGGCAAGCTCGAGGCGGGCGAATCGCCGGCGATCGCGCTGCGGCGCGAGCTGACGGAGGAGCTGGGCGCCACCTTCGGCGTGGGCAAGCTCGTGGAGACGGTGCGGTGGGAGTATCCCGACCGCACCGTCGTGCTCCACTTCTACGACTGCCGCGTGGAGTCCGGTGCCATCGAGCCGCGTGAGGGTCAGCCGATGGCGTGGGTGGAGCCCGAGCGGCTGGCCGCCTACGACTTTCCGCCGGCCGATCGCGCGCTCATCGAGCGGCTGGCCTCGAGACGTTAGCCCCCTAGATCTTCTCCCACATGAAGTGCTTGCGGTTCTTCGTGAACGGCCGCACCTCGCCCGGCCAGCGTCCCAGCTCGACGGCCTTCGCGAACTCCGCGCTGACCAGCACGGACGGATCCTCGAGCTCGTAGAGCGCCGTGTAGGTCGGCTCGCCCTCGATGACGATCTTCTTGCGCTCGCCGCCGATGATCATCTCCAGCGGGCGGCGCTTGAAGCGCAGCGCCGAGATCACGCCGGGCACCTTCAGAATGGTCGGCACGTGCTCGCGGTCGTAGACCTCGTTGAAGAGCGCATCCTTGGCGGGATCGACGTCCATCGAGGCGGTGAACAGGTAGCGGCTGGTGATCGGCATCGCATCCTCCTGATGGGGGTTCAGTACCAGATGGCCATCGGCAGCCCGCGCGCGTCTCGGGGCGCCGGCCGGGCGGGCAGGCAGACGGCGGTGTCGCGGGCCACGCGGGCGGCGCTCCAGGCGACGGCGTGGGCGTCGAGCACGTCGTCCGGCGCCAGGCCGGACCCGCGCGCCTTCAGCGCCCGCGCGATCCGCGGAAAGGCGGGGCGCAAGAGCGCGAGCCGGCGCGACAGGCCGCGGGGCGAGCGCTTGGGCTCGACCAGCCCGATCGGCGCGCCGGCGAGAGCCCGGAACGAGAGCTCCGGATGGACCTCGGTCACGCGGTCCGCCAGCGTGGGGTCCGCGGTGAGCGCCTCGTCGACCTCGCGCAGCCGCGGAAAGAGGAAGAAGCACTCGATCGAGATGCCGAGCCGCGCCGCGCTGCTCGCGCGATTGGCGGACAGAGCGGCGCGATAGGTCGGCCGCGTCAGCGCGCAGCGCGCGGGCGGGCTGAAGACGGAGCACGCGCGGCCCCGGCCGAGAAGCCGGCGCGCGTGGCGGTCGCACTCGCGGCCGCCCGGCGCGGCCGCGTCGAGCAGGCCGATCGGCATGTCGATGCCGACGACGCGGGCGCCGCGCGTGAGCCCGAGGACGCCGGCGAAGTCGCGCGCCACGGTGACCTCCGAGCGCGCGCCCTCGCTCAACACGACCACCCAGCCCGCGCGACAGCCGTCGACGCCGGCGACGAGAGGCGCCACGCGGCGCCGTCAGGCGCGCCGGGGCGGCCGGCCGGCGACGAGCGCGTCGTGCACCATGGTCACGAGCGAGACGATGTCGAAGACGGGGCGGCCGGTCTCGCGCTGGATGTCGGCGGTGTACGGCGGCATGTTGGTGCACTCGAGCACGATGGCGCCGATGTCGGGGTGATCCGCCACGAGCCGGCGCGCGACGCGCACGTGCTCCTCGCGCGCGAGGTCCACGTCCAGCTCCAGCTCGTTGTCGAGCAGCGCCCGCGTGAACTCCTTCTCCGTCTCCATCCCCACCACCGCCAGCGGCACCTCGGCACCGATGCCGGCGCTCGTGAGGTGATCGGGTGTGAGGGTGCCGGCGTTGACGGTCATGACGCCCACGCGCCCGCCCGGCGGCAGCATCCGGTGCACGAGGGGCACCAGCAGCAGGCTCGAGGTGAACACCGGTACGCGCACGGCGCGCGCGAGCTGGGCCTGGTACTTGATGAGGAACCCGCAGTTGGTCGTGATGGCGCCCACGCCCTCGCGCTCCAGCGCCTGGGCGCCCTCGACGAACGCGGGCAGCAGGCCCTCGGCGCCACGCCGCACGACGAGGTCGGGATCGGCGCCGGTCACGCGCTGGTAGCGCACCGGGAACGGAAACGTCTGCGCGTTGCCCATGTCCCCGGGGATGCGCGGAAAGCGCGTGTCGAGCATGAGGATGCCGACGGTGAAGCCGTACTGGTTGAAGCCGCCGCGCACGCGTCCGGTCGTCATGGCGCCATAACTCTACTCCAACTGCGAGGCCGTGCCGTACTATGGTCCGGATGACCCGCCCCCTCGGGCACCTGGCCGTGGTCGCCGGCCTCCTGGTCTTCGCCTCCCTCTTCCTCGGCCCGCGCATCTACGTCGACCAGACGCTTTTCGTCGGCGACGGATTCTTCTACGTCGATCCGAGCTTCCGCGTCGCGGTGCCGCCGGGCGCGTACGTGACCAAGCCGCGAAACTTCCTCACCCACGTCGACAACGGGCTGCAGATCTACCCGCAGCTCGTCCACGTGCAGACGTCGCTCTCGCGCGGCGAGATCCCGTGGTGGAATCCCTACCTGGGCCTCGGCATCCCGGGCGTCGCCATCCAGTCCACCGTCTTCGAGCCGGTCGCGCTCGTCCTCGGCCGCGTGTTCGCGCCGCCGATGGTCTCCAACCTCAAGGGCGTGATCACGCTGGTGGTGGCCGGCTGGGGCATGGTCCTGTTCGCTCGCGCGCTGGGCGTCTCGCGCAGCGCCGCCGTCTTCGCCGGCGTCGCCTTCGCGTTCAGCGGCTGGACGATCGCCTGGCTCGGGCGCACGAACACGCTCGTGGAGATGTGGATGCCGTGGCTCTTCTGGGCGGCCGAGCGGCTGCTCGCCGGCGGCGGCGCCCGCTTCGTGGCCGCCGCCGCCCTCTTCGTCGGCGCCGCCGGCATGGGCGGGCATCCGCAGACCGCCGTGCACGTCCTCGTCTCGCTCGCCGTCTACGCCCTGTGGCGCGGCTTCCGCGCGGGGCTGACGCCGATCGCCGCGCGGCGGCTGGCGCTGCTCGCGGCGGCGGTCGCGCTCGGCCTCGCCGTCGCCGCCGTGCAGCTCGTCCCCACGGCCGGGCTGATTCGTGACGCGGAGATCCCCATGCAGGGACGCGCGCGCACGGAGCCCGCGCCGAACGCCGCGGCCGCCGTGGTGTACGGCGTGCGCGGCGACTGGACGATCATCGGCCGCGACCTGCCCACCGCGCTCATGGCCGTCTCGCCGCTCTACTTCGGCACGCCCGCGCACAGCACCTACTGGTTCCGCGGCTACAACATGATGGAGATGATGGTGTACGCGGGGCTCGTGCCGCTGTTCTTCGCCGCGTACGCCGGGGGCCGCCGCCGCGACGTGCCGCGCGTGGGCTTCTGGCTCGTGCTCGCCCTCGGCGCGCTCGGCGTCGCCTACGCGCTGCCCGTCTTCAACCTCGTCAACTATGCGCCGGTGATCGGGCTCGCCAACAACGGCCGCCTGCGGCTGCTCTTCCGGTTCGCGCTCGTCGTGGCCGCGGCGCTGGGCTACGACCGCTTCCTCGCCGATCAGCGGGACGGTCGCGCGCGCTGGGGCGCCTGGCTCGGCGGCTTCGCGATCGTCGTGCTCGCCACTCCTGTGGTCATGCGCCTCGGCATGCAAGCGATCGGGGGCTACCGGCTGCCATCGCTCTCGGCGGCGGCCTGGGCGCAGGTCGGCGTCGTGGTGGTGCTCGGCGGTCTCGCGGCAGCGGCGGCGCTGCGCGCGCGGCGCGCCATGGGCGCCGGAGCCTTCCGGACGGCGGTGATCGTGCTGGCGTTCGCCGACATGTGGTGGCACTTCGGCGACTTCAACCCGCCGATCCCGACGGCGCACGTCTACCCGGAGACGCCCGTGGTGCGCCTGCTGCACGGCGATCCGTCGCTGTTTCGCGTGACCGCCACGTTGCCGGACCGGTTCATGCCGCCCGACGCCAAGCTTCCCTACCGGCTCTTCGACGTGGATCTCTTCGAGGTGCTCAACCTCAAGCGCTACACGCAGCTGCAGCGGACCGTGAACGGCTTCGCCTCCGGTCCCGACAACACGATCCGCACGTTCCGATTCGATCCCGCCCGTCACGGGCCGCTGCTGAACCTCATGAACGTCAAGTACGTGCTGGCGCCGAACCCCGCCGTCCTTCCCGGGGCGCCGGACGCCTACGACGGCCGGGCGGGCTTCCGCCGCGTCTACGACAACGAGATCCGCGTCTACGAGAACCTCGGCGCGCTGCCGCGCGCGTTCCTCGTCGGCCGCTCCGCGGTGGTCTCCAACGAAGAGGCGCTGGCGCGCGTCACGGCTGCCGACTTCGATCCGCGCGCGACGGTCCTGCTGGAGGATCCCGCGAGCCCGCGGGTGGCCGGGACGGCCTCGGGCCAGGCGACGATCGCCGCCTACGAGGCCAACCGCGTCGTCGTGCGCACCGAGGCGGCGCAGCCCGCGTACCTGCTGCTCTCCGAGACCTACCACCCGGGCTGGCGCTCGCGCGTCGACGGTGCTCCGGCGGCCGTCTACCCGGCGGACTTCCTCTTCCGCGCCGTCCACGTCCCCGCCGGGCGACACGAGGTCGTCTTCGAGTTCGCGCCGACGTCCTATCGGACCGCGAAAGTCGTCAGCCTCGCCGCTCTCGCCGTCGTCGCGTGTTGCTTCGCGGAGCCGCTGGCGCGCCGCGCGCACCGCCGCCAGGCCTGACGCGCGGCCTCGGGCGGCGTGAGGCCTACGCCACGCGGTGGCGCCGCGCCCAGAGCAGGAACACGAGCAGCGTGTAGAGCTTCTTGCGGTGGTCCGCCTCGCCGCGCATGTGCTGGCCGATGAGGTCGGAGACCGCGCGGGGCTCGAAGAGGCCGCCGCGGCGCAGCGCGCCCTCATCGCACACCTCGTGCACGAGCGGCCGCAGCTCGGTGCGGAACCAGCGCGCGAGCGGCACGCCGAAGCCCCGCTTGGGCCGCCGCACGATGTCGCGGGGCAGCCGGTTGCGCAGCAGCCACTTGAGCACGTGCTTGGTGGTGAGCCGGCGCAGCTTCATCTCGGGCGGCAGCGCGGCGGCGACCTCCACCACGCGGCGGTCGAGCAGGGGCACGCGCACCTCCAGCGAGCACGCCATCGACGCGCGGTCCACCTTCTGCAGCACGCCCTCGCCGAGATAGCCCTTGAGGTCCAGATAGAGGACGCGGTGGAGCCAGGGCTCCGCCGGCGCCGCCGCCGCCATCCGCTCCCACTCGGCGTAGGACGGTCCGTCGGGGAGCCGCGCGAGCGCGCCCGGCGTCAGCAGGCCGCGCTGCTCGGCGGGCGTGTAGGAGCCCATCCACACGGCGTGGCGCGTGACGAGATCGAGGTCGGCGCCGGCCACGAAGCGCTTGAGGCGGAAGTCGAGGCTGAGGTTGTCGTGCGAGACCGGCATCCGGTTCACCGCCGCGCGCGCTACCGCGCGGGCGGCTCGGGGCGCGCGCGCCCAGGTGTGCGCCACGCGGTGCGCCTGGTAGGTCGGATAGCCGGCGAACAGCTCGTCGCCGCCGTCGCCGGACAGGGCGACGGTGACCGACTTCCGCGCGAAGCGCGAGAGCAGATACGTGGGCAGGATCGAGGCGTCGCCGAGCGGCTCGTCGACGAGATCGCCCAGGCCCTCGACCAGATCGAGCGCCGCGTTCGGGCCCAGGACCTCTTCGTGGTGCTCGGTACCGAGGATGGCGGCCACGCGCCGCGCGTACGTCGACTCGTCGAAGGAGCGGTCGTCGAAGCCGATCGAGAACGTGCTGAGGCGATTCACGTGGCGCCGGGCGAACATCGCGACGGTGCTCGAGTCGAGCCCGCCCGAGAGGAACACGCCCAGCGGGACGTCGGAGAGCAGGTGCTGGCGGACCGCGAGGTCGAGCACGGCGCCGAGCTTGGCCGCGGCCTGCACCTCGACCATGGGCTCGCCGCCGTCGTAGCGCACATCCCACCAGCACTCCACGCGCGCCTCGCCGCCCGCGTAGATCAGCCGGTGGCCCGGCGGCAGCTTGCGCACGCTCTTCAGCATCGAGCGCGGCGCCGGCACCCAGTCGTGGGCGAGATACGCGGAGAGCGCCTGCATGTCCAGCTCGCGCGAGACGCCGGGATGCTCGAACATCGCCTTCAGCTCGGAGGCGAAGACGAGGCCCTCGGGGAGCACCGCGTAGTAGACGGGCTTGATGCCGAGGCGGTCGCGCGCGAGCACGAGGGTGCGCGTCGCGTCGTTCCAGACGGCGAGGCCGAACATCCCCTCGAGGTCGTCGAGGGCGTCGGGGCCGCGCGCCTCCCACGCGTGCACGATCGTCTCGGTGTCCGAGCGCGTGCGGAACACGTGGCCGGCGGCGGTCAGCCGCCTCGTGAGCTCGCGGTAGTTGTAGATCTCGCCGTTGAAGGCCACCCACACGGTGCCGTCCTCGCCGGTCATCGGCTGGCGGCCGGTCTCGAGGTCGATGATGCGCAGCCGGCGGACCCCGAGGGCGGCCGGCCCGCGCACGACGAAGCCCTCGTCGTCGGGGCCGCGGTGCGCGATGCGATCGGCCATGCGCTCGAGGACGGCCTGCTCGGGCCGGCCGTCCGGCCGCGCCAGCACGAAGCCGACGATCCCGCACACGGGCGCTACTCGACTCCCTGCATGCCGTCCGTCTCGCGGACGTAGAAGGCGGGTTTACGCTGCGTCTCGTAGAAGCCGCGGATCACGATGTCGGCGAGGAAGCCGATGAAGAGCGAGAGCACGCCGGTGAGGACGAAGAGGATCATCAGGAAGACCATCGGCGTGGGTTCCAGCCGGCGCAGCACAAGCACGCGGTACGCGACGACGAGGAACGCGAGCGCGCCGAGTCCGAGGCTGGCCAGGCCGAAGCCGCCGAAGATCGCGTTGGGGCGCGTGGCGTAGTCGCCGAGGAACTTGATGCTCAGGAGGTCCACCGCCACGCGGAAGATCCGCAGGAGGCCGTACTTCGAGGCCCCGGCCGCGCGCGGGTGGTGGCTCACCTCGATCTCTCCGATGCGGCCGCCCACCCATCCCACCAGCACCGGCAGGTAGCGATGCATGTCGCCGTACAGATGAACGTCGGCGAGGATGTCGCGACGATACGCGCGCAGCGTGCAGCCCATGTCGTGCATGCGCACGCCGGTGAGCCAGCGGATGAGCCGGTTCGCGAGCGCGGACGGCAGCCGGCGCGTCAACCACGGGTCGTGTCGCGCGCGGCGCCAGCCGCAGACGACGTCGTCGCCCGCGTCGAGCACGGCCAGCAGGCGCGGGATGTCCGCGGGATCGTTCTGGAGATCGGCGTCGAGGGTGACGATGACGGGGTGGCGCGAGTGGGCGAGGCCGGCCGCGAGGGCCGCCGTCTGGCCAAAGTTGCGCCGCAGGCGCACGAGCCTCACCGCGCGGTCGGAGGCGACCAGCCGCTTCATCACGTCCCACGAGCCGTCGGTGCTGCCGTCGTCGACGAAGACGATCTCGTAGTCGCGGCCCAGCGGCTTGAGCGCCGCCGTCAGGCGCGCGTGGAGCGGCTCGAGATTGTCCCGCTCGTTGAGCACGGGCAGGATGACGGAGACGGCCTCGGCGCGCGCGACCATGCCGCTACTGTTATAGCGCGGCCGTGCTAGTCTAGGCCACTTTCGCGGCCGGCCACTCGGCCGCGCCATGTCGGAGGACTCCGAGGACACCATGACCAAGAAGATCGCGATCGAGTCCACCGCCGAGGCCTATCTCGAGCTGCTCGCCGCCCGCGGCGTCGAGTACCTCTTCGCGAACGCGGGCACCGACTTCGCGCCGCTCATCGAGGCGTGGGCCAAGCGGCTGGCGCAGGGCCAGGCGCTGCCCAAGCCCGTGACGGTGCCGCACGAGACGCCCGCCGTCGCCATGGCGCATGGCTACGCGATGGTGACCGGGCGCCCGCAGGCGGTCATGGTGCACGTCATCGTGGGCGCCGCCAACGCGCTGGCCGGGATCATCAACGCCTCGCGCGTCGGGGTCCCGATGCTCTTCACCGCCGGCCGCAACCCGATCACCGAGGCCGGGATGCCGGGCGCGCGCAACCGCCCGATCCACTGGGCGCAGGAGTCGTTCGACCAGGCCTCGCTCGCTCGCGAGTTCGTGAAGTGGGACTACGAGCTCCGCAACTTCCTCCAGCTGGAGACGGTGGTGGACCGCGCCCTGGCCATCACCAGCGCCGAGCCCCAGGGCCCCGTGTACCTCACGCTGCCCCGCGAGGTGCTGTCCGAGGCGCAGGAGTCGTTCGAGTACTCGCCGACCTCGCGCGCCCCGAAGCCGACGGCGACGGTGGCGGGGCCGGAGGCGATCGCCGAGGCCGCGAAGCTGCTCGCGGCGGCGCGTCGGCCGCTGATCATCGCCAAGGCGGCGGGGCGCGATCCCGGCGCCGTCGCCTCGCTCGTGGCGCTGGCCGAGGCGCTCGGGGCGCCGGCCGTCGAGCAGTTCCACACGCACGTGAACTTCCCGCAGCACCACGACCTGCACGGCGGCTTCGACGCCACGCCGTACCTCGACGAGGCCGACGTCATCGTCGTCGTGGAATCCGACGTGCCGTGGTTCCCGTCGCTGAAGTCGCCGCGCGCCGACGCGCGCCTGATCCAGGTCGCGGTGGACCCGCTCTTCTCGCGCTACCCGATCCGCGGCTTCGGCGCCGACGTGGCGCTGCCCGGCGCCCCGCGCCTGACGCTGGCCGCGCTGGCGGACGCCGTGGGCAAGCAGGTCGAGCCGCGCGTAGTGGCGGAGCGGCGCGCCAAGCAGGCCGCGGCGGGCCGCGAGCGGCGCGCGGCCATCGAGTCGCGGGCGCGCGCGCTGAAGGACGACACGCCGATCGAGATGCCGTGGCTCTCGCGCTGCGTGGGCGACGTGCTCGACGACCGCACGATCGTCGTCAACGAGTACGACCTCGACGCGAGCCAGTGCTGCTTCCGCACGCCCGGAACCTACTTCGGCTCACCCTCGTCGGGCGGGCTCGGCTGGGGTGTGGGCGCCGCGCTCGGCGCCAAGCTGGCCAAGCAGGATCACACGGTCATCTGCTGCGTCGGCGACGGCGCCTACATCTTCGGCGCACCGACGGCGGCCCACTGGGTGGCGCGCGCCTACGACATCCCCGTGCTCTGGATCGTCTTCAACAACCGCGCGTGGAACGCCGTGAAGCGCGCGGTCATCTCGCACGCGCCCGACGGCTGGGCCAAGCGCACCGGCATGCCCCTGACCGAGCTGGACCCGCCGCCGGACTACGAGATGGTCTGCCAGGCCTCCGGCGGCTGGGCCGAGCGCGTGGAGAGCCCCGCCGCGCTGCCCGACGCGTTTCGCCGTGCGCTCAAGGTCGTGCGCGAGGAAAAACGCCAGGCGCTGCTGAACGTGATGTGCAAGAAGCCGTGACAATGAAGCACGTCCTCCTGATCATTACGCTGATCCTCGCAATGTCCGCCGCCTCGCTCGAGACGGCAGCGGCCGGTGCCGGCGACGATGACGAGACCTGGAGCGCGTCGATCCCGCTCGACTCGCCTGCTCCGCAGCACGCCGAGTATCTCGAAAAGGTGCGCAGCGCCATCAAGGCGAAATGGAGCTTTCCGTGCGTCAAGAATGAGCAGACGCGACAGTGCGAATACAAGACGACGGAGCTCGTCGCCGAGTTCGGTATCAGAAAGGACGGCGCGCTCGCCTTCGTCAACGTTCTGAAATCGTCCGGTTTCCAGATCTACGACGACTACGCCGTGAACGCCGTCAAGCAGGCCGCGCCGTTTCCGCCGATTCCCGACACGCTCAGCGCCAAGAACGTGCCGATCCGCGCCACGTTCAGGTACGTCGTCGAAAGCAGCCTCGAGAAGATTCTCAAACAGGGGGACAACCCATGAACATCCCCATCGTCGACGCCGACGGCCACGTCACCGAGACCAGCGAGCAGGTGGCGAAGTACCTCGACGAGCCGTATCGCCGCCGCCCGCTCTCGCTCCCGCTCTACCCGGCGGACGGCTGGGACAGGCGTTTGCTCGGCACGCTCGGCAGCGTGGGCGGCACCGCCGAGCAGTGGCTGAAGGCGCTCGACGACGGCGGGATGGAGGTCACGGTCCTCTACCCGACGTCGGGGCTGTTCCTGTCGTTCTTGAAGGATCGCGCGTGGGCCGCCGCCATCTGCCGCGCCTACAACACGTTCCTGCACGAGGAGTTCATCAAGAAGAGCCCGCGGCTGCAGGCCGTCGCGCTGCTGCCCATCCAGGACCCGGAGGCGGCGGCGGCCGAGTTGGAGCGCGGCGTCCGCCAGCTCGGCCTCTGCGGCGCCATGCTCGCCGCCGACGGCGGCCACGTGCTGGGCGACGCGCGCTTCACGCCGATCTACGAGATGGCGCAGCGTCTGGACGTCATGCTCGGCATCCACGCCTCCGGCTCGCACCTCGGGGGCGCCGGCGTCGAGCTCTTCCCGCAGTTCATCCAGGCGCACACGTGCTCACACGCCTTCGGCCAGATGCGCCAGATCACCTCGATCGTCTTCGAGGGCATTCCCGAGCGCTTCCCGGATCTGAGGATCGCGTTTCTGGAGGCGGGCTGCGGCTGGGCGCCGTACTGGATGGAGCGGATGGACGACGAGTACGCCAAGCGCGCGGCGGAAGCCCCCGTGCTCAAGAAGAAGCCGAGCGACTACGTGCGCTCCGGCAAGATCTACGTCTCGTGCGAGGCCGACGAGTGGCTGCTGCCGCAGGCGCTGAAGCTGTTGGGCGAGAACCAGATCGTCTACGCCTCCGACTTCCCGCACTGGGACAACTCGTATCCACAGTCGATCGACGAGATCCGCGACCGCGGAGACATGAGCGACGCGCAGAAGCGGAAGATCCTCTCCGACAATGCGCGGCGGCTCTACGGGCTGAAGAACTGACGCGCCCGGCTCAGCGCTTCAGCAGATACGGCACGTCGACGACGACGGTGTTCTTGCGGAACAGGAGCGTGCCCTTGACGAGGAGCGCCGTCTGGTTGTGCAGCACGTGCTGCCACCACTTCGAGGGCAGGAACTCGGGGATGACGACGGTCACCATGTGGTCGTCGCCCTGCGCCTGCAGCGCGTCGAGGTACTCGACGAGCGGCCTTAGCAGCGACCGGTAGGGCGAGTTCAGGATCACCAGCGGCACGCCCAGTCCCCAGCGCGCCCACTTCTCCTCCAGCTTCGCCGTCTTCGCGGGGTCGGTCTCCACGAAGACGGCACGCACGGCGACGCTCGGCGCCGCCAGCGTCTTCGCGTACTGAACGGCGCGCACGACCCCGCGGTGCAGGTCGCCCACGATGATCAGCACCGTATGGCGGAGCTCGGGCGGCGCTGCCAGCCCCTCCAGCGAGAGCTGCTCGGCCACGTCGTCGTAGTGGCGGCGCATGGCCATGAAGGTGGCCACCAGCGTCGGGACCACGAGCACGACGATCCATGCGCCGTGGGTGAATTTCGTGGCCGCGATGACGAGCGTCACGATGCCCGTCGTCACCGCTCCCACGCCGTTGATGGCGAGCCGGTGGCGCCAGCCGGGCTCGCGTCGATGCCACCAGCGCCGGACCATCCCCGACTGTGACAGCGTGAACGAGATGAAGACGCCGACCGCGTAGAGCGGGATCAGGGCGTGGGTCTCGCCGCCGAAGACGACCAGCAGCAGCGCGGCCAGCCCGCCCAGCACCATGATCCCGTTGGAGAAGACCAGGCGCTCGCCGAGGTTCGCGAACTGGCGCGGCACGAAGCGGTCGCGCGCCAGCAGCGACGAGAGCCGCGGGAAGTCGGCGAACGAGGTGTTGGCGGCCAGCACGAGGATGAGGGCGGTGGCCGCCTGGATCGCGTAGTAGAAGAGGCCGGTGCCGTGCAGACGGCGCGCGATCTGGGAGACGACGGTCTCCTCCGGCACCGGCACGACGCCGAGGCGGTCCGCGAGCACGGTCAGGCCGACGAAGAACGTGCCCAGGATCACGGCCATCCAGCCGAGGGTGATGGCGGCGTTGCGGGATTCCGGCGGCCGGAAGGCCGGGATGCCGTTCGAGATCGCTTCCGTCCCCGTCATCGCCGTGCACCCGGACGAGAACGCGCGGAGGATCAGGAACCACGTCAGCGTCTCCACCGCGGGCAGGTCCGGCGGCGGCGTCCTGGGCAGGCTGCCGGTGGCCAGCCGAAAGAAGCCCTCGATGATCATCAAGCCGAACGACACGATGAAGAAATAGGTCGGGACGGCGAAGATGCGCCCCGACTCGCGTACGCCGCGGATGTTGGCGAGCGCGATGGCGGCCACGCACGCGACGCCGATCGCCACCCTGTGGGGCGCCAGGTCGGGCAACGCCGACGTCACGGCCGCCACGCCCGCGGCGACCGACACCGAGACCGTCAGCACGTAATCGACGAGCAGCGCGGCCGCCGCCACCAGCCCCGCCACCGTCCCGAGGTTGTCCTGCGCGACGATGTACGAGCCGCCGCCGCTGGGATAGGCATGGATCGTCTGCTGGTAGGAGACCGTGACGATCGCGAGCAGCGCGGTGATGGCCAGCGCGATCGGGACCGAGTAGTGCAGGGCGACGGTCCCGGCCAGCACGAGGATGAGAAGGATCTCTTCCGTCGCGTAGGCGACGGACGAGAGCGCGTCGGAGGAGAAGACGGCGAGCGCGACCCGCTTGCGCAGCCGCTCGTGGCGGGCCTGGGCCAGCGGCATCGGCGGGCCGACGAGCACACGCTTCAGCAGCGTGAATCTCACGCCGGCCCCGCATGGAGGCGCATGAGCCCGGAGTCTAGCCCCGGCTGGGCCGACGGCCGGCCGGTTTCGCCGGCGGGCGGCGAATTTTTACGGAATTTTAACGGCGGCGGTCAGCCTCTTAACGCCGGCTTGAACCAGGGGGTGCCAGAGTCCCAATCGGAGGTCACCGCGATGTGCGACACCCAGCGCCAACGGGTAGCAGGATCGGCCATCGGCCGGCCACGATGGGAACTCCTCTATGCGGTGACCGTCCCCCAGCTGGCCGCCCTCGCCGCCGTGGAAGCCGGGCAGTCGCCCCATGCGGCCCGGATCGCGTTCCGCTACTTCGTGACCCTCGGCGTCTTCGGCGCGATGTCCGTGTGGCTCCGGGCCAACCGCCCATCCTTCGACCTCCAGAACTGGTGCGATTGCGCCGGGGAGCGGATGACCATCCGCGTGATCGAGTCCCACCGGCCGCAGCCTGTCGCTCTCCCGCTCGATCACCCCGCCACCATCCCCGACGAGGTCGAGGAAGAGTACGAGGTTGCGGCCCGCTGAGGCCGCTCAGAAGAACGAGTAGTAGAGCGCGACGGTGATCGTGTTCTGCGCATCCGACGTCGGCGCCAGCCCGCGGCCGCCCACGTTGCGGACGCTGAACGCGTTGCGGTTGGCCTGGTCGTGGCGGTACTCGGAGAAATGCTCGAGGCGTAGTGCGGTTCGGAGCGCTTTGGTCCAGTCGTTCCCTCCACGCTGATTTTGCGATCTCGGCAGTGAAGCAGGGAGTCGATCACACCGGCTCGCCGCCGCCGGCGCCGCGCGTGCCTCCTCGGATGTGGCTCGAGCGTCCGCCGCCGGGGGCTCGCCGCATTTCGTAGTCCGCCCGCTCCGCCCGCCTCAAGCGGTACACTCATCGCAGCATGCCGGATCGACGGCCGAATCCCGATGCGTTCTTGGCCCGCGTCAAGGAGCAGGAGGCGCGGCGGGCGCGCGGCAAGCTGAAGGTCTTCTTCGGCGCCGCCGCCGGCGTCGGCAAGACGTACGCGATGCTGGAAGCGGCTCGCGCCCAGCGCGCCGCCGGCGTCGAAGTCGTGGCCGGCGTGATCGAGACGCATCGCCGCGCGGAGACCGAGGCGCTGCTCGAGGGCTTCGAGATCCTGCCGCGCCGCCGGGTCGAATACCGCGGCACGACCCTCGAGGAATTCGACCTCGATGTCGCCCTCGCGCGCCATCCCGCGCTCATGCTCGTCGACGAGATCGCGCACACCAACGCCCCGGAGAGCCGGCACGCCAAGCGCTGGCAGGACGTGATCGAGCTGCTCGACGCGGGGATCGACGTCTACACCACCCTCAACGTCCAGCACCTCGAGTCGCTGAACGACCTGGTCGCGAAGATCACCGGCGTCGTCGTGCGCGAGACCGTGCCCGACTCCGTGCTGGAGCAGGCCGACGAGGTCGAGCTGGTGGACCTGCCGGCCGAGGACCTGCGCCGGCGGCTCAAGGAGGGCAAGGTCTACGTTGCTCACCAGGCGGCGGAGGCCGTCGAGCACTTCTTCCGCGAGGGCAACCTGAACGCGCTGCGTGAGCTGGCGCTGCGCCACACGGCCGAACGCGTTGACGCCAAGATGCAGCGCTACCGCCGCGAGCACGCCATCGACACGGTGTGGCCGGTGGCCGAGCGCGTCCTCGTGTGCATCGGGCCCAGCCCGGCCTCGGCGCGGCTCGTGCGCGCGGGACGCCGGCTGGCCGCGCAGCTCGAGGCGCCGTGGGTGGTCGCCTACGTCGAGACCGCCGCCCGGCGCAGTCTCGGCGAGGAAGACCGCGCGCGCATCGCGGAGACGCTGCGCCTCGCCGAGAGCCTCGGCGCCGAGACCGTCACCCTGACCGGCACGCGGATGAGCGACGAGATCCTGGCCTACGCCCGCTCGCGCAACGTCAGCAAGATCGTCATCGGCAAGCCCACGCGCGGGTTCTGGCAGCGGGTGTTCCTGGGCTCCATCGTGGACACGCTGGTCCGCGGCAGCGGCGAGATCGACATCTACGTCATCAGCGGTGACGGAACGCCGGCCCCCACGCCGCGGACGCGCACCCGGCCGCGCGCCGGTCGGCCCCTGGCCTACGCGGCGGCGATCGCTGCGGTGCTGTCGTCGACGGCGCTGGCCTGGCTCATGTTCCCAAGCTTCGAGCTGTCCAACATCGTGATGGTCTACCTGCTCGGCGTCGTCATCGTCGCCATGCGGTTCGGCCGCGCCGCCTCCGCGCTCGCCTCCGTGCTCAGCGTGGCCGCCTTCGACTTCTTCTTCGTGCCGCCGTATTACACGTTCGCGGTGAGCGACTCGCAGTACCTGATCACGTTCGCGGTGATGTTCGTCGTCGCGCTGGTCATCAGTGGCCTCACCGTGCGCACGCGCGATCAGGCCGAGGCCGCGCGCACCCAGGAGCGCCGGACGGCCGCGCTGTTCTCGCTCAGCCGCGAGCTGGCGGCCGCGCGGGAGATCGCTCCCCTGCTCGAGGCGGCCGTGCGCCATCTGATCGAGGTCTTCGGCGGGCGCATCGTGATCCTGTTGCCCGACGCGACGGGCCGGCTCGAGCAGCGCGCGGGCCAGCTCGCGCCCTTCAACATGGACGCGAGCGATCTCGCGGTCGCCCAGTGGGCCTTCGAGCACCGTGCCGCCGCCGGAGCCGGCACCGACAACGTGCCCGGCGCGCAGATGCGCTTCGAGCCGCTCACCTCGTCGCGCGGCGTCGTCGGCGTGGTCGGAATGCGCCCGGCGGAGCCGCGCGCCTTCGACGCGCCGGAGCAGGCGCACCTGCTCGAGACGTTCGTGAGCCAGGTGGCCGTCGCCGTGGATCGCGCGCTGCTGGACGAGGAGGCGCAGACGGCGCAGGTCCGCGTGGAGGCCGAGCGTGTGCGCAACGCGCTGCTGAGCGCGGTCTCCCACGACCTGCGCACGCCGCTGACCGCGATCACCGGCGCCGCCAGCGCCGCGCTGGAAGGCGAGACCCGCATCGACGCCGTCACCCGGCGCGAGCTGCTCGAATCCATCCGCGACGAGGCCGAGCGGCTGAACCGTCTCGTCAACAACCTGCTCGACGTCACGCGTCTGGAGTCCGGCAGCCTTCAGCTCCGCCGCGAGTGGATCCCCGTCGAGGAGCTGGTCGGCGTCGCCCTCGCCCGTCTGGCCAAGCCGCTGAGCGAGCGCAAGGTCACGACGCGGCTGCCCGAGGACCTTCCGCCCGTGCACGTGGACGGCCTGCTCGTCGAGCAGGTCTTCATCAACCTGCTCGAGAACGCGACGAAGCACACGCCGGCCGGCCAGCCGATCGACGTCGACGCGCGCCGCGAGGGCAACGAGGTCGTCGTCGAGATCGCCGATCGCGGGCCCGGCCTGCCCGCCGGGGAGGAGCAGAAGATCTTCGACAAGTTCTACGGCGTCGGCGGGGGCGGCGGCGCCGGCCTCGGGCTGACGATCTGTCGCGCCATCGTCGAGGCCCACGGCGGCCGCATCGGGGGCCAGAACCGGCCTGGCGGCGGCGCGCTGCTCCGCTTCTCGCTGCCCGCCGGCGAGCCGCCGCGTCCGCCCGAGAGCGCCGGTGGCTGAGGCGCGGCCGGATCCGTGCGTTGTCGTCGTCGAGGACGAGCCGCAGATCCGCCGCTTCCTGCGCGCGGCGCTGGCCGGCCAGGGCTTCCGCGTCCACGAGGCAGGCACGGGCGCCGATGGGCTCGTGGAGGTCGCCAGCCGCCAGCCCGACGTCGTCATCCTCGACCTCGGGCTGCCCGACATGGACGGCCTGGACCTCATCCGTAAGGTGCGCGAGTGGAGCGCGGTTCCGGTGATCGTGCTGTCCGCCCGGGGCCAGGAGGCGGACAAGGTCGCCGCGCTCGACGCGGGCGCGGACGACTATCTCTCCAAGCCCTTCGGCGTCGGCGAGCTGATGGCGCGCATGCGCGTCGCCCTCCGCCACCGCGCGCGCGTGTCGGACGGCGCGCTGGAGTCCGCATTCAGCTTCGGCGAGCTGCACGTCGACCTCGCGGTGCGGCGGGTGACCGTCGGCGGCGCGCAGGTGCACCTCACGCCGATCGAGTACCGCCTGCTGGCCGTGCTCGTCCATCACGCGGGCAAGGTCATCACCCATCGCCAGCTGCTCGGCGAGGTCTGGGGGCCGAACGCCACCGAGCAGGCGCACTATCTGCGCGTCTACATGGCGCACCTGCGGCGCAAGCTCGAGGCCGACGCGGCGCGGCCGCGCTATCTATTGACCGAGGCGGGCGTCGGTTACCGGCTCGCCGCGGAGTGAGGCGCCGCCCGTTCCCGGGTAAGATAGTCGCGTGAAGTTCCGCCGCCTGCTCTTTGCCGCGCTGATGGCGGTCGGCTTCGACGTGGCCGTCCCTCTCGAGCCGAGCCCGCACGGCACGCTCGTCTGGGAGGACGACGAGGAAGAGGCCGTCCGCGCCGACAAGCGCCGGCAGCCCGCCGGCGCCAGGCACCAGGCGCCCGCGCCCCGGCGAGACGCCGCGACCGTGCGCCCCGTCGTCGCGACGCGCCGCCGCATCGCGCGCCCCGCGCGCCGAGTCCGCGTCACTCGCGTCGTCCACCTCGCGGCCCCGCCGCCGCAGCCCGCGCCCGCCGAAGACCACTAGCCGTTCTCCTCGCTCCACGTTCCCGACACCGCCGGCGGAGTCCGTCTGCCCGCCGGCTCGACGTGGGTTTGCTTTGCAAGGAGAACGGACATGTCCGTCAATCGCTATCAGGGCCTCGCCATCGCGATCGCCCTCGTCGTCGTCGGTAAGGCACTCGTCGCGCTGTTCCGGCTGCTGTTCGGGGGCGGCCAGTGACCGCGCTCGTCGAGCCCGAGTTCTGGGCGCGGCTGGCGAGCATCATCCTCATCGACCTCACGCTCGCCGGTGACAACGCGCTCGTCATCGCGCTGGCCGTGCGCACGCTGCCGAAGCGTCAGCAGTTCTTCGGCCGCCTCTGGGGCACGGCCGGCGCCGTCGTCCTGCGCCTGGCCTTCATCGTCGTCGCCACCTGGCTGCTCGCGATCCCGTTGCTCCAGGCGGTCGGCGGCGTGCTGCTCGTCTGGATCGCGCTGCGGCTGGTGCGCCAGAACGCCGAGATCGCAGGGCACGTGCGCCAGGGCGCGACGCTGCGCGAGGCGATCTGGATCATCATGATCGCCGACGCCGCGATGAGCCTCGACAACGTGCTGGCGGTGGCGGCGGCCGCGCACGGCGACCTGCTGCTCGTGGTCGTCGGCATCGGCCTCTCGCTGCCGCTCGTCGTGTGGGGCAGCGCGCTGCTGGCGTGGCTGATGAACCGCCTCACGTGGATCGTCTGGCTCGGCGGCGGCGTGCTCGGCTACTTCGCCGGCGACATGATCCTGCGCGACCAGGCCGTCGAACGCTGGCTGGGCCCGCTGCCCGGCTGGCTCGAGGCCGGGCCGGTGCTCCTGGCCCTCCTCATCGCCGCCCTCGGCTGGCGTTTCGCCCAGAACGGCCGAAAGCACGTCGCCGAGTCCGCCTGATCGCGCGATAATGAGCCGCCATGGGCCAGGATCTCCGCAGCTATCTGGACACCGTCAAGCGGCGCAAGTCGGACGAGTTCCAGGTGATCTCGCGCCCCATCGACCCGGCGTACGAGATCACTGCCTTGGTCGTGAAGCTCGAGAAGGAGCGTCGGAAGCGCCCGGTGCTGCTCTTCGAGAACGTCAAGGGCACCAGGTTCCCCGTGCTGACCAACGTGCACGCGAGCCGCTCGCGCCTGGCCGCGGCGCTCAACTGCGCGCCCGACGCGATGCTCCAGACCTACCTGCGCGCGATGGAGAAGCCGATCGCGCCGCGCGTGGTGAGATCCGCGCCCGTGCACGAGGTCGTGCTGAAGGGCGCGGAGGTGGACCTCTACGCGCTGCCGCAGATCGTGCACCATCAGGGCGACGCAGGGCCGTACATCACCGCCGCCATCTCGTTCGCGAAGGACCCCGCCTCGGAGACCTGGAATTGCGCGTACAACCGGCTCATGATCCAGGGCCGCGACACGACGTCGATCCACCTCACGCTCGGCAAGCACCTCTGGGAGTTCCAGCAGATCGCCGAGCAGCGCGGCGAGGCGCTGCAGCTCGGGCTCGTGATCGGCGTGCACCCGGCCATCGCGCTCGGCGCGCTCGCCATCGGCTCGATCGACGAGGACGAGCGCGCGATCATGGGCGGGCTGTTCGGCGAGCCGCTCGAGCTGGTCAAGTGCCAGACCTCCGACGTGCTGGTGCCCGCGCACGCCGAGATGGTGCTGGAGTGCGAGCTCCTGCCCGGCAAGCGCACGGCCGAGGGGCCGTTCGGCGAGTTCACCGGCTACAGCCTCGGCGAGCGCCAGCGCGAGGTCGTCAAGGTGAAGGCGATCACGCACCGGCGCGACGCGATGTTCCAGGACATCACCGTCGCCCACCTCGACCACATGCTGCTCTCGACCATTCCGATGGAGGCCAACCTCTATCGCGCCGTGCGCGCGATGGTGCCGTCGGTGCGCGCCGTTCGCGTGCCGGCGCCGTTCACCTGCTATGTCTCGATCGAGCAGCGCCTGGTCGGCCAGGCCAAGAACGCGATCATGGCCGTCTTCGGCGCCGATCTCTACATGAAGCGCGTCGTCGTCGTCGACCAGGACGTCGACGTCTTCGACGACCGCCAGGTCACGTGGGCGCTCGCCACGCGCTGTCAGCCCGACCGCGACATCACGATCGTCACCCACGCCCGCGGCTCCGATCTCGATCCCTCCACCAAGGAGGACGGCTACACCGCGAAGTGGGGCGTGGACGCGACGGCCAAGCCCTCGCTCGGCGGCTACACGCCGCGCCATCGCGTGCCGCCCGAGGTGTGGGAGCGGCTGCGGCTCGAAGACTTCCTGCCCGGTTCGTAGGCTTTGAGGTCCATAACCGGCCTTTGGGGCGCCGGCCGCTCCGCACGCTACGTTGGGCCGGACCACCTGCTCCACCATGAGCGCGGATACTGGATACATGGGCGCGGCGCTGCGCGATATCCGGCCGCGGTCTCCCGCCCAGTGAAATCGAACCCCGCGACGGCGAAGGGCCAAACGCCCTCAACGCGCGAGTGCGGGATTGACGGGTCACGGCCCGGCAGCGTATCTTCATTGTATATCCGGAGGAACGGCATGGAGACGCGGATTCAGAAGTGGGGAAACAGCCTCGGGTTACGGATTCCGAGGTCGTTTGCTGCCGAGGCCCAGGTCGAGGAAGGCTCCGCCGTCGATCTGTCGGTCGAGAACGGCCGTCTTCTGGTTCGGCCACTCCGAACTCGTAAGTACGCGCTGAGCGCCCTTCTCAAGAAGGTGAAGCCGCAGAACCTGCATGATGAGGTCGCGACGGGTAAACGGGTCGGCCGCGAGACCTGGTAGTGGCCTCGTACGTTCCCTCACGCGGCGATCTCGTGTGGCTTCAGTTCAGTCCACAAGCGGGTCACGAGCAGGCCGGGCATCGGCCGGCTCTGGTGATCTCACCGAGCTCGTACAACCGCCGGGTCGGCCTGGCACTCTGCTGCCCGATCACTTCACACGTGAAGGGATACCCGTTCGAGGTGCTCCTTCCGGCGGGGCTCGGTGTCGAGGGGGCGGTTCTCTCTGATCAGCTCAAGAGCCTGGACTGGCGAGTGCGAAAGGCGCGCCGCATCGCCAGTGCGCCCGCCGACGTGCTCGAGGAGACAGTCGGCAAAATTCTCGCCCTCGTCGACCCGGACAGCGGCCGCTAACATCTCCGTGACTGAGGAATGCCGATGGACATGACTCGACGCGCCCTGCTGGGCGGTGGCGCCGCCGCCGTCGTGCTGGCCGCGGCCAGCTCGACGCTCGCTCAGGCTCCGGGCCCGGCGCCGCGCGTGAAAGGCCCGCGCGTCTGGCTCGACCTGGACCAGGCCGAGCTCGACGCGGCGTACGACCAGAGCGTCTACGCGCCGAATCTCGAGCAGATCGTCGGGCGCTACGCGACGAACAGCGAGGCCGTGCGGGCGCGCCTGGGCGCGCCGCGCCGCTATGCGTACGGCCCGACGCCGATCGAGGCGCTCGACGTCTACACGACGAAGCGGCCGAACGCCCCGATCAACGTCTTCATCCACGGCGGCGCCTGGCGGACGAGCGTGGCGAAGGACAACGCATTCGCGGCCGAGCTGTTCGTCAACGCGGGCGCGCACTACGTCGTGCCCGATTTCGCCCGGGTGCAGGACGTGGGCGGCAGCCTGCTTCCGATGGCCGATCAGGTCCGCCGCGCGGTCGCCTGGGTCTATCGCAACGCGCAGACCTTCGGCGGCGATCCCGCTCGGCTGTACGTCTCCGGGTTTTCATCGGGCGCCCATCTCGCCGGCGTCGTGCTCATCAGCGACTGGGTGAGGGACTTTGGTCTGCCCGCGGACATCATCTCCGGCGGGCTCTGCTGCAGCGGCATGTACGACCTCAAGCCCGTGCGCCTGTCGGCGCGCAGCCGCTACGTGAAGTTCACCGACGAGATGGAGCACGCGCTGAGCCCGCAGCGCCACCTCGACAAGCTCCGCGCCCCGCTGATCCTCGCCTACGGGACGTTCGAGACCCCGGAATTCCAGCGCCAGACGCGCGATTTCGCCGCCGCCGTCAAGGCGGCCGGCAAGCCCGTGCAGCTGCTCGTCGGCCACGGCTACAACCACTTCGAGATGTACGAGACGCTCGCGAATCCCTACGGCCTGCTCGGCCGGGCGGTTCTGGAGCAGATGCACCTCGGCTAGCCGGGCGCATGACCTGCAAGGAGCCCGTATGACCCTGTCGAGCTGGCTGCCCTGGGCCCTGCTGTCGGCCCTCTTCGCCGCCCTCACTGCGATCTTCGCCAAGGTCGGCATCGAGGGGATCGACTCCGATTTCGCGACGCTGTTCCGCACCGCCGTCGTCGCGGTCACCCTGGGCGCGCTGGTCTATGCGACGGGCAAGTGGCAGAGCCCGTTCGAGATCCAGCCGAAGTCCGCCCTCTTCCTCGTGCTCTCCGCGCTGGCCACCGGCGCATCCTGGGTCTGCTACTTCCGCGCGCTGAAGGTGGGCGACGCCTCCAAGGTGGCGCCGGTGGACAAGCTCAGCGTCGTGCTGGTCGCTGTCTTCGCCGTCATGTTCCTCGGCGAGCGTCCGGGATTACGCGAGTGGCTGGGGATCGGGCTCGTCGGAGGCGGCGTGCTGCTGCTGAGCCTTCGGAGCTGACCGCCCTTGAACTTCGCCGCCCTGCTCGAGGCGACGGCGCGCGTCCATCCCGACCGGACGGCGCTCGCGTGGGACGGCGCCGCTCTCACATACGGCGAGCTCGACGCGCGCGCGGGCGGGCTCGCGCGCACCCTCCTCGGGCGGGGCCTCCGTCCCGGCGACCGTCTCGCGCTCGTCATTCCCAACCGCTGGCAGCTCGTCGTCGGCGTGCTCGGCGGGCTCAAGGCCGGGCTCACCGTGGCCCCGCTCGATCCGCTGCTGAAGCGCGAGGAGCGCGCCGAGATCCTCGCCGACCTGAAGGCCACGCTCGTGCTCGACGACATCGCGGCCGAGAGCGCCGGGTGGACGACGCGCGAGGCGCCGCCGTCGGCCGCGCTGGTGCTCTATACGTCCGGCTCAACGGGGCGGCCGAAGGGCGCGCTGCTCTCGCACGCGGCCGTCGAGTTCGCGCAGCGCTCGTGGGCCGGCCCGGTGATGGAGCTGACTCCCGACGACGTCGTGCTCGCCGCGCTGCCGCTCTCCCACTCGTTCGGTCTCAACGGCGCGCTGCTCGCCCCGCTCCTCGTCGGGAGCACGGTCCGCCTCGTCGAGCGCTTCACGCCCGACGGCGTCGCCAGTCTGTTGAAGCGCGAAGCCATCTCCGTCTTCCCCGGCGTGGCGACGATGTTCCGCCGGCTGCTCGACCTGCCCGCCTTCGCCGACACACGACTGCGGCTGGCCGTCTCGGGCGCGGCGCCCTGCCCGTGGGACCTCGCACAGGAATGGCGCGCGCGGACGGGCGTGCGCATCCTGCGGGGCTACGGCATGACCGAGCTGTTCCGGCCGCTGTCGTACCTCGCCGGCGATCCGACCGACCTGCCCGACGCCGTCGGCCGCGCGGTGCCCGGCGTCGAGGCGCGCGTCGTGGACGACGACGGCCGCACGCTCGCCGCCGGCGAGGGCGGCGAGCTCCTGATCCGCACGCCGGCCGCGACGGACGGCTACCTCGGCGCACCGGACGACACGCGCGCGGTGCTCGCGGACGGCTGGTTCCGCACGGGCGATCTCGCGACGATCGACCGCGACGGCTGGGTGCGCATCACCGGGCGCAAGCGCGAGCGCATTCTGAGGGCCGGGCACTCGATCTTTCCGCCGGAGGTCGAGGCGATGCTGCTGACTCACCCCGACGTGGCGGAGGCGGCCGTGATCGGCGTGCCCCACGCCGAGCTGGGCGAGGAAGTCGCCGCGTTCGTCGTGCTCCGCGGCGGCGCGCGCGCCACCACGAACGATCTCATCGCCTACTGTCGCGAGCGGCTCGCGGGGTATAAGTACCCGCGGAGGGTCACCCTGATGGCCGCGCTCCCGCGCAGCACCACCGGCAAGGTGCTCAAGGCAAGGCTCGCGGCGGAGGGCTGATGCAGAACTTGTGGGTGACGATCGGGCTCGTCGCGCTCGTCGTCGTGCTCCTCGCCGTGCTCTGGATGCGCCGGCCGCGGCACCACCACCGCCACGAGCCGCCGACGATCGAGGAGCTGGTCGCCGCGCAGGTCGAGGGCGACGAGCGCCTCGTCGAGGTGCTTCGGCAGCAAGGCGTCGACCTGAACTCGCCGCGCCACATCGACCTCGAGTTCTACACTCCGTCGGAAGACGCCGCGCGCAGGCTGGTGGCCTCGCTCGAGGGTCTCCTGCCCGGTGAGGCCGACGTCCGCCCGTCGGTGCAGGAGCCGGAGTGGGCCGTGACCTACGTCGTCAGCGCCACCGTCTCGTCCATCGTTCAGCCCCAGGCCGTGGAGCAGCGGATCCGCCTGGCCGCCGCCGTCGGCGGCGAGTTCGACGGCTGGGGGACGCCGGCCGACAAACGATGACGCGTTCCTTCGTCCTCCTGATCTCGATCGACGGCTTCGCCGATTTCTACTGGCGCGACGAGCGCGTGAAGGCGCCGACGCTGCGCGCGCTCGCCGAGCGCGGCGCGGTCGCCGACGGCGTGACGGCCGTCTTCCCGAGCACGACGTGGCCGACGCACGTGAGCCTCGTCACCGGAGTGAAGCCCGCGCGCCACGGTGTGGTTGCGAATCACATTCTCAACCGCGCGACCCGCCGCGCGGAAGACCTCACCGGCGACCCGATCTACGACGCGAGCGCGATCCTCGCTGCGCCGACCGTGTACGATCGCGCGGCGGCCGCGGGCCTGAGAGTCGCCGCCGTCGACTGGCCGGCCACGCGTCACTCGCCGTCGCTCGCGTTCAACCTGCCCTTCTTCAAGGACCAGCGCGTGTTCGAGACCCAGACGGCGCGCGCGGTCTGGGACGAGCTGAAAGCCGCCGGCTTCCCGATGGACCGTCAGGGCGACTGGGCGAACCTGCCGCGACGCTTCATGAAGGACACGATGGTCGCCGAGGTCGCGGCCCACGCCGTCCATCGCCACGCGCCGGACATGCTGATGGTCCACTTCCTCTGCGCCGACAGCCACCAGCACCTCTTCGGGCCGCGGGCACCCGAGGCGTACTGGGCCATCGAGCACGTCGACGCGTGCATCGGACGGTTGCTCGCGGCATTGCCGGGCAACGTGCGCGAGCGCGCCGCCGTGTTCGTCGTCTCCGACCACGGCTTCCTGCCCGTCGAGCGTGACATCCGCCCGAACGTCAGGCTGCGGCGGCTCGGCGCGGTGCGCGGCGATGGTGCGACGGGATTCGCCGGCGAGGCGTGCTTCGTGATGAACCACGGCGCCGGCTATCTCTACGCGCTCGACGGCGACGCTCGCGCCCTCCGCTCGCTCGCCGGCGAGGTTGTGAAGATGGAGGGCGTCGCCGCGGCGTGGCCGCGCGAGCGTTTCGCCGAGCTGGGACTGCCCGCCGAGCACCGGATGCTGCCCGACGCGGTCTTCGAGGCCGAGCCAGGCTTTCAGTTCTCGGACGAGACGGCCGGCGAGGACGAGAACGGGGCGCCGAAGTATCGCGGGACCCACGGCCAGCGCCCCGAGGCGCCGGGCAACGCCGCCTTCTTCCTGGCCTCCGGCGCGGGGATCGCGCGCGGCGCGAAGCTCGGCCGGATTCAGAGTCGCGACGTGGCGCCGACGGTGGCGACGCGGCTCGGCATCACGATGCCCGACGTCGAGGGACGAGTTCTCAGCGAGATCCTGGACGCTTGAGCCGTGACGCCCTCGATCATGCCCCGACGGTTCGTCCACGAGCTCTCAGCGCCTCCCACAGGCGGCCGGACGTCAGCGGCAGCTCGTTGGTCTCGATGCCCAGCGCGTCGGCGACGGCGTTGGCCAGCACCGCCGCCGGGCCGAGGGTGCCGCCCTCGCCCACGCCGCGCACGCCGAGCAGGTTGTCGGCGGGCTCCTCGATGTGCTCCAGCTCGAACGCCGGCAGCATCGTCGCCGCGGGCAGCGCGTAGTCCATGAAGCTGCCCGTCGTCAGCTGGCCCGCCGCGTCGTAGACCAGGTGCTCGAAGAGCGCGCCGCCGATGCCCTGCGCGATCGCGCCGTGCACCTGACCCTCGACCACCATCGGGTTGATGACCCGGCCGGTGTCCTCCACGCAGACCCAGCGGCGGATCATCAGCGTGCCCGTCGCCGGATCGACCTCCACGATCGCGCCCTGTGAGCCGGCCGCGAACGTGCCACGGATCGGATCGTAGAAGCGCGTCGCCTCGAGCCCGGGATCGACGTCGGGCGGCAGGCGGTTGGTCTCGAGGTTCGCCACCCGCGCGACCTCGGCGACCGTGAGCGTACGGCCCGGCGCGCCGCGCACGCTCACGGTCCCGTCGGCGATCTCGAGATCCGCCGCCGCCGCCTCCAGCAGATGCGCCGCGATGCGCAGCGCCTTTTCGCGCACAGCGCGCGCAGCCAGCGCGACGGCGCCGCCGCCGATGACGGCCTGGCGCGAGGCGAACGCGCCCAGGCCGAACGGCGTGGCGTCGGTGTCGCCGAGCACGACGCTGACGGACGAGAACGGCACGCCGAGGTCGGCGGCCGCGACCTGCGCCAGCGTGGTCTCGGTCGACTGGCCCTGCGACGTCACGCCGGCCAGCACGGTGACGGCGCCCGACGGGTCCATGCGCACGGTCGCCCCTTCGTGGCCCGTGCGGAACGGCATCCGCGGCCCCGCGGAGGCCGCGCGTCCCAGACCCGTCAGCTCGTTGTAGTTGGCGAAGCCGATGCCGACGTACCGGCCCTCGCTGCGCAGCTGCGCCTGCTCGGCGCGGAACGTGTCGTAGTCGAGCGCCGCCACGACCTTCTCGAAGCAGACGGGATAGGCGCCGCTGTCGTGCACGAGTCGCGTCGGCGACGTGTACGGCAGGTCGGCCTTTGCCACGAGGTTGATGCGGCGGATCTGGACGGGATCGAGATTCAGCGCGCGCGCGCCGAGATCGAGCACGCGCTCCATCACGAACGTCGTCGCGGGCCGCGCCACACCCCGGTACGGCCCCGCCGGCGCCGTGTTCGTGGCCACCGCGCTCACCTCGCAGCGGTAGTGCTCGAGCTTGTACGGCCCCGTCAGCAGCCCGCCGACCATCAGCGGCTCGATGCCCGCCGTCCACGGGAAGACCGAATACGCGCCGGTGTTGCAGAGCGCGCGCGCGTCCAGCGAGCGCAGCCGGCCGTCGGCGTCGAAGCCGGCGCGAATCGTATAGCGATGATCGCGTGCGTGCGCGCACGCCAGGAAGTGCTCGCGGCGCTGCTCGATCCACCGCACCGGACGCTGGAGCCGCATGGCGAGCAGGCAGAGCGCGACGTCCTCCGGATAGAGGATGCCCTTCACGCCGAAGCCGCCGCCGACGTCCGGCGCGACCACACGGATGCGGTGCTCGGGCAGACCGAGCACCTCGGCCAGGCCGTGGCGCGCGAGGTGCGGCACCTGCGTGCCCGACCAGAGCGTCAGCTTGCCCTCGGCGGCGCTCCAGTCGGCGACGCCGCCACGTCCTTCCATCGGCGCCGCCGTGTGGCGATTGGTACGAAACGTTCGCTCGACCACCACCACCGCGCCGTCCATGGCCAGATCGACGCGGCCGTGCTCGAAGCGGCGCGAGAGCAGGACGTTGCCCGGCGCCGTGTCGTGGACGAGCGGCGCGCCGTCGCGCACGGCGGCATCGGCCTCGACGGTCGCCGCCAGCGCCTCGTAATCCACGTCGACCAGCGCCGCGCCGTCCTCCGCCGCGTAGCGGTCGGTGGCCACGACCACGGCCAGGGGCTCGCCGGCGTAGCGCGCCTTCGGCCACGCGAGGATCGGCTGGTCGGTGACGACGTAGCCGGGCAGCGCCGACTGCGCCCTCAGGCAGCGGCGCGCGAAGGTGTCGTCGGCGCCCGTCCCGACGTGGACGACGCCCGGCGCGGCGGCGGCGCGCCTGGTGGCGATGGCGCAAAGCCGCGCGTGGGCGTGAACGCTGCGGACGAAGGCGACGTGGAGCATGCGTGGCAGCTCGACGTCGCCGACGTAGCGCCCGCGGCCGGTCACGAGGCGGGCGTCCTCGCGCCGGGGCTGCCGCGCGCCGAACGGAGAAGAAGACACCGGACCGGTGCTCAGAGCATCGCGTAGCCGCCGTCAGCGCTGACGGCGAGGCTCTTCACAGCGAGCGCGCGGACGATACTGTCGGCCAGCTCGAGATCCATGCCTCAGCGATACTATCAGCGGCCATGAGCTACGACCTGTTCTTCCGCTCCCGGACCCCGGCGCCGCCCGTGGAGACGTCGGCCGTTCGCTTGACAACCCCGCGGGCGAGACCAATACTCCCCGCACTCGACGGCGATATGTCCAGCGGGGCGCACGAGGCGGTCGCGGGTCGTGAGCGGATCGTTCCGGTCGGCGGCGCGCAGGTGCGTCCCCGCAACAGGCTGTCGCTCACCGTGCGCGGCGAGGGGCGGCTCGCCTACGCGCTGCTGGCGCCCACGCTGCTCGTCATCCTGTTCCTCGTCGCCTACCCGTTCTGCGCCGCGATCTACCTCAGCGTGCAAGACAAGATGGTCGGCGCGCCGGGCCGGTGGGTCGGCCTGGCCAACTACGCGGAGCTCTTCCGCGACGACGTCTTCGCGCGGACGGCCTGGAACAGCGTCGTCTACACCGTGGTCGCCGTCGCGCTCAAGTTCGTCCTCGGACTCACGATGGCGCTCGTGCTCGATCAGGAGCGGCGCTTCAACAACTTCTTCCGCACGCTGCTGTTCGTGCCGTGGGCGGTGCCGGTCATCATCGTCGCGCTGAACTGGCGCTGGATCTTCGACGACCTCAGCGGCTTCCTGAACAACTTCCTGATCACCACCCACCTGAGCAGCAACATCATCTCCTGGCTCTCCGACCCGGGCCTGGCCATGGGCTGCGTGATCGCGGTCGTGGTGTGGGCGGGCACGCCGTTCTACTCCATGACCTTCCTGGCCGGCCTGCAGGCGATTCCGCGCGAGCTCTACGAGGCCGCCGAGATCGACGGCGCCTCGATCGTCCAGCAGTTCCTGCACATCACGGTGCCGCGCCTGCGCACGATCTTCCTCACCACCGTGATGCTGTCGACGATCTGGACCGCCACCAATCTCCAGTTCGTCCTCGTGCTCACCCGGGGCGGCCCGGCGAGCCGGACGGAGATCTTTCCGCACCTCGCCTACACCACCGCGCTGGGCGCCCGCCGGCTCGGCATGGGCGCCGCGGTGTCGCTCGTGTTCTTCCCGCTCCTGGCGATCCTGATCCTCCTGCTCACGCGCCGGATGCTCCGGCAGGCTGACGAATAGATGCGCTCGGTCTCCGGAACGCGACGGCTGCTGCGCTGGATCGGCAACGGGCTGCTGGTCGTCCTGCTCGTGTGGACGCTGGTGCCGTTCTACTGGATGGTGGCGACCTCGCTGAAGAAGGACAAGGAGATCTACGGCTTCGAGGCGACGCTGGTCCCGCGCCAGCCGACGCTGGCGAACTACACGCGGCTCTTCGCGGCCACGCCGTTCACGAAGTACGTGCGCAACAGTACCATCATCGCCTGCAGCACCACCATCCTGTCCCTGGTGTTCGGCTGTCTGGGCGCCTACGCGCTCGCCCGGCTGCGCTTTCCCGGCCGCAACCTCATCGCGCGGGGGCTGGTCTTCACGTACCTCGTGCCGCCGGCCCTGCTCTTCATTCCCCTGTTCACGGTCATCTCGACCTTACGGCTCGTGGACACGCATCAGGGGCTCATCCTCACCTACCTGAGCTTCAGCGTTCCGTTCTGCACCTGGCTCCTCATGGGCTACTTCCGCTCGGTGCCACTCGAGCTGGAGGAGGCCGCGCTCGTCGACGGGTGCACGCGGCTGGGCAGCCTCGTCCGCGTCATCCTGCCGATGTCGCTGCCGGCGCTCGCGGTCGTCGCGTTCTTCTCGTTCACGCAGTCGTGGAACGAGTTCCTGTACGCCAACGTGTTCGTGAACAGCGTGGAGGTCCGCACGATCACCACCGGCCTCACGCTGTTCGTCGTCGAGGACGTCTTCTTCTGGGGGCCGATGATGGGCGCGTCGTTCCTGAGCGCGCTGCCGCCCCTGGTGCTCTACCTGATCTTTCAGCGCTGGGTCGTCAAGGGACTCACCCTCGGCGCGGTGAAGGGCTAGACGGTTGGCGCGATATCGACGAGCGCCACGGGTGCCCCGTAGCGGAAGGAGACAGCGATGGCAGGGATGACACGGCGGCAGGTCTTGAAGTCGGCGGGCGTGGCGGCGGCGGTGACGACCTCTCCGTGGTGGCGCGTGGGCAAGAGCGCCGCGCAGCGGGCGAAGAAGCTCGTGTTCTGGCACCTGCCCAACTTCACCCCGCTCGCCGACGAGCTGCAGAAGCAGCAGGTCTACGAGTTCGCCAAGCAGGCGGGGCTCAAGGAGGCCGACGTCGAGTACGCGGTGGTGGCCGGCGAGCAGGCCCAGCAGAAGCTCGCGGCCGCCATCGAGGCGGGCAATCCGCCGGACGTGACGCGGCTCTACGAGTCCAACGTGCAGTTCTACGCCTCCGGCGGACACCTCCTCGACGTCAACGACCTCGTGGACAAGATGCGCCGCGAGCCCAAGGGCATCTTCGAGTCGGCGCTGAGCTCGGTGATCTACAAGGGCCGCGCCATGGGCGTGCCGCTCGCCGTCAATCCGTGGCCGGTGCACGCGCGGCTGGACCTGCTGGAGCAGGCCAAGGTGGAGTACCCGAAGACGTGGGACGAGTTCATCGAGACCAGCAAGAAGATCCAGTCGCCACCGCGGCTGTTCGCGTTCGGCATGTGCCTGGGCCTGGTCGAGGACACCACCGACAACGTGATGAACCTGCTCTGGTGCTACGGCGGCAAGATGGTCGAGGCCGACAACAAGACCGTGGTGATGAATTCGCCCGAGAACGCGGCCGGCGTCAAGGTGATCGAGGCGATGTTCAAGACGCACAAGATCATCCCGCCCGGCGCGATCTCCTGGGACAACTCCGGCAACAACAAGGCCTACCAGTCGAAGCAGGCGGCGTTCGTGATGAACCCGACCAGCATCTACGCCTACCTCGACGGCAACGACAAGGATCTGCAGAAAGTCACCGGCCTCATGCCGGTCCCGGCCGGCCCCAAGGGCGCCATCAACCAGATCGACACATGGGCGTACGGGGCGTTCAAAAAGACCCCCTACCCCGAGCTGGCCAAGGGCCTGCTCGAGTACTTCATGCAGCCCGCCCACTACGACAAGATCATCCAGTCGACGGGCGGACGCTGGGTGCCGGTCTACAAGCGGCTCTTCGACAGTCCGTTCTGGAAGGAGAAGCCGGCCTTCAAGCACTTCATCAAGATGGCGGAGACGGGCGTGCCCGTCAGCTATGCCGGCTCCCCGACGCCGGCCGCCGGCGAGGTGCTCAACACGCACCTCATTCCCAAGATGATCCAGCGGGTGCTCGTCGACAACTGGGAGGCCGCGCGCGCGCTCGACGAGTGCCACAAGCGCATCGTCGAGGTCTACGCGCGCTACGCCAGGGGCTGAGCGGGCGGCGGCTCCTTGACGAGCCCGAAGGCGACGGTCAAGGGGTGTCCAATCGTCCACGGGGTCGACAATCGGTCGATTCGGCGGAATCGTTGAGGCAGGGAGAGCCAGCCATGAGCATTCAGTCGGTCAATCCAGCCACGGGCGAGACGCTCGAGACGTTCGAAGAGACCTCGGCGCACGAGCTGGAGCGCATCCTCGCCGCCGCGCGCGCGGCCTTCCACGAATGGCGAGCCGTCCCGTTCGCCACGCGCGCGCAGAAGACGCGCGAGGCGGCCCGCGTGTTGCGCGCGCGCGCCGCGGAGCACGCTCGCACGATCACGCTCGAGATGGGCAAGCCGATCGTCCAGTCGGAGGCCGAGATCGACAAGTGCGCGCTGGCGTGCGAGTACTACGCCGACCATGCCGAGGCCATGCTGGCGCCGCAGCCGCGCGAAACGGACGCCGCGCGCAGCTACGTCCGCTTCGATCCACTCGGGCCCGTGCTCGCCGTCATGCCGTGGAACTTCCCCTTCTGGCAGGTCTTCCGCTTCGCGGCGCCGGCGCTGATGGCGGGCAACGCGGGGATCCTCAAGCACGCCTCGAACGTGCCGCGCACCGCGCTCGCGATCCAGGAGGTTTTCCGCGAGGCCGGCTTCCCGCGCGGCCTGTTCTCCACCGTGCTGATCAGCAGCACCGCCGTCGCCCGGCTCATCGCCGATCCGCGGATCGTCGCCGCGACGCTGACGGGCAGCGATCTCGCCGGGCGCAAAGTCGCCGAGCAGGCCGGCCGCGAGCTGAAGAAGACCGTGCTCGAGCTGGGCGGCAGCGATCCGTTCGTCGTCCTCGCCGACGCCGACCTCGCGGCCGCCGCGCGCGCGGCGGCCGACGCCCGGCTCGTCAACAGCGGCCAGAGCTGCATCGCCGCCAAGCGCTTCATCGTCGTCGAGCCCGTGGCCGACGCGTTCGTCGAGCGCTTCGTCCGCGAGCTGGGCTCCCGCCGCGTGGGCGACCCGCTCGACCGCGCGACCCAGGTCGGGCCACTCGCGCGCGCCGATCTCCGGGAGGCGCTGCACCGCCAGGTCCAGGAATCGGTCAAGCGCGGGGCGAAGCTGCTCCTGGGTGGCGCGATCCCCGACGGCAAGGGCGCGTTCTATCCGCCGACGCTGCTCGCCGCCGTCGAGAGCGGCATGCCGGCGTTCGACGAGGAGACCTTCGGGCCCGTCGCCGCCGTCATCCGTGCCAAGGACGAGGCGGATGCCATTCGCCTCGCCAACGACTCGACCTTCGGGCTCGGCGCCTCGCTGTGGACGCGCGATCGTGAGCGCGCCGAGCGGCTCGCGGCGCAGATCGAGGCCGGCGTGGTCTTCGTGAACGGGATCGTGAAGTCGGACCCGCGCCTGCCCTTCGGCGGGATCAAGCGCTCAGGCTACGGACGCGAGCTCTCGGAGTACGGCATCCGCGAGTTCGTCAACATCAAGTCCGTCTGGATGGCGTAGGAGCCGGAGTATCGAGGGGTGCCACGGCTTCGCCGGGGCGCGACGAGCGTGTGGGGGTCGAGGCGCGCCACGGCTTCGCCGGGGCGCGACGAGCGGTTGGGGGTCGAGGCGCGCCACGGCTTCGCCGGGGCGCGACGAGCGGTTGGGGGGTATGGGGGGCCATTTCGGGGCCCCCCATTTACTACGGACGGGACGGATTCGGCTCCAACCGAAACGGATAGTCCTTTCGCTCGAGGTCGCCGGCGAAGATCACCTCCGCGTGGGCAGGTGCGCCTTGCGGGGCGAGCTCGAAGCGCCATGCGCCGTCCGGGATCTCCATGATGTTCGGACTGAACGACACGACGGGCCGGCCGTCGGCATCGGTGAGCCGGACGTACAGGATGCGCTCTCCCCCGGTGTCGGTCTGCAGCGTGAGACTCCGGCGGCCCCGAGCCGTCACCGTCACCGACATGCCGCCGGCCTCGGCGTGCTGGCCCGGCGTCAGGTCGTCGAGGTGCAGCGTGCGGATCGTTCGTGGAAACTGCATCGTGAGCACGCCGAAGACCGCCTTGATCGCATCCGGCGACGGCTTGGCGTCCAGGAGCACGAAGAGCGGCCTGGTGAGGACGCCGTCCTTGGCCGCCGTTCCGAAGCGGACGGCCGTCCCCGTCGGTGGCGTCAGCGTCGTGCCGTCCTTCAATTCGACGCGCTGGAGCTGAAGGCGCCCGACGGTGAAGGCGCGCTCGAAGTTGGGCAGGGCCGGGCTGCGCAGGGTGAAGTCGAGCCTGGTGGTGAAAAACGCCTGCGCGCGGTCGAAGGAGAGCTCGAAGGGATTCGCGCGCGGCACGTCGCGGCGCAGGGCCTGCACGGTGTATGGCCGGAAGTCCGGCGTGGTGTCCCGGACGATGCCGGCGGGCTTGCCGGCCATCGACAGATCCGTGAGCCTGAACGGCCACTGCAGCGTCTGCTCCTCGGCGGCGAACGCCACCTCGACCTTGTCCACGACGCCGCTGTACCGCGCCTGCGCGGCCATCCCGTCGCCGAACAGGAAATCGCCGCTGAGCTTCATCTCCGACGCGAGCGGCCGTCCGGCGGCGTTGAGCGCCCGGACGTCGAGGACGCGGTCCGTCACGCCCGTGATCCGATAGGCGACCTCGCCGCCCTCCACCTTCGTGAACGTGACCGTGGCTCCGTGGCTCGCCAGCTTGGCGCCGGGCGCGGGGCGCGTCACGCTCAGCACCTCGACGCGGGTCGGGAGCCGGAGCTCCACGCGCCCGGCGACGCTTCCCAGCGTGTGAGGATCGGCGCCCGGAGCGAGCCGCACGGCTTTCTTCGCCCGGAGACGCCGCCCGCCGGAATCGGTGAACGGGCCGGGAATGGTGCTGCGCTGGCGCCCGCAGTCTTCCACGCGCAGCAGCGCCTGGCCGCCGGTCGACGTGAGGCTGTCGACGAAGAGCCGCGCCCGGTCTCCGCTTCCCGTCACGTTGGGGATCGCGGCGGCGAAGGCTTCGACCTCCAGCTCCAGCCCCGCGTCGCCCTCCGACGGCATACGCATCGCGCTCAACCGGATGCCGAACGGTCCCTGGACCTGGTCGACGTCGTCGGCGAACGTGGCGCTCGCGTCGTACTGGCCGAGAGCGGACGCGGCGGTGACCGGTACGAAGACGGTGGCATCGGAGTCGATCCGTTCGGCCGGCGGGCCCGCAGTGGCGGGGCTCGGCCGGCGCTCGGCGCCGAAACCCGAGAACAGCGCGGCGAGCAGCTCGTTGACCGCGGCGCTCAGATTCGACGCCAGGGCCCGGTCGACGGTGAACTCGATCGTCTGGCGGCTGCCACGCTCCTTGACGCTCAGGCTGTCGAAAAGCGCGCCGAGGCTCGGCGCAACCCGCGCCCACCGCGCGCGGGACTCCCGCACTGCGCGCTCCCAGCCCTCGATCTTCTGTCGCAGTCGCGGGGCGTCCGCCGCGTCCAGGACGAGGCGCAGTCGTCCAGAGGGCGGCACGGTCTTCGCCCCGAGACCGAGGTAGAGATGCTCGACGTCGGCGGCCTGGGCGATCGCCGCCTGGGCGGAGGCTTGCAACGTCGGCGTGGTGACCGTCTTGTGCGCGTCACGGGGACGCCACATGCCGATGCTGAGCACGTCCGAGTGGGCCAGCGGCTGCCACCACGCCAGCTCGGCTTCGTCGGCCGCCGGTATCTGCGTCAGGCGAGGCAGCAGCGTCGCGTGCGCCGCCGCATCGCTGATCAAGATCCAGCGCGGATCGACCGTGATCATCCACGTCGTGACGCTCTCACAGCGGTCCGGGTCGACGCGGCGCACTTCGTACGAGGTTCGGCCACCGTCCGGGCGGGCCGTCCCACGGAGGTCGCGCGCGACGTACTGCTCGATGCTCGGGGCGTCGAACTGGCCCACGATGACGAGGGCGTGGCGCACGCCTTGCTCGGTCGCGGGATAGAGCCCGTAGAGCACGTGCTCGACGTCGCGCCGCATGTCCACACGGGCGGCCGCCAGATGCTCGAGGATCGTGCGCTCGGCCGGCGGGCGCACCGCGCGCGAGGTGCCGGTGGCAACGGCGGGTGCGCCGAGGTACCAGCGCTCGAGAAAGACCGCCTGCCGCACGTTGACCGCGGCCAGGAGAATCAGATCGGGCGTCGCGAGCGCCGCCTCCGCCGCGAACGTCTGCGCGGCCGGAGAGACGAGCGGTCGGACGACGACGACGTAGAACCCGACCGCGACGACGAGGATCGTCGCCAGCACGCAGATCAGCGCTTTTTTCATGCTGTTATTCTATGAGCCGCTCCCCGGGACCCGAAAGGTATAAAACGCGCCGCTACTTCAGCGAGCGCAGCTCGATGGCCACGGTCTCCAGGCCGGCGCGCATCTCCAGGAATTCCAGCACGATGGCGGCAAGGACGAGCACGATGCCGGCCGTGAACACGACGCCGGCACCCACCATCGTCGCCCGGCCGAGCCACGGCGCCGCCGCGAGCAGCATCGCGGTGGCCACGAAGCAGAAGATCGCGAGGTAGATCGACTCGAGCGCGTGCTGGCTCGTCCGCAGACGTTTTTCGAAGAGCGCGATCTGCGCCCGGATGGCCTCGCGCCGAACGGCCCCGTCGGATCCGCCCGCGGCGCGGTACTCGCGCGTGAGATCGCGGATGCGATCGGCCAGGTGCAGGTTCTTCGTCTGGATCCCGATGAACAGCAGCCCGCCCGCCGAGACCATGACGATCGGCGCCACCGCGGTGGAGATGACGTCAGCGGTCGCGGCTTCCATCGTCGGCGCGAGCGCTCAGCGGTCCAGCTCGACCAGGTACTCCTTGATCCGCTTGGCGTCGGGAGCGGTGGGCTTGAGCGCGAGGTATTTCTCGAACGCCGCCTTCGCCCGGGCGTTGTCCTTCTGCTGGTAATAGAGGAAGCCCAGCTGGCGGTGGGGCTCCGGCGCCGTCTCGTCGAGCTCGACGGCCTTCTCGTAGGACGCCAGCGCCAGCCGCGCGTGCTCGGCCTTCCTGTCCGCCTCGCGCGCGCGCTGCGCCTGCAGGCGGTGCAGGTCGCCGTAGTAGGTGTGGGCGATCGAGTCCTTGGGCGTGATGGCCAGCACGCGGTCGAGCTGGCGCTGGGCCACCGGGAAGCGGCCGGCGCGGATGTCCTCGTAGGCGTTCTCGCGCACCACCGAGCGCATCCGGAGCTGGAAGTCCTCCGTGTCGCGGACCGTGGTGGGCGCCGCGGCGGCCTCAGCGTACTTCGTCTTCAGCAGCCCTTCGGTCGTCTCGATACGCTCGGTGAGCTTGGGATGGCTGCCGAAGAAGAACGTCTCGAGCGAGCCGCGGTCCTTGGACTCCGAGCGCAGCAGCGCGAAGACTTTCGGCGCCTCCTTGGGGTCGTAGCCGGCGCGCACGAGGTTCTCCATGCCGCCGTTGTCGGCGTCGCGCTCGAGGTCGCGCCCGTAGCCGTTGATGGCGGCCATGGCCGTCAGCGCCAGGCCGAGGCCGAGGATCGCATTGGCCGTCTGGCCGATGACGGCGGCGCCGATGTAGTCGCCCTTCTGCGCGCGCGAGCCGGCGACGGCGGCCACGCCGATCGAGGCGGCGACCGCGGCCACCGTGTAAAGGATCTGCTTGGTCTGGACGTCGCGCTGGAACGAGAGCGCGTGGCGATGGGTCACGTGCGTCATCTCGTGGCCGACGATCATCGCCAGCTGCGACTCGTTGTCGAGCCGGCTCAGCAGCCCCGTGTGCACGTAGATGTGACCGTTCGGCAGCGCGAAGGCGTTCAGGGTCGGGTCGCGGATGACGCCGAACTTGAAGCCGGGGCCGCCGGCCTCGCGCACCTGGTCCGGCGTCAGCCGGTCGCCGATCCGCGCCAGGTACTCGTCGAGCATCGGGTCGTCGTAGACCTTGGCCTTCTTGAGGAGCGCTTCCTCTTCCTTCTCGGCCTTGGCCCAGAGCGCGCGCTCGTCGGACTCGGGCTTGAACGCCTGACCCTCGGCGCCGATCGGCGGCACGTTCCGGCTCGCGCACGCGGGCAGCAGCAGGCTCAGGATGACGAGCCAGGCGACCGTTCTACGCATCAGTTCCTGGACCCCAGCTGCTGACGAACCTTGCGCAGCTCATCCCGAAACCCGTCGGCGTCGGGTGCGCCCGGAAAGCGCGTGAGATAGCGCTCCCATTCCTTCGCGCCGTCGTGCAGCCGGCCCATCCGGACGAGCACCGTGCCGCGGTCGCGCTGGTGAATGCCCGAGCCGGCGTCCAGCACGAGCAGCCGGTCCACCACGCCGAGCGCGCGATCCCAGTCCTGGCGCTTGGCGTAGATGCTCTTGAGGTTGCGGAGCATGCGGACGACGATCTGGTGCTTGCTGCACGGCGCCCAGTGCGCCTCCTCGAGCTTGACGGGCCGCCCGACCGCGCGGGCGGCGATCTCCTCGGCGCGCTCGGGCGTCAGGATCGCGCCGCCGTCGAACGGATCGAGGAACACGCGCCGCCCGGCCAGCCGGGCGCCGACGATGAAGTGGCCCGGCAGCCCGACGCCGTCGACCTCCACGCCCACGCGCCGGCCGATCTCGATGGTCAGCACCGAGAGCGTGATCGGAATGCCGAGCCGCCGATCGAGCACGTCGTTGAGGCACGAGTTGCGCGGGTCGTAGTACTCCTTGTCGTTGCCGCGGAAGCCCTCCTCATCGAACAGGAACGCGACGAGGCGGTCGAGCGCGGCCTGGGGCCCGCGCGATCCGGCCGCCCCCGAGCGCGCCGCCAGCGAGTCGAGCCGCGCCACCTCGCCGTCGACGTCGAGGTCGGGGTGCTCGATCCGCGCGACGGCCAGCGCCGCGCGCGTGAGGTCGATGCGCTCGTCCTGCGTGCGCGCCAGCTCGCGAAAGGGATCGAGCGCGTCCATCAGCACCCCGGCGCGTGGTGGATGCCGGCCGTCGCGAGCGCCTTCTTCTGCAGCTCGTCGGCCAGCTCCAGCGTGCGCCGCGCGGCACGCTGCGCCGCCGCCTGCGCCTCGGGAGTCGTCGCCAATCTCAAGAGTGTCCGGCGGCCCAGCTCGTGGTGATGGCGCTCGTCGGGCTCGATGACGTCGCGGTAGAGCGCCGCCGTCTCCTTGTCCCCCACCCGCTCGCAGAACTCGATGAACTGGCGGTTCTTGACGACCGCGATCGCCTCGCGCGTGAACTGGCCGGCCGCCACGCGCTCCACGTCCGCCGTCAGCGTCTCGAGGTATGTCGTCAGCGGGCCGACCCCGCCGGCGAGCGGACTGAACGTGTCGGCGTCGAACCCGAGCTGCGTGAGCCGCGCCGCCACCAGCTCGTAGTGCTTGGCCTCGTCGGCGGCCTGGCGCGCCAGCGACAGCATCAGCTTGAGGTCGCTGGACGTCACCAGCCAGCGCGCGGCGATCAGCGTGGCCTCCGCCTCGTTGCGGAGCGCGACCTTCAAGAGGTTGGGGACGTTGAGCGGGCCCTTCACCTCGGGGGTCAGCGTGGCGTCGGGCTCGAGCGCGCGCAGCCGGGCCTGGTTCTCGGCGTCGAGCGCGGCGACGAACTCTTCGGAGGTCACTTGATCCCCTCGCGCAGCAGGGCCGGCAATTCCTGGGTCAGCGTCTCCTTCGTCACCACGCGGCCGCAGCGCGCGTGCCACGGCTGCGTCTGCCTGGCCAGCGCGTGGGTCGTGTAGGCGAGCACCGGCGGCGGGGGCGTCGCGCGCTCGAGCGCCGCGAAGATCTCCGCGTAGTCGAAGTTGCCGGTGAGGTCGAGGAGCACGAGCCGCGCGCCCTCGGCCAGGGCCGCGTCGATCTCGCCGTTGGAGCGGGCGAAGACGAGCGGGACGCCGGCGAGCCGGGCGACTTCGCGGATGCGCGCGACGAAGAAGAGGTCGGAAACGACGGCCACCACGCGCGCGGTCGCGGGCTGCGAGCCGGGGTGGGCTTCTCTCGAGCCGGTGCTAGTCACTCTGCTCGCGGATGCCAAGCCAGTAGCGCTGCCACTCCGCGATGTGGCTGAACGTGCGCATGTCGCGGATCCGGTCCACGTAGACGATGCCGTTGAGGTGGTCGGTCTCGTGCTGGAGCACGCGGGCGAAGAACTCCTTGGCGACGAGGTCGACGGCCTTGCCCTCGCGGTCGAGGCACTCCAGCCGCACCCCCGTGAAGCGCGGCACCACGCCCCGCATGTCGGGCACGGAGAGGCATCCCTCCCAACCGTCCTCCGTCTCCTCGGTGAGCGGGGTGACGACGGGGTTGATCACGACGGTCAGCGGGATCTCCGACGCGTCGGGATAGCGGGGATTCTTGCCGACCTCGATCACCGCGATCCGCCGCGGCACGTGCACCTGGTTGGCGGCCAGCCCGGCGCCGTCGTACTCGTGCATGGTCTCGATCATGTCGTCGATCAACTGCTGGACGTGGGCCGAGCGGATGTCGGCGGGAGCTACGGGTTCGGCCTGCTGGCGCAGCACCGGATGACCGAGCCGCGCGACCTTCAGAATCGCCATAACGTCGTGAATTGTAACACGCGGGGCGAGCCGATCAGGAGATGGTGGCGCCTTCTCTGGGTACGATCGTCCCGATCGGCACCTCGACGCTGAAGGTCGAGCCACGGCCCTCGCCGGCGCTCTCGGCTCGCACCCGGCCACGATGCAGCTCGACGAGGTGGCGGACGATCGCCAGCCCGACGCCGAGCCCCGAGTACTTCCGCGGGACGCCGCCGTCGGCCTCGCGGAAACGCTCGAAGACGTGCGGCAGGACGTCGGGCGCGATGCCGACGCCGGAATCCGAGACGACCAGCGTCACCGCGTGTCCGGTCCGGGCCAGCCGCACCTCGACGCTGCCGCCGGCAGGCGTGAACTTCACGGCGTTGGACACGAGGTTCGACGCGACCTGGGCAAGCCGCTCGGCGTCGCCGCGGACCACCGCGTCGGTGGGGAAGCTGACGGTCAGGACGTGCCGCTTGGCCTCGATGGCCGGCGCCGCCGATTCCAGCACGCTCTGCACCACGCGCACGAGGTCGACGTTCGAGAGCTCCAGCACGATCTTGCCGGTGATGGCGTGAGTGACGTCCAGCAGGTCGCCGACGAGCCGCCGCTGGGCGTCGGCGTTGCGCTCGATGACCTCGACCGCGCGGCGCGTCGTGTCCGCGTCCACGCGGCCGGACCTCAACATCTTGGCCCAGCCGACGATGGCCGTGAGGGGCGTCCGCAGCTCGTGCGAGAGCGCCGCGAGGAACTCGTCCTTGGTGCGGTTGGCCCTCTCGGCCTGCCGCAGACTCTCGCGCAGGCTCACGCTCTCCAGCGCCAGCGCCGCGGCGTCCGCGATGGACTGCAGCCGCGCGACCTCGCGCTCGTCGGCACGATGCCGACTCGCCCAGTAGGCGCCGATCGCGGCCACGGGCGCCTCACGCCGCACCGGCACCACGACGAGGCTCTGGACGAACGTGGGGCGATAGGCGTCGGCGGAGATCCGCGGATCGGCGTAGATGTCCTCGAGCGCGACCGCCTGCGCGTTCAGCATCACCCAGCCGGCGAGGCAGGTGGCCATCGGGACGCGGCGGCCCTTCCAGAGCGGGGCGATGGCGCTCTCGTCGGCGAAGGCGCACTGGTCGCCGTCGCGGAGGACGAAGGTCACGCCGTCGGCGCCACTCACCTCGCGGGCGACCGATAGGAGCTGGCGGACGACCTCGAGCAACGTGACCGGCGTTGATCCGCTCATCCGGTCTTCTATCGTTAGCGCTCCCGCGGCGCAGCGTCAATGCGGATCTGGCGTCAGGGCTTCGTCTCGCCGCGCTCGACGGTCATCGAAGCCGTCCTATTCCGGGCAGGAAGCGCCCCACACCGCGCGCGTACTCGCGGTAGGTGGCGCCGTAGGCCTTCGAGAGGTAGGCCTCCTCCGTCAGGACTTGCAGCCGCATCCCGACGAAAGCGGAGACCAGGAGGACGAGCGACAGCCGGGTCGGCAGCAGGAGCGTGTAGCCGGTGAGCACGATCAGGATGGCGAAGAAGATCGGATTGCGACAGAAGCGGTACACGCCGCTCGTGACCAGGCCCGGACGCGCTCCTTGCTCGATTCCGATCCGCCACGATGCGCCGAGCTCGAGCTGAGCCACCACGAGAAGGACGGCGCCTCCGAGCAACACAGCCATCCCGAGCACCGGCAAGATCGCCACCGATGGCGGCTCGATCACGTAGCGAGACGCCAGCGATTCGGGCGATGCCGCCGCCATCACCGCCTGACCGGCCAGGAAGAGCACGAGGACCACACCCAGGGCGTCTCGTAACTGCTCCTGCCAGCGTGCAGACCGGAGGAACCGTATTCCCCGGTTGCCATACCGCCGACGCTGCCACGAGACCCGCCAGCCAATGATTCCCAGCAGGAGCACGACACCGACGAGAGGCAGAAAGCGCGACATCACCCAGGGCTCAGCCCGAGAAAGCGCGCGGCGTTGGCGCCGTCCACGATCGCCGTCCGCGCGGCGGGCACGAGCCCCGCCGACTCCACGGCGCGCACCGGATCGTCGGCGCCCATGTCGAACGGGTAGTCGCTGCCGATGACGACGCGGTCCATGCCCAGCTCGTCGACGATGAATCGGAGATTCGACGCGCCGAGCGTGAGCGAGTCTACCCAGATGCGCCGCGCGTACTCGCGCGGCTCGCGCGGAATGGCAGCCGGCCCCTCGGGCCGCACGGCCCAGCCGTGGTTGAGCCACGCCAGGGTGAACGGAAACGCGCCGCCGCCGTGGGCAAAGCAGATGCGCAGCCGCGGCAGCCGCTCGAGCACGCCGCCGAAGACGAGCGTGGAGATGGCCAGCGCCGTCTCCAGCGGGTTGCCGACGATCAGCGGGAAATAATACTTCTTCATCCGGTCCAGCCCGATCAGCGGCGCCGCCGGATGCACGAACACGGCGACGTCGAGGTCCACGCACGCCGCGAAGAACTCGAAGAGCGCCGGGTCGTCGAAGTCGCGCCCGCCCGGGCACGTGCCGATCTCGACGGCGGAGAGGCCCAGCCGCTCGCGCGCGTGGCGCAGCTCCTCGATGGCCAGCGCGGGCGCTTGCAGCGGCACCGTGGCCATCCCCACGAAGCGCTTCGGATGCTTCGCGACGATCTCGGCCACGTTCGCGTTCTGCATCCGCGCGAAGCCCTGGTTGGCCTTGGCGTCGGCCCAGTAGCAGAACATCACGGGCGGCGGCGACAGCGCCTGCACGTCGATGCGTAGCCGGTCCATGTCCTCGAGGCGCCGCGTGGGGTTCCACGAGCGGTCGTCGATGTCGCGGAAGAACTGCGCGCCGGTGAAGATCGTCGCGCGGCAGTCGTCACGGTGCTCCAGGCGCGGCCAGTTGCCGCCGCCGCAGCGCGCCGCCCAGTCCTGCCAGCGCTCGGGGACGACGTGAGTGTGGACGTCGACGCGCACGCTACGTCGGCTCCACGCGGCCGATCGGCGTCTCCACCTTGTCCATCGCGCTCCGGAACTCCGGATCCTGCACCGCGCGGCGCGTGGCGTCCCGCAGCCTGGCGCTCAGCACCAGGGGAAACGCGACGATGACGGCGGGGCGGATCGAGTCATCGGTCTCTCTCCGAGCGCGGCGGGTGGCGTCGGGACACTCTACACCAACGCGCGAACGACTCGAGGGACGAACGGGGCGTTCCGGTGGGATAGGAGCGCGGACACGGAAACGCGGCGGCGCCGGGGGACAGGACCGTCGCCGCCGCGTCCCGTCAGGGACGGCGGTTACTTCTTCTGGCCGCCCTACGGGGAACGAGCAAGCGACATACCAGCCAACCGAAACTACGACGCGCTGCGGCGACGGTTGCCGAGCACGATCGCCGCGTTGCGGGCGAGGCCGGCCCGACGGGCGCGCTTGAGCGGCGAGCCCCGGAAGCGTTCGCGGAACTCGGCGTCGGTCATCGCCACCAGCGCCTCGGGGGGCGGCGGCGGGGTCGCCGGCGCCGTCTGCCGCGCCGGCGGCGCGTGACGGTTCCAGGGACAGACCTCCTGGCAGACGTCGCAGCCGAAGAGCCAGTCGCCGATCGGCGCGTGGAACTCGTCCGGGATCGGCCCGCGGTGCTCGATCGTCAGGTAGGCAACGCAGCGGCGGGCGTCGAGCGCATAGGGCCCCTCGAAGGCGGCGCTCGGACACGCATCCAGGCAGGCCGTGCAGGTGCCGCAGCGGTCGGGCACCGCGTCGTCGGGCGGCAGGTCGGCTGTCGTCAGCACGAGGCCGATGAAGAAGTACGAGCCGAGGCCCGGCGCGATCAGATTCGTGTTCTTGCCGACCCAGCCGAGCCCCGCGGCGGCGGCGAGGTCGCGCTCGAGCACGGCGCTGGTGTCGACCGAGGCACGGCTCTGCGCGCCGGCGGCGGCGCTCACGTAATCGCGCAGCGCGTGCAGGAGCGGCCGCATCACGTTGTGGTAGTCGGCGCCCCGCGCGTAGCGCGCGACGCCGCGCCACTCCGCGCCGTCGTCCTCGCGCGCGTAGTTGAGGGCGACGGCCACCACCGAGCGGCAGCCGGGCAGCAGGCGCGCGGGATCGAGGCGCTCCGCGCGCGTCTCGGCGAGATACTCCATCGTCCCCGCGCGGCCGGTGTCGAGCCAGCGCTCGAAGTCGGCGCCGTGCGAGAGCGTGGCGGGGCCGATCGCCACGCGGTCGAAGCCCAGCTCGAGGGCACGGGCCTTCACCGCCTGCGCCAGCGCCAGCCCGGCGAGCGTCACTTCTTCCTCGCCTTCACGTGCAGGTGCGCGCGCGTGAGGGTGCGGCCGCCGTCCTCGAGGAACTTGATGTAGCGGAACCAGCGCCCGTCGGCACGCCACTTCTCCTCCAGGCCGATCGACGCCGCCAGCGCCTCCTCGACGGAGCCGAACGCCTGCACGTCGCGCTCCACCGAGAGGTGCTCGATCGCAAAGCCCGCGCCCTCCAGCGCGGCGCGCGCCTCGTCCTCGCTCCAGGCAAAGCGCGAGCGCCGGCCGGTCTCTTTCCACTGGTCGGCGTGAAAGGCGACGAAGGCGAACGGCGCGCCGCGAGCGAGCGCGCGGCCGGCGCGCTCGGCGATCGCGGAGGACATGCAGAGGTGAGCGACGACGGCGTCCGGCTCGAACGCGGCGTACTCCCCTGCCTCGGCGTCGACGGCCACGAACTCCACGTTGGTGAGGCCGGCGACGGCGGCCGCGCGGCGCGCGTCGGCCAGCGCCGTCTCGTCGCGGTCGATGCCGACGACGCGGCCGCAGCGAGGGGCGAGGGTCAGGGCGAGACGCCCGCGGCCCGTGCCGACGTCGAGGACCGTGCGGCCCTCGAGGGGCTCGTCGGCGAGCAGCTTCAAGAACACGGGGCTGATGCCCGCGTGCGCGTCAGCCGGTGACGGCGCCGTTGGATGCGCTCGAAACGAGCCGCGCATACTTCGCCATCACCCCCCACGTGTAGCGGGGCTTCGGCTTCTTCACCGCTTTGAGCCGCTTCTTCAGCTCGGCCCCCGAGAGCTCGACGTCGAGGCGGCGTTTCTTGATGTCGATCACGATCGTGTCGCCGTTGCGCAGGGCCGCGATGGGACCGCCTTCGGCCGCCTCCGGAGCGATGTGGCCGATCATGAAGCCGTGCGTGGCGCCCGAAAAGCGCCCGTCCGTCATCAGCGCCACCTTGTCGCCGAGGCCGGCGCCCTGGATGGCGCCCGTCACGTGCAGCATCTCCCGCATGCCGGGACCGCCCTTTGGCCCTTCCCAGCGGATCACGATGACGTCGTTCGCCTTGATCTTGCCCGCCTTCACCGCGGCGAAGCAGTCCTCTTCGCGGTCGAAGACACGGGCCGGCCCGCGGTGCGCGTCCTTCTTCTGGCCCGACACCTTGGCCACGCACCCGTCGGGCGCGAGATTGCCCCGCAGGATGACGAGACCGCCCTCGGGCTTGATGGGCTGGCCCAGCGCGTGGACGACTTTCTGGCCCGGCGTCTCGCGCGCGGCGCGCGCCTCCTCGCCGATGGTGCGGCCGGTGACCGTCATCTCTTTCTCGTGCAGCAGCCCCGCGTCGAGCAGCCGCCTGGCCACCACGCCCATGCCGCCCGCCTCGTACATCTCGGGCGCGGTGTAGCTGCCCCAGGGCTTCATGTCGGCGAGCAGCGGCGTCTTGCGCGAGATCGTGTCGAACTCGTCGATGGTGAGCTTCACGCCCGCTTCCTTCGCCACCGCGAGCAGGTGCAGCACGGCGTTGGTCGAGCCGCCCGTCGCCATGACACCGGCGATCGCGTTGTAGAGCGACTTCTTGGTGATGATCTGCCGGGGCGTCAGCCCCTTGCGGAGCACGTCCATAGCCAGCCGGCCCGTCTGGTACGCGATCTCTTCCTTGTGCGGGTCCGGCGCCGGAACGTCGTTGAAGCCCATCGGCGAGACGCCGAGCATCGCGAAGGCCGTGGCCATCGTGTTGGCGGTGAACTGACCGCCGCAGGCGCCCTCGCCCGGGCACGACGCGCACTCGACGGCGTGCAGCTCCTTGTCGTCGATCTTCCCGGCGTTGCGGGCGCCGATCGCCTCGAAGATGTCCTGCACGGTCATCCGCTTGCCCCGGTACTCGCCGTACATGATCGAGCCGCCGTAGAGCATGACGGAGGGAAGGTCCAGCCGCGCCATCGCCATGACCATGGCCGGGATCGTCTTGTCGCAGCCCGAGAGCGTGACGAGGCCGTCCAGCAGGTGGCCGCGCGTGACCAGCTCGACGGAGTCGGCGATCCAGTCGCGGCTGATGAGCGAGGCCTTCATGCCCTCGGTGCCCATCGCGATGCCGTCGGTGACGGAGATCGTGTTGAACTCGATGGGCGTGCCGCCGGCGGCGCGGACGCCCTCGGCGACCTTCTGGGCGAGCTTGCGGTGGTTGGCGTTGCACGGCGTCAGCTCGATCCAGCAATGCGCGATGCCGATCAGCGGACGCGAGAGGTCTTCGTCGGTGAAGCCGACCGCGCGGAAGTAGGAGCGCGCGGCGGCGCGGTCGGCGCCGTCCAGGAGCGCGCGGCTCTTGTGGCGGGGATCGAACGTCATGGCTGCCCTCCGATGAGGTGGGAGTCTATCAGGCGGGGCGCTTGGCGACCAGGAACGTGAACTTGCCGTGCTGCACCACCTCGCCGCGCTGGTTGATGACCTGGCGCTGCTCGATGATCACGCCGCCTTCCTTCATGGAGCGCTTGAGCGTGGTCTCCGAGCGGCTGTGGATCGTGTCGCCCACGCGCATCGGCGCGTCCGCCACCCACTCGACGCCCATGAAGGCCAGCACGGCCAGCGGCGGCTGGGGCACGCGCCAGCCGAGACCGGTGGTGAGGCAGAGCGGCAGGAGATCGGGCACGAGGCCGTGCTCACGCGCGCCGTCGCCGGTCACGCCGCCGTAGAGCGCGACGTGGGCCTCCGTCACCGTCATGGCCGGCGTCTCGAGCACGCCGTGCAGCACGACGTCTTCGAAGTAGAAGCGCGGCGCCGCGACGCTCATTTACGTATGCCGGCGCTCCACGATCAGGTCGGTCTCGCCCTCCTGCACCACCTCGCCGCGCTGGTTCACGACCGTGCGCTCGACGGTGACCAGGCCGCGGTCGGGCTTGGCGGTCTCCTTCTTCGCGGTCACCTTCGCGCGCAGCCGGATCGTGTCGCCGATCTTGATCGGCCCCTTGAATTTCCAGCGCAGCCCGACGAAGGCGAGCGTGGCGTAGGCCTGGGTGGCGCGCGTGAAGAGGCCGGCCTGGATGGCGAGGCCGAGCAGGCCGTGGGCGATGCGCTCGCCGAAGATCGACTGCTTCATGAACTCGGCGTCGGTGTGCAGGATGTTGTAGTCGCCGGAGAGGCCCGCGAAGAGCACGATGTCGGCCTCGGTCACCGTGCGGCCGGGCGACTCGTACTCTTCCCCCACCTGGATGTCGTCGAAGAAGCGGCGCGTGTCGGTCATGGGCCTCTACTTTATCGCGCCGACGGTGAAGCCGGCGATGAACCGGTCGAGGAAGAAATTGTAGACGACGGCGATGGGGATGCTGGTGATGAGGCAGGCGGCCATGAGCGAGCCCCAATAGTAAACGTCGCCGCGCACGAGCGCCACCGGCACGCCGACGCTCACGGTCATGCGCTGGACGGAGGAGATGAACGTCAGACTGTAGACGAACTCCTGGATGACCAGCGTGAGCGCGAAGATGACCACGGTCAGCAGCCCGGGCACCGACAGCGGCAGCACCATGCGCCAGATGGCGCCGACGCGGCTGCAGCCGTCGACCATCGCCGACTCCTCGACCTCCCTGGGCAGCGACTTGAAGAACCCCATGAGCAGCCAGGTGCAGAACGGTACGGTGAAGGTCGGGTAGATGAGGACGAGCGACCACAGGCTGTTCTGCAGCTGCATCAGCGACACCAACCGCGAGAACGGAATGAAGAGCAGGGTGGAGGGCACCAGGTAGGTCATGAAGATGCCGATGGACAGCCGCTCGCCCCACCGGCCCGTCAGGCGCGCCAGGCTGTAGCCGGCGGGCACGGCGAGCAGGAGCGTGATGCCGACCACGACGAGGCCGACGAAGAGCGTGTTGCGGAGCCACGTGAGGTAGAGCGTCTGCCCGAACAGGATGCGCAGGTGGTCGAGCGTCGGCGGTAGGTTGAACAGGAACGGGTTGTGGGCCACGTTCGTGGCACCCACGTAGAGGTCGGCGTTCTGCTTGAAGGACGTGACGACCATCCAGTAGAAGGGAAAGATCGCGAACGCGATGAAGAAGAGAATCGTCGCGCGGTGCACGACCACCGCGGCGGTTCGGCGGACGGGTGAGAGGGCGGCGGCCACTACACCACCTCCGCGCGCCGCGACGTGCGCAGCATGAAGATCGCGAGCACCACGAGCACCGGCACCAGGAAGATCGCCACCGCAGCGCCGCGCCCGACGTCGCCGCCCAGCACGCCCTCCTGGAAGGCGAGGCTCGCCAGCACGTGCGTCGAGTTGTACGGGCCACCGCGCGTTAACAGATATACGACGCTCATGTCGGTGAAGGTGAAGACCACTCCGAAGAGCACGGCGACGGTGAGGATGGGCTTCATCATCGGGATCTCGATCCGGAAGATCCGCGAGAAGAGGCCCGCGCCGTCGATGGCGGACGCCTCGCGGACCTCGTTGGGGATCGAGGTGAGGCCGGCGAGCAGGATCACCGTCGAGAACGGCAGCATCCGCCAGACGTGGATCATGATGACGGCCACCATGCCGAGCGTGGGATCGCCGAGCCAGTAGTACCACTGCCCGGGCCCGAGCCAGCCGGCCACCTTGAGGAGCCAGTTGATGACGCTGAAGGTGGAGTCGAAGATCCACAGCCAGCCCAGCGTGGCCAGCGAAATCGGGGCCGCCCACGGCAGCAGGATGAGGAAGCGCGCGATCGCCTTGCCGTGGAACGACTTCATGAGCGCGCGGGCCAGCACGTTGCCGAGCACTATCACCGCGAGCTGCGAGACGAAGGTGAACACGAACGTATTGCGCAGGGCCCGGCGGAAGACGGGGCTGGCGATGACGTTCTCGAAATTCTGAAGGCCGACGAACGAGAACTCGAGGCTGCCCGCCGAGGAGTTGGTCAGGCTCAGGAACAGCGCGAGCAGGAAGGGCACGGCCACCAGCAGCGCGATGTAGAGCAGCGCCGGCGCCAGCATGACGATGCCGAGCCGACGGTCGGAGCGGCGGATCGTCTCGCCGGCGTGCAGCGTCGGCGCGACGGAGACGGCGGTCGTGCTGGTCATCCTGGTCTCCGCCGCGCCGACCGGATTACTTGTCCTTGCCGCCGCCCGGCACCATCTTCTTCTGTCGCCACTTGTCGAAGATCTGCTTGGCGCGAGTGGACGCCTCCATCATCGAATCCTTCGGCGACAGCGCGCCGGTGGCCGCCTTGGCGAACATGTCCGTGAGGACGTAGGTGTCGAAGATCTCGCCCTCGGCCGGGTTGCCGAAGCCCGGATGACCGAGGTTCGTGGACCACGGCACCGACTTCGCGAGCAGCGCCAGCTTGTCGGGCGGATTCGAGCCGAACGGGTCCTTGTTGCATTGCGCGGTGATCCACGCGCCGCCCGACTCGGCCCGCTTGTTCACGGGCGTGCCCGGCTCGGCGGCCGCGCCGTAGAACGAGGGGAAGTTGTAGAGCTTGGAGGCCAGCATGGACTCGCGCGCGGCGTCCACGAGCGCGACGAGGAACTCCTTGGCCACGTCCTGGTTCTTGGAGAACTTCCACACGACGTAGCCGCTCATGACGTGCTCGGAGGCGAGGGTGGCCTTCGGCCCCTTGAGCGCCGGCACGAAGTAGTAGTGCTCGAGCACCGGCAGCTTGTTGTCCTGCGCCGTGCGGTACGCGGAGATGGAGTTCAGGATGTACGACGTCTCCTGCGCGTTGAACGCCTGGTTGTTCGAGGCGGCGTTCCACGAGAGCACGGCCTGCGTCATGCCGACCGAGTACAGCTTCTTCGCGTACTCCAGCGCAGCCAGCGTCTCGGGCGAGTTCAGGACGACGTTGCCGTCCTTGTCCTGGATCGATCCGCCGTGACACCAGAGGATGTTGCGCACGGCCATGTTGGAGTCGATGTCCTGGCTCAGCCCGACGCCGATCGGAATCTGCATCTGGGGCGCGACCTTCTTGACCTCCGGCGCCGCCCACACGAGGTCGTCGTACGTCACGGGCCCCTGGGGCTTGCCGATCTTGGTCCACACTTCCTTGTGATAGTTGCCGGGGTCGGGCACCCACATGTCAGAGAGCGCGAACTGCTTGCGCGTGAACGGGTTGTAGGTGGACCGGTGAGCCAGCTCGACCTGCTTGCCGTGCTTCTTCTCGAGCGTGGCCACCACGTCCTTGAGGTCGATCACGTGCTCCTCGAAGGCGGAGGCCAGGCCGAGGAACATGTGCACGTCGTGACCGGACTGCGCGGCGACCTCGGCTGTCGCGCGCGGCACGACGTCCGCGAAGCCCACGTGATCGACGGTCACCTCGACGCCGCGCTTGGAGCCCCACTCCTTGGCCCACGGATCGAACCACTTGTCGTAGGCCGGCACGAAGTGGCTCCACTGGAGAATCTTCAGCTGCCCGGCCGCCTTCGCGTCCCGGACGAGAATCGTGGGACCGGCCGCCGTGGCGACGGCGCCGGCGGCGACGAGCTTGGTCCCCCGCTGGATAAACTGCCGACGGGTCTGCATTTGCTGCCTCCTCGTTACAGGTCGGACTCCGACCGACGGTGAACTCTGATTTCACGAAGGAATTAAACGAAGGATATCACGGGCCTGCCGGACGCCCCCGGCGGGCCGGCTCGAGGCTCTACCCCTTCACCGAGCCCGCCGTCAGCCCCGCGACGTAGTACTTGACGAAGAACGAGTAGATCAGCACGACGGGGAGCGAGCCCAGGAACGCCGCGGCCATCAACTGCCCCCAATAGAAGGCGTCGCCGCGAATCAGCTCGCCCGTGACGCCGACCGGCACCGTACGGATGGTCGAGGTGTTGAGGAAGAGCAGCGCATAGAGGAACTCGTTCTGCGCGAGCGTGAAGGCGAAGATCCCGGCCGAGAGAAAGCCGGGCGTGCACAGCGGCAGGATCACCCGCGTCATCGCGCGCCACCGGCTGGCGCCGTCGATCAGCGCCGCCTCCTCCAGCTCCTTCGGCACGGTCTTGAAGTATCCGATCAGGAGCCACGCGCAGAACGGGACGAGCAGCGTCGGATAGGTCAGCATCACCGCGGTGAGGGTGTCGCCCAGCTTCATCCGGTTGATCAGGTCGGCCATGGGCACGAAGAGCAGCGTCTGCGGCACCAGGTATGTGACGGCCACGGTGATCGCGAGCAGGCCCGCGGCGGGAAAGCGCATCCGCGCGAGCGGGTACGCGAGCATCACACCAAGCAGCAACGAGATGACCGTCGAGACCGTCGCCACCAGCATCGTGTTCCCGATCCAGACGACGAAATTGGTTTCCTTGAACAGGTCGATGTAGTGGACCAGGGAGGGATGGCGGATCCACAGCGGATTGGCGGTCGGATCGTACAACTCCGCGTTGGCCTTCAGCGAGGTCGCCGCCATCCAGGCGAACGGGAACAGCGCGAACACGAACAAGAGCGTCAGCGGAAGCCACAGGCCGACGAGCCGTCGCGACCAGGTCAGCTCGCCGACCATCTCACGCTCTCCGCACGTACGAGCTCATCATCAGCAGCACGACCCCGAGCACCGGCACCATGGCCAGCGCGGCGGCCGAGCCCATGCCCAGCTGACCGCTGCTCATGCCGACCGAGTAGGCGTAGGTGGCCATCAGGTGGGTGGCGTTGGCCGGGCCGCCTCCGGTCAGCACGTAGACGAGCTGGAAGTCGAAGAACGTGAAGATGATCGAGAACGTGGTGACGATGAAGATCACCGGCATGAGCAGGGGCAGCGTGACGTACCGGAACCGCGCCCACGTCCCGGCGCCGTCGATCGTGGCGCTCTCCATCAGCTCGTCGGGGATCGTCTGCAGCCCCGCCAGGATCGTGATGCCGAAGAACGGCAGCCCGCGCCACGTGTTGACGAGGATCACGGACACCATGGCGAGGGTCGGATTGCCCAGCCACGACGGGCCCTGGTTCTGCTTGACCAGGTCGAAGAACATCAGCAGCCGGTTGAACATCCCCATGCCCGGATCGAAGATCCACTGCCAGGCCACCGTGCTGAGCACCGTCGGCACGATGAACGGCAGCAGCAGCAGCGCCCGCGTCATGCCCTTCAGCTTGAAGTTCTGGTGCATCACGAGCGCCATGCCCAGCCCGCCGACGAGCTTGAGCACGGTGGCCGCCGCGGTGAAGCGGAAGGTGTTCCACACCGCCTGCCAGAAGATGGCGTCGTTCCAGAGGTTGACGAAGTTGCCCAGGCCGACGAAGGTGGCCGGCTGGGCCACCGGACGCTTGACGAAGCTCAGGTAGACGCCGTAGCAGAACGGGTAGCCGAGGAACGCCAACAAGAACAGCAAGGGCGGCGTGAGCATCAGCCAGCTGAAGACGGCCTCCCGCTCCAGCCACTCGCGTAACCGAAAGGGACGCCCAGCCGGCACGGCCCGCGTGGCGGGCCGTGCCGCTTCGAGGACCGGGTTCGTGCTCACCCGTAGATCTGCTTGAGCCCCGCGACGCCGTCGGCGATGACGGTCTTGGTGGGCGTTCCCGTGCAGGCCTTCGCGAACATGTCGATGACGATCCACTTGTTGACGACTTCACCCGCTCTGCGGTCGGCGGGCGCCGGCCAGGACACCAACTTCCCGGTCTCCAGCACCTTCTGGTAGGGCTTGAAGCGCGGCTCCTTGTTCCACTCCTCGTCCTTGTCGTACGCGTGCAGGAACGGGGCGTGGTACATCTGCGCGGACCGATACCATGCCGCCACCTGCTTGGGATCCATCAGCCAGCGCAGGAAGTGCTTCGCGGCTGCTGGATCAGGCGTGTGAGAGAAGATCCCGTGAGTGACGGGCACGAAGCTGTGGAAGCGTCCCTTCGGCCCCTTGGGGTTCGGCGCGTGGTCGGTCACCTTGCCCATGTCCGGCAGATCGCGCTTGGCCGAGATCAGAATGCTCATGGCGTTGTTGGTGCAAGAGATCTGGCTGGTGAGAAACGCCTTGTTGTTGGCCGGGTCGAGCCAGCCGACGCAGTCGTCGAGGCAGGCGTCCTTATAGAGCTTGCGCACGTAGTCGACGGCGCGCGCCGTCTCCGCGGAATCCAGCGTGATCGTCTTGCCGTCCTTGGCGACGACCTGTCCGCCGAAGCCCCACAGGAGCGGCAGGAGCCAGGAGTTGTTGTCGGCGAAGCCGTGGCCCATGGACATGCCGTAGGGGTGACCCGCCTTCTTCAGCTTGGTGCCGGCCTCGAGGAACTCCTCCCAGGTGTCGGGGAACGCGGTGATCCCCGCCTGATCGAACCAGTCCCGGCGGTAGACCATGCACTGGCCGATGTTGCCGAAGGGCACCGACCTCCACTTGCCCTCCCACACCGAAAGACCCTCGATCTCCGAATACCAGCCACCCTGCTGCTTGCCCACGTCCTTGGCGATGTCCGACACGTCGAGCAGGCCCTCGCGGTACAGCCACTCCTGCTGGACCCAGCCGGCGTCCACGGGCGCTTTGCTTTCCACGATCGCGACCGTGCGAGGCACGGCCGAGCCGCCCGCCGCGATGATCTCGTAGACGATCTTGATCCCGGTTTCCGCCTGATAGCGGGGAATCAGGACGTTCTTGAAGTGCTCGTCGAACTCCTTCACGTACGAGCTTTCGCGCATGAACGTGATCTGGGCGGGCTTGGCGTCCGCCTTACGGGGCCGCCAGGTCGCTCCCGCGGAGGCGCTCGCGGCGCCGGCGGCGGCGAGCTTCAGGAAATCGCGGCGGGACGTGGACCCCTCGAAGCCGTGATAACGAGCCATTTATCCCTCTCCTGGACGACGGGTGTAGCGCTCCGGTCGCTCGATGCGCGCCACGATCTGCCGGAACCGTGGCGCTGTCAAGTAGGTTTCGGCGACACTTGACAGGCTCGAGACCCCTGCCTACCATCGCCGCCACCCAGCGCGTCACACCGTCCGCAGACACGGAGGGCCTCCATGACGACTCGCCGCGATTTCCTGACCGTGAGCCTGGTCGCGACCGGCGCCGCGCTCGCTCCCCGCCTCGCCGGCGCCGCCGGGAAAGCGACGACGAAATCGCTGACCACCGTCCGCGAGAGCTCGTTCATCAAGGCGTTCGACGACTACTTCGTGAAAACGCTGGCGCCCGAATACGAGAAGCTCACCGGCATCAAAGTCGGATACGAGGCGGTCAGCGTGGGCGGCATGCTCACGCGCCTCACCACCATGGCGGAGACGAAGTCCGGGCCCGAGATCGTCCACACGGGCATCAACTGGCCTCACCTCTTCGACCAGAGCCTCGTGGATGTCAGCGACCTCGCCGGCGAAGTCGGCCGGAAGCTGGGTGGCTGGCACGAGCAAGTCCAGGAGGTCGTCGTCGTCAACAAGAAGTGGAAGGCCCTGCCCTGGGGCAACATCGGCCAGCTCGAGGTCTACCGCACGGACTGGTTCAAGGAGGTCGGCGTCACCAAGTTCCCCGAGACGTGGGAGGACCTGCTCGCAGCCGGGCGCCTGCTCAAGAAGAAGGGGCACCCGTTCGGCTTCGAGATCGGCCACGGCTTCGGCGACAACCACGGCTGGATGTACCCGCTGCTCTGGTCGTACGGCGGGCGCGAGGTCGACCGCGACGGCAAGACGGTCCTCATCGACTCGTCGGAGACGGCCAAGGCCGTGGACTTCTGCCGCAAGTTCTACCAGGAGACGATGCTCGAGGACGTGCTGGGCTGGACCGACGTGAACAACAACAAGGCGTTCCTGGGCGAGCAGATCTCCTGCACCAACAACGCCTCGTCGATCCTCGTCGTGGCCAAGCGTGACTTCCCCGAGATCGCGAAGGTCACCGACCACGCGCTCAACCCCAACGGCCCCAAGGGTCGCTATCACGTGCTGAACGCGCAGGGGCTCGGGATCATGACCTACGCGCCCGACCAGGCGGCTGCCAAGGCGTTCCTCCGGTGGCTCTACGACGACAAGCAGATGTCGCGCTGGCTCACCGCGGGCGACGCGTACTACGCGCCGTTCTTGCACGGCTACGATAACCACCCGATGTGGAACGCGGAGCCGCGCTACATGCCGTACAAGGAATCGCTCAAGACGTCACGGCCCCACGCGTGGCCGGGACCCGTCGGCCACGCGGCGTCGGAGAACGTCGCCAAGTACGTCCTCGTCGACATGTTCGCCAAGGCGTGTCGCGGCGACGCGACCAAGGACGTCATCGCGACGGCGGCCGCGCAGCTGAAGCAGATCTACAAAGCGAAGTAGCCCATGGCGGTGCGCCCGGCATCAGTCGCACGGCCGGCTCCGGTCGCGGGCCGGCCGTTCGCGCTGGGGCGTGCCGTCGAGCGGGAGGGTGTCTTCTCCTGGCTCATGCTGGTGCCAGGCATCCTCTTCCTGCTCGCCTTCGTCGCCTACCCGTTCTTCTATGGAATCTTCCTGAGCCTGCAAGAGCGCCGCGTGGCCAGCGCGGGGACGTTCGTGGGGCTCGCCAACTTCGCGGCGCTGGCCCAGGACCCCGTCTTCTGGCAGGTGACGCGCAACACGTTCGTCTACACGATCCTGGCCACGCTCGTGAAGATGGTGGGCGGCCTCGCGATGGCTCTCGTCATCAACCAGCAGTTCCGCGGTCGGAACCTCGCCCGGGCGTTCCTCCTCCTGCCCTTTATCGTGCCCACCGTGCTCTCCACGGTGGCGTGGATGTGGATCCTCGATCCGACGTTCAGCGTGATCAACTGGTCGCTGCTGCACAGCGGCCTGGTGAAGGAGAACTTCTCGTGGCTGGGCAACAAGACGCTGGCCATGGTCTCCATCATCGGTGTCAACACGTGGCGCGGGCTGCCCTTCTACGGCATCACGCTGCTGGCCGGACTGCAGACGATCTCGCCCGATCTGTACGAGGCGGCCGCCATCGACGGCGCGAGCGTCACGCAGCGCTTCCGGCACATCACGCTGCCGGTCCTCAAGCCCGTCCTGATCATCGTGACGATGTTCTCGGTGATCTTCACGTTCTCCGACTTCCAGCTCCCCTACGTGCTGACGCACGGCGGGCCTGCCAACGCCACCCACCTCTTCGCCACGCACGCGTTCGACGTGGGGATGTCGGCGGGCGTCCTCGGCATGGGGGCGGCGGAGGCGCTCGCGATGCTGCCGGCGCTGGCGATCCTGATCGTGGGCCTGACGCTCTACCTGAGGCGGGAATAATGGCCCACGCGGGTCCTCGGAGCCGACCGTCGGGCGCGGAAGCGCCCCGACGGCGAATCTGATGGTCGGCGGGCGCCGGTTCGGTGAGCGGGTGCTCCGGCTGTACCTGCCGCTCGGATTCTTCCTGGTGGCGATGCTGTTCCCCTTCTACTGGATGGCCATCACCTCGATCAAGCCGAACCGCGAGCTCTACAGCGCGAAGATCATGCCGCTCATCGTGCACCAGCCGACCCTGCAGCACTACGTCGACCTGCTGGAGCAGACCAACTTCCTGACCTGGACGTACAACACGATCCTGGTCGCCGTCGTCACCACCGTCGTCTCGCTCGTCCTCGGCGCGATGATCGCGTACCCGCTCGCGCGCCTGAACTTTCCCGGCGCGGCGGTGGTCGCCATCGGGGTCGCCGCGACCTATCTCGTGCCTCAGCCGCTGCTGTTCATCCCGATGTCGGACGTGATCAACAGGCTCGGCCTGAGCAACACGCTGTCGGCGGTGATGCTGACATACCCGACCCTGCTGATCCCGTTCTGCGCGTGGCTGCTGATGGGCTACTTCAAGAGCGTCCCGCGCGAGCTGGAGGAAGCGGCGCGCATCGACGGCGCCAGCCGCTTCCAGGCGATGCTGCGCGTGGTCCTGCCGCTCTGCACCCCGGGCCTGCTCTCGGCGGGGATCTTCGCCTTCACGCTGGCGCAGAACGAGTTCCTGTACGCGCTGATCTTCCTGACCAAGAGCGACGTGCGCACGGTGCCGGTGGGGGCGATCACGGAGCTGATCCGCGGCGACGTCTTCTACTGGGGCCAGCTCATGGCCGCCGCCCTGCTGGGCTCCATACCCGTCGCGTTGATCTACTCGTTCTTCGTGGACTACTACGTGGCCAGCCTCACCGCCGGCTCCGTCAAGAACTAGCCGCTATTTCTTCGCCGGCGGGCGCTCGAGGCGACTCGGCAGGGTCGGCGGCTCAGTCGAACAGCGCCCCGGCGGCCGGGGCCAGCATGGCCGTTCCGCGCACCTCCTGGTCGAATAGCGGAACGACGGCGCGGACGCCGTCGCCGAACTTGTCGCGGATGGTACGAAGGTGCTCCCCCTGCATCCCGACGCGGTTCCGGACGAACTCGGGCATGTCGTCGCCCAGCGCCTGGCGGTCGAGCACCATGTTCACGATCACCCCGCCGACCGGGATGCCGAACTCGTGGAACCAGCCGATGAAGCGGCTGATCACGGCGATGGGCAGCGCCTCCGGCAGTGTGACGAAGAAGAACGCCGTCCGCTCGGCGTCGGTCAGCAGGCGCCGCGCCTGACCCATGCGCTCCCGGAAGCCGAGCAGGTACTCGAGCAGCGGGTCGGCGTTCGTGGCGTCGCGTCCGTAGCCGATCAGATCACCGTCGGCGCCCTGGTCGCCCTGGCCCTGGCCGCCGCCGGGGTGGCCTTCGCCATGCGCCTTCAAGATCTGCGGATCCACCGCGAGCTCCGCCGGCGCCGGCAGGCGGCGCCGGATGCGCCGCCGCGACCTTGACACTCGGCGTCACGCGCATTTAGAGTCAGACCGACCGGTCGGTCTGACTCGCGTCGATACCAGGGAGGCCCAGGTGCGTTTCGCAAATAGCCGGCTCGAGCCCATCTGGGACAAGGTCCGCGCCAGCGAGCGTCTGAGCCGCGAGGACGGTCTCGCCCTGTTCGAGAGCGATGACCTCCTGGGGGTCGGGCGCATGGCCGATCACGCCAAGTCCCGGCGCGAGGGCGACCGCGTCTACTTCGTCATCAACCGGCACATCACGCCCACCAACGTCTGCGTGCTCTCGTGCGCCTTCTGCGGCTTCGCGCGCAAGCCGGGCGAGGCCGGCGCCTACGAGCACACGATCGAGGACATGGTGGCGATGGTGAAGGACGAGACGCGCGAGGTGCACATCGTGGGCGGCCACCATCCCGACTGGCCGTTCGAGTACTACGAGCGGATGATCCAGGCCATCCGCGCCGCGCGGCCCGACGTGCAGATCAAGGCGCTCACCGCCGCCGAGGTCGACTACTTCTGGCGGCGCTGGAAGATCGAGCCCAAGGAGGCGCTCTCGCGGCTGAAGGCGGCGGGGCTTCAGTCGATGCCGGGCGGCGGCGCCGAGATCTTCTCGCCGCGGCTCGCGAAGCTGCTCAAGTACACGGGCAAGGCCGATCCCGAGCGCTGGTGCGAGATCCACGGCATCGCGCACGCGCTCGGCATCAAGACGAACGCGACGATGCTCTACGGCCACGTCGAGACGCTCGCCGAGCGCGTCGACCACCTGCTGCGGCTGCGCGAGCAGCAGGACGCCTCCGGCGGCTTCGTCACCTTCATCCCCCTCGCCTACCAGGTCGCCGCCACGAAGCTCGTGCCGCGGCAGACGCCGCCCGCCGACTCCTTGAAGACGATCGCCGTCTCGCGGCTGCTGCTCGACAACTTCCCGCACGTCGAGGCGTACTGGGTGACCCTGGGCGAGGAGACGACGTCGGTCGCCCTGCACTTCGGCGCCGACGACGTCAACGGCACCCTGGAGGACGAGCGCATCCAGCACCTGTCGGGCGCGCAGACGCCGGCGGGGGTGGCGCGCGAGCAGCTCTTCCGCATGATCCGCGACGCCGGCAAGATTCCCGTCGAGCGCGATGCGCTCTACAACGTCGTGAAAATTTGGCCGTGAACCAATTTTCCCCCGACCGTCGGGCCGCAGTGCGAGCCGCAGGCCGTTCGACGGCCGGGGCGAGCGGTGAAAGGACCGACGGCATGCCCTGCGAAGCGGCCCCGACGCCAAATACAAAAGACCGCTTCACCGCCAAACGGCTGACCAGAGACGAGGGCCGCCATCTTCTGACCGACGCGCCCCTGCTCGAGCTCGGCGCCCGGGCCTCCGAAGCCCGCTTCGCCCGCTGGCCCGAGAAGGTCGTGACCTTCGTGATCGACAGCAACCCGAACTACACGAACGTCTGCATCACCGACTGCCAGTTCTGCGCGTTCTACCGCAAGCCCGGCGATCGCGAGGCGTGGACGCTCACGGTGGACGAGGTGCTCGCGAAGGTCGACTCCGCGGCCTCGAAGGGCGCGACCACCGTGCTGCTCCAGGGCGGCCACAATCCCGCGCTGCCGCTCGACTACTATCTGACGCTGGTGCGGGAGACGCGGAAGCGGTTTCCCCAGGTCACGCCGCACTTCTTCACGGCCTCGGAGATCCACACGATGGCGCAGGTGGCCAGCCTGCCCTTCACGGACATCCTCGACCGCCTCTGGGACGCCGGCCAGCGGACCATTCCCGGGGGCGGCGCCGAGGTCCTCTCCACGCGCGTGCGCAGCCGCATCGCGCCGAAGAAGGGCGGGCCGGAGGCGTGGCTCGAGGTCCACCGCGAAGCGCACCGCCGCGGCTTCAAGTCGACGGCCACCATGATGTACGGCCACGTCGAGACGGTGGACGACCTCCTCGACCACTTCGACGCGATCCGCGAGCTTCAGGATATGTTCGGCGGCTTCACCGCGTTCGTGCCGTGGTCGTTCAAGCCGGGCAACACGCTGCTCGAGAAGTGGATCAAGCAGTACAAGGGCCCGAACATGTACCTGCGCGTCCTCGCGGCCGCGCGCCTTTACCTCGACAACTTCCCGCACGTGCAGGCCTCGTGGTTCTCGGAGGGCAAGCCGACGGGACAGATCGCGCTGTACTTCGGCGCCGACGACTGGGGCGGCACGCTCTTCGAGGAGAACGTCCACAGGGCCGCCGAGTACGTCAACACGATCTCCGTGGACGAGATCGTGACGCTCATCCGCGAGGCGGGCTTCACGCCCGCCCAGAGGACGACCGAGTACGAGATCGTCCGGCGCTACTAAGGTTCGCGATCGCGCGGCGCTCCTCGCCTGGAGCGGCGCTTGCGCCCTGGCCCTCTTCGGCCTCGTGCTCGCCGTCGACCGCCTCGCCTCCGACGAGCCCGCCCCGCCCGGCTTCGCCGCCTACGCCGTGGTCACCGGGCTCGGCTCGATCGGCCTCGCCTTCGCCAACCGCCGCCGGGCGCGGCTCGGCCCATGGGCGTGGACGATCATGCTGGCGTGGGCCGGCCATCTCTGGGCGATCGTGTGGCTCCTGAACATCGAGCTGCTGCCCCTGGTGTCGCTTCCGACGGCCGCTGTCGTCGTCCTCGGCGCGCTCTTCCTCGCCGGCGAGACGCTGGCGATCAGGCTGCTGCACCGGCGGCTGCACCGCGCGGGACTAGACCGGATCGATTCGGCGGGACGGCGGGGATGAGACCCTTCTGATGGGCCAGCGCGAAGAGCCGCTCGATCGCCGCGCGCCTCGACGTCGACAACCTCCCCCACATGGAGGCCCCCCGGTTCTCGGAGGGCAAGGCCGCCGACTAGGCGCCTGACCGGCGGTCGCCGCCTGGACAGTTTCTCACCAGGTGGCTATCAATCCGCCGCTGAGGATTGAGCCCATCCGGCACGCAAAGCTAATAATATCGTGATTCCAGCCTGTTACAACCTGGTCCGGATTGGTCCGCCCCTTGCGTTCCCCAGCTACGGTACAGGCGGTCTGCCCAAGACGCTTGTCGCACGGGGAGAGGCCGATGGATCAGATCGCGAGGCGGGAAGCACCGGTGGTTCTGGTGGTCGACGACGACCTCGTCGGCCGCACCCTGGTTCACGAAGCCCTGGCGGTCGAGGGCTTTTCCGTCATCGAAGCGGACTGCGGCGACAAGGCTCTCTCCATCTTCGAGACGCACCGGCCCGACCTCGTCGTCATGGATGCGCTGATGCCGGGCATGGACGGCTTCCAGGCGTGCAAGTCGCTGCGGAATCTGCCCGGTGGTCTCGACGTCCCCGTGCTGATGCTCACGGGGATGGAAGACGTCGAGGCGATCGCCCGCGCGTTCGAGGCCGGCGCCGCGGACTTTGCGACGAAGCCGATCCCGTGGCAGCTGCTGACCCATCGCGTCCGTTACCTGCTGCGCGCGAAGCGCGCGTTCGAGGCACTTCGACAGAGTGAGGCGCGGCTGGCCAGCGCGCAGCGCATCGCGCGGCTCGGCCACTGGGAGCAGGACCTCGGGACCGGGGACTTCCACTGGTCGGAGCAGCTCTCGGAGATTTTCGGGCTGCCGGCCGGCACGCTCGTGGCCAATCTCGACGCGGCGCTCGAGTATGTGCATCCCGACGACCGCGACGCGGTGCGGACCGCCCGGGCGGCGGTGAGCGACAAGAAAACCTCCCGCGTCGACTTTCGCGTCCTGTGGGCCGACGACACCGTACGGTTCATGCACGAGAATGCCGAGATCCTGCTCGACGAGCTCGCCGAGCCCGCGCGGGTCGTCGGGACCATCCAGGACATCACCGAGCGCAAGGAAGCCGAGGAGCGGGCCCGGTACCTGGCGAACTACGATGAGCTCACCACGCTCGCGAATCGACGACTCGTTGTCGACCAGCTCGGCGCAGCGCTGGCGAGGGCACGGCGAGCGAGTCGCGTCGTGGCCACGCTCTTCGTCGACCTCGACCACTTCAAGCGCATCAACGACAGCCTGGGACACGCCGTCGGCGACCGCCTGCTCCAGCGAATCACCGAACGGCTCCGCACCTGCGTCCGGGGGAGCGACGTGGTGGGCTCGGCCGGCGAGGCGGACGAGCCGAGCTCTCCGGTCATCGGACGGCTCGGCGGTGACGAGTTCATCGTCGTCCTGACCGACCTGCCTCACCCGCTCGACGCCGACAGGGTCGCCCGGCGCATCCTTCGGGCGATCCGCGAGCCGCTGACCGTGGAGGGCCACGAGATCGTCGTCACGGCCACCATCGGGATCAGCCTGTTTCCCAACGACGGGCACGACGTCGACACGCTGCTCCGCAACGCGGACGCGGCGATGTACCACGCCAAGGAGCGGGGCCGGGATGACCACCAGTTCTACGACCTGTCGATGAACGCCACCGCGATCGAGCGGCTCACGCTGGAGACCGAGCTGCACCGCGCCCTGGAGGAGGATCAGTTCCGCCTCTATTTCCAGCCCCAGGTCGACAGCCGCACCGGTTACGTCACCGGCGCGGAGGCGCTCCTCCGCTGGCAGCACCCCAGCCGGGGGCTCCTCGCTCCGGAGATCTTCGTCGCCCTGGCCGAAGAGACCGGGCTGATCGTCCCGATCGGGGAGTGGATCGTGCGGGAGGCGTGCGCCCAGGCCAAGGCCTGGAACAACGCGGGGCACGGGCCGTTGCGGGTGGCAATCAACCTGTCGGCCCGGCAGTTCAAGCGGAGCGATCTGCGGGCGATGATCGAGCAGACCGTCGAGGCCGCCGGGCTGTCTCCGGCGCTGCTCGAGCTCGAGATCACCGAAGGCGTAGTGATGGAGTCGACCGGTGAAAACGTCGCCACGATCCGGGCGCTGCGGGCGAAAGGGTTCCGCATCGCGGTCGACGACTTCGGGACGGGATATTCGTCACTGAGCTGCCTGACCCGGCTGCCGATCGATCGCGTCAAGATCGACCGATCCTTCGTCCACAACGTGTTGACCGATTCTCAGGATGCCGCGTTGTCGACCGCGATCGTCGCCATGGCGGGCGCCCTCCGGCTCGAGTGCGTCGCCGTCGGCGTCGAGAGCCAGGACCAGGCAGAATTCCTCGTTTCCCTGGGGTGCCAGTATCTACAGGGGTACTTCATCAGCCCGCCCCTGAGCGCCGAGGACTTGACACGGCGGCTGCAGGCTTCGACGGCCACGCACGCAGCACCTCTGCCGAGGAGCGGGTCGTGACCGTCCCGACGGCGGCGCCGGAGACAGAGCTCGTACCGCCGCCGTTCGGCGAAGAGGCGGCGGGCGCACTCGACGCGCTTGCGCTCGACGCCGTGCCGCCGGCTCCGCCGGCGCGCGAGCGGCGAAGGGTCGCGAGAAGCCCGAAGACCCAGCTCTTCGTCACCGTCTGCCACTGGAGCATGACGACTCTCATGGCCCTGAGCCTCCTGTCGGGCATGCGGATCGGCTGGGGGTACGTCGACAGTCGACTCGGAGGCGCCGACGGCGTGTGGGGAGCGCTGCTCGCGGCGATCTCGCCGAAGGGCACGCTGCTCGGCGTCGACCTCATCTCGCTCCACGTGGTGCTCCCATTCCTCATGCTACTCGTCGCCGGCGTCTACGTCGGATACCTCGTCCGGTCACGGACCACGACCCGGCTGCGGGTGACGAGACAAGATCTCCAGAACCTGTCCACCGGCGTGCGGACGCGGCGCTTCTGGCGCGACAAGCCCGCGCTCTGGTGCGCCAACGTCATCATCTACTGGCTCTTCTTTCTCTGCATCGCCGTGATGGTCGTGACGGGCATCGCGATGTACCGGCTCGACTGGGGCCTGTCGACGGCGCTCGGCGGGTATGGGTCGACGCGGCTGTTGCACGGGCTGACGGCGTACAGCCTGTTGCCCCTGGTCGTGCTGCACGTGGTGATGCAATGGTTCTTCGGACGCTTCTGGGCGATCTTCAAGGCCCAGCTGTATCGCTCACACGTCCGGGCCGGGCTCGTCAGCGTCGCTGTGATCGTCCCCGTGATCGGGGGCATCTACCTCTGGAACAGTCTCCCGACGACGCTGACCGTCAAGCACATCAGCGCGAAGCAGGCGCCGCGACTCGACGGCGAGGCGAACGAGCCCGTCTGGCAGGAGGCACGCGCGGTCGTCATTCGCAACGTCAAGGGCGTGAACGAGCGGGACGGGTACGTCGACGTCACGGTCAAGGCCGTCCACGACGGCCGGCAGATCTACTTCCTGTTCCAGTGGGACGATCCCGACGCCAGCTTCAAGCGCTTCCCGCTTCAAAAGACGGAGAAGGGCTGGAAGGTCCTTCAAACCGCGTTCGACCGTGCTGACGAGAACGTCTACTACGAGGACAAGCTCTCCGCGTACCTCACCGACGTGCCCAACGGCAGCTGCGCAGCCACCTGTCACCTCGGGGTCGGCCCGCACGCCGCGAAAGGCGAGAAGCACGGCGTCCACTACACGAACGGAGAGGTGGGCGACGTCTGGCACTGGAAGGCCATTCGCACCAACCCGATGGGGATCGCGACGGGCGAGCCCGGGTTCATGGACGATCAGCACTTCCGAGGGCCTGATCCAATCCCGGCCCAGCTGAAGCCAGGTGAGCGGTACATGGGCGGCTACTACGCCGACCCGAGCCCGGGCGGCGGGTATGCGTACAACTTCGAGAAGCTGGATCCCACGAAGCCCCTGGCGGAGACCTTCGTCCGTCCCAAGATGCTGCCCGCCCGCCGCGCCGTCATCCTGAGCGCCGACCCGACCGAGTCGGACCACGACGCGACCTGGTGGATCGACAAGGCGCAGGGCATCCCCTACACCGCGGCCGCGGACACCTATCCGGTCGGCGCGCTCATCCCGAACATCATCCTCGAGCCCTTCCAGGGTGATCGCGCTCACATCAGGGCGCAGGCGAGCTGGCGCATGGGCCGCTGGACGCTGGAGACCCGTCGCGCGCTCGACACGAAGAGCAAGTACGACGTGGCGTTCTCACTCGATCGGCCCGTCTATCTCAGCGTCGCCATCTACAACCGGACGCAGACACGGCACGGTGAGCACATCAGGCCCGTGCGCGTCGTCCTGGAAAGATAAGGAGACCGAGCCATGAAAGCACGCATGCGCTTCCACGCGGTCGCCGCGGGCATCATCCTTGCCGCGCTGTCCGTCTGCCCGCCCCAGGCGCGAGCGGCAGAGCTCGAGGCCGTCACGCTCCCGGGCACCGGCGACAGCCAGGACCTCCTGCGCGCCCTCGCCCAGAGCTACGCCGCGCAGTATCCCGGCCGGCAGGTGACCGTGCCGAACTCGATCGGCTCGGATGGCGGCGTCCGGGTCGTGGGCACGGAGGAGTCGCCCATCGGTCGCGTCTCCCGGCTGCCGAATGCCGCGGAAGTCGCCAAGTACGGCGAGTTCAAGTACCTGGAATTCGCCCGCGTGCCCGTGGCCTTCGTGGTCAGCCGCGAAACCGGCGTCCGTGACCTGAGCCAGCAGCAGATCTGCGACATCTTCAGTGGCCGCGTCACCAACTGGAAAGAGGTCGGCGGCCACGACCTGCTCATCGACGTTCAGGGGCGTCCGGACGGCTCGAATCTCCAGACCATCCGCAAGAACCTCCGCTGCTTCGCGGAGCTGCAGGTGACACCGAAGGCGCATTTCAACGAGCACAATGCCGACCTCGTCGCCTCGATGAAGACCTTTCGCGGCGCCATCGGCTTCATGCCGCTCAGCGAAGTCGTGCTCCACGGTTATCAGGCCGTGACGCTCGACGGCACGCCGGCGACCGCGTCGGCCTACCCGCTCGGTATCGGCCTGGGATTCGTCCACAGAGACGAGCTCTCCCCCGGCACCCGGGCGTTTCTCGACTACGTGGAGACCGAGCCGGCGCGGGACATCATGCGCAAGACGGGCCATGTGCCCGTGACGAAGTAAGGAAGGCACGGGGGACACCATGAACATCCGCGGGTCGGGCTTCCGGATCATCGTGCAGCTCAGCATCGGTCTGTGGCTCCTCGGCCTCTCCGGCCTGGCGCTCGCCGGGCAGCTCGTCGGTGAGACGCAGCCCCGACTGACCGGAACGGCGCTGGTCAAGGAGCTGCAGAAGGGCGGCCACATCATCTATTTCCGGCATGGAGCCACCAGCGACTTCGGCGAGAAGGACGTGGCCGACGCCGACCTCGACAAGTGCCAGCTCCAGCGCAATCTATCGGACGAGGGTCGGGCCCAGACGAAGAGGATCGGTGAGGCGTTTCGACAGCTCCGGATCCCGACCGGACAGGTGTACTCCAGTCCGTATTGCCGGTGCGTGGAGACGGCGAGGAACATCTTCGGGAAAGCCGAAAAGGCCAAAGCGCTCCACTTCGCCATTCACCTGCGCTCGGCGGACCGCGTGACGGTGACCTCGCAGCTCCTGACCCTGCTCGCAACGCCGCCGCAGCCGGGCACGAATACGGCCATGGTCTCGCACACGGCGAACCTCCAAGAGGCGGTGGGGATCTGGCCAAAGCCCGAGGGCGTCGCCCACGTCTTCAAGCCCACCGGAAACGGGCAGTTCGTCTACGTGGGGATGATGGCGCCGGAAGCGTGGCAAGCGGAGGCCCGCCGGTTGGGACAGGGATGGATGACGACCCTCAAAGATTGGTTCGGAGGTCGGTAGAAGCCAGAGAGGAGACGAAACGACCATGAGACTCCGAGCCAGGTCGATCACCGTGGTCCTGCTCGCCGCGCTCGGCGCCGCGGGCTTTCAGAGCGAAGGCGCGCGGACGACACGCGAGCGGCCGGCGGAGCCCGGCCTGGCCGAGGCGGCGCCGCCGACGCAACCCGCCAGCCCGCTGCCCCAGGCTTCGTCGACGACGTCCGAGACACCCGATCGATTTCAGGGCTACGTGCCGGTCAAGCGCCCGCCCCAGGAGATGACGCTGGTGTCGCATCCCACCGCCGTGGCGCCCGTCATCGATGGACGCGCGGAGGAGCCCGTGTGGAAATCCGTGCCCGGGATCACGACCCTCGACTATTCGTCGCAGCGCGCCATCACCCTCAAGTCGGTCTTCACGCGAGAGGAAGTGTTCTTCCTGGTCACCTTCCCGAAGGACGTCCCGTCGGTGACGCACAAGACGTGGACCTGGGACCCCAAGGAGCAGGTGTACGGGGAGGGCCCCGACCGCGAGGACGTGTTCCTCTTCAAGTGGAGCATGTCGGGCAACGACGTGCGGCTCGACCTGCGCGATCCCGAGCCGCATCGCGGGGACATCTGGTTCTGGAAGGCGCGCCGGACCAATCCGTCCGGCTACGCGGACGACAAGTGGCAGAGCGTGACGACCACACCCGGGCGGGACGCCGTCAAGATCCAGACATCCAGGAACGACGCGCTGTATCTCCGCCGGGTCGCCGACGCCGGAACGGCCGCCTGGGAGGAGAAGTTCTTCTTCCGGTATCAGGGCGACAAAGTCGAAAAGTATGTTCCGCAGCAGCCCCAGGGGAGCCGCGCCGACGTCCGGGCGAAGGGGACGTGGGCGAACGGGCAGTGGACCATCGAGTTCGCACGGAAGCTCCGGACGGGCCACGACGACGACGTCGCCTTTGCTCCCGGCGGGGTCTATCTCTTCGGCGTCGCCTGTTACGCCATCGCGTACGACACGCCGCACCCGGAGTGGTCCCAGGCGATGTACCGCACCGGCGACGTCTTTGATCGCCTCCTGCTGTCGATTCCGCGGAGCGCCGGCCGATGAACGTGTCGTTCGGCACGGCGCAAAAGCTGGGCTTCGGGGCGCTGGTGGGCATCATGCTCCTGGGCGCGGTGTTCACGGTCGTGGGCATCGGCCGCGTGACCACGACGATGCAGCACAAGGTGGACACGCAGGAGGTGAAGGAGCGGCACTTCACGCAGATGGCGCTGCGGTTCGCCATGGTCGGGTCGGACTTTCACCAGTACCGCCAACAAGACAAGCTGCGCGAACAGCTTCCCGAGCTCGCCCAGCAGCTCAACACCATTCGCGGCATCCTCGCCCAGCTCCACGCGCTGCCGCTGACCTCGACAGAGCACGAGGGCGTGACCAAGCTGAAGGAGGAGGAGGTACGGTTCCGCACCGCCCTCTACGTCTTCGTGGAGTCGGGGGCCAGGCATCCGGCCCAGGAAACCGCGGCCAAGGCGGCGGCGGACATCGCCCTGATCATCGACGACGCGGTGGACCGCGCGGCCTACTACAGCTATCGCACCTCAGAGCTCATCGAGTCGACGAACCGGGGCATCGTCGAATCGGCGACGGCCAGCAGACGCGCGCTCAGTCTCGCCGCCGGGCTCTCCGTCGTGGCCGGCTTCGTGGTGAGCGTCCTGCTGAGTCGCGCATGCAAGCGCCATCTGAGCACGGTCCTGCGCGCCACCCGCGAGTTCGGGGCGGGGAACTTCGCCTATCGGATCAACAGCCGCTTCCGGGACGACATGGGCCAGCTGGGCGTGCGCGTCGACGAGATGGGCACGCAGCTCGAAGCCTACGAGCAGCAGCAGCGGACGATGCTCGCCGAGCTGATGAAGGCGAAAGAAGTCTCCGACGCGCAGGCTCGGGAGCTGGCGGGGCGCGCCGTCGAGCTCGAGCGGGCGCGGGAGATCGCCGAGACGGCCAGCCGCTACAAGAGCCAGTTCCTGGCGAGCATGAGCCACGAGCTCCGGACGCCGATGAACGGCGTGCTCGGCATGAGCGAGCTCCTGCTCACCACGGAGCTCACCCCGCGGCAGCGCCAGTTCGCCACGATGGCGCGCCAGTCGGGCGAGCTGCTGCTCAGCATCATCAACGACATCCTCGACATCTCCAAGATCGAGGCCGGCCGGCTCGAGCTTGAGCGGGCGCACTGCGACCTGCGGCTGCTGGTCGAAGAAACGGTGGACCTGTTTGCCGAGCGAGCGCACCGCAAAGGCCTGGAGCTCATCTGCAAGCTGGACGAGCGCGTGCCCGCCGCCGTGATCGGCGACGCGCTCCGGCTGCGTCAGATCCTCACCAATCTGATCAACAACGCCGTCAAGTTCACACCCGACGGCGAGGTGGTCCTCCAGGTCAGCGTCCTGGAATCCTCGGCCCAGAACGTGTTGGTTCGCTTCGAAGTCCGCGACACCGGCATCGGGGTGAATCCGCAGGTCCGCGAGAAGATCTTCGAGTCGTTCGTCCAGGGCGACGGGTCGACGACGCGACAGTACGGTGGCACCGGACTGGGCCTGGCGATCGCCAGGCGACTGGTGGAGATGATGGATGGGCGCATCGGCGTGGAGAGCATCCCCGGGCAGGGCTCCAGCTTCTGGTTCACCGCGCGGCTCGGCGTCGTGGACACCGCGCTGACGGATGGGGCGCGCACGGTCGATCTGTCGGGCATTCGGGTGCTCATCGTCGACGACAACGCCACCAACCGCGAGATCCTGCACGCGCAGTGCATGGCGTGGGGCATGAACTGTCGCAGCCTGGGCAGCGGTGCCGAGGCACTCACGGTACTCGTGGACGCGGCGTCTCAGCGCGCGCCGTATCGCGTCGTGCTCGTCGACCACCAGATGCCGGAGATGGACGGCCTGACGCTGGTGCGCGCCATCAAGGCCGAGCCCTCGTTGGCGACGGCGCGCCTGGTCATGCTGACCTCGGTCGGGGTGGACTCCGCGGAGGCCGGCCGGATCGGCGTCGCCCACTGCCTGACCAAGCCCATCTGGACCGCTCAGCTTCTTCAGACGCTGCGGATGGTCACGGCGGAAGCAACAGACGATGCATCCGTCCTGCGGCACCCGCGGCCGAACCTCGCGTCGGCGCTGCCGCGGCTGACCGGGCGCGTGTTACTCGCCGAGGACAACCCGGTGAACCAGGAAGTCGCCACGAGCATGCTCGAGAGCCTTGGCTGTGGGGTGACCGTCGTGGCCAGCGGTGTGGAAGTCCTGGCCGCCCTGGAGCACCCGGTCTTCGACATCGTGTTGATGGACATGCAGATGCCCGAGATGGACGGCCTGGCGGCGACGCGAGCCATTCGGAAGCGCGAGGCGCGCACCGGCGGGCATCTCCCCATCGTCGCCCTCACGGCGAATGCGTTCGCGAAGGACGCCGAGGCGTGCTTCGCTGCCGGAATGGACGAGTATCTCAGCAAGCCGTTTACGTTCGGCCAGCTGCACGCCCGGCTGGTCCGCTGGTTGTCCGTCGATACGCAGGCGCCCGTCCCCACGGCGCCGGCGGCGGCCGCCGGCCCCGCCGCCGCAGGGATGTCCGAGGCCAGCGGCGCGCCGGCCAAGCCCCGCGAGCCCGTGCTCGATCGCAAGGTGCTCGATGCGCTCCGGAAGCTGCGACGACCTGGCCGGCCGGACGTGCTGGAGAAGGTGCTCAGCGCCTTCCTCAGCGCCAGCCCGGAACTCCTGGCCGCCATGTCCGGGGCACTCTCGCGGGACGATGCCCTGGCCATGCACCGGGCCGCGCACAGCCTCAAGTCGAGCAGCGCGAACGTCGGAGCGCTGAAGCTGTCGGCGTACTGCAAGGAGCTGGAGGCGCTGGGTCGCGCCAACACGCTGACGTCCGCCAGCGCCGTCCTCGAGAGCCTCAAGGCGGAGTACGCCCGCGTCGCGGCCGCGTTGACGGACGAGTTGCAGGGGGCGGAGCGCGCGACGCGCTAGGAGCCGCTCGGAGTATCGAGGGGTGCCACGGCTTCGCCGGGGCGCCCCGAGCGTTTGGGGGCTGGGGGATAGAGGAGCGCCCGGGTTCATCCCGGGCGCTCCGAACGTTTGGGGGGTTTTGGGGGGCGATATCGGGGGCCCCCCATCTTCCTAACGGTGCTGCACCCGCGGGACAGTCAAGGCTCGACTCTACGGCGTGGTCCAGGCATGCTTCCCTGTGAGCTCCACCGTTGGGTCAGATGGGGTCGATCGGGGGCACCGTGGGGATTACGCCGTTCTGATGCGCCATCGTGAAGAGCCGCTCGACGGCGGCGCGCCCCTCGCGCCCCAGCGCCAGCGTGAAATCGTTGACGTACATGAGCACGAAGCGCCGGCACGTCTCCTTGTCGATCCCGCGCCCGTAGCGCATCGCGTACTCCAGGGCCTCGTCCACGTGGGCGTGGGCCCAGGCGATGGAGTCCCGCAGGGCCTGCGAGAGCGCGCGGTGCAGATCGTCGCCGAGGTCGCGGCGCATGACGTTGCAGCCGAGCGGCAGCGGCAGACCGGTATCGCGCTGCCACGCCTCGCCGAGGTCGAGAACTTTCGTGAGCCCCATCGTCTGGTAGGTGATCTGGCCCTCGTGGATCAGGAGGCCGAGATCGGCCTGCCCTTCCAGCACGGCGGCCGGGATCTTGTCGAACGCGACCTCGATCAGCGGCGGATCGCCGACGTAGAGGCGCAACAGAAGCGCGGACGTCGTGTGCTTCCCCGCGATGGCGGTGACGCGCTGCTCGAGCTCGACGGCCGGGATCGGCTCGCGGGCGACCAGGATCGGGCCGTAGCCCTTCCCCATCGAGGCGCCGGGATCCATCATCCGGTAGCGGTCGGCGATCAGCAGGTACGTCGCGAACGAGACGGCGGTGACCTCCAGCTCCGCCTCGCGCGAGCGGCGGTTGAGCGTCTCGATGTCCTCCAGCACGTGCTCGATCCTCACGCCGGGTACGCGCACTTTCCCCGCCGTCAGCGCATAGAACATGAACGCGTCGTCGGGGTCGGGACTGTGGCCGATGCGGATCGTTTGCATTGATTCGGCGCTCACCTCGCACTGCCACCCGAGACCGCATCCTCGACGCCGCGCTGGAGGTGTTCGCCCGCAAAGGCTATCACAGGGCCATCGTGGACGACATCGTGCGCACGTCGGGCACCTCGAAGGGCGCCGTCTATCATCATTTCCCGAACAAGGAGGCGGTGTTCCTGGCGCTCGTCGACGACTTCGCGGCGCGGCTGGCGCGCTCGGCGGCGGCGGCGATCGCCGAGCAGCACGGCGCCCTCGCCAAGGTCGAGTGCGCGCTGACCGCCGCTCTGGCCACCTTCGCCGCCAACGAGCGGCTCGCGCGGCTCATCCTCCTGGAAGCGGTGAGCCTCGGCCCGACGTACCAGGCCAAGCGCGCGGAGGTCGCCGATCGCTTCGCCGCGCTGATCCAGGGGTATCTCGACGAGGCGGTGGCCGACGGCTCGATCGCGCCGCTCGACACGCGGGTGGCCACGTTGGCCTGGCTCGGCGCCCTCAACGAGATCGTCGTGCAGTGGCTCCACGGCGGCGTGCGGGACCTCACGGAGACGATCCCCGCCCTCACGCGCGTGCTGCTGCGCTCGATCGGCGCGCGCGGCGGCTGAACCGCAGCCGGGAAACGCCGAGGCCTATCCGGTGTAGCCGCGCGCCCGCAAGCAGCTCGAGTACGCCTCGCGATACGCGGCATCGTGCTTGCGATTGTCGTTCACGCCGTACAGGGTTCCCGCGCCCGCCCCCACGAGGCCGCCGATCGCGGCGCCCTTGCCCGCCCCTTTGCCGCCGTCCGCGATGGCGCCCCCCGCTGCGCCGACCGCCGCTCCCAGCAACGCTCCAACCGCGCCGTCCTTCACGACTTCCGTCGTCTTGTCACGCGGCCCGGTGGTCGCCGCCGCCTGGTCGTTGCACGCCTTGACGATCGTCTGATCCGGCACTCGGGCGGGCGCGGTGGCCGCCGCGACGGGCCGCGCGCCCTCGACACGCGCGCGCTCGGCCGGAGCGGGCTGCACGGCGACCGGCTTGTCCTCCGGTTTCGAGCGGCTCGCCACCACGATACCTGTCGCGAGCGCCGTCGCGGCGACGAGCCCCATGCCGATGGCGGTCAGCTTCCACGGATTACGAGCCGACGGCGTTACGCTCTCGGGCATACGGCTCTCCTTTGTCCGTGAGTCTTGATCTTCGTCCGTGAGTCTTCATCTGGATTGACGCAGAAGCGTCGCGCCTATGCACCTCGCGTGCCAGACCTGGAGGCGCGGATTTCCGCAGGAGTTGGACGAACAACCAGGGCAGGATTGACGTTCGGTGTCGAGTCCCTGACGCCGGGCGTCGGGACCGCGACATCGCGTCGGCTTACGACGTCTTCGCGAAGCCCACGCGGAAGTCGCCGGCGCGGATGGCGCGGATGATCGCGTCGCGCTCGCGGGACGCCTCCACCTCGATCCACGCGCGGCCGAAGTGCGGCGGCCGGTGCGCGTCGTCGGTGGCGATCTTCACGAGCGGAATCTCCGCCGTGTCGTAGAAGGGCCGGTACATGCCGGTGTCCGTCACCTCCATGGCCTCGAGCGGCCAGCCCGCGCGGCGGATCGCGTGCATGCGGTCGAGCGTCTCGGCCACGCTCAGCTTGTAGCGCGCGGGGTGGTTCAGGATGTACAGCGTCTCGGCGTCGCCGTGCACGCGTCCGACGTGCTGGTCGAGGCGCTGGTAGCTCAGCTCGATGCCGCGGAAGATCAGCAGCTCGCTCTCGAGGGCGGCGATCGTCTCCTCGTAGTCCGGGTGCACGAGGTTGTCGTGGTCGAAGTGGTCGGTGATGGCGAGGAAGTCGTACCGGAGCCGCTCGTACTCGGCGACGAGGCCCTTCGGAGTGCGCACACCGTCGGAGAACGTCGTGTGCGCGTGCAGGTTGCCCCGGAGCAGCACCGCCTCAGCGAACGGGCTGCGCGGGGACGACGCGGGCGGGCGGCCCGTCCCACGTCACCGAAAAGCCCAGCGCAAACCAGCCGTTGACTTCCTTCCAGAGCGTCGCCTCCGGACCGATCGGGGGGTTCGGCGCCGTCCAGCCCGAGAGGCCGTAGCGGCCGCTGCCCTTCGTCGTCTGATAGGAGCCCGCGAACGGCTCGATGAAGGCCGGATCGTGCTCGACGCGCGTGCCGCGAGGATAGACGTCGGCGTCGGGCGGCCGCGACGTTTCGTAGTGGAGCGGCGGCGGCACCACGCGCGCTTCGCGTTCGGAGGGCTTGCGCGTGGTCTCGATCTTCACCTGCTGGGCCTCGGCCGGCAGGGCGATCAGGGCCAGCAGCGCCGCGACGACCGCGATCAGAATCGGCATACGTCCATTCTATATCAAGATCACACCCTCGCCTCGCCTTACGGCTGCGGCTCGCACCGCCATGTTCACAGGCTCGCCTCGCCTTACGGCTGCGGCTCGCACCGCCACGATCACAGGCTCGCCTCGCCTACGGCTGCGGCTCGCACTGCCATTATCCCCGGCACAGCCGCATGAGTTCGCGGACGGACTTCAGCCGATCGAGGCCGAGCGCGGCGCGCTCGAGCGCGGTCAGGCGCGCGGCGGGCAGCGCGCGCCGCGCGTTGTCGCGGAACTTCTCGACGAGGGCCTCGGGCGGCAGCGGGCGGTCGGGGCCGCCGCGCCCGTGCGGCACGCGTGCCTCGAGCTCGCGGCCGTCCGCGAGGCGCACGCGCACCCAGCCCGGGAACGTCCTGGGAAACGGCGAGTCGGGATCGACCACGTGGCGCACGCGCGACGCCAGGCGCAGGACGCGCTCGTCCCCGAGACGCGCCGGCGCGTAGGTGTCGACGCCCACGGCGCCGTCGAGGAACGCCGCGGCCACGGAGAACGGCAGGCTGAACTGCGCGTCGTAGGAGGTCCGCGGCCGCCGCTTGACCTCCACCGGCTCGCAGACGATCGGCACTTCGCCGGCGGGCACGCGGCACTCGATGCTCTCGATGGCGTCGGCGCTGACGCCGGGCGCGCGCAGCAGCTCCAGCGCGCAGTCGAGGTAGGCATGGTTGAGGTGGCAGCACGGGTAGGGCTTGTAGCCGACCTTCAGGATCTCCCACTCGCGTCCCAGCGTCTCGAACGGCCGCCGATCCGGCTCCGCGCCCACGAACGTCCGGTAGAAGCCGAAGCGGCCTTCGAGGATGGTCGCCGGGCCGGGCACGCCACCGCGCGCGAGCGCCGCCGCGATCGCCCCGGAATGGCCGGCCCAGCCGGGATGCAGCCGTTTCACCCACGAGCCGTCCTCGAGGTGCTCCATGACGCCGGAGGCGAAGCTGCCGGCGAGCCCGAGCGCCGCCGTCAGGCGCGGCGCGTCGAGCCGCTCGCACGCGCCGGCCGCCAGCGCTGCCCCGAAGGCGCCGCACACCGAGGTCGCGTGCCAGCCGCGCGCGTGGAAGACGCCGGAGGCCGCCATGCCCAGGCGCGTGATCGCCTCGTATCCCGCGACCGCGGCCGTGATCGCGCTCCGCCCGTCGAGATCGCGCGCCTCGGCCAGCGCGAGCACCGTGGGCAGGATCACGGCGGAGGCGTGGGTGATCGACGCCGCGTGGGTGTCGTCGAAGTCGAGCCCGTGCGCCAGCGTGCCGTTGACGAGGATCGCGAACGGGATCGACGCCGTCCGCGCGGTGCCGAGCACCGTGCACTCGCCCCCACCCTCGCCCGCGAGATCGACCACGGCCGGCGCCCAGTCGCCGCGTGACGAGGCGAGCGCGATGCCCAGCACGTCGAGCGCGCGCATCCGGACGCTGTCCACGACCTCGTCGGGAAGCGCGTCGAACGAGAGCGAGGCCGTGAAGGCGGCGAGCCGCTCGGCGAGCGTCATGGGGCCGATGGTACCCTGAGTCGTGCCCGTCGTCCCCCGCCTCGTCGCGCTCCCGCTCGTGTTGCTCGTCGCGGGCTGCGCCCCCGCGGGACGGGGCGAGGCGCCCTCGGCCCCCACCGCCCGCGCGAACGACTTCCGGGCGGCGCAGGTCCGCCAGGCCGTCGTGCTCGTGCGCGTCGTGGTCGCGTCGACCTCCGAGCTGTCCGAGCGCGACCGCAAGGACCTGCCCGCGCTCTACGAGAGCGCGCTGCTCGAGGCGCTCGACGCGCGCGCGATCCTCGTCCGCGACGTCCGCTCGGTCGAGGCCCGTGGCGCGGTGCCGGAGACCGCCGCCGCCGCCGCCCGCGCGCGCGAGGTCGGCGTCGACCACGCGCTCGTGGTCAGCCTGCGCGTGGAGCCGGACGTCGTGCGCGTCTGCGAGGAGACGCGGCGGCCGATGCAGGGGCGGGCGACGGTGTGGCGGCAGGAAGCGCGCGTCGTGCGCGCCGCCGACGGCGGCGAGCGCCTGCACGCCGAGGTCACGACGCCGGACGTGGAGGCCGAGTGCGAGGGCGCGCGCCCGAGCGTGCGGCGGCGCGGCGTGCAGGCGACGGCCACCGCCGCCGTGGACGGGCTCGTCCGCAAGATGCTCGCGCCCTGACCGGATCAGCCGGGGAGCGCGACGTTGCCCTGGGGGCCGTCGGGCGCGCGCACGTTGCCGTCGCGGACGCGGCTGCGGATCGCGACGACCTGGCGCCCCTCGAGGTCGGTGATCTCGAGCTCCTCGATCAGCCCGGCGTCGAGCAGCTGCTGCACGAGCGCCTCGCGCTCCTGCCCCGCGGGGGGCAGCGCGTGCGACTTCCAGCGCATCACGAAGTAGCCGCGGCTCACGTGGGGCAGCCGTGCCTCCGCGCGCTGCAGCTCCGACAGCGCGCGGTCCAACGTGTCGTCCGCCGGCGCCGGAACCGGCGCGCGCAGCGGCGGGCGCGGCCCGCGCGGCGGTGCGCCGCGCTCGCGGTCACGGTCGGGCAGCCGTGGCCGCTCCACGCGGAACGCCGCGATGCCCTCGCTCAGTCTGATGTGGCCGAAGCAGCGCACGCGGAGATCGCTCGACAGCTCCTCCGCCGACCACGTGGCCACCCACACCTGCTTGCCGAGCGCGTTGACCGCATCCACCGCCGGCACGAAGTCGTCGTCGCCGGAGACGAGCACGGCCGCGTCGTAGGCGCCGTTGGCCGCGTAGTGGATCAGGTCGGCCACGAGCCGCGTGTCGACGCGCTTCTCCGTCGTGTAGTCGTACTCGCCGCCGCAGTTCGGACAGCGGCCGGTGCGCCGCACGCGCGGATCGCGCTTGACGAAGTAGCCGGGGCGCAACTCCAGCCCCTTGAGGAAGCCCTCCACCTGCTGCGGCGCGCCCGCCGACACGCCGACGTAGTAGTAGGCGCCACCGAAGACGGCGCTGTCGCCGCCGACCTTCTGCGTGATCCAGACGGCGAGGCGATCGTAGTCGACGCGGACAGACTCGTCGTACCGCAGCAGCGAGCGGTAGAAGTTCTGCCCGTCAAAGAAAATGCAGACCTTCATAATGTCGCAGATGCTACCACCACGGCGGAGCCTCGGCGCCGAATTTCGCCAGCACGGAAAATGCACCGGACAGACTCACCGTGACGTCCACACGGCGAATGGCTCGAGGGCGTCGGCCATCCGCAGAAGACCCGATCGCCTGGAAGGCACGCTACCGGACGTGGTCCTCGGTCAGCATGGGCCGGACGTGCGACGGCTGCGAGGAAGCGGTCGGCGCGGCCGAGATCCAGCACGACGTCGACGTGAACGGGACGATCGTGCTGCGTCTGCACCCTGAGTGCCTCCGCGCCTGGCTCGATGGGGGCTAATCCGGGGGCGGCCCGTCGGGATCGGCGCGCAAGGCGAGCGCCGCGAGCACCGCGTCGGCCACGCCCTCGGGCCGCACCGGCTTGCAGAGGTAAGCGTCGAACCCGGCGTCCAGAATTTCCTCGCGGCCGGCGACGGCGGTCACGGCCACGACCGGGATCGTCTGCGTGCCGCGCGCGCCGCGCAGCTGCTCGAGCAGCCAGAAGCCGTCGCGCCCGGGCAGCACGATGCCGGTGATGACGGCGTGCGGCCGCACGCTCGTCAGGACGCGGAGCGCCTCTTCCGCGCTGGCGGTGCCCAGCACCATCGCGCCTTCGTAGTCGAGCATCGCGCAGAAGACGTCGCGCGCGTCCTTGTCGTCTTCGACGACCAGGAGGTGTCGGCCGACGAGGCTGCCGACGGGGTTCAGCGCATACCGGACGTCCATGGCTGCCGGGTACCTCGCAGGCAAGCGTATCGCCACCCCTGGGCACGACGCACGTCCGAAGATGTGGAGAAAACATTTCCCCGCGGGTCGGAACCTTTTACAAGACCGCCGCGCGCGACCGGCGGATTGAGGTGGTGGCCGATGCTGGACTCGAACCAGCGACCTCGTGCATGTGAGGCACGCGCTCTAACCAACTGAGCTAATCGGCCGTAGGCCCTAGAATCTACCCACTCGACCCCGGTCGGTCAAGCCGTGGCAGGATAGGACGGTGCGCCGCGTCCTGATCCTCACCGCATCCTATGGCTCGGGCCACAACGAGGCCGCCCGCTGCGTCGCCGCGGAGGTCGCGCGGCGTGGCGCCGAGCCGATCGTCGTCGACCACTTCCGCGACCTCGTGCACCCGCTCTTCGACCGCGCGACGCGTGCCGTGTATCTCGCGCTGCTTCGCCGCCTGCCGGCGGTGTGGGGGCTCGCCTACGCGCTCGGTGACCGGCTCGCCAGCGACTCGCCGCTGACCTTCGGCGCCTCGCGCGTGGGCGGGCGGCGGCTCGCCGCCCTCCTCGAGCGCCTGGCGCCCGACGCGGTGGTCACCGTGCACGCCACGCCCGCCCTGGCCATGTCCGCGCTCGCGCGCGCGGGCCGGCGCGGGCCGCCGCACACCACCGTCGTCACGGACTTCGTCGCCCACAGCCAGTGGATCGCACCCGGAATCGACCGCTACTGCGTGGCCGCCGACGAGGTGGGCCACGATCTCGTCGCGCGCGGCATCCCGCGCGAGCGCGTCGTGGTCACGGGCGTGCCGGTGCGCACCGAGTTCGCGAGCGCGCCCGACCCGCGCGAGATGCGCCGCGCGCTCGGGCTGCCGGCCGAGGTGCCGGTCGTGCTGGCGATGGCAGGCTCGTGGGGCTCGGTCGGGCGCCTGCCCGACGTCGCCAGGGTGCTCGCCCGCATCCGCCGTCCCGTGGTGGGCATCCTCGTCGCGGGCCACGACGCGGGACTGCGCGCGTCGCTCGAGCGGCTGGTGGCGGGCTCGTCGCTGCGCGTGTTCGGCTTCGTCCCCGACCTGCATCGCCTCATGGCCGCCGCGGATCTCGTCGTCACCAAGGCGGGCGGCATGACGCTGGCGGAGGCGATGGCGGTAGAGGTGCCGCTGCTCTTCTACGGCTCGCTGCCCGGCCAGGAGCGGCGCAACGAGCGGTTCGCGGCGTCGGCCGGCGTGGCGCTGGTCGCGCGGGGCCGCCCCGACCTCGAGCGGCTGCTCGACCGCGCGCTGCGCGATCCCGATCTGCTCGAGCACCTGCGCGCGCCGATGCGCGCGCGGCGCCGGCCCGACGCCACGCGCGCCATCGTGGACCTGGTGCTCGCGGACTGCGTGCGCGCCGGAGCGCCGCGGTGATCGCGCGCGCCCTCGGCTGGGGCGCCGGAGTCGGCGTGGCCGCCTGGATCGGCTACGCGTGGCTTCCCCACCTGGTCACGCCGCTCTGCGCGTGGCGCGGCGGGCGTGCCGGCCGGCGTGTGGCGCTGACCTTCGACGACGGGCCGGATCCCGCGTGGACGGGACGCGTGCTCGATATCCTCGGCGCGCGCGGGGTGCGGGCGACGTTCTTCCTCGTCGGCGAGCGTGCGGCGCGCGAGCCGGCCACCGTGCGCGCCATCGCGGGCGCCGGGCACGAGGTGGGCTCGCACGGCTGGTCGCACACGAGCCTCTGGCTCTGCGGCCCGCGTCGCACGGAGAGCGAGATCGCGCGCGCGAAGCACCTGCTGGGCTATCTCGCGGGAGCGCCGCCCGCGCTCTTCCGCCCGCCGTGGGGCATGGTGAACGCGGCGATGTTCGGCGCGCTCCGGCGCCACCGCCAGCGCTGCGTGTTCTGGTCGATCCAGCCCGAAGGGCTGCGACCGGCGCCGGCGGAGGCCCAGGTCGCGCACGTGCTGCGCCGCGCACATCCGGGCGCGATCGTCGACCTGCACGACGCGGAGGGCACGCCCGGCGCGCCCGCACGTCTCTGCGCGGCGCTGCCAGCGATGATCGACGGGTTGGCGGCGGCGGGCTACGGGTTCGCCACGGTCGGCGAGCTGCTCGCGGCCTCCTGACGGCGGCGCGCCAGGAAGCGCACGAAGTCCAGCCCCTCGCCGAGACGGCGCTTCATGACCGCGCGGTCGCGCAGCATCTCACCGCCGAGGGCGAAGATCTTGCGCGGCCGGAAGTAGAAGCGCCGGTAGAACGTCTCGAGCGAGCGGAAGATCTCGGCGCGCGGCAGGTGCGGATAGCCGATCACGCTCGCCTGCGTCCCCCGCCCGTCCACGAGGCTCTCGGTCTCGAGCCAGCCACGCTCGAGCGCCTCGCGGTAGAGCGCGGTGCCCGGATAGGGCGCGGCGAGCGAGACCTGGAGCGTGTGAGGATCGATCTGCTGCGCGAACCGGATCGTCGCCTCGATCGTCTCGCGCGTCTCACCCGGCAGGCCCAGGATGAACGTGCCGTGGATCTTGATGCCGAGCGCCCGCGCGACCCTGGTGAACTCGCGCGCGCGATCCAGCCGCGTGCCCTTGCGCACGTTGTTGAGGATCGCCTGGCTGCCGGACTCGTAGCCGACGAGCAGCAGCCGCAGGCCGTTGTCGCGCAAGATCCGGAGACTGGCCACCGGCACGTCGGGCTTGGCGTTGCACGACCACGTCACGCCCAGGCGCCCGAGCCCGCGCGCGATGGCCTCGGCGCGCGGCAGGTCGTCGGTGAACGTGTCGTCGTCGAAGAAGTACTCCTTCACCCGGGGGAACAGCTTCGTCGCGTGCGCGATCTCGGCGACCACGTTGCCGACGGAGCGCGTGCGGTAACGCTGGCCGCCCACGGTCTGGGGCCAGAGGCAGAAGGTGCACTTCGAGCGGCAGCCACGGCCCGTGTAGAGCGAGACGTAGGGGTGCTCGAGATACCCGATGGCGTAGCGCTCGATCTCGAGATCGCGCGCGTACACGTCCACCACCCACGGCAGCGCGTCCATGTCCTCGAGCGTCCCGCGCTCGGGCGTGCGGCGGAGCTCGCCGCCGGCATCACGATACGAGAGGCCGGCCACCGAGGCGAGCGCGCAGCCCTCGGCGATCTCGCGGATCGTGAAGTCGAACTCGTTGCCGCAGACGAAATCGAGCGCGGGCGACGCCGCCAGCGCCGCCTCGCGCTGCACGGCGACGTGGGCGCCCACGAGGCCGATCCGCAGCGCCGGATTCTCGCCCTTCAGCGCCTCCGCGACCTTCACGTCGTGGCCGAACGACGGCGCGCTCGTGTGCAGCACCGCCAGCTCGTACTCGCGGGCGAGCGGCAGCACGTCGGCCAGGGTGAGGTCGGCGGGCGGCGCGTCGACGAGGCGCGAGCCCGGCACGAGCGCCGCGGGCTGGGCGAGCCACGTCGGGTACCAGAACGAGCGGATCTCGCGGCGCGCCTGATAGCGTGAGCCGGCGCCGCCGTCGAAGCCCTGGAAGGATGGGGGATGGAGGAACAGAGTCCGGAGCACGTTCACGCGCCCCATCTTATCCGATCAGCGGTTGACGTACAGACGCCGGCCGCCCGCGCTCGCGATCAGGTGTCGGCCGGGCAGCGTGCCCACCGCGCTGCGGTCCTCCGCGCGCCCGGTCACCACCCACACGCGGGCACCGCCCGTCCAGGCCGCGGCGAGCCGCGCGCGGTCCCAGAACAGGTCGCGGCTCTCGGGCCGCGTGGCGCCGAAGCCGAGCACGCTGCGACGGCCGTCGAGGATGACGGGCCGCCGGCCGGAGTACCACTCGAGCGCGCCGGAATTTTCGAGGGGCCCCTCGTGCACGACCACGTCGGCCGGCCCCGCGCGGCGCGCCAGCTCGAGGGCGATCGGCTTCACCGAGCGCGTCGCGGCCACCGCCTCGAGGCCGAGGGCGACGCACGGCAACGTGGCCAGCAGGGTCACGGCCGTCGCCGCGGCGGCGACGCGCGCCGCGCGCCCTGCGACGATCAACGCGATCAGGACGAGCGCGCCGGCGCCGAACGCCAGCGCGCCCACGCCGAGCACCGGCACGAACAGCGCGGGGTCGAGCGAGGCGCCGGCGCCCGCGGCCGCCGCCTTGTGGGTGGCGACGTCGGTCGCGTCGAGCACGCGGGCGAGCGGCGCGCCGCCCGACGCCCAGGCGACCGCGCAGGCCGCGCTCAGCGCCGCGAACAGCCCCGCGTGGATGAGCGCGAGCGGCCGCCCGCTCTCCGACCAGCCGCGCGCGGCGAGCAGCGCGATCGCCGGATAGGCCGGCAGGCCGTAGTGCGGCAGCCGGAACGGCGACAGCGCGGTGAGCGCGAGGACTCCGGTCGCCCAGAGCGCGAGGACGATCCACGGCGCCTGCGCCGGATCGCGCCACGCGCGCCGCCGCGCGAGCCGGATCAGGGCGGCGGCCGCCGCGACGATCCACGGCCCCGCGCCGAGAGCGGCCACCACGAGGAACTCGAGCGCGGAGAGGGGGACGTCCTCATCGGGAAACCGGCGGGCGCGTGCGACGTTGAGGACGTGGTTGTCCACCACCGTGTACCAGGCGAAGCCCGGCGTGGCGAGGGCGACCGCCGCATACCAGGCGAGGCCCAGGACCAGGAGCGCCGCCACGCCCGGCCAGGGCAGCCACGCGCCGAACGGCCGCGCGCGGCCGGCGGCGGCGAGCGCCAGGCCGACGGCGACCGGCGGCAGCAGCGCGCCGAGGGGATCTTTGGCGAGTGCGGCGAGACCGAACACGGCCAGCCCGAGCGCGGCGAGGCCGCGGTGGCCGGCGAGGACGGCCGGAAGAAGCAGCGCGAAGCCGCCGATCAGCCCGGCGACGAAGAGCGTCTCGGGGCGCACATAGCGGCCGTAGGCGAAGAAGCCACACGAGGTCAGGAGGGCGACGCCGGCGAGGAGTCCCCACGGGCCGCCGTGCAGCCGGGACCCCAGCCAGGCCGTCGCCGCCACCGCGACGAGCGCGCCGAGGGCGGCGACCGCACGCGCCGTCCCCTCGCTGGCGCCGCCGACGGCAAACGCGCTGGCCAGCAGCAGGTAGAGCAGCGGGGGCTTGTCCACGTAACGGACGCCGTCGAGAGTGAGCCGGAGCGGATCGCCGCTGGCCGCCAGCTCGCGCGCGATCTCCGCGTGCATCCCCTCGCCGGGGTCGTCGAACGGCGCGCGGCCGAGGCCGGTGAAGAGAAACGGCGCCGCCAGCGCCGCGGCGAGCGCGGCCGCCGCCAGCGCGCCGCGCGGCTTCAGGTGCGCGATACCAGGAAAACGCCGAGCACGATGAAGCCGATGCCGGTCCAGCGCAGCGGCGTCACCGGCTCGGCCAGCATGAGCTGCGCGAGGAGGGCGACGATGATGTAGTTGACCGTCGTGAGCGGCAGCACCTTGCTGACGTCCTCGCGCGAGAGCAGCGCCATGTAGATGAAGAAGAACGCCGCCTGGAGCGCGACGCCGAGGAGCACCCAGGGGTTCGACAGCGTGCGCACGAGGGGCGAGCCGACGGTGGCGGTCCCGACCACCCTCATCCCTTTGGCCAGGATGACGTGCCCGACGCCGCCGACGAGGCTCGCGATCCCCACCCACAGCAGGGTGCTCGTCATCAGAGGGCCTTCGCGATGGCGGACAAGATCGAGCGCTCGACGTCGTGCTTGTCGGAGACCGTGCCGACCGGCTCGTCCTTGTCGAACCACAGGATGCGCTCGTGCTTGAACAGCTCGCGCTCGACGGTGACCGTGGTGCGGTTGTCGCTCGCGGCCTTCACATAGAGCGTGAGGCGGTGGCGCCGGCCCGTGGCGTAGACGCCGTAGTTCTGGCCATCCATACGCCGCGAGTCGGTGCCGATCATGCCGATCGTCCGGTCCTTCTTGTCGATCTCCCAGCCGAGCTGTTTGAGCACCGCCTCCACCACCGTCCAGACCCGGTCGGCGGGGGCGTTGAACGTCTGGGCCACCGGCTCGGCGGCCGACGCCGTGGAAGCCAGCGCCAGCTCGAGCAGCAGCGCGCACGTCAGGACCTTCATTCGAGCCTCCTTAATAGTCGCCGTCGGGGCGCCTTCACAGGATTCCGGCGCCCGACGGTCGGCGAATCGTCGCGCGGTGCAACGTCCCGTCGCCGTCGGGGCGCCTTCACAGGGTTCCGGCCCCCGACGGTCGGCGGGTCGCCGCCGGGTGCAGCTTCCCGGCCGCCAGCGTGAACACGGCGTCGGCGTCCCGGGCGGCGTCCGGGCGATGACTGACCACGATGACGGCGCCGCCGGAGCGCGCCCGGTCGCGCAGCGATTCCAGGATCACCGCGCCGTTCGCGTCATCGAGATTGCCGGTTGGCTCGTCAGCGAGCAAGAGGGGCGGGTCGTTGAGCACGGCGCGGCAGAACGCGACGCGCTGCTGCTCGCCGCCGGAGAGCTGGGCCGGATGGTGGTCGCGACGCTCGGCCATGCCGAAGCGCTCGAGCAGAGCCATCGCGCGGCGGCGCAGCTCGGCGTCGACGCCGCTCGTGTAGCGCGCGGCCAGCAGCACGTTGTCGAGGGCGGTGAGCCCGGGCAGCAGCAGGAACGACTGGAAGACGAAGCCCAGCCAGCGCCCGCGCTCGCGACTCTTGGCGGAGCGGCCGAGCGTGCTCACCGTGCGCTCGCCGAACCGGATCTCGCCGGCATCGGCGTCCTCGAGCAGGCCGAGGACATTGAGCAGCGTGCTCTTGCCCGAGCCCGACGGCCCCTCGATCACGACCAGCTCGCCGCGCCTGACCGTGAGCTCGGCGCCGGCCAGCACCTCGATCGGTGGACCGGCGGGCGCCGCGAAGCGCTTGACGAGGCCGCGTGCGCGAAGGACGGGCTCAGGCAGCACTGCCCCTCCGGATCGCCTCGGCGGGCGACAGGCGTACGATGCGCAGCGCCGCGTAGGCCGCGGCCGCGGCGCCCAGGAGCACCGAGAACACGAGTGCGCCGCCGAGCAGGCGCGGTGAGAAGAGGAAGAGCTGCTGGCCGCTGCGACGCGCCCAGCCGTCGATGGCGAGCCCGAGCACCATCGCGAGGAGCACGCCGAGCGCGCCGCCGGACAGCGTCACCGCGAGCGCCTCCGCCAGAATCTCGCGCCCGAGCTGCCAGTCGGTGGCGCCGAGCGCTCGCTTGACGCCGAAATCGCGGATGCGCTCGAACACGGCGGCGGCCACCGTGTTGGCGAGCGAGAGGCCGCCGATCACGAAGGCCAGCAGGCCGATGCCGACGAGCAATGCCGAGAAGAACGCCGTGGACTGGCGCAGCAGCGAGGACAGCTCGCTCGGGATCTGGACGTTCACGCCGGCGACCTGGTCACGGATACGCCGCGCGACGACGTCGGGATCCGCGCCGTCGCGCCAGCCGACGGCGGCGCCGGTGTTGAGGTCCTGCGCGCGCAGCGCGACGCCGCCCGAGGCCAGCACGGTGCGCAGCAGGCGGTCCTTGGCCACCCACTGCTCGCGCGCGTCCTGGATCGCGACGACGACGAAGCGGTCGGGCGCGGTCAGCATGCGCTCGAGCACGCCGACGACCTCGTACGCCGTGCCCTCCAGCTCGAGCCGCGAGCCGGGGGCCAGGCGCCGCGAGACCGCGAACGACGCGCCGACGACGGCCTTGCGGCGGTCGCCCTCGCGCAGGAATCGTCCGGCCTGCACCGGCAGCGTGCGGTAGTGGCGGTTCGGCGACGGCACGGAGAGATCCATGCCGATGACCAGCTCCTGGGTGAGCGTCATGAACTGCGAGGTGCTCGGGTTCAGCGGGAGCATCACTTGCGGCTGCACGCCGGCGACGCCCTCGACCTTGCGGATCGCCTCGATGGCGGCCGCGGGCAGCAGGCCACCGGCGGTGAAGCCCGCGCCCATGCCCATGCCGCGTCCCGCCACCGAGATCTGGCCGAGCACGAAGCGGTCGCCGCCGTCGATGAAGCGCACGATGCGCTCGGCCATGGCCCCGAGGGCCACGATGCCCGCCACCCCGATGGCGATGCCGGCGATGGTGAACAGGTAACCACGGAGTGCGCGTCGCAGGCTTGTCAGCATGAGAACGACGGCGACGGGATTACAGGCTCGCCTCGCCTACCACTCGAGCCGGGATTCGACCGGCAGCCCCGCGCGGCGGCGCACCCAGGCGTTGATCCGCGCGATGCCGTAGAGGATCCGGAGCGCGGCGCGCACGCGCCACGGCATCGTCACCCAGTTGCCCCCGGAGAGCACGTTGAGGACGGCCTCGTAGATCCCGAAGTGGTTGCGTGGGCGCATCAAGAGATCGAAGAACGAGGGCTCGTAATACTTGTGGATGAACTTGAAGAGCGGGTCGAGGCCCGCGCGCACGCGGCGCTCGTAGTCCGCGAAGCGCCGCGCCGAGAAGTCGCCGGCGCGGAAGGCGTCGCGGATCGCGACGGACGCGAGCTGCCCCGAGCGCAGCGCGATGTAGACACCGCCCGAGAAGATCGGGTCCACGAACGCGATGGCGTCGCCGACGGCGACGAAGCGGTCGCCCACCACCGGCGAGTTGTCGTAGGAGAAGTTGGCCACGCGGTACACCGGCGTGACGCGAGCAGCACCCGCGAGGTTCTCGGACACGCCCCGGCAGCGCGCGATCATCGCGTCGAGCAGACCGTCGGGGTCGCCGGTCCACTCCTTCGCCGTGCGCGCGTGGCAGATGGCGCCCACGCTGGTGACGTCGCCGGCGAGCGGGATCCACCAGAACCAGCCGTCGCGGAAGACGTAGACGCGGATGTTGCCTTCCTCGAGGCCCGACCGGCGGGCCGCGCCCTTGAAGTGCGCGAAGAGCGCGACCTTGCCGAGGTTGGGGATGCGCCGGCGCCGGCCGTAACGGCTCGCCATCAGCGCGTCGCGCCCCGTGGCGTCCACCAGCATCGCCGCTCGCGCCCGAACCGGACGGTCCTCCGCGCTCGCGGTCACGGTCACGCCGCCGGCGTCGAACTCGGTGCCCTCCACGGTGGCCGGTTGGTACACGGTGACGCCGCGCTTCTTCGCATGGTCGAGCAGCACGGCGTCGAAGTCGGCGCGGGGGACCTGGTAGGAATAGTTCGGCCACGGCTGGCCCGGCAGGAAATAGAAGGTCTGCGTCGCGTCGTCGTTCTCCTCGTCGATGAAGCTCGCGCCGTACTTGACCTGGAAGCCGCGCTCCTCGATCGCCGCCTTCGCGCCGAGCTCCTCCAGCAGGAGCATCGTGGCGGGCATCAGCGACTCGCCGACGTGGAAGCGCGGGAATCGCTCGCGCTCGAAGAGCGCCACGCGCAGTCCCCCGTCGGCCAGGAAGGTTGCCGTGCTCGAGCCGCCGGGCCCGCCGCCCACCACGACGACGTCGAAGGTCTCCATCAGGCGCTCCTGCGCAGCGGCTTCACGCTGACGGGCACCGGCGCGCCGACCCGCGCGTCGAGCCGCTCCTGCGCGTAGAGCGCCGCCACCAGCGCGCGCGCGCCGGGCACGCGCCGGCCCGAGATCGCCGCCAGCACGAGCAGCGGGACGACGCCGGGCAGGCCCAGCGCGCCGGCCGCCGCCACGAGCGCGCGGCGCGGCCGCGGATGCCGCCACCACCACGCCAGCCGCGCGCCGGCGCGGCGCGCCGCCTCCGCCCCGACCATCGCGCCCCACGCGATGGTGCCGACGTAGGGGGCGGCGCCGTCGAGCATCGCGGCGAGCCGCTCGCGACGGCGATCGCCGTCGGTGAAGGTCTCGAACACGGTGCCCACGGCGGCGCCCGCCTCGGCCGCGCCGCGGGCGAGCGAGCGGCCGGCCAGGTAGGCGCCGATCGCGAGGCCGTCGGCCACGGGACGGAACCGGCTGCGCGCGGCGACGCGAGGCAGCGAGCGCACCGGCACCTCGCGCACGAGCCAGCCGCGCGCGGCGGCCGCCAGCAGCACCTCGGTCTCGAACACGAAGCCGCCGCGGCGCGCGGGCACCTCGTCGAAGATCGCCACGGGATAGACGCGAAAGCCCGACTGCGTGTCGGCGAGCCGCAGCCCGCTCGCCCAGTTCACGAAGAAGCCGGCCACCACGATGGCCTCGGCACGGCCGGCGGGCAGCGCGCCGTCGCCGGTCCGCCGCGCGCCCACCACGAGCGTGCGCGGTGCGGTGGCCGCCAGCAGCGTGGACACGTCGTCCGGGTCGTGCTGGCCGTCGGCGTCGAGCGTAACGACGTGCGTGGCGCCGCGCGCGCGCGCGGCGACGACGCCGGTGCGGAGGGCCTGCGCCTTGCCGAGCCGGCGCGCGTGCCGGCGCACGGCGGCGCCGGCGGCGACGGCCGCCTCCGCGGTGCCGTCGGTCGAGCCGTCGTCCACGACGATCACCGGCGCGTGGATGCGCGCCCGGCGGACGACGTCGCCGACGGTCGTGGCCTCGTCGTGAGCGGGAACGACGACGAAGGGGATCACGCGGCGCCGACCACCAGCGCGACGTGGGTGCCGCCGCGCGCGAGCCCGTGCACGAGGCCGCGGCCCGGCCGGACGCGCTCCACGCGCGTCGTCCCGTCCGTCGCCGGCAGCAGCCCAGACCGCGCCGTCCACGCGGCCGCCGCCACGCGCAGCACGCCGAGCCCGGCATGACGGCCGAGCAGCCGGCCGAGCGTCGACACGGGTGTCTCGGCGCCGAGGGCGGCGCCGAGCAGCGCCTCTTCCCATCGATCGCGCGCGCTGTCGCAGCTGCCGGACGCGTACACCCAGCCGACATCGCCGGGGCGCGCGGCCGCCGCCTCGAGCGCGGCCGCGATCGCGGGCGAGCGTCGCGTTCGCCCCACGCCCCATGGCCGCGCCGGCAGCGCGCGCCACGCCGCCGCGCTCACCTCGCCCAGCACCGTCGCGCCGCGCGCGTCGGCCGCCGCGCGCGGCTCGAGGACGACGAAGGCGGCGCCCTCGCCGCGGCGCTCGGCGCCGAAGCCCAGGCGCGCCAGCTCGCGCTCGACGACCGGATCCAGCTCGTCCACGCCGCCCGCCAGCATGGCGGGCACGCGTCCGCTCGCCAGCGCGGCGGCCGCGCGCGCGACCGCCAGCTCGCCCGCGACCGTGGGCGCGTTCAGGGTCAGCGCCATCTCGCGCGCGCCCACCGCGATGGCCGTGGTCGCGACCATCGTGTTCATCACCGTGTTCGGGAACAGCAGCGCGGACAGGCCGCCCGGACCGCGCTCGAGGAAACCGTCGGCGAACGCGTGCGTGGAGGCCAGGTCGCCGAGCTCGGTGCCGACGACGAGGCCCAGGCCGGCGGCGGGATCGACGCCGGACTCGCGCAGCGCGAGCCGCGCCGCCGCGATCGTGAACTGGCAGACGCGCGAGAGCCGACGCGCCTCGCCCGGATCGACCAGGGCCGCCAGCGCCCCTGCGCCCAGCGCCTCGCCCGCGGGCGCGGCCGGCGCCGCCAGGAACGCGCCGAGAGCCGCGGAGTCGCCGGTGACGGCGGCGCTCACCACGCCGACACCAGTGATGGCCACGCCCGGCCGCGTCATCGGGCGCCGCCTCGCCGGAAGAGCAGCGTCACGTTCTGGCCGCCGAAGCCGAACGAGTTGGAGATCGCGCACGTGAGGCCCGCCGCGCGCGCCGCGCGCGGCACGCAGTCGAAGGGAACGTCCGGATCCGGCGTGGCCAGGTTCGCGGTCGGCGGCACCAGGCCGTGCTCGAGCGCGAGCACGGTCGCGATGGCCTCGAGGCTGCCGGCGGCGGCCATCGTGTGGCCGATCATCGACTTGCTCGAGGACACGAGCAGGCCGCCCTCGCCGAACACGCGCGCCAGCGCGCGCGCCTCGATGCGGTCGTTCTGCGGCGTGCCGGTGCCGTGGGCGTTGGCGTACTGCACCTCGCGCGGCGCCGCGCCCGCCCGCGCGAGGGCCGCCGACATCGCGCGCACCATTCCGTCGCCCTCGGGCTCCGGCGCCGTCACGTGGAAGGCATCGGTCGTCATGCCGTGGCCCGCGAGCGTCGCGTACACGCGCGCGCCGCGCGCGCGGGCCCGCGCCTCGGACTCGAGCACCATGAAGCCGGCCCCCTCGCCGATCGACATCCCGCGCCGCTCGCGATCGAAGGGCCGGCAGGGCGCCGGGTCGAGGAGCTTCAGCGCGTTGAAGCCCATGAAGCAGATGCGCGTGATCGCGTCCACGCCGCCCGCCACCGCCACCTCGACGACGCCGTCGGCGATCAGCTCCGCCGCCTCTGCCAGCGCGACGGCGCCCGAGCTGCACGCGGTCACCACCGTGTGGCGCGGACCGCCGAGCCGGAAGCGGCTCGCCAGCGTCTCCGCGTGCGCCGACGGCAGCATCGCGCGCACCGCGGAGAGCGACGCGGGCCGCGTGCCGTCGCGCGCGTGGCGCCAGTACCACGCCTCGGCCTCGAGCATCCCCCCGCCGACGGCGCCGACGACGAGCGCGGCCGCGGCGCGGTCGCGCGCGCCGAGCCCGGCGTCGGCGAGCGCCTCGCCGGCGGCGCCGATGGCGAGGCGGTCGGCGCGCGTGCGGCGCGCCGAGCCGGCGAGCGGCTCCGGCACCGCGGCCGCGAGCCGGCAGCGGAAGCCATCGGTCCCGATGAGAGTGAGCTCGCGGATCGCGCAGGCGCCGCCGGCGAGCCCCTTCCAGTAGGCGGCGACGCCGGCGCCGTACGGACTGGCGGCGCCGAGGCCGGTGATGACGATCCGCTTCATGCGGAGCGGAGCTTCCCGGCGATGAACCGCGAGAGGGTGTCGAAGGAGGCGAAGTGCTCGGTCAGGTCCTGGTTCTCGTCCATCGCGATGCCGAAGCGCTCTTCGATGGCGATCGACAGCTCGATGAAGTCGAGCGAGTCGAGGCCGATGGATCCGTCGACGCCCTTCGGCAGCGGGGTGGCCTCGGTCGTCTCAGCCGCGCGGCGCGGGTCGAACTTCAGGCGCGAGACCAGGATCGCCTTCAGCTCGTCGAGGACTTCCTTGGGTTCCATGAGCCTCCTATGTCGCGACCGCGATCTGTGCGCGACGGCCGCGCCAGCGCCCGGTGACGCGCGCGTGCGGCGCCCCGGCCGCGCGCGCGAGCGCCAGGCCCACGAGGGGCGCGCACGCCAGCGTCTCACCCGCCCGCCGCGCGACGAGCGCCTCGAGCGTCGAGGCGGCGCCCGGCCCATAGCCGGAATCGTCGCCGCTCCCGACGAGCACGGCGCACGCCGCCGCTTCCACCAGCGGCCGCGGCGCCGCCCAGCGTCCGCGCGCCCAGAGATCCGCGCACTCGTCGAACGTCTCCACCGCGAGCACGAGCGCCGTGTCCGCGCGGCCGGCCGCGAGCAGCGTCCCGGCCTGCCACAGGGCATCCACGGCCGCCGCCGCCCCGCCCACAAGAATGACATACCCGCCCGTCAAGCCGTACTCGATCGCGACTTCGGCCGGCACGGCACTGGGCGCCGTGTACGGGAAATGCAGCGTGGTGCCCGCCCCCTCGATGAATCCCTTGTTGCTCGCCGCGTACGCCGCGGCCGTCACGTACACCAGGGCCGTCCGCGGCCCCGCCACCGCCGCGCGGGACAGGCCGCTCTCGCGCAGCGCCGCCTCCACCGCGGCCACGCCCAGCAGGCACTCGCGCGTCGCGCGGCGAAAGCGCTCGCCCGCGAGGGGCGGCGTGACCAGCGGCACCACGCGTCGGTCGCCCGCCGCGCGGCGCGCGTCCTCGGGCAGCGCGGCGACGCCGGCGCCCCAGCCGGTGAGGAGACCGACGCCGAGGACCCGCGTCACGGCGCGCCCTCCAGCACGAGCGCGGCGTTGCAGCCGCCGAAGCCGAGGGAGGTGCTCAGGCTCACGCGCGGCCGCGCGGCGCGCGTGGCGCCGCGCACGTCGAGCTCGCACGCGGGATCCGGCTCCTCGTAGCCCGCCGTGCCCGGCACCACGCCGTCGCGCGAGGCGAGCAGGCACATGATCGCCTCCAGCGTCGCGGCGGCGCCCATCGTGTGGCCGAGCGCGCCCTTGATCGAATTGACGGGCACGGCGCCCGCGCGCGCCCCGAGCGCGCGCCGCAGCACGGCGGTTTCGATTCTGTCGTTCAGGGGAGTCCCTGTGCCGTGAGCGCTCACGAAGTCCACGGCGTCGCCGCCCACGCCGGCCGCGGCCAGCGCGCCGCGCACGGCGTGCTCGAGCCCGCGGCCCTGGGGATCCGGCGCGGCGACGTGCGAGCCGTCGCTGCTGCTGGCGTGACCCAGCAGGCGGCCGAGCCGGACGCGCGGCGCGTCGGCGTCGCGCGCCATGAGCACGAGCGCGGCGCCCTCGCCCAGCAGGAGCCCGCTGCGCCGCCGGTCGAACGGCCGCACGCGCTCGCGCGTGAGCGAGCGCAGCGCGTCGAAGCCCCGCATGACGAAGCGGCAGAGCACGTCGTAGCCGCCGGCGACGACGAGGTCGGCGGCGCGCGCGGCGAGCAGATCGGCGCCCACCCCCATGGCCGTGGCGCCCGAAGCGCACGCGGTCGACACGGTCAGCACCGGGCCGCGCGCGGCCAGCCGCTCGGCCAGCGCGTGAGCGGGGCTGTCGTAGAGCCCGGCCGCCGCCGCCCGCGCGCCGCGCTCGCCGAGCGCGCGCTCGCCCTCCTCGACGCCCCCGAGCGCGGTGCCGACGACGACGGCCACGCGCGCGGGGTCCGCGGCCAGCGCGGCACGGGTGAGCAGGTCGTCGGCGGCGAGCAGCAGCAGCGCGGACGCGCGGCAGCGCGGCAGGCGCCCGTGCCGGAGCGCGCGCAGCTTCTTGATCTCGCCGCCGCGCCCCACGCGCAGGTCGTCGACGCGGAAGCGCTCGATGGCGGAGATCCCGTCGACGCCCGTGCACAGCGCCGACCAGAACGAGTCGAGATCGAGGCCGAGGGGCGTCGCGACGCCGGCGGCCACGACGGCGACGGCGCTCGTTCTGCCGAAGGTGCTCACGCGGGCGGGCTCCAGCGGTCGTAGAAGTTGAACCACTGCGAAGGATGGCGCCTCACCATCACCTCCAGCACGGCGACCCAGCGGCCGAGCGCGGCGGCCTCGCCGCCCGGCTCCACCAACGACGGCATGCCGACGACGATGCGGTAGCGGCGGTCGGCGTCGAGCAGGCAGAACGCGGGGACCACCGGCGCACCGGCCGCCCGCGCCAGCACGAACGGCCCCAGCGGGAACGGCGCGGGAGCGCCGAAGAACGGCTGGAGCACGTCGCCCCGCGTGCCGAGCGCGCGATCACCCTGCATCGCGACGATCTCCCCACGACGCAGCGCGCTCAGCAGCGAGAGCGACGCGGTGGGCGCCGTGCGCGTGACGAACCGCACCGGTGCCGCGCCGCCGCGCAGGAAACGCTCGACGGCGGGGTCCGCCTCGGCGGCGACGACGATGTGCATCGGGCGGGCGCCGTCGCGCGCCAGCATCCGACCGGCCAGCTCCCAGTTGCCGAGGTGCGCGGTGAGCACGACGAGGCCGCGGCCGGCGCGCGCGGCCTTCTCGAGCCCGCCCATGCCCTCGATGCCCGCCACGAGCGCCCCGATGTCGGCCCGGCGATTGGCCGTGATCAGATCGGCGAAGCAGATGGCGAAGTGACGGAAGACGGCGGCGACGAGCGCGTCGAGCTCGCGCGCCGGCGCGCCCGGCAGGATGCGCGCGAGGTTGCGGCGGACGACGGCGCGCTCGGCCGGGAAGCGCCGTCCGGCGACGCCGGCCAGGGCCGCCGCCACGCGCAGGCGCACCGGCCGCGGCAGCGCGGACGCCACGGCCGTCGCGACGCGATAGACGCCCGCGCGGTTGAAACGGTGCGCGTACCAGCGCGGCGCGACGGCGACGGTCCCGGTCACCGCCGTCCCCGCCTCGCTCACAGCAGCCACGAGTAGTACATCCGGAAGACGCGGATGGGCCCGACGCGCGTGTCGTAGACGCGGCTCGCGACGAAGCGCTCGCGGCGCCGGTCGAATAGCACGGCGCCGGGCGCGGCCGGATCGTTCGGATCCCACACGGTCAGCTCGACGCCGTCGTCGACGCCACGGTAGCCGTAGGCCACGACCGTGTGGCTCAGCTCCTGCTTCGGCCAGTTGGTGACGAGCAGCTGCACGAGGCGTCCCGCCGCCAGCTCGGCGAGCACCTCGTCGAGCACCGCCGCCTGGTGGCCGTCGGGCACCGGCATGCTCACGCGCCAGTTCGTCCAGTGCACGAGCGTCCAGAAGCGCGAGCCGAGTCCCGTCTTCACGGCGGCTTCCTCCGCCGCGGAGAACGCGCGAAGACTGGCGAAGCCCGGGATGACGACGCGCTCGGCGGGCGGCAGCGACGGCTCCCATGGCGCGTGGCCAGACACCGCGCGCACGCGGCGCGCGTACTCCTCGGCGTCCACGCGCGGCGCCGCCGGGTCGAAGCGCGCGAACCGATGGAACTGGCGCACCGCGCGTGCGAGCACGAAGCAGTAGTTGGCGTAGAGGTCGTGACCGTCCGGATGGCGAGCGCGGATGTCGTTGGCGAAGGCGAACGTGTCGTCGGCGAAGCTGAAGGCGGGCACGCTCGCCGCGGCCGGCCGCGCCGCCGGCCGCACGGGCGCGTGGGCGCACGCCGCGGTGACCAGGATCAGCGCGACCACCGCGATCCGGCTCATGACCTTTCACCCTAATTGTCGCCCCCGGCCGCGTCAAGGCATCCGGCGGGTCGTGCTATCCTCGGTCGGTCCCCGAATGACGCGCGCGCTCGCCACGCTCTACCGGCTCGTCTACGCAGGCATCCTGAGCCGGCTCCCGGAGCCGACGGCCGTGGCGTTGGGCCAGCAGGCGCTCCGCGTGCTGCCGCTGGACCGCCTGCCCGTCTTCCGCGTCGACGACGAGCGCCTGGCCGTCACGCTCGGCGGCGTCCGCCTGCCCAATCCCTTGATCCTCGCCGCGATGTACTACGACACCCGCATTTTGAGGCGAGCGATGGGTCTCGGCTTCGGGGCCGTCACCGCCAAGTCGATCACCACCGCGCCACGGCCGGGTCATCCGCAGCCCAACCTGGTGCGCCGCAGCAGCGCCGCAGGGCCCGGGCTCGTGAACTGCAACGGCTTCGCGAACCCCGGCCTCGTCCGCTTCCGCGAGGCGGTCCGCGACCTGCCCCACCGGGTGCCGTTGATCGTCAGCGTGGCCGGCGAGTCGGCGGAGGACTACGTGACGCTGGTGCGCGGGCTCGCGGCCTACGGCGACCTGGTGGAGTTCAACGTCTCCTCGCCCAACACCAAGCTCGTCTACGGCTGGTCCACACGCCCGCGCGAGCTGCGCGCGATGCTCGAGGCGGTGCGGGCGGCCACCGACAAGCCCCTGATTCTCAAGCTGTCGCCGGATTTCGCCGAGACCAACGAGCGCGACATCATTCCGGCCGCGCTGGAGGCCGGCATCCGCGTGGTGAACTACGGCAACGCACGGCGGATCGAGGAGCCGCGCCTCTCGCAGGGTGCCGGCGGGCTCTCGGGACCCGAGATCTTCCCCGCGACGCTCGAGCATCTGCGCGCCACGCGCAAGCGATTCGGCGATTCGCTCGACATCATCGCCACCGGCGGCGTCGACACGCCCGAAAAAGCGCTCGCGCTGCTCGACGAAGGCGCCACCGCGGTCGGCTACTTCACCGGATTCATCACGCGCGGACCGATCCTCGCGCGGCGGATCCTCGACGCGCTCTTGGCACGCGTTTAAATTGCGCACACCTTATCCACATGTCCACAGCTATCCACAGGCGCGGAAATCGTACGGACTGACGCGGGCTCGCGAAGGCATGGTCAGAAAACACCGCATCATTCGTCCACGGATACGCTCCGGAGAAATAATTTCGGCATGATCACGGGCGAGAACGCGCGCCCGCCGCGTGAAACGCCCGTCTGATGCGGGGAATTGAAGTCTTGACACTGAAATCACGCCGCTCGTATGGTGGGCGCCGTGCTCAACGCCGCGCCACCCGCCGCCGCGATTCGGTCGACGTCGACCGACACGCGCTGAGAGGACGACGGATCCATGGAGGGTCGGAAACCGCTGGCCAAGATCGAAGGGCGCCGTCGCCTGCGAATGAGCGGCGTCACCGTCGCGTTCCGCGGCACCCCGAACCTCGACGACTGGGTCGCCTACATCGCCAACGGGACCAAGTCGCGCAAGACGATCCTCGCCGACCACGCGTCGGAGCGGAAAGTGAAGAGCTTGATGACCCGGCTGCAGACGATGTCGAAGAAGGAGATCGAGAAGCTGGCGAAGGGCTGACCGTTCAGAGACTGAGCGGCCGGGAGTTGGCAACCGCCTCCGGCTTCTCCCGCCACGTCGACGGATCGGCGTCCACGTAGAGCTCGACCATGTTGCCGTCCGGATCGTCGACGTAGATCGACTGGCTCACCACGTGGTCCCGGATGCGCATCTTCGCGATTCCATGGGCCTCGAGATGCGCGCGGGCCGCCCGCAGCTCGTCCAGCGTGGTGCCGATCCGCAGCGCGACGTGATAGAGCCCGGTGCCCTCCGGCGGCGGAGCGGGCGCCTCGGGGCCCATCTCCATCACCGCGACGTCGTGATGGTTCTCGCCCGTCGAGAAGAAGGCCATGGGCCGCCCGAAGTCGCCGCGCGCCACCTCCTTGAGCCCCAGCACGTCGCGATAGAAGCGCGCGGAGCGCTCGATGTCGCGCACCTTGAGGACCACGTGGCCGACGTTCCGCACCCGGATCGGCATCGTGCTAGATGATACCGCGTTCGGCCAGGCTGACGAAGCGTCCGCGGCCCACCACCACGTGATCGTGGATGCGCAGGTCGAGCAGCCGGGCGCATTCCACCAACTGACGCGTCAGTCGGACGTCCTCCCGGCTCGGCGTGGGGTCGCCGCTCGGATGGTTGTGCAGCAGGATCACGGAGGCGGCGGACTCGAGGATCGCCGGCTTGAACACCTCGCGCGGATGCACGAGGCTGGCCGACAGCGTGCCCTCCGACACGATGACGTCGCGCAGGAGACCGTTCTGGGCGTCCAGGAGCGCGACGCGAAAGACCTCGCGGGGCAGGTCCTCCATGAGCGGCCCGAACGCCGCGTAGACCTCGCCCGGGCTCGACAGCGCCATCCGCGCGCCCGGGGTTCGGGCGCGCAGCCGCCGCGTCAGCTCGAACGCTGCGACGAGCCGCGCCGCCTTGGCGCGACCGACACCCGGCAGGCGCGCCAGCTCGTTCACCTCGCGTCCCGCGACGCCCGAGAGCGAGCCGTAGGTCGCGAGCATCTCACGCGCGACCTCGACCGCGTCCTTGCCGCGCCTTCCCGATCCCAGCTGCAGCGCCAGCAGCTCGGCATCGGCGAGCGCGGTAGGACCATTGAAGTAGAGACGCTCGCGCGGCCGCTCGGTCTCGGGCCAACTCTCGATCGTCATGGCATGGAGATAGGGCACCCCGGCCACTCCGTCAATGCCGAGAATCCGTGGCGTCCGCGATCAGATATGCATGACCCGGAACCCCTCGCGCTCGGCAGCCTCGGCTTGTCGACTGTCGAGTGTCACGAACTCGAGGGTCTCGGGTTCGCTCTCCGCGGCGACGAGCGCGGCACCGATCTGCAGTGCGTCGGCCGCTCGAAGCGGGTGTGTCTCGACGAGCCGCTCCGCGAGACGCTTCACCGCGTCGATCATCGTGACCTCGGACCAACGCGGCCAAGCCTCGAGGAATTCACGGCGCGCCGCTGCGATCTGCCGCCGCATCCTCGGCTCGGCCCGGCGCCGCCGGGCAAGTGCCGACAATACTTCCACTCGCGTGAACGTCCAGATCGCCACCGTCGCATCCTCGCGAAGCCAGGCCCGCACGCGGGTCGTGGCCGGCTCGACGAGCACGAGGGGCACGATCGCCGAGCTGTCCCAGAACCTCACCACCCACTCTCGCGCTCGTCGAGCAGGTCCTTGAGCACGCTGCCCTTGAGCCGAATGGGACGCTTCCGCATAAACTTCGGCAAGCCGCCCGTGCCGCGTCGCAGCCATCCCTTCCGCTCGAGCTCGATGAGCCGCGCGTCCATGGCCGCTTTCCGATCTGCCTTCGCGATCGGGACGAGGCGGGCAACAGGCTTGTTCCGGTCGAGCACGGTGATGGTTTCGCCGGCGCGCACGCGGGCGACGTACCGGGAGAGGTTATTCTTCAGCTCGGCGATCCTAGCCTGTTTCATATGGCCATGATAGCCATGTCGTGTCCCATGCGCAATGCTACGGATGTGGCGGCGGTTGCCAGCGTCCCGATCACTTCGATCGAGCGGTCGTACGCCGGTCGTCGATCGTGATCTCGCGCGGCTCGTCGCCGACGCCGGCGATGTTGACGCGTACGGCGCGGGCCGGCACCAGCGGCTCGAGCCGCTCGGCCCATTCGATCACCGTGACGCCGCCGCCGTCGATCAGCTCCTCGAGGCCGAGGTCGAGCAGCTCGGTGAGGGTGGTCGTGCGGTACGCGTCCACGTGGTGCACCGGCAGGCGGCCGCGGTACTCGTTGACGAGCACGAAGGTCGGGCTGGTGGCGCCGCTCGTCACGCCGAGCGCGCGCACGAGCCCCTGCACGAAGACCGTCTTGCCGGCGCCGAGCTCACCGGTGAGCGCGACGACGTCGCCCGGTCCCAGCGTCGCGCCGAGGCGCTCTCCCGCGGCGTCGGTCGCCTCGGGCGAGGTCGTGGTGAGCTTAGCGCGCATCCGCGAGCCGACGGAACGCCTCGGCGAGCGCCTCGATGAGGTCGCTCGCGATCAGCGCCTCTTCCCCCACCCGCTCCGCCGCGACGTCGCCGGCGAGGCCGTGCAGGTAGACGGCGCCCGGCGCCGCGCGCGCGGCGTCGATGCCGCGCGCGAGCAGCGCGCCGAGGATCCCCGTCAGCACGTCGCCCGTGCCGCCGCTGGCCATGCCGGCGTTGCCGGTGGGATTGATCAGGACGCGGCCGTCGGGCCCGGCGATCAGCGTGCGCGCGCCCTTGAGCACGAGGTAGACGCCGTGCGTGGTGGCGAACGCGCGCGCGACGCCGATCCGGTCGCGCTGCACGTCGTCGACCGTCGCGCCGACGAGGCGGGCCATCTCGCCGGGATGGGGCGTGAGCACGCGCGCCGCGTGCACGCCGCGCAGCACGTGCAGGTGATCCGCGAGCGCCGTGAGCGCATCGGCATCGACGGCCATCGGCCGCGCCAGCGTCCCCACCAGGTCGCGCACCAGCCCGCGCGTCTCGTGGTCGAGGCCGAGGCCCGGGCCGATCGCCACCGCGTCGCGCGCCTCCGCCAGCGCGGCGAGCGGCTCGCGCGCCGTGACCGCGAGCGTGCGCGCCGCCGTCTCGGGCAGCGGCTCGGTCATCGCCTCCAGCGACAGCGCGGCGACGGTCGGCTGAGCGCTCGTCGGGGTGCCCACGGTCACGAGGCCGACGCCGGCGCGCAGCGCCGCGCGGGCGCAGAGCGCGGCGGCCCCCGTCTTGCCGACGGAGCCGGCGACGACGAGCAGATGGCCGTAGGTGCCCTTGTGGACGTCACGCGGACGACGCGGAAAGAGCGGCGCGACGTCCGAGGCTTCGAGCACGAACGTCCGGGCGTCACGCGCGACCTCGGCCTCGGGCACGCCGATCGGCACGACGCTGACGCGGCCGGCCCGCTCGGCGCCGGGGCCGAGCACGAGGCCGAGCTTCGGTGCGGCGAAGGTCGGCGTGAGCCAGGCACTCACGACGGGACCCTCCGGAACGCCGCCGTCCGCCGGAAGCCCCGACGGCACGTCGAGGGCGACGACCGGCCGGCCGCTCGCGTTGATCGCCTCGATCAGGGCGGCGACGAGCGGCGCCGGCGCCCCGTGCGCGCCGGTGCCGAGCAGCGCGTCGACGATCACGCCGGCGCGCTCCAGCGCGGGAGTCACTTTCGCGGCGTCCTCGACGACGCGCGCGACGATGCCGACGCGACGCAGCTCCTGGTACTTGAGCGCAGCGTCGCCCCGCAGCGCGTCCGGCGGCGCGGTCAGCAGCACGTCCGGCCGCGCGCCGGCGTGCTTGAGGCGGCGCGCGACGACGAAGCCGTCGCCGGCATTGCCGCCCCCGCCGCACACGATCGCGACCCTCAGGCCGCGCACGCGCAGACCGCGCTCGGGCAGCGCGGCCAGCAGGGTCTCGGCGGCGCCGCGGCCGGCGTTCTCCATGAGCGTGGGACCGGGGATCCCGAGATCGGCGACGGCGCGCGCGTCCACGCGCCGCATCTCCTCGGCGGTGAGGACGGGCCGCATCAGCGGCCTCGTGGCAGGGTCACCGCCTGGGCCACGAAGTCGGCCAGGATGGCCGTGTAGAGGTCGCGGAACTCCACGCGCGCCGCCTTCGGCAGCTCGATGTGGACGGCGCGCTCCGGCAGCTTCAGTATTCCCTCGCGCTTGGCGCCGGAGGCCGCGTAGAAGATCGGGTCCGCCGGCTCGACCAGCACCTCGAGCCGCGGGGCCTGGGCGTGACCGCGCAGGTGGGCGTCGCGGACCAGCTCGCAGAGCGCGCGCAACCGCTGGGCATATTCCTTGTCGACGCCGACGGTCGCGATCTCGATCCGGTTGGCGGACTCGCGCCGGTTGTTGCCGTGGATCTCCGCGTAGAAGCGGAGGGGACCCTGCGCGATCTCGCGCACGCGCCGCTCGAACGTCTCGTAGACCAGCCGCGCGCCCGCGCTCGCCGTGTCCTCCGACGGCGGCCGACTCGGCGCCCCCTCGAAGGGGCGGTTGACCTGGTAGCGGCGGCCCGGACGCTCGCGCGTGTCGGGCTCGAGGTTGAAGCCGGTGGCGACCACGAGACCGAAGCCCGTGCGCCGCGCGACCTCGGCGGCGATCTCGCCCGTCTGCACGTCGGACGAGCCGTGCGGGGCCGCCACCACGAGGCCGGGCCGTCCGGGCCGCGCCGCGATGTGGCCGCGCGGCGTCTGCGGCGGGAACTCGACGGCGTGGGTCGCGCAGCCGAACAGGACGAGCGGTCCGGCGGCCACGCTAACGAGTCGCCGGAGCCCGGTGCGGGTCATCGTCCACGAGCATCGCCTGCGCGAGCGCGTAGTCGCCGTCGTGGGTCAGGGCCAGCAGCATGTGACGGCCGCCGCGGGCCAGACCCAGCTCGCGCGCGCGGCCGTGGAGCACCAGGCGCGGCGCCTGGCCGCGCTCGCGGCAGACCTCGAGATCGCGCCAGCGCACGCCGAGGCTCAGCCCGCTGCCGAGCGCCTTCGTGGCCGCCTCCTTGGCCGCGAAGCGCGCGGCGAAGTGGGGCACGGGATCGCGCCGCGCGCGGCAGTAGGCGATCTCGCCCTCCGTGAAGACGCGGCGCAGGAAGCGCTCGTCCCAGCGCGCGATGACGTCGCGCATGCGCGGGATCCGGACGAGGTCCACGCCGATGCCGCGGACGTTCACGCGCCGATCTGGGTCCGGATGACGCCGGCCAGCTCGTCGGCCATCGCCTGGATGCGGGCGGCGTCGGCGCCCTCGATCATCACCCGCGCGAGCGCCTCGGTGCCGGAGTAGCGGATCAGCACGCGCCCGCTGCCGTTCATCTCCGTCTCGAACGCGCCGACGCGATCGCCGAGGCCGGGGATGGAGTCGATGGGCGGCTTGCTGCGCACGGGGACGTTGACGAGCACCTGGGGGAACTTGCGCATGCAGGTCGCGAGCGAGGCCAGCGGCTCGCCCGTCTCGCGCACGACCGACAGGAGCGCGAGCGCCGAGAGGATCCCGTCCCCGGTGGGCATGTAGTCGGGGAACAACAGGTGGCCCGACTGCTCGCCGCCGAGGTTGGCGCCGCTCTTTTGCATCTCCTCGTGCACGTAGCGGTCGCCCACCTGCGTCTTCACCATGCGGATGCCCGCCGCCTTGAGCGACTCGTCGAGGCCGAGGTTGGCCATCACGGTGGTGACCACGAGGTTGGCCTTGAGGCGGTGCTGGCTGGCCATGTGGCGGCCCGCGATGGCCAGCGCGTAGTCGCCGTCGCGGATCTCGCCGAGGTGATCCACCGAGATCAGCCGGTCGCCGTCGCCGTCGAAGGCGAAGCCGACGTCGGCGCGGGCCGCGCGCAGCCGCTTCTGCAGCCCCTCGGGGTGCAGCGCGCCGCAGGCCGTGTTGATATTGGTCCCGTTGGGCCGCGCCGACATGGCCACCACGCGCGCGCCGAGCCGCCGGAAGACGCTCGGCCCCACGCGGAACGTCGCGCCGTGCGCGCAGTCGATGACCACGGCGAGTCCGGCGAGGTCCAGCGGGAAACAGCGCGTGAGGAAGTCGACGTAGTACTTCTCCGCGCGGTCGTAGTGGACGAGGCGGCCGATGTCGGCGCCGTGCGCGCGCGGCGCCACGTCCGCCGCCGCCAGCCGTGCCTCGATCTGCTCCTCCCACGCGTCGGGGAACTTCGTGCCCTGCGCCGAGAAGAGCTTGATGCCGTTGTCCTGGAACGGGTTGTGGGAGGCGGAGAGCACGATGCCGCCGTGGGCATCGAGCGCGCGCGTGAGGAGCGCGATGCCCGGCGTCGGGAGCACGCCGACCGTGTAGCAGTCGGCGCCGGCGGAGAGGAGACCCGCCACCATGGCCGCCTCGAGCAGCGCCCCCGAGAGGCGCGTGTCGCGGCCGATCACGAGTCTCACGCGCTCGCCGCCCTGCTGCGCGATCAGCGTGGCCACGAGCTCGCGGCCGACGCGATACGCGAGGTCCGGCGTCAGCGGCGGCTCGTTGGCCACACCGCGGATGCCGTCCGTGCCGAACAGACGATTGCTCACCGGTCGCGCCGAATCTCGACGGTCACCTGCACCGTCCTCTGGGTCGTGGGATACACGGAATCGGGCAGGAGCAGCCCGACCGTGCGCGTGACGCTCTGGCGGAGGCCCGTGACGTCCACCGGGGCCGTCTCCACCGTCGCCCGCTCCTCGATTGTAGTGCGGGGGCCCTTCACCTGGACAGTCGGCGGCTCGACGACCACGCGGCCCAGCTGGACGTCGGGCGGCGGCGAGCCGCGCAGCTGCGGCACGACGCGCAGCGCGCGCGTGGCGGCGGTGGCGACGGCGACGCGGACCCAGTTCGGCGAGACGCGCACCACGTTGATGCCCGCGGGCGCCTGCACGTCGTCCGCCGAGAGCTGCAGCGTGTTGTCGCCCTCTCGCGCGCGCGAGAGGTCCACGCGCACGCGGACGTCCGCCGGCGCCAGCCGCGCGGCCGCCCAGCGCGCCGCCTCCACCTGCACGTCGACGGCCTCGCGCTGCGTGCCCACGAGGACCATCCCCGGCTCGAGGCCGACGTACTCGAGGGGCGCGGCGAAGCCGAACTGGCTCCGGTTGGCGCTCACGACGAAGAACCAGACGACCACCGCCAGGATGAGGGCGAGCAGCTTGAGCTCCCAGTTGCGCGCGAGCGCCGCCAGCATCAGTGCGCGGACGAGGACGGCGGCCCCGCCGGGCGCGCGCGGAAGCGCAGGGCGCGCAGCCAGCCACGCCAGAACGCCGGCACGCCCTCGGTCTTGGCGCCCAGCAGCGTGAGCAGGCGCCGGCGCAGCCCGTCGGGGCCGGCCAGCGCCTCGATGCCGCCGTCCACGGCCAGGGAGAGGCGGCCGGTCTCCTCGGAGACGACCACCGCCACCGCGTCGGTCTCCTCGGTCACGCCGAGCGCCGCGCGATGCCGCGTGCCGAGCTGGCGGGCGAGCTGGAGGTTGCGCGAGAGCGGCAGGAAGCAGCCGGCCGCGACCACGCGGTCGTCGCGGATGAAGGCAGCGCCGTCGTGCAGCGGCGAGTACGGCAGGAAGAGGCTCGTCAGCAGATCGGCGGACACGAGGGCGTCGAGGGCGACGCCCAGCTCCGCGTACTGCCGCAGGCCGGTCCCGCGCTCGATCACGATGAGCGCGCCGATCCGCCGCTCGGCCAGCGAGCCGGCGACCGACGCGATCTCGTCCACCACGCGCACCGTCTCGACGCCGCCGCCGCCGAAGAGCGTGCGCAGCACCGCCGCGTGGCCGATCGACGTGAGCGCGCGCCGCAGCTCGGGCTGGAAGAGCACGACCAGCACCACCACCCAGAAGGACCACAGCGTGTCGAGCAGCCAGCCGAGGCTGTGCAGCTCGAGCTGGCGCGCGGCCAGCGACGCCGCCACCAGCACGCCGACGCCGACGAGCATCTGCATGGCGCGCGTGCCGCGGAAGAGCGTGAAGATCCGATAGATGACGAGCGCCACGAGCACGACGTCGAGCGCGTCGCGCCAGCCGAAGGCCCCCGGCGTCACGGCGCCGCTCTCCGCACGCGCTCGGCCACGCGTACCGCGTCCACCGTCTCCGCCACGTCGTGGGCGCGGATGAGGGCGGCGCCGCCGAGCACGGCCGCCGCCGTGGCCGCCAGCGAGCCGGGCAGCCGCGCGGCCGGATCGTCGCGTCCGGTGATCGCGCCCACGAAGGACTTGCGCGAGACGCCGACGCACAGCGGGCGCCCGAGCGCGGCGAGGGCCGGGAGGCCCGCGAGCACCGCGACGTCCCAGGCGTGCCAGACGACGCCGGCGTCGCGGAAGAAGCCGATGCCGGGGTCGAGCACGATCCGCTCCTCGGGCACGCCCGCCGCGCGCGCCGCCGCCAGCGCCGTTGTCAGGATCCGCGTCACGCTCGCCACCGGCGCGTCGAGGACGCGGCCGGGCCCCGGCGCCGCCATCAGGATCAGGGCGGCGTCGTGCTCGGTGACGACGCGGGCGAGGGCCGGCTCGGCGAGCGCGGAGACGTCGTTCACGACGCGCGCGCCGGCCTCGAGCGCCGCGCGCGCCACGCGGGGGCGCGACGTGTCGGCCGACACCGGCACCGGCAGCTTCGCGACGAGCGCGCCGACCGCGCGCACGAGCCTCTCCGTCTCCTCGGCCTCGCTGATGCCGGTCTCGAGATAGGGCGCGCTCGACCGGGCGCCGACGTCGATCAGCGCCGCGCCCGCCTCGACCATGCCGAGCGCGGCCCTCAGCACCGCCTCCTCACCGTGGTACACGGACCCCGCGTGGAAGGACTCCGGGCTCACGTTGATCACGCCCATGACCGCGACGGGCGACGCGTCACCGAGTATGACGCCGGCGAGTTCGGCCCGGGATCGACGGGACATGTCTCACGATACCATCCGCCCGGCGCCCACGGCAGCGTCAGCGGGCCAGCCCCGAGTAGATCGCGGCCCAGGCGACGAGGTCCACCGTGACGTGGCTCAGGACGGGCGCCACCGCGTTCCGGCGCCACGCGAAGTACACCGCGAACGTGAGGAAGATCGGCAGGTACACGAGCGCCCACGCGAGCCCCTGATACGTGTGATACGCCGTCTGGAGCACCGCGCTCGCCAGCACGACCGTCGGCGTCGAGAGCCCGAGCGTCGTCAGCCGCGTCATGAGGTAGGCGCGCACGATCGTCTCCTCGAAGAGCGGCCCCACGATCACGTAGACGAACGTCAGCGGCGCCGAGCTGGTCATGAAGGCGGTGCGGGCGCGCTGCGTCGCGGCCTCGGCCATGACGGAGCCGTGCAGCGCCAGCACCGTCAGCAGGGCCCCCGCGTAGGCGACGCCGACGAGCGGCACCGACTCGAGGACCGGGCGCAGGCCGGGCCGGAACCCGATGTCGGCCGGGGTTTCGCCGCGCACGAAGAGGATGTAGCGCACGAGCAGGAGCCCGAGCAGCGCCTGGAGGATGCCCAGGGCGACGCCGGCGGGGCCCATCAGCGCGGCATGGCGGAACATCGTCGGCGACGACGCCATCAGCGTGGACACCGTGAGCGGGGGCAGCAGCGTGACCGCGCACACCGTGACCGTCTCGAAGACGAGCCCGCGGCGCACGAAAGACAGCGGCGGGGGGGTATGGGGGGCCATTTCGTGGCCCCCCATGTTCAACAGAGACGCGCGGCCGTTTCCGGGCCCCCCATTTCCCTAGGCGGGGGCGGGCGCTTCGGAGAACGGCCGCGCGCGCAGGATGCGCGCGATCTCCTCGGAGTCGAGCGACTCGCGCTCGAGCAGCGCGCGCGCGAGCGCGTGCAGCTTCTCGATGTTCTCCTCGAGGATCTGCCGGGCGCGCGTCGCGCATTCGAGCACGATGCGCTTGATCTCACCGTCGATGGCGAGCGCCGTCTCCTCGCTGTAGTCCTTCGCGCGCGCGACCTCCCGGCCGAGGAAGATGTGCTCCTCGTTCTTGCCGAAGGTGAGCGGCCCCAGCTTGTCGGACATGCCCCACTCGCACACCATCTTGCGCGCCATCTCGGTGGCCTTCTCGAGGTCGTCGCCGGCGCCGGTCGTCTGCTGCTGCAGCACGATCTCCTCGGCGGTGCGGCCGCCCATCAGGATGGTGATGCGATTGATGAGGTAGTCGCGCGAGTAGTTGTACTTGTCGTCCATCGGCAGCTGCATGGTGAGGCCCAGCGCGCGGCCGCGCGGGATGATCGTCACCTTGTGGAGCGGGTCGGCGCCGGGCAGGAAGTCCGCCACGAGCGCGTGGCCGGCCTCGTGGTAGGCGATCGTCCGCTTCTCGGCGTCGCTGATGATCATCGAACGCCGCTCGACGCCCATGAGGACCTTGTCCTTGGCGTTCTCGAAGTCGGGCATCTCGACGAGCTTCTTGTTCTGCCGCGCCGCCAGCAGGGCCGCCTCGTTGACGAGGTTGGCGAGGTCGGCGCCCGAGAAGCCGGGCGTGCCGCGCGCCAGCGTCTTGAGCTCCACGTTGGGCGCCAGCGGAATCCGCCGCGCGTGCACGCGCAGGATCTCCTCGCGCCCTTTCACGTCGGGCCGCGGGACGACGACCTGGCGGTCGAAGCGCCCGGGGCGCAGCAGGGCCGGATCCAGCACGTCGGGCCGGTTGGTGGCCGCGATGAGAATGACGCCCTCGTTGGTCTCGAAGCCGTCCATCTCGACCAGCAGCTGGTTCAGCGTCTGCTCGCGCTCGTCGTGGCCGCCGCCGAGGCCCGCGCCGCGGTGCCGGCCGACGGCGTCGATCTCGTCCATGAAGATGATGCAGGGCGCGTGCTTCTTGCCCTGCTCGAACAGATCGCGCACGCGCGAGGCGCCGACGCCGACGAACATCTCGACGAAGTCGGAGCCGGAAATCGAGAAGAACGGCACGTTGGCTTCGCCCGCGATCGCCTTCGCGAGCAGCGTCTTGCCGGTGCCCGGCGGTCCGACGAGCAGCACGCCCTTGGGGATCTTGCCGCCGAGCTTCTGGAACTTCTGCGGGTCCTTGAGGAAGTCGATGATCTCGCGCAGCTCTTCCTTCGCTTCGTCGACGCCGGCCACGTCCTGGAAGGTCACCTTGTTCTGCTTCTCGGAGATCAGCCGCGCGCGCGCCTTGCCGAACGACAGCGCCTTGGCGCCGCCCCCCTGCATCTGGCGCATGAAGAAGATCCAGACGCCGATGAAGAGCAGCATCGGCACCCACTGGAGGAAGATCGCGTACCACGGGTTGCTGTCGGGGGGCTTCACGGCGATGCGGACGCCCTTCTCGCGCAGCATCTTGATCAGGTCCGGATAGTCGACGATGTAGGTGCGCTGCGTGGGCGAGCCGTCGCGCAGGTTGTAGGTGACCAGGTTGCCGCGGATGACCACCGACTCGACGCGGCCCTGCTCGACCGCCTTCAGGAATTCCGAGAAGTTCGGCGACTCCTGCCCACCGGGCTGCGTGTTGGAGAACACGGTGAACAGCAGGATGACGATCAGGCCGATGACCATCCAGAGAGCGAGGTTTTTATAGACCTGGTTCATCGCTGCCAGTGTAGCACAGCGTCGAAGGCTGCACGGGGGCTGACACGTCGCGTCACGGCGGCGTCTCGTCGAGCGCGGCGACGTACGGCAGGTTGCGGTAGAGGCCACCGAAGTCGAAGCCGTAGCCGACCACGAACACGTTCGGGATCGTGAAGCCGACGTAGTCGATGCGGACGTCCACCTGACGCCGCTCGATCTTGTCCACCAGCGCGCACACGCGAAGGGTGCGCGGATGGCGCGCCTCGAGGTTACGCCGCAGATACGAGATCGTGAGCCCCGTGTCGACGATGTCCTCGACGACGACCACGTGGCGGTTCTCGACCGGCATCGCGAGATCGGACACGATGCGAACCTGGCCGGAAGAGCGGTTGCCGCCGGCATAGGAGGCGAGGCCGATGAAGTCGGTGGTGATGTCGCCGGGGATCGCGCGCACGAGGTCGGCCATGAAGAGGAAGGCGCCCTGGAGCACGCCGACGAGCACCGGAGTCTCCCCGGCGTAATCGCGCGCGATCTGCTGCCCCAGCTCGCCGATACGCGTCCGCAGCTCGGGCTCGCTGATCAGCACGCGGCCGGGGCGCGGCGTCGTCACGTCAGCGCGTCGTGACGAAGGGTGTGACCGACGACCGCTCGCCGCTGAGGCGCACCGCCAGCGCGCGCGCGGCCTCGCGCGTGGGGAGGTCACCGACCTGCACGCGGTAGACCGGGCCGTTGGCGTCGGCTTCCACCACGCGCGCGTCGTGGCCGGCGGAGGCGAGCGACTCGCGGAGCGCCTCGGCGGGCGGGCGCACGCGGTAGGACGCGATCTGGACGGTGAAGCGGGTCGTGGCGCCGTCACGCGCGCCCGAGGTCGGCGCGCGAGTCGCGGCGCCGAGGGTGTCGGCCTGCTCGCCGGGACGCGGCGGCACGGTCACGAGCGGCGGCGGCGCGGTCTTCGCCGGCCGGGGCGGCGGCGGCGGCGCGGTGAGCGGCGCGGTCAGCTCCCGATAGAACGTGAGCTGGGGCGCCGGCGCCTCCGGCAGCCTGCCGCCGCGGCCGGGGCCGCGGCGGGCCGGCTCGGTCTCGGGCGCGTGCGCGGCGACGACGGCGGCCCGCGCCGACCAGATGCGGCCGGTGTACACGCCGACGCCGAAGGTCGCGCCGAGAACGGTGAGGATGCCGACCAGCACCAGCAGCCGCGCGGTGCCGCTCGAGCTGCGCCCGCGCGCTGCCATCTACATCGTCTCCGGCGCGCTCACGCCCAGCAGCGCGAGCCCGTTGGCGATCACCTGCCCCACCGCCGTGCAGAGGGCGAGACGCGCGAGCATCAGCGTGCGGTCGTCCTGGATCACGCGATGGTTCTTGTAGTACGGATGGAAGACTCCCGCCAGCTCCGTCAGCCAGTACGCCACGCGGTGCGGCTCGGCCGCGCGGGCGGCGCCCGCCACGAGATTCGGATACTCGAGCAGTCGCTTGATGAGCGCCTGCTCCTCGGCGCCGGTGAGCGGGGTGAGGTCCACGTCGCGCCAGGCGGGGATCGCGATCCCCTGCTCCGCCACCTGCCGGTGGATCGAGCGGATGCGCGCGTGGGCGTACTGCACGTAGTAGACGGGGTTGTCGCTCGACTGCCGCGTCGCCACCGCGAGGTCGAACTCGAGCGGGCTGTCGTGCCGCCGCGTGAGGAACGTGAACCGCGCGGCGTCGCGCCCGACCTCGTCCAGCAATTCCTCCATCAACACGAACTCGCCGCGGCGCTTGGACATGCGGACGGGCTGCCCGTCGCGCAGCAGCGTCACGAGCTGGATGATCGGCGCCTGAAACGCCTGGGGCGGGTGGCCGAGCGCCTGCATCGCGGCGCGCATGCGCGGCACGTGGCCGTGATGGTCGGGGCCGAGCAGGTCGATGACGTGGTCGACGCCGGCGAACTTCACGTAGTGGTGGAACGCGATATCGACGGCGAAGTAGGTCAGCTCCCCGGTGCGCCGCCGCAGCACGCGGTCCTGGTCGTCGCCGGCGCCCTCGACCGCCGTCGAGCGGAACCAGAGCGCGCCGTCCTGCTCGTACGTGAGGCCGCGCGCGGCGAGCTCCTGCACGGCCTTCTCCGGCAGGCCGCGGTCGCGGACGTCGCGCTGCTCCGAGGACCACACGTCGAAGTCCACGCCGTAGGCGGCGAGCGTGCGGCGCTGCTGCTCGACCATCCGCTCGACGGCCCAGCGCCCGAAGTGCTCGAGCCGCGCCCGCTCGTCGCCGGGAACGTCGAGCGCGCCGCCTCCGGCGCGGTACTCCTTCGCGAGGTCGATCAGGTACTCGCCGGGATAGCCGTTCTCGGGCAGCGCGGCCGTCTCGCCGAACTCCTGGCGCACCCGCGCCTCGAAGGAGCGCGCGAGCGCCTCGAACTGGGTGCCGGCGTCGTTCACGTAGAACTCGGTGGTGACCCGCGCGCCCTGCGAGCGCAGCAGCCGCGCCAGCGAGTCGCCGACGGCGGCGGCGCGCGCGTTCACGATGACGAGCGGGCCGGTGGGATTGGCAGACACGAACTCCAGGCGCGTCCGCTGGCCGGCGTGGCTCGTGCCGAGCCCATAGGCCGCGCCGGCGTCGAGGATCTCGTGCAGCGTGGCCGCGGTCCACGCCGGCGCGAGGAACACGTTCAGGAAGCCGGGGCCCGCGACTTCCACACGCGCGACCTCGGGCATCGCGGGGAAGTTCTTCGCCAGCGCGTCGGCGATCTGGCGCGGCGGGCGCTTCGCGGCGCGCGCCAGCGTCATCGCGACGTTCGTCGCGTAGTCGCCGTGCTCGGCCTGGCGCGGCACTTCCCACGCGCAGTCCTCGGCCGCGGGCAGCCCCGCCGCCGCCAGCGCCGTGCGCACCCCGTCCGTCAGCCGATCGGTGACCGTCATTGCGCGCAAGTCCGCCGCCCTCCTCGGCGGCGATTGCATTAGATGATACCCAGCGCTCCGCGACCGCCACGAAGAAAAAGCGCAAGCGAATCGAGGAGAAGGAGCGCGCCGAGGGTGAGCCCCGCCGCCCAGGCGAACACGCGCACCGCGCGCGCGACGTCGCCGGCCGTGGGCGGCCGGCCCTCGCCCAGCCGGTAGGCGCCGCGCTTGCCGAGCGTGAGCCCGAGCGCGCCCGCCATCGCGGCCATCGTCCGGCCCGCGTTGGGGCTCGCGGTGAGCGCGCCGTCGCGCCGGAGCATCCGGAGGGCCCCGCGCGCGTCCTCGCCGGCTGCGACGGCGCCGGCGACGAGGCCCAGCGCGGCGAGCCGCGCGGGGACGAAGTTCAGCACGTCGTCGAGCCGCGCGGCGAGCTTGCCGAACCACTCGAGCGAGCCGTCGCGATAGCCGAGCATCGCGTCGGCGGTGTTCACGGCGCGATAGGCGGCGGCACCGGCCAGCCCGAACACGAGATAGAAGCAGAGGGGTGCGACGAGGGCGTCGGTGAGGTTCTCGGCGACCGACTCGACGGCGGCGGAGGCGACTTCGTCGGGACCGAGCGTCGCCGTCGGCCGGCTCACCAGATGACAGGCGACCGCCGCGCGCGCCGCCTCCAGATCGCCCGCCGCCAACGGGCCCGCCACCGCGCGCGCCGCGCGGACGAGACCGCGAATCGACAGCAGCAGCGAGAGCGCGGCGCCCTCGACGAGCGGGCCCGCCGACCCCAGGCGTGCCGCCAGCGTGGCGACGGCCAGTCCCGCCGCTGCCGCGACAGCCGCGACGGCGAGCGTCACCAGCGCGCCGCCGACGACGAGCTGCGCGCGCCCGCCGCGGCAGAGGGCGCGTCGGCCGCCGGCGATCGCGCGGCCGATCCAGGCCACGGGGTGCAGGCGATTCGGCGGGTCGCCGAGCGCCAGGTCCAGCGCGGCGGCGACGATCACGGCCAGGGGCGGCATGAGACCGCAATTATCGACGCCGTAAGGCGAATTGTGGTAATTCTTGCTCCGTGCAAGCGGTCCTCAGAACCGCCCGGTGGCCCCGACTCGTGCTGGCCATCTATCTGGCCTGCCTGGGGCTCGTATGCTCGTTCATCCTCTTCGAGGTGCTCGACGTCGACGGCTCCGATTTCCTACCCATCACCACGAGCGTCGACGCCAAGCCGACGGAGTCGCACCACGAGGACGACCTCAAGCGCGTCGCCCTCGCCGCCCTCGCCATCAGCCTGACCCTCGGCGCCGCGCTGGCCGCCGAGGCCCTGGCCCGGTCCGCCCGCGTCGAGCGCGCCGCCGCGCCACGCGTCCGCCGTTTCGCGCCGACGCCCGCCACGCGCATGCTGCTCGCGCGCGCGACGCTCGCCGACGCGCCCTCCGCCTGACCACGACTCTCTCGCGACGCCGCCGGATCCGGCGCCGTCGCTGATTGGCAGTCCCGGCTCAACGCAAGGAGAGGTCATGGTCAGGCTCGTCGTTCACGTGGTGGTGATGGTGCTCGTGTCTGCGGCGCTCGCGGAGGCGCAGGCCCCCGCCACCCGCCTGTCGCTCGACGATGCCGTCGCGCTGGCGCTGCGCGAGAACCCGACGCTGCGCGCCAAGCAGCACGAGTACCGCGCCACGCAGGCGCAGGAGATCACGGCGGGCCTGCGGCCGAACCCCACGGCCTCCTCCCTCGCCGAGCAGATCGGCAGCCGGAACGACCCGCAATACACCTTCAGCCTCGGCCAGCCGATCGAGCTCGGGGGCAAGCGCGCGCGCCGGCTCGACAGCGCGCGGGCGGCGAGCCGCGTAACGGCGGCCGAGCTGGAGGACACGCGGCGGCAGGTCGTCGCGCAGGTCAAGAAGGCGTTCACGGACACGCTGGTGGCGGAGGCGACGCTGGCGCTGACCGGCGAAAATCTCAAGGCGCTCGACGAGGTGGAGCGGCTGCAGCGCATCCGCGCCGAGAAGGGCGACATCTCCGAGCTCGAGCTGACGCGCATCCAGGTCCAGCGCTTCGCCTTCGAGCGCGACGCCGCCGACGCCCGCCAGGCCATCGCCGCCGCCCGCATCGCGCTGCGCGCCGCGGTGGGGCCGGAGGCGGTGGCGCCGGACTTCGCGGTGAGCGGCGAGCTCGGCTTCCGCGATGTGCCGCTCGACGTCTCCGTGCTGCGCCGCCGCGCGCTGGATGCCCGCCCGGATCTCAGAGCCGCGGAAGCCGCGCGGCAGCGCGCCCGCGCCGACCGCGAGCTGGCGCGCGCCAACGCGTGGTGGGACGTCACACCCCTGGTCGAGTACCAGCGCATCGGCCCCGACAACACCTTCGGCGTGGGCGTCAGCGTCCCGCTGCGCGTGTTCGACCGCAACCAGGGCGAGATCGCGCGCACGCGCGCGGAGGTCGACCGCGCCGACGCGCTGCGGGAGGCGGCGGCGGTGCAGGTGCTCGCCGACGTGGACGCGGCGCTGAGCCAGGTCGTCAACCAGCGCGACAAGGTGCTCCTGCTGCGCGACACGTACCTGCCCAAGGCCCAGCGCGCGCGGGACACCGTGGAGTTCGCGTACCGGCGCGGGGGCCTGAGCCTGCTCGACTTCCTCGACGCGCAGCGCACGTATCGCGAGACCTCGCTCGAGCACCTCCGCACGCTCGGCGCCTACTGGGGCGCGCTCTACCAGCTCGAAGCCGCCGTGGGCGGGCCGTGGGAAAATCCGTGAGCCGCGGCGGCCTCCTGAGCCTCCTGCCGCTGCTCGCCCTGCTCGCGGCGTGCAATCGGGGCCCCGACACCGCCGCCGCGACGGCCAAGGCCGAGCCGGCGGCGCCCACCCGCGCGAATGTCTCCGTCGTGGTGGCGGCGCCGAAGCTGCAGGAGCGCGCGACCTCGCTCGAGACGAGCGGCAAGGCGCAGTTCAACGAGGAGGCGCTCGCGCGGGTCCAGGCGCTGGTGACGGGCCGCGTGCTCGAGGTGCTCGCGCGCCCCGGCGAGATCGTCGAGCCCGGCCACCGCCTGATCGTGATCGACAGCCCGGACCTCGGCGCCGCCAAGTCCGATTACGCCAAGGCGGTGGCCGACGTCGAGCGGGCGGAGGCGGCGCAGCGGCTGGCGCGCGAGCTGTTCGAGGTGAGGGCGGTGCCCCAGAAGGACGTGCGCGAGGCGGACAACGACTACCGGAAGTCGGTGGCCGAGCGCGAGCGCGCGGCCGCCCGCCTGCGCACGCTCGGCATCGGCGCCGAGCAGCTGCCGGCCATCGCGTCGCGGGCGGACACCGGCACCCGGATCGTGGCGGCCGCGCCGCGCGCCGGCGTCATCGTCGAGCGCAACGTCACTCCCGGACAGGTCGTCGCGTACGGCCAGTCCGACACGCCGCTGAACCTCTTCGTGATCGCCGACGTGTCGACGATGTGGGTGGTGGCGGACGTCTACGAGCCGGACGTGCCGCGCGTGCGGCGCGGCCAGCGGGTGGCCGTCACGCTGCCGTGCTGCCCCCACGACCGCTTCGAGGGCGCCGTGGACTACATCAGCGACGTGGTCGACAAGGAGACGCGCACGGTGAAGGTGCGCGCCGTCGTGCCCAATCACGGCCGCGCGCTGAAGGCCGAGATGTTCGTCAAGGTCGCCATCGCCACCGGCGTCGCGCGCGTGCTCACCCTGCCCCAGAGCGCCATCCATCGCGAGGGCGGCCAGACCTACGTCCTCGTCGAGCGGGGCAAGGACGACTACGCGCGGAAGCCGGTGCAGCTCGGCGGCGAGCTCAACGGCTCCGTCGAGATCCGCGAGGGCGTGACGCCCGAGGACCGCGTGGTCACCACCGGGAGCATCCTGCTCAAGAAAGCCACCAAGTGATCGCGCGGCTCGTCGCCTTCGCGCTGCACCAGCGCTTCGTCACGCTGGCGCTGGCGCTGCTGCTGACGGCGGGCGGGATCCTGTCCTGGACGCGCCTGCCCATCGAGGCCTATCCCGACGTCGGCGACGTCACCGTGGAGGTCATCACGCTCTGGCAGGGCCACGCCGCCGAGGAGGTCGAGCGGCTCATCACGATCCAGCTCGAGAAGGAGTTGAACGGCATCGCCAGCGTCACATTTCTGAGGTCGGCGTCGCTGTTCGGCCTCTCGAACATCCGCGTGCTCTTCGCCGACGGCACCGACAAGTACTGGGCGCGCCAGCAGGTGCAGGAGCGGATCGCCGGCGCCGAGGTCCCGACCGACGCGCGCCCGACCCTCGGCGCCCTCTCGAGCGTCATCGGCGAGGTGTATCGCTACACCCTCTGGTCGCCCACCATGCCCCTGGTCGAGCTGAAGGCGCTGCAGGACTGGGTGCTGGAGCGCGAGTTCCTCAAGGTGGCCGGCGTGGCCGACGTCATCTCGTGGGGCGGCGGCGTCAAGCAGTACCAGATCACCATCGATCCCGTGCGGCTGCGCGCGTACAACCTGACCCTCAAGCAGGTCTTCGACGCCGTCGCCGCCAACAACGCCAACGCCGGCGGCTCCTATATCCCGTGGGGTCAGTACGCGCTCACCGTGCGCGGCATCGGCATGATCCAGTCCACGCGCGACGTCGAGAGCATCGTGGTGGCGGCGCCGCGCGGGACGCCCGTGCGCGTGCGCGACCTCGGCACGGTGGGCATCGGCCACGCCATCCGCCTCGGCGTGCTCGGCCGCGACCACGACGACGACGTGGTGGGCGGCATCGTGCGCATGCGCAAGGGCGAGAACCCGGGCGCCGTCATCGACGGCGTCAAGAGGAAGCTGGAGGACATCCAGCAGATTCTCCCGGCCGGGGTAGAGCTGCGCCCGTACTACAACCGCGAGCGGCTGGTGAACGCGACCGTCGGCACCGTGATGAAGAACCTGATCGAGGGCGCCGCGCTGGTGGTCCTGCTGCTCTCGCTGTTCCTCTACAACGTCCGCGCCGCGATCCTCGTGGCGCTCACGATCCCGCTCTCCCTGCTCTTCGCCTTCATCTTCATGGACCTCAACGCGATCCCCGCCAACCTCCTGTCGCTCGGCGCCATCGACTTCGGGATCATCGTGGACGGCGCCGTGATCATGACCGAGAACATCGTGCGCCACCTGTCCCAGCGCCGCGTCACCGGCCGCCGCGTCGTGCGCGAGGTCCAGCACAGCGCCCTCGAGGTCGCGCGGCCACTCACCTTCGCCGTCCTCATCATCATGACCGTCTACGTGCCGATCCTCACGTTCCAGCGGATCGAGGGCAAGCTGTTCCGCCCGATGGCGGTGACGATCTCGCTGGCCGTGATCGGCTCGCTCGTGCTCACGCTGACGCTGATCCCCGTGCTGGCGAGCCTGCTCTTCCGGCGGCCGCCCTCCGAGCGCGAGAGCCCCCTGCTGCGCTGGCTCCGCCGCCCGTACGTGCCGGCCCTGACCTTCTGCCTGCGCCGGCCGGTGGTGCCGATCGGCGCCGCGGCCGCGCTGCTCGCGCTGAGCCTCGTCGCCTTCACGTTTCTCGGCAAGGAGTTCCTGCCCGAGCTGGACGAGGGCGACATGTGGGTGCGCGTGGCGCTGCCGCTGGGAATCTCG
>Ga0209056_10000037_pt1 | contig 118871 bp, 117 predicted proteins | sample GraSoiAngelo_114_FD_185876 | JGI IMG/M metagenome (GOLD analysis project Ga0209056, IMG submission 185876) | Grasslands soil microbial communities from the Angelo Coastal Reserve, California, USA - 14_0903_13_40cm (SPAdes) (version 2) | ecosystem: Environmental > Terrestrial > Soil >... | reverse complement strand
CCGCCGCGGACGGGGCGGACGCGGCGCCAGTGGCGAGGCCGGTCTCGCTGCGCACCCGGGCGCCCACCAGCAGCGCGGACTGGAACAGGCGGTGCAACACCGGTCCCGCCAGCGGCTTGGACACGTGCCAGGCGTCGCGCACCTGCCCCTGAATCTGCGGCTCGCCGAGGATCATCGAGTCGAGACCCGCCGAGACGCGGTACAGGTGCCGCACGGCGTCCCGGTCGCGCTGGACGTAGCCGTACTCGCCGGCGCTGCGCCCGACGCCCTCCCCCAGACGCTCCGAGAGGAGCGCCCACACGGCTTCGGCGACGGCGTCGTCGGGCTCGGCCAGGTAGAACTCGGTGCGGTTGCACGTCGAGAGCAGCACGCCGCCCCGCGCCCCGGCCGCCAGCACCCGCTCGAGCGACCGCGGTACCTCGCCCGCCGCGTGAGCGAAGCGCTCGCGCACCTCGAGGGGTGCGGTACGGTGATTCACGCCCAGGACCGTAATGCTCATGACGTCGTCACTCAGAGGAACCGCTCGGTCCCGGGGGCCGTGAGCTTGAGCGCGAGATACACGAGCAATACCGCGGCGAAGCTCGCGATGCTCGCGAACGCCGCGCGCCGCCCCGCCCAGTGCCGCACCAGGCGCACGCCCACCGCCCATCCGAGAACGAGCCACATGAGCATCCCCCACACGACCTGCGCGGCATCCACCGGCACACCGCCCGCGTAACGCACGCCGAATCCCAGCAACACGCCCAAGGTCACGGTGGGAAAGCCCACCACCAAAGATAGATGGTTCAGCTGGTCCAACCGCTCCAGTGGGGGGAACAGCCGGAACACCTGGCCGAACCGCTTCGCCTTGAGCTCTCGGAACTGCAGCAGGTAGAGCGCCGCGGCGATGAACGCGAGCGCCAGCATGGCGAGGCCCAGGATGCTGATCGTGATGTGCAGGATCGACCACGGGCTGCGCCCCACCACCGGGCGTGCCTCCGGCACCAGACCGATGAGCAGGGCCAGCCCGATCAGTCCCGTGGCGAGCGGCCCCGTGAACACGCCGACGGCGGACGCCCGAAACGCCGCCTCACTCGCCACCTGGGACAGTGCGAGGAACAGGGCGAGCATGGAGAGCGTCGGGGCGACGCCCATGAACGGCGTGAGCCGCGCCACGCCGAGCGCGTGCGCCGTGATGCCCGCCAGGGGCACACCCAAGAGCAGGCCGCGAGGTGCGGGTCGCAACCCGGCAAACGGCGCCAGCACCAACACCGTGGCCACGGCATACAGGCCAAGGGCGACGAAATGAGAGGTGAGGACCACGAGCTATGAACACCGGCCCCGCGGGCTGCGGGGACCGGCGAATCAGGACGGCATCTTCCGGATGAGCCGCACCGGCATGCCCGGAACGAGGTTGGCGTGCTCGATATTGAGGATCAGTCCCGACGATGAATGGTCCCGCGTGTGCACAATCTCGACCACCACCTGCACCTGCTCCGATGAGGTGCCGGGCAACCCGGACGCCGGCTTGAACGCCTCGAACACGTCGCCGGGGCTCACACCGTCCGCCCGCCCGCGATTGATGAAGATGATCTGCTGGGGACCGGTGAGCACGTGGAGATCCCGCTCGGCGATCACGACGCCCTCGAGCCCTCCCTCGACCGGGGTGGGACGTACCTGGCCCGGATCCTTGAACGGCTCGAGCGGCAGCGCCAGATGGCCCTCGTGGATGCGACCGAACTGCATCACCACGTCCGCCAGCACCTGCCGTCGCTGTGGCTCGGTCACGCGCGCCACCCCTACCGGCACGATGACGCCCCCCCAGCCGGCGATGTCGCGGTCCACCCGCACGATCAGCAGCGAGTCGCCCACGTGGTACGAAGCGTTCCGGGGCGCCTGGATGGCGATCTGATCGAACGTAATGGCCGAGGAGCGTTCGGTAAGCCGCGGAATCGCGGGGGTGGCCGTGTTCCCGAGGACCCGGCCGTAGGGAAGCCGCTCCTGCTCCGTGAGGAATCCAGCCGAGTAGAACTCGCCCCTGCGCAGCGGCCGATACGGCTGGTTCGCGTACGCCCGCAGCTCGTCGCGCACCTCTTGAGACGGCGTGCGGCGCCGATCGAAGATGGTCTGGTAGGTCTCGGTCGGCCCGGGAGGCGGCGGTGGTGCCTCGACGGTGGTATCGACCACGGTGGTGGTGTCGAGCGCCACGGTGTCGGCCGTGGGCGCGGGCTGCGCATGGACGGTGTCGGCTCCGGGCTGCTGGGGTGCGGCGACCACCGCCGTGTCGGGCGCCTGGGCGACGCTCACCGCGCCCGCGAGGTTCAGCTCTTCACCGGGATAGATCCAGTGGGGGTCGTCGATGAGCGCCGTATTGAGGCGATAGATCTCGGGCCAGAGCAAGGGGTCGTTGAAGTAGAGCTGGGCGATGGACCAGAGGCTCTCGCCCCGGGTGACGACGTGAGTCGCGGGGAGTTGCCCCGCTGGGGCCGGCGCCGCTTGCGACGTGTCCGGTACCGGCTGCGCTGTGTCCGGCCGAGCCTGCGCGGTGTCCTGCGCCACGAGCAGCGGCGCCGGCCCCACGAGCAGCCCTGCCACAAGGGCGAGCAGGGCTGCTCGTTCAGAACGGCAGATCGTCGTCCTCCTCATCAAGGGCCTCCGGGAACGCGTCGAGCGATTCCGCCTTGCCCCCTGCCTCGGGCGCCACCTTGGCCGTGGCTTTGGCCCGCGCGAAATCGCCCGAGCCCTCCCCGCCTCCCCCACCCCCACCGCGCGACGACAAGAGGAGCACTTCCCGCGCGATGATCTCGGTGGTGTAGCGCGTCTGCTTCTCCCGATCCTCCCAGGTCCGGTACTCGATGCGCCCCTCCACGTAGATCCGGTCGCCCTTCTTCATGTACTTCTCGGCCAGATCCGCGAGTTGGAACCCCTTGTTATTCCAGCACACGACCCGGTGCCACTCGGTCTTTTCCTGCTTCTCGCCACCCTGCCCCGTCCACTGCCGGCTGGTCGCCAGCGACAGCGTGGCGACGCGGGAGCCGTTGTTGGTGCTCCGCACCTCGGGGTCGGCCCCTAAGTTCCCGATTAGCATGACTTTATTGAGACTTCGGCTCACGACAGACCTCCAGACGCTGGGCGGGTCTGGACCAAGGGCGACAACAGTATATGACCCGCAAGTTATTCTGTCAATCAAAGATACGCCACCTGTGCTAAAGTTTTGCAGACAGCACGACCGCGTCTTCGACCGGCCTGCGGTAGTACCGGGCCCGTCGGGCCACCTCCCGGAAGCCGAGCGCTTCGTACAGCCGCCGGGCGCCGGCGTTCGACTCGCGCACCTCGAGATACACCACGCGGGCACCTCGTGCGGCCAAGGCGGCGAGCACCTGCTCCACCAGGGCCCGTCCCAGGCCGCGGCGCCGATGGGCCCCCGCCACTCCGAGGTTGAGGATCTCCCCCTCGTCCGCCGCGTGATGGGCGACCACGTAGCCCCCGACCAGGCCGCCCACCTCCGCGACGAGGAACGGGACTCCCGACGTCACGCATTCCGTGAAATCGCGGCGCGACCAGGGATCGGAGAATACGGCGCGCTCGATCGCCGCGACATCGTCGACGTCAGCCGGCGCGGCCGGACGAATCCGGGAAGGGACGGCCGTGGCGCGCCTCCCATTGAGCCTGCGCTTCGGCAGGGCGTCCGTAAACGGGCTCGGCGCTGGCCGGATCGTCGAGCGCACGACCCGCGCCGGCGCGCTCGAGCAGACCGAGCAGCATCGTGGCGGCGGGAGGCAGGCTCTCGAGCGGCACGGGAGGAGTCCCCACCCAGCGCGTCATTTGGTCAGCGAAGCGAGCGACGCCGGCGCCCACCACCAGGCGGGGACGCACCGGGGCGATCCGCGCGAGCTCGGCCGGCGTCAGCACTGTGGGCTCGACGAGAGTGTCGACCCGGTCCGGGTGGAAGACGTACATCGCGCCGTACACTTGACCGCGCAGCGCGTCGAAACACGCCGCTACCGGGTCGGTCCCGAGGTGTCGCGCGGCACCGGCCGCCGCGGCCATGAGCGACGGGATAGCGCGGATATCGAGACCGGCCTCGTGCGCCAGGCCCTTCGCCGCCGACCACCCGATCCGCAGCCCGGTGAAGCTCCCTGGCCCGTCCCCGACCACGATGCCCTCCAGATCGCCAGGCCGGACGCTCAGCCGACGCAGCACGAAGTCCACCAACCGAATGATCTCCGCTGCGTGGCGGCGGGTTCCCTGCACATGCGCGCCGCTCTCGGCGACCGGTGGGCGGCCGGCGGCGACGCTGGCGATGTCGGTGGCCGTGTCGATGGCGAGCCAATGGCCACTCATCCCCGCACCTCCCAGTGCGGAGTGCGGAATGCGGAATGCGGAATTGAGGAGGACAGTTCGATCGCAGAGGCTTGCCACCCCGATCGACACGCGCACGGTCCATTCCGCATTCCGCACTCCGCATTCCGCACTTGTTTCACCGTACCTCTTCGAGCACGCGGATATCCGCCTCGTCACCGTAGCTCAATTGGAAGTGCCGATCCAACGGCGGCGTCCACGGGCCTCCCCGCTCCGGCCATTCGATCAGCACGACGGCTCCCTCCCGGGCCATGTCGTCGAATGCCAGGTCGCGCGCCTCGTCGGGCGTCTTGAGCCGGTAGCAATCCACGTGGTAGACCGGACGTCCGTCGGATGTCTCGTAGTGATGCACGAGGGCGTAGGTGGGGCTGGTGGCGAGGACGCGGGCGCCCAGGCCCTCGCAGATCGCCTGGACCAGGGTCGTTTTCCCGGTGCCGAGCTCGCCGGAAAGCCCGATGACCGCAGCGCCGGCGAGGTCGCGCCCGAGCGCCTCACCGAACCGCTGGAGCTCGTCCGCGGACAGGTGCATGACGGCCGGTGTCGGCCTCGGCCCGGAGCTCGAGGATCTGGTCGCGCAACAGGGCGGCGAGCTCGAAGTCGAGCTCTTCGGCGGCGGCCTGCATCTGGCTCTCGAGCAGCGCAATGAGCGCATCGCGCTCCTTCGCGTCGGCGGGGCGCGGCACGCCTCCCTCGACGGGGCGGACGGTCTTGGCGTCCGCAAAGCGGGTCGCGAAGCGCACCTGGTCCACCGATTTCACGATCGATCGGGGCGTGATGCCGTGCTCGGCGTTGTACGCCACTTGGGCCTGCCGCCGGCGCGTCATCTCGTCCAGGGCGCGCTGCATCGAGCCGGTGACGCGGTCGGCGTACAGGACCGCCCGCCCCTGCAGGTTGCGCGCGGCGCGCCCCACGGTCTGGATGAGCGACCGATCGGAGCGCAAGAAGCCTTCCTGGTCCGCGTCCAGGATGGCGACGAGCGACACTTCCGGCAGATCCAGCCCCTCCCGCAGCAGATTGATTCCCACGAGCACGTCGAACTCGCCGAGTCGCAGGCCCCGAATGATTTCGACCCGCTCGATCGCGTCGATCTCCGAATGCAGATAGCGCACGCGGACGCCGTGCTGCTGCAGATAGTCGGTGAGGTCCTCGGCCATGCGCTTGGTGAGGGTCGTGACGAGTACCCGCTCACCTTTCTTTTCGCGCAGCCGGATCTCGTGCAGCAGGTCGTCGACCTGTCCCTTCACGGGTCGGACCTCCACTTCGGGGTCCACGAGGCCCGTCGGCCGGATGATCTGCTCGACCACGACGCCGCCCGAGAGCCGCAGCTCCGCGTCGCCCGGCGTGGCGGACACGAACACCATGCGCGGCACGAGCTGCATGAATTCGTCGATGCGCAGCGGCCGGTTGTCCAGGGCGGAGGGCAGCCGGAACCCGTAGTCCACCAGGGTCTGTTTGCGGGAGCGGTCTCCCTCGTACATCCCGGCGAGCTGCGGCAATGTCTGGTGCGACTCGTCGAGGATGCACAGGTAGTTCGGGGGGAAGTAGTCGAGCAGGCAGGCGGGGCGCTCCCCCGCCGCGCGGCCGGTGAGATGGCGCGAGTAGTTCTCGATCCCGGTGCACCGCCCGACCTCGAGCAGCATGTCGATGTCGAAGTTCGTGCGCGACTCCAGGCGCTGCGCTTCGAGCAGCTTGTTGCGGGCCCGGAGGTCCGTGAGACGCTCCGTCAGCTCGGCCCGGATGGCGGTGACGGCGCGTTGGATGGTGGGGCGCTCCGTCACGAAGTGGGTGGCGGGGTAGACAGCGGCGCGCGGCAGCTCGGTGATCGTGTCGCCGGTCAGCGGATCGATCTTCGCGATGCGCTCCACCGTATCGCCCCAGAATTCGATCCGCACGGCCTGCTCGTCGTACGCTGGGTACACCTCGATCGTGTCGCCCCGCACGCGAAACGTGCCGCGCTCGAATGCGACGTCGTTCCGCTGGTACTGCACCCCCACCAGGTCTTCGAGCAGGGCGTCCCGCCCGCGCTCCTCGCCCACGCCGGCTGTGACGAGACGCTGGCGGTACATCTCGGGATCGCCCAGGCCGTAGATGGCCGAGACGCTCGCGACGATCACCACGTCCTCGCGCTCCATCAGGCTCGACGTGGCCCGCAGCCGCAGCCGGTCGATGTCGTCGTTGATCGACGAGTCCTTGGCGATGTAGGTGTCGGTCTGCGGCACGTACGCCTCGGGCTGGTAGTAGTCGTAGTACGAAATGAAGAATTCCACGGCGCTGCGGGGGAAAAACGACTTGAGCTCGCCGTACAACTGGGCCGCGAGGGTCTTGTTGTGCGACAGCACGAGCGTGGGGCGTCCGAACCCGGCGATGACGTGCGCCATCGTCATCGTCTTGCCCGAGCCGGTCACGCCGAGCAGCGTCTGGTAGCGGTCGTCCCGCGCGAGGCCCGCCGACAGCTCCCGGATGGCGCGCGGCTGATCCCCCGCCGGCGTGAACGGGGACACGAGGTCGAAGGGCATCGCTGAAAGTTAACCGACGACGGGCTGGGTCTGGGGGCCCGATTCACGGCGCGACACTTCCATCACGCCCTTCACGCGCCGGATGGCCCGGATCACCTTGTTCAGGTGGGTCTGGTTCTCCACCTCGACCAGCACGGAGCCGAACACGGCGCCGTCCCGCGTCGCGATCTCCGCGGAGCGGATGTTGGTGCCGGACTCGCTGATGGCCGTGCAGATGTCGGCATACAGGCCGCGCCGGTCTTCCCCGCTCACCGCCAGGCGGACCACGAACGTCTCGCCCTCGGACTCCTGCCAATCGATGTCGATACGGCGCTCCGCCTCGGTCGAGAGCACCAGCAGGTTGGGGCAGTCCGAGCGATGGATCGAGATGCCCCGCCCCTGCGTGACGTAGCCGACCACCGGGTCGCCCGGGACCGGCTGGCAGCACTGGGCATACCGCACCATCAGCCCGTCCACCCCCTGGATCTTGATGCCCCGGCCCAGCCGGAGCCGCTCGATCACGCGCCCGAAGGCCGTGGGCCTCGGTGCCTGCAGGTCGTCGGCGGGGAGGTCGGGGTAGAGCGCCCGCATCAGCGTGCCCAGGGCCAAGTCGCCGCGCCCGAGCGCGGCCTGGACCTGCTCCCCCGTGCCTCCCGACAGCGTCGCGGCGGCCCGCTCCAACCGCTCGGCGTCGGGGACGGCGAGCCGGCGACGCCGTACCTCGCGCCCCAGGATCTCGCGACCCAGCTCGAGACTCTTCTCGTGCTCCTCCTGGCGGATCCACTGACGGATCTTGTGGCGCGCCCGCGCGGTCTGTACGTGCGCCAGCCAGTCGCGCGAGGGCTTCGCCTGCGGGCTCGTCATCACTTCCACCGTGTCGCCGTTCTTGAGGGGCCGGTGCAGCGGCGCGATGCGGCCGTTGATGCGGGCGCCCTGGCAGCGTTGGCCGACCTCGGTATGCACCGCGAAGGCGAAATCGATCGGCGTGGCGCCCTTGGGGAGCCGCTTCACGTCCCCGCGCGGCGTGAACACGAAGATCTCGTCCTGGTACAGGTCGACCTTGAGGAACTCGAGGAATTCCTCTGGCGTGTGCGCGTCCTGCTGTAGCTCGAGCAGCTGGCGGAACCACGCGAGGTGGCGGTCCAGCTCGTCGGGGCTCTTGCGCCCTTCCTTGAAGAGCCAATGGGCCGCGATGCCGTATTCCGCCGTGTGGTGCATCTCACGGGTGCGGATCTGGATCTCGTAGAGCTGGCCCCCGGGGCCGAATACGGTGGTGTGGAGCGACTGGTACCCGTTGGACTTGGGGCTCGCAATGTAGTCCTTGATCCGCTCCTGGAGCGGGGTCCAGCTGTGATGGATCGCGCCGAGAACGTGGTAGCACTCGGGGATGTCGTTTACGAGCACGCGCACGGCGAGCAAGTCGTAGATCTCCTCGAACGGCTTGCCCCGCTTGCGCATCTTCTTGTAGACCGACCACAGGTTCTTGGGCCGACCGGTGATCTCGATGTCGGCGAGGCCCGCCTCGCGCAGCGCGTCGCCCAGCGGCCCGCGCAGCCGCTCGATCGTGCGCTCGCGCTCGACCTTTTTCGCTTTGACGTTGCGCGCCAGCGTGCGGTAGTCCTCGGGCTCGAGGAACTTGAACGCCAGGTCCTCGAGCTCGGCTTTGACCCCGGCCATGCCGAAGCGGTGCGCCAGCGGCGCGTAGATCTCGCGCGTCTCGAGCGCGATGCGGTGCTGCTTGTCGGCGTCGAGGTGCTCCAGCGTCCGCATGTTGTGCAGTCGATCCGCCAGCTTGATGATGATGACGCGGGCGTCCTTGGCGACCGAGAGCAGCAGCTTGCGGTAATTCTCCGCCTGTTCCTCGGCGGTCGAGCGGAACGTGAGGGTCGAGAGCTTCGTAAGGCCGTCGACCAGCTCCGCGACCTCGGGCCCGAAGGTGCGGCGGATGTCTTCGACCGAGACGTCCGAGTCTTCCACGACGTCGTGCAGCAGCGCCGCCGCGATCGTGACCGAGTCCATCTGCTGCTCGGCCAGAATCGTGGCTACGGCGACGCTGTGCGAGACGTAGTCGTCGCCCGATTGGCGCTTCTGGCCGCGGTGCGCCTGGGCGCTCAGGCCATAGGCGCGCGCCAACAGGTCGAGGTCGAGGCGGTCGCGCTGCAACGCCACGGCCCGGGCGAGCTCGGGGGCGAGCAGGGGGGCGGTACTGGTCACCTGTGGAGGATGGCGAGACGCGGTCACGTCGTCAACGCGGGCACGACAAGCGCAAGGCGACTCCCATAATAGGCCGTCCTTTAATGCTTTAAGGGCCCTCTCGCCGCGGTCGCTCCGGCCACCTATGATGAACCACCTCCTCAGAGGTCCCATGCGATCCCACTCGACCGTCTCACGTCGCGCGCTGTTCGTGGTTGCAGCCGTGGCGCCCATCCTGGCCTGTCAGCCCGACGCGGACCCGACCAGCTTGACGGCACCCGTCGTCGCGTCGCGCAGCGCCGCCGCTACGGGAGATCTGGCGAGTCCGGGGTGGCAGGCGATCGAAGCAAACCTGGTCGCACAGGCCAACCTGGCAGCCGTTGTGTCGACGCGCGCGTACTCCCTGCTCGGGGTCGCACAATATCTGGCGGTGCAGCGGGCCGAAGGCAGCAAGCGGGACGGGCGTAGCCGTGATGCGTCCGATGCCGGCGCCGTCGCGGGCGCGTCGGCAACTGTGCTGAGCTATCTGTTCCCTTCTCAGGCACAGGCGCTCGAGGACACAGTGAAGGCACGAAGGGGCGCAGGTCCCGGGTTTGCGCGGGGCGAAGTCGTCGGCCGCGCGGTGGGTACCGAGATCGTAGCGCGCGCGCAGGCTGACGGCTTCTCCACTCCGTACACCGGCACCATTCCGGTCGGCCCCGGGTTGTGGGTGAGCAACACCACACCGCCCACGATCGCCGGGGGACCGTTGCCCGGTGTACGTCCCTGGTTCCTCAAGTCCGCGCGCCAGTTTCGGCCGGGCCCTCCGCCGGCGTTCGGATCCGCGGACTTCCTGGCGGGACTGGCGGAGATCCGCCACACCTCCGACACGCGCACCGCCGAGCAGATCGAGATCGCCACGTTCTGGGCGCAGGGCGCGGGTACACCCACGACCGCGGGCTTCTGGCTCCAGGTCGCGACCGACGGGATCCATTCGCACCGATTGTCGGAGCGGCAGGCGACGCACCTCTATGCGTTGCTCAGCGCCTCGATGTTCGACGCGCAGATCGGGTGCTGGGACGCGAAGGAGACGTACTGGTTCATCCGGCCGTGGCAGGCGGACCCCGGGATCACCGTCGTTGCCGCGGTCGGGAAGCCCAACCACCCGTCCTATCCGTCCGGCCACAGCTGCATCTCCTCGTCGGCCGCGGCGGTGTTGAGCGCGTTCTTCCCCGAGCAACGGCGTGAATTGAGCGCGATGGTCACCGAGGCAGGGTTGTCGCGCATGTACGGTGGTATTCATTACCGCTTTGACATCGAAGCCGGACAACAGCTCGGGCGGAGCGTGGCGCGGTTCACGATGCGAGCCGACCGATCGGGCCATTCGGTGCTGACGCCGGGGGACGACAACTGATTCTCGCGGGTTTGAAGGCTGCCCTCGCCGATCGTTACGCGATCGACCGGGAGCTGGGCCACGGGGGGACCGCGACGGTCTACCAGGCCCAGGACCTGAAACACGGCCGCGCCGTCGCCGTCAAGGTGCTCCGCCCCGAGCTCGCGGCTGCCCTCGGTGCCGAGCGCTTCCTCCGCGAGATCGAGATCGCGGCGCGCCTCACCCATCCCCATATCCTCCCCTTGCACGACTCCGGCGAGGCGGGCGGGTTCCTCTACTATGTCATGCCATTCGTAGAGGGCGAATCGCTGCGCGACCGGCTGAACCGCGAACCGCAGCTGCCCGTCGAGGAAGCCGTGCGGATTGCGCGCGAGGTGGCGACCGCCCTGAGCCACGCCCACGGCCACAATTTGGTCCACCGGGACATCAAGCCAGAGAACATCCTGCTATCCGGAGGGGAGGCGGTCGTCGCGGATTTCGGGATCGCCCGCGCGATCGTGGCAGCCGGCGCGGACAAGCTGACGGACACCGGCCTCGCGGTGGGCACGCCCGGGTACATGAGCCCGGAGCAGGCGACGGGCGCAGACCACCTCGACGGGCGAAGCGATGTCTACAGCCTGGGGTGCGTGCTGTACGAGATGCTGGTGGGGCACCCGCCGTTCCTCGGCACCACGGCGCAGGAAGTCCTGGCCCGGCACTCGCTCGATGCGGTGCCGCCGCTCCGCACGATCCGCCCCGAGCTGCCCCCGGCTCTGGAGCGTGCCGTGGTCAAGGCGCTGGCGAAGTCACCGGCGGATCGGTTTGCCACGGCGACGGCTTTCATCGAGGCACTGACGCGGGCCGGGGCTCCACCGCCATTTGCGAGGCGGGCCGCTCGTCCGGGCGTGTTCGTCGCGGCCGGTGTCGCCGCGCTCGTGGCCGGATACCTCCTCCTGGCGCGGCGGTCGGCGACCCTTTCGTCCGACGAGCCGGGCCTGTCCATCGCCGTGCTGGAATTCAAGAATGTCGGTGGCGACTCGGCGAATAGACCCTTCAGCTATGGCATGTCGGAGGAGCTCAGCACCGCCCTGGGGAAGGTCGAGGGACTGCGCGTCCTGGCTCGATCCGGGGTGATCAGGTTCAGAGGCAAGGATGTCTCCCCGCAGGAGATCGGGAGGCAGCTCCATGCCCGCTACGTATTGGACGGCGGCGTTCGGATTGGAGGAACCCGGCGACGAGTCAGCGCCCAACTCATCGACGTGGCGAAGGGCAACGAGATCTGGTCGGAGGAGTACGATCGGGACGCGCGGGACCGGGATGTCTTTGCCGTCCAGGATGGGATCACGAGGGCAATCGTCGCGGCGCTGCGCGTGCACCTTTCCGGCCCAGCGAGCGCCGCGCTGGCGAAGCGCTCCACGGAGAGCCCCGAGGCCCACGACCTCTACCTTCAGGGTCGCTACTTTTTTGCGCAGCGCGACTCAGCCAGCCTCCGCAAGGCCGCGGACTATTTTGAGCGGGCAATTCAAAAGGACTCCTCCTACGCGCTGGCCTGGTCGGGGCTGGGTGACGCGTACAGTCACACTGGGGTGTTCGGCTACGTTCCACCTCGCGCCGTTTATGCCAAGGCCAAGGCCTCCGCCCTGCGGGCGCTCGCGCTCGACAGCGCTCTCGCGGAGGCACACACCTCCCTGGGATTCATCACGCTGTTCTACGACTGGGATTGGCCGACGGCCGGCCGCCACTTCGATCGGGCGCTAGCCCTCGATCCCCGCTATCCAGATGCGCACCTGTTCCACGGGTGGTACTTCGTGGCCACCAACAGAATGGACGACGCCATAAGCGAGGTCCAGACCGCCGTGAACCTGGATCCCTTTTCTTCCGTCAACAACGCCCGCCTCGCTTCGATGTTGTTCTTGGCGCGCCGCTACGATGATGTGCTGGCCCAGTCCCGTCGGGTTATGGAGCTGGACTCCATGTTTCAAGGGCACGTGGGACGCGCGGAACTTGCCCGAGCGTACTTGTGGCTGGGTCGGTGCCCCGAGTCATTAGCCGCGCTCGAAGGCAGGCCGGGGCTTGCCGTCGCCATGTGGCCAGGTCTCCTCGGCTATACCTACGCGAGATGCGGGCGTCGGGCGCAGGCGTTGGCGGAGCTGCACCGCCTCGGCGCTGAAGCGAGGGAAGGTCGGTACGTGTCGCACTACGCACTGGCCATGATCCACGCCGGCCTGGGCGACAACGAGGAGGCGCTCGCGGAGCTCGACAGCGCTTATGTGGAACGCGCGTGGCCGATGTTCACAGTGAGGGTCGACCCCACCTTCGACAGCCTGCGCCCCGATCCCCGGTTCAGCCGCCTCCTCAAGAAGGTGGGGTTGGTCTCCTGAGGATCGTGGGATCGGAATCCGATGGCTGAGCTGCTCGCCCGCCTGCGGGGCGCCCTTGCCGATCGTTACGCGATCGACCGGGAGCTGGGCCACGGGGGCACCGCGACGGTCTACCTGGCTCAGGACCTGAAACACGGCCGCGCCGTCGCCGTCAAGGTGCTCCGTCCCGAGCTGGCGGCTGCCCTCGGTGCCGAGCGCTTCCTCCGCGAGATCGAGATCGCGGCGCGCCTCACCCATCCCCATATCCTCCCCTTGCACGACTCCGGCGAGGCGGGCGGGTTCCTCTACTATGTCATGCCATTCGTAGAGGGCGAATCGCTGCGCGACCGGCTGAACCGCGAACCGCAGCTGCCCGTCGAGGAAGCCGTGCGGATTGCGCGCGAGGTGGCGACCGCCCTGAGCCACGCCCACGGCCACAATTTGGTCCACCGGGACATCAAGCCAGAGAACATCCTGCTATCCGGAGGGGAGGCGGTCGTCGCGGATTTCGGGATCGCCCGCGCGATCGTGGCAGCCGGCGCGGACAAGCTGACGGACACCGGCCTCGCGGTGGGCACGCCCGGGTACATGAGCCCGGAGCAGGCGATGGCTCAGCAGCATATCGACGGCCGCGCCGATATCTACGCCCTGGGGTGCGTGCTGTATGAGATGTTGGCCGGGCACCCGCCGTTCCTCGGGACCACGGCGCAGGAAATCCTGGCCCGGCACACGCTCGATCCGGTGCCGCCGCTCCGAACCATCCGCCGCGAGCTGCCCGAAGCGATCGAGCACGCGGTGCGCAAGGCGCTGGCGAAGGCACCGGCTGATCGGTGGCGCAGCCCGGCGGCGTTCAGCGAGGCGTTGGGGCGAGCGGTCGCTCCGCCCTCGGCGACGAGACGTGCCGCTCGCTCGCTTGGGCTCGTCGCGGTCGGAGCATCTCTGCTGGCAGCGGGATACGCCCTCCTCTCTCGCCCGCGCATCGCGAACTCGTCCGGCGAGGCGGCCCCCTCTATCGCGGTGCTGCCGTTCGTCAACATCGGCGCGGACCCCGCTAGCGAGCCCTTCAGCGACGGGATGTCCGAGGAGCTGATGACCGCCCTTGCGAGGATCGAAGGGCTACGGGTGACCGCCCGCACCTCAGCCTTCAGGTTCAAGGGGAAGGCGGTGGACGTCCGCGAGATCGGGAGCAAGCTCAACGTCGGCTACGTGCTGGAGGGCAGCGTCCGGCGAGCAGGACCCCACCTGCGCGTGAGCGCCCAACTCATCAATACCGCGACCGGCTACCATCTCTGGTCGGACGAATATGACCGCGATGCCCGGGATGTGTTCACTGTCCAAGACGAGATCGCACGGGCAATCGTAGGAGCGCTGCGCCTCAAGCTCTCAGGACCAGCGAACGTCGCCCTGGTGAAGCCCTCCACGGGCAACCCGGAGGCCCACGACCTGTACCTCCAGGGTCGGTACTTCTTTGCTAAGCGAGACTCGACCAGCCTGAGAAGAGCCCAGGACTACTTTGAACGGGCGATTGCGAAGGATCCGTCGTACGCACTGGCCTACGCGGGGCTGAGTGACGCGTACAGTCACCGAGCTGTGTTCGGTTACGTGCCTCCACGCGACACCCATTCCAAGGCCAAAGAAGCGGCGCTGCGTGCGCTCGCGCTCGACAGCACGCTCGCGGAGGCCCACACCTCCCTGGGATTCATCGAGCTCTTTCTCGAGTGGGATTGGACGACGGCGGGACGTGAATTCGAGCGGGCGCTGGCCCTCGACCCCCGCTATCCGCCGGCGCATCTGTTCCGGGGATGGTATTTCGTGGCGACCGACCGGATGGAGGATGCCGTCGGTGAGGTCCAGACCGCCGTGAGGCTGGACCCATTCTCGCTGGTCAACAACGCACGCTTGTCCAGCATGTTGTACTATGCGCGCCGTTACAACGAGGCGCTCGCCCAGGCGCGTCGGCTCCTCGAACTGGACTCGATGAACTTTCAGGCGCGCGGGGAGCCCGCTCGGCTGTATCTGCAACTCGGTCGGTGCGACGAAGCGCTGGCCGCGATCAAGCAGGCGCCGGAACAGGCCGGCGTGGCGCCCTTCGGCGGACTGTCAGGATGGATAAACGCCCGGTGCGGGCACCCGGCCGAGGCGTTGGCCGTGCTGAATCGTTTCCGTGCGCAGGCTCGAGAGGGTCGCTACGTGTCGCATTTCTCACTCGCGATGATCCACGCTGGGTTGGGCGACACGGAGCAGACATTCGCCCATCTTGATACCGCCTACGTCGAGGGCACGTGGGCCATGTTTACTCTGAGAGTGGAGCCGGCGTTTGACGGCCTGCGCGCTGATCCCCGGTTCGGCCGCCTCCTCAAGAAGGTCGGCCTGGAGCCGTGATTCCCCCAGATGACTTCTCGATGACCCTCGGGTGATCGGGGACTGACCGGTCTTTCTTAACCTTCCTTTAGAGTCGAGCTGGACAACCTAAAGGAGGTTCTATGCGTCGCTTTCCGTTCCCCGCACTACGCGCCTACACATGCGCCATGCTGCTGGTCGGGTGCCAATCCCCGGTCGCACCCGATCGGCCATTGCCGCGAGCGCAGCCGGGGCAGCCCGGGCAGCCGACGCAGCCGTCTCTCTCCTTTGAGATCGGCGGTCCGTCCCGGATCAATACCAACGGGACCTTCAGCTGGGAGGCATTCGCCTTCGGCGGATCCGGTGGATACCAATACCAGTGGGACGTAGCGCGCCAGCCGGGGCAGCAGCCCACCACAGTAACCATTGAGCGAAAGTTGTCGCTCGTCGTCACGGACGTTGACGGAGACTTGTTGTTGAGGTTGACAGTGACGTCCGGCAATCAGACACGGGTTGCGAGCTTCGCAGTGAGGAATTGCATTGGTGGATGTAAGTGACGAGGTGGGCGATGTAGCGTGCCGCAACTGGGGCCCGCCGGCTCGAAGCCGGCGGGCGCCGACTAGAAGCGGTGCGAATACCCCAGGAAGACCAGCGCCTTCGCGAAATCCCCCCCACCGCCCGGCTTGCCGCCTTGCCACTCGAGCGTGTTCCGTTGGCGGTTGGCGTGCGCTCTGACGGGGACGCTCAGCGTGAACGCTTCTCGGCCCCGGGTGACGGCCACCCCCGGATCGACGAAGATGACGTAGCCCGGCTGCCGGAAGCCGTTGTCTCCGCCGCCCACGAGATCGTGGACCGGTAGCCCGTCGATCCGACCTCCGAGGCTCACCGAAATACCCTCATCCGGCCACACAGCATACGCGAGCCCGAGCCGTCCCGAATAGATATCGGGCACCGACCAGGACGAGTCGCCCGGGGATCTCGCTGCTACGCCGCTCAGCGCCCGCGGGCTGATCAGGTAAGACGCCGAGGCGTATGCAAAGGCCCGGCGGAACATTTTCCGATAGGCCTGCGCCTGCAAGATGATCCCCCAGCCCCCATCCCCGGGCTCGATGCCCTGGAGAGCCGTGAATGGCACTGGACCGGTGGCCGTGTAGTAAGGGCTGCTCACCGTATTGCTCCCAGTGGCTGCCTTGACACCGAGCCCGAGCGCAACGTTTCCGTCGGAGTGCGCTGCAGGGTTCTGGAGCCACACGCTGCCGACCAAGCTCACGTCGCCCACGCCAGATGACGATTGCGTGTGGCGTATCCCATCGGGCCACACCTTCGCCGATAACTTGCCGCTGATGAAGGGGACCGTGAGAGTCAGGTTGAATCGCTCGGTCACGGCAAACGTGGCATTGAGATCCACTGTATGGATCTCGAAATTCAACGGCTCGCCGCCCGGGGGAGGACTGATCTGGGCACCCACGAACCAATCGTCGGCGGTCAGGCGACGATACCCCACGCTCAGCTGCCATCCGTGGCGTCTCAAGTAACGGAACGACTCACCTTGTCCGCCCAAACTGGGCGTTGAGAATCGTATCGGCTCTCAGCCTTGCGCGAACGACTCTCTCGGAATGAAAAGGAGACCGGCCGCGATCGCCAGCCCAGCCGCTGTCTGATGCATCCGCACCAATGATGAGAATCGCATCTTGAGCCTCCCTATCGTTTGGAGCGGTGGCGCCCCTATCGCGCCGGCAGGATCTCGGCGAGACCCCGCTCGAGTGTCTCTTTGGTTATGGGGCCGGGGTTGACCACGCGGACGACGCCATCGGACCCGATAAACACCGACGTCGGGACACCGATCAAGGCGTACAACCTCCGCACCCGGCCCTTCTCGTCGAGCAGCACGGGAAACGGCATCTGAAATTCGGCGACGAATTTGCGGACGTCCTTCATCCCCTCCTGGTCCGTCAAGTTGATCGCCAGCACCTGGAGCCCGGTCTCCTTGTGCTCCCGGTAAGCAGCGACGATGTCCGGCATCTCGCTGCGGCACGGCTTGCACCACGATGACCAGAAGTTGATGAGCACGGGGCGACCCGTGTAGTCCGCCAAGCTCGCTGCGGTACCGGCTAGCGTCTTCAGCGTGAATGCGGGTGCAGCGAGCCCGGGGCGGTTGCCGGCCTCAAGCGGTGGCTTTGCGATCGTATCCAGCTGAGTCTGAGTCTGGGAGGAGAGCAGTGCGGGGGCGAAGCCGAGCACGGCCGTGGCCGTCAGGGTGAGCCACGAGCTCCATGTCATGTCCTGCGCCTCCTCGCTCTGCGCGCCGCACGGCGGAGACAGGCAGGCCGAACCGCCAACTCAAGAATGGCCAGCGTTTCAAGCTGGACCGTCGGCTCAGTCCCGTCAAGAGCTAAGGTCGGTGCGCGACCTCAACCGGACCTCATTTTTCCCTCATCCGGCCGTGCCGGTCTCGAGCTGCTCGAGCAACCGCACCACCCGGGCGTCAGGGTCGAGGCCGAGGTCGCTCCGCAACCGCTCGACGTGCTGCACGGCACTCCGCAGGGCGGCGACGCGATCGCCCGCCGCGACCCAGGCCTCGACCAATCGCACGGCTGTCTCCGTATCGAACGGATTCACCTCTGCCGCGCGACGCCACCAGTCGGCGGCGCGCCGGTGATCGCCCGCCGCCGATGCGGCGCTTGCCAGCGACCCCAGGGCCGTAGCGCAACCCCGTGCAAGGCGGTCGCGCTCGTCCTCAGCCCAGCGCTCAAAACCAGGCGCTCCCTTCACAAAGAACCCGTCCAGAAACGGCCCCGTGTAGCAACGCACCGCAACTTCGGGCATGCCGTTCTCCAGCGCGTCTTCGAATTCCCACACGTCGGCCGTCATTACGGTGCGATTGAGTCGCAGAGTCTTTCGGCCGAGGAAGAGGTCGGGCACGCCGAGATGGTGCCGCTGGGCGTAGAGCACCTGGTCCAAGCCGTGGCGTGCCCGCTCCGCGTCGCTTTCCGGCCAGAGGTAGGCGAGGATCTTGTCACGGCTCAGGCCACGGTCGCGTGCAACAGCCAGGAGGGCCAGGAGGGCTAACCGTCGGCGTTGGGTGAGCGTGCCCGTCGTCGGTTCGCCCCCCACCAAGAGCGTCAAACCGCCAAACGTCCGCACGCGAAGCGGTTCCATCCAGATGTTTCCCGGTGAGTCCCTGCTGAACCGAGGGTTGACGTCCCGGTCCTAACATGACCCACGAAGTCTCCCGCTGCAACTCTCGAGTGAATGTGGTCAAGCGCTGTAGGGGCGCAGCGTGCCGCGCCCCTACAGCAATCCGGCCTCCGCGAAGCTCACGTAGCGAGCGCCTCCCACGATCACATGATCGTACACCGGGAGGTCGAGCAGCCGGCCCGCGTCCACCAGCTGCCGCGTGACCGCGCGGTCGTCGGCCGAGGGCGTGGGGTCGCCGCTCGGGTGGTTGTGCACGACGATGATCCCGGCCGCCGCCTCGGCGATCGCCGCCCGGAACACCTCCCGTGGGTGCACCAGCGAGCTGTTCAAGATCCCCCGCGTGATCAACAGGTCGCCCAGGATTTGACTCTGGCTGCCCAGCGCCAGCACGTGGAACTCCTCCACCGCGAGATCCCGCAGTCGCGTCCCGTAAAAGCGCTGCACGTCCGCCGGTCCCCGCACCCGCTCCGGGGGCGGCTCCGTTTCGGTCCCCACGCGGCGGCCCAATTCGAGCGCTGCGGCGACGCGGGCGGCCTTGGTCCGTCCCACCCCCGGGACCTTGGCCAATTCCGCCGAAGGCCGCCCCGCGAGGCGTCGTAACGAGCCGTCCACGCGCGCCAGCACGTCGCCCGCCACCGCGAGCGCGTCACGTCCACTGGACCCCGTCCCCAGGAGAATCGCCAGGAGCTCCTGCCCCGTCAGGGCGGCGGGGCCCACGCTCCAGAGCCGCTCGCGCGGCCGGTCGTGTTGGGGGTGCTCGGAAAGGCGGAGAGGCATGGGGGAAGAATACGTGGCGAAGGGAGATGTCCGGCACCGAAAAAATGCGGAGTGGGGAGTGCGGAATGCGGAATGCGGAATGCGGAATGCGGAATATCAGGGCGGCCGTCGTGCCGCGATCGATCTCCCATTGCCATTCCGCACTCCGCACTCCGCATTCCGCACTCAGACTGCCCCGTGGCACTTCTTGAACTTCTTGCCGCTCCCGCAGGGGCACGGGTCGTTGCGACCGACCCCGGCGTAGGGGTTCACGGCTGCGCCCGGGGCCGCCTTGGGCACCGCGGGCGTGTCGCCGCGGATCAGCCCGTCGGCCTCGGCTTTCGACGCCACCATGGGCGTGGGGCGGCGCGGCCCGCCCACGGGCCCGGGCCGCGGCCCGCGCACGCCCGGCCCGCCGACCTCGCCCGGCGGCGGCCCGAGCTCGATCTGCAGCTTGAGCCAGCGCTCGGCGAACGTGGCGTGCACGTCCCGCATCAGCCCGACGAACATGTCGTACCCTTCCTGCTTGTACTCGATGAGCGGGTCCTTCTGACCCCAGGCGCGGTACTGGATCGCCGCCTTGAGCTGGTCCAGATCGTACAGGTGATCCTTCCACTTCTCGTCGATCACCGTCAGCATGATGTGCGACAGCGCCTGGCCGCCCAGGTTCTGGGCCCCGACCTTCGCCTCGATTTCCTTGAAGTACTCGAGCTTGGCCTCGAACGCGGCCCGCCCCGCCTGTTGCGCGGCGCGCACCAGGTCGTCGCGGCTGCGGATGTTCGCGGGATCGGTCACGCCGGGGATCGAGATCAAGAACTTGAGCAGGAACTCGGTCTCCATGAGCGCCCGATCCCACTGGTAGGCGTCCTTGGCGACGCCGATCAGCTCGTCCGCCAGGCGCTCGACCGCCTGCTCGATCATGCGCACCGCCTCGGCCCGCAGCTCTTCGCCCCCCTCGAGCGCGAACAACCGCAGGGAGTAGATCACCTCGCGCTGCTGGTTCATCACGTCGTCGTACTCGAGCAGCTTCTTCCGGGCCTGGAAGTTCTGCAGCTCGACCCGCTTCTGGGCCTGGCCGATGGCGCTCGTCACCCACGGGTGCGTGATGACCTCGCCCTCTTCGGCCCCGGTGCGGTCCATCCAGCGCGCGATGCGGTCCGAGCCGAACAGCCGCATCAGGTCGTCCTCGAGCGACAGGTAGAACACGCTCTGCCCGGGATCGCCCTGACGGCCGGAGCGGCCGCGCAGCTGGCGGTCGATGCGCCGCGCCTCGTGCCGCTCCGTGCCCACGATGACCAGGCCGCACGGCGGGTCTTCCTGGCACTGCAGCCGCTTGATCTCCTCGGGGCTCAGGTCGGGCTTCTCGATCTGCTGTCCGAACGGGGCCTGGTGGGCGGTGATGCCGCACACCTGACATTTCTTGACGCCGGGGCCGAGTTTGATGTCGGTGCCGCGGCCGGCCATGTTGGTGGCGATCGTGATCGACGCCGGCTGGCCGGCCTGGGCGACGATTTCGGCCTCGCGCTCGTGGTACTTGGCGTTCAGCACTTCGTGGCGCAGGCCGCGCCGCTTGAGCATGCGGGACAGCGTCTCCGACACGTCGACGCTCACGGTCCCGACCAGCACCGGCAGCCCGCGCTTGTGCTGCCGGTCCACCTCGTCCATGATGCCGTTGTACTTCTCGCGCCGGGTCTTGTAGATGAGGTCGTGCTTGTCGATGCGCCGCACCGGCCGGTTGGTGGGGATGACCACCACCTCGAGCCCGTAGATCTGGAAGAACTCGGTCTCCTCGGTCTCGGCAGTGCCCGTCATACCGGCGAGCTTGTCGTACATCCGGAAGTAGTTCTGGATCGTGATGGTGGCGAGCGTCTGGCTCTCCTCCTGCACCGCCACGCCTTCTTTGGCCTCCACGGCCTGGTGCAGCCCCTCCGACCAGCGCCGCCCGTGCATCAGTCGCCCGGTAAACTCGTCGACGATGAGAACCTTGCCTTCCTGCACGACGTAATCCACCTCGCGCTCGTACAGCGCGTGCGCCTGCAGCAGCTTGTGGATGATGTGCAGCGTCTCGCTCTTCTGAGCGTACTCGGCCTCCACCTGGCGGCGCCGCTCGATCTTCTCCTTGGGGGAGAGGTGCTCGTCGTGCTCGATCTCGTGCACGGCATGCGAGATGTCCGGCACCACGAACAGGTCGGGGTCCTGGGGCGACATCGTCTCCACACCCTGCTCGGTGAGATGGACCGAGTGGCCCCGCTCGTCGAGCACGAAGTACAGCTCGTCTTCGATGTGGCGCAGCTTCTGATCCCGGGCCGGCTGCTTCCGGTCGGCCAGCACGTCGAGCTCGACCCGCTGCACCTGCGACTTCACGCCGGGCTCCTGCAGCAGCTTCAGCAGCTTCTTGTTCTTCGGCATGCCCAGCTGCGCCTGGTACAGGAGCGTCGCGCCCTCGTAGGCCGTCTTGTCGTTGCCGATCAGGGGCTCCGCCCGGGCGATGAGGTCGTTCGCAACGGCCGTCTGCTTGCGGACGAGCTGTACGACCTGGGCGTTGAATTGCGCGTACTTTTCGTCCGACTCGCTGCCCACCGGTCCCGAGATGATCAGCGGGGTGCGGGCTTCGTCGATCAGGATCGAGTCCACCTCGTCGATGATCGCGTAGGCATGGGTCCGCTGGACGCGCTGCTCGAGCGAGAACACCATGTTGTCGCGCAGGTAGTCGAAGCCGAACTCGTTGTTCGTCCCGTACGTGATGTCGCACTGATACGCCGCGCGCCGCCCCGGCGTCGACGGCTCTGTGTCGTCGATGCAACCCACGGTGAGGCCGAGCCATGTGAACAGGTGACCCATCCACTGCGAGTCGCGCCGGGCGAGGTAGTTGTTGACGGTGACGAGATGCGCACCCCGCCCCGCCAGGGCGTTCAGGTACAGCGGCAGCGTGGCCACGAGCGTCTTCCCCTCGCCCGTGGCCATCTCGGCGATCTTGCCCTGGTGCAACACGACGCCGCCGATGAGCTGCACGTCGTAGGGCACCATGTCCCATTTGAGCGCGTGCCCCGTCACCACGACTTCACTGCCCACCAGACGGCGGCACGCCTCACGCACCGTGGCGAATGCCTCCGGCAGCACGTCGTTGAGTGTAACCTGCAGCTCCTTCACGTAGGCCGACTCGGCCCGGGAGAGCTGCTCGCTCAGCACGGCGCGCTGTTCGGCCTCCGGGCAGTCGTGTTTCTCCCGCTTGAGGCGCTCGACCTCGGCCGCCAGCACTCCGGTGCGCTCGGCCACGAGCCCCCGCAGCTTCGCGGTCTGCGGCTGCAGCTCTGCGTCCGTGAGGGTCTTGAGGCGCTCCTCGTGGCGATGAATCGCGTCCACGATCGGACGGATGCGCTTCATCTCGCGCTGGAAGCGGGTGCCGACGATCTTGGTGAACCAGCTCTGGACCATCAATCCCCTATTTTGGCCTCTATTTCGGCCTCTATTTCGGCCGCTATTTCCGGTACAGCCCCCGCGCGGCGATATAGTCGCGCACCGCGTCGGGCACGAGGTAGCGAATCGAGCGCGCCTGCCGCACGCGCTCCCGAATCAGCGTCGCAGAGACGTCCAGCGCCGGCACTTCGACCGTTCGGCGGATCGCCGGATGGCGCGGCGCCGGCGCTCCCGGCCGCGCGAACACGACCACATCGGCCAGCTGCGGGAGCGCGTCGATCTCGAACCAGGCCCCCAACTCCGCGGCCGCATCGGCCCCCAGGAGTAACGTGAAGCGGTTCCCCGGCTCCCGCTGCGCCAGGGCGCGGAGCGTCCGGACCGTATACGAAGGCGTCGGCAGCGTCAGCTCGATCCGCTCGACGGTGAGACGCGGGTTGCCGGCCACGGCGAGCTCCAGCATCTCCGCCCGCTCCTCGGGGCTGGCACCGTGGGGGGCGTGGCCCGCGCGCTTGAGCGGCTGCTCCCGCGCCGGCAGAAACCGGATGGTGGCGTCGAGCGCTTCGCCCACCATCTCCGCCGCGACCAGGTGCCCGACGTGCACGGGATCGAACGACCCGCCGAACAACGCCTGCAGCGCGGTCAGGAGGGCGTCGCCGTGCTCGAGTCGGCCGGGCAGGACGCGCCGAGCCCCGCGGTCTGCGGGTAGTACTTGCGCAACGTCCCGCACGTCTCCTTCAGCTCGTCCGTGTACCCGATCGCGCGGTAGGAGTCCACCAGGCGCATCAGGGCGTCGGCGACGCGCGCCGTCCCCTGGTAGTTGGCGATGACGTCCTTGAAATAGATGATGGCGGAATCGAAGGCGCGCCGGCGGAAATAGAACATGCCGTTCTTGTAATCCTTCAACGCGAACCACTCGCGCAGCTGCTGGACGTGCAGCTGGGCTCGGGCCGCGGCGTCCGTTCCGGGATACCGTCCGGCGAGCTCCTGGTAGATCGCGAGGGCGCTCTCTCCGTACGAGGGATCGAGCTCGGGCTTGCGCCACAGCCGCAGGTTCGCATCGCCGGCGCGCAGCAGCGCGAGGGGCGCGTACGGGCTCGCGGGGAACTGATCGGCGACCTGCCGGAAGTCGTGCGCCGCCTGGACCCGGTCGCCCGTCTGGAACGCGCACTCGGCCAGGTTGTATTTCACCTCGGCCAGCGCGGGCTCGGTGGGGCTGAGCTCGTAGCTCAGACGCCGGAAGGAGACCAGCGCCTTGCCGAAGTCGCCGCGGCGAAACTGCGCGCGTGCCCGGGCCAGATCGGCGACGGGATCGGGAGCGGGCTGGATCCGCGCTCCATGGTGGCATGCCGTCACCGCGGCGCAGCCGATCAGCACGGCGTAGCGCATCGTCCTCATGGTTGTTTGGGCGGGTTGGGGGACAGCGCGTCCGCTTTGCCCAGCGCATTGATCTTGTCCTGCGCGCGCTGCGTGAGTGTGTCCCCGGGGGTGCCGCCCGCGAGCGCCTGTTGATAGCTCTCGAGCGCGCCCGCCACGTCGCCCTGCGCGAGCTTGACGTCGCCGAGGCCCAGGAACGCTCCCCGCACTACGACGGCCGGCGCGCCCGGCGCCGTCGCCCGGCGGAACCAGTCCTCGGCCTCGGCCGGTTTGCCGGTCGCCAGCAGCCGTTGCCCCTCGACCAGCGCGCACAGCCCCAGCCCCTCGCGCGCGCCGTCCGCGACGGCCGGTTCGCGCTGGCGCCGAATGATCCCTTCGAACACCGGCACCGCGGTGCTGCATGCGTGCGCTCGCACCGCGGCCATGCCGTACACGTACAGCAGCGAATCGGTCAAGCGCGGATCGCCGGCGGCGGCGGCGGCGCCCGGCAGCAGCGCCATGGCGCCTGCCGTGTCGCCGCGCTCGGCGGCGTCCAAGGCCGCGAGGCGGGCGTAGCGCCCCAGCGGCCGGGTAGGCGCCACCGCGCGCAGGCCCGCCAGCCCGCGGGCGGCGTCGCTCCGGTCGTTCGCGGCGAGCGCGGCCCGGGCGGTGCGCTCCAGCCCGTCCGCGGCCTCGCCGGCGCGCGAGCGGTCCCCCTCACCCAGGGCGATGTAGGCGTTCACCGCCGTCGCGTAGTCGCCCACATGCAGCGCGGCCGCTCCCAGCTTCGCCTCGAGGTCCGGGTCTCCCGGGTGCGCCTTGAGGCCGAGCTGATACTCGGCCAGGGCGTCACGGTAGGAACCGCCTCCGTACCAGCGGTCCCCCAGCTCCTCGTGGTCGGCGGCGCTGGGCTGGCACGCGAGCGCCAGTGCGACGCCCACAACGACCCAGCGGCTCACTGGAGGGGTGGCGTCTTCCGTCCGCCCCGCCCCCGCCCGCCGGTGCCCTCGGGGCCGCCGTCTCCAGAGGGCGCGGGCGGAGGACCGCTGTCCGGCGACGCGGCCGCACCCGCGGGAACCTGGGCAGCGGTGTCGTTGCGGGCCAGCATGGCCAGGTAGGCTTCCACGCGCGGATCCTCGGGCCGGCGCTCGCGGCAGTCTTCCCACACGGCCCTGGCCGCGAGCCCGTCGCCCGCGAGGTAGCAGGCGAGCCCCAGCATCGCGGCGGCGTCCAGATAGTTGGGGCGCGCCCGTACGATGATTTCGAAGTGCTCTCGTGCGTCCAAGGCGCGTCCCGCCTCGAGCAGCATGCGTCCCAGTTTATACCGCAGGTCGTGAAACGCGGGTCCGAGCGCAAGCGCCGCCTGGTACTGATCGATCGCCGTCGCCAGCCCGCCCGACTCGAGGTACGCGTCCCCCAGGCGCGCGTGCTGGTTCGCGAGCTTGGCGGCGACGTGCGCCGGATAGCCCTGCCGCGGTACGCCGCCGATTTGCGCAGCGCGCCGGAACGCCGCATCGGCCTCGGCTTCGCGCCCCAACTCGTTCAACACGAGCGCGCGGTGCACCAGCGCCTCGACGTAATGCGGGTTCAACGCGAGCGCGCGGTCCAGTTGCGCCAGCGCCGCGTCCTGCTGGCCCACCAGCGAGTACGACAGCCCGAGCAGGTGGTGCGCATCGGCGAACGCCCGGCCCGTCGCGATCACCTCTTCCAAGAGGTGAATCGCGCCGTAGTAGTCCTGGAGCTGAAATCGCTCCCGGGCCTGCGCCACCAGATGCTCAGGACTGACGTCCATGCATCGCCTCGTACCAGCGGACGAAGAGTCGAATCCCTTCTTCGATGCCGACTTTGGGCCGGAATCCGAGCTCCCGGCCGGCGCGCCGCAGGTCGGCGTCCGTGAGCCGCACGTCCCCCGGCTGATCGCCGTGGCGCTCGATCCGCACCTCGCGGCCGAGCGTGCGTCCGATCAGCTCGATCAGCCGATCCAGCCGCACCCGGGCGCCCCCGCCGATGTTGATCGGCTCGGCGATGCCGCCGGACCGGGCACGCTCGGTCCAGGCCATGGCCGCCAGGACCCCGTCGACGCAATCCGTAATATAGGTATAGTCCCGCTCGCTCGACCCATCGCCGTGCATCCGCACTGGCTGTCCTCGGGCGATCAGGTCCGTGAAACGATGGATGGCCAGGTCCGGCCGCTGGCGGGGCCCGTACACCGTGAAGAAGCGCAGGCAGGCGATCTGCATACCGTACAGGTGCGCGAAGGCGTGCGCCACCAGCTCCCCGGCGCGCTTGCTGGCCGCGTAGGGGGAGATCGGCGCGACAGCGGGGGCCTCCTCGCTGAACGGGGCGGGGGTCGTGTCGCCGTACACCGACGACGACGAGCCGAACACCACCCGCCGGATCCCGGCGCGCCGGGCCGCCTCGAACACCCGCACGGTCCCGGTCACGTTCGTCTCGCTGTAGGACGCGGGGTCTTCGAGCGAGGGACGAACGCCCGGGCGTGCCGCGAGGTGCACCACCACCGAAACGCCCTCGAGCGGCAGCGGGTCGCGCACGATGTCGGCCTCCACGAAGCGGAATCCCTTGCCGCGCCGCAGCGACTCGAGGTTTCGCTCCTTCATCGCGCGGGCGTAGAACGCGTCGAAGTTGTCCAGGGCCACGACCTCATCGCCTCGCGCCACCAGGGCTTCGGCCACGTGCGAAGCGATGAACCCCGCCGCGCCCGTGACCAGCACGCGCGGGCTCATCCCACGATGCCGCGGAAGTACTCGATCGTGCGGCGCAGGCCGTCCTCGAGCGACACGCGCGGCTCCCACTCGAGCGTCTCGCGGGCGTGGCGGATGTCGGGCTGGCGTACCTTGGGATCGTCGGTGGGGAGCGGCTGCTCGACGATCGCGCTCCGGCTGACCGTGAGGCGCAGCACCAGCTCGGCGAGCTGGCGCACGGTGAACTCGTGGGGGTTCCCGATGTTCGTCGGATCCGCGCCGCCGCGCTCGAACAACCGGACGATCCCATCGATCAGATCGTCCACGTAGCAGAAGGAGCGGGTCTGCGACCCGTCGCCGTACACGGTGAGCGGGTCGCCCTTGAGCGCCTGCACGATGAAGTTCGACACCACCCGACCGTCCTTGGGGCGCATGCGCGGTCCGTACGTGTTGAAGATGCGGACGATGCGTGTGTCGAGCTTGTGGTAGCGATGATAGGCCATGGTCATCGCTTCCGCAAAGCGCTTGGCTTCGTCGTACACACCGCGCGGGCCGACCGGGTTCACGTTCCCCCAGTAGCTTTCCGGCTGGGGATGCACCAGCGGGTCGCCGTAGACCTCCGAAGTCGACGCGAGCAGGAAGCGCGCGCCCTTGGCCCGCGACAGGCCCAGCGCCTTGTGGGTCCCGAGCGAGCCGACTTTGAGCGTCTGAATGGGATAGTCGAGGTAGTCGACCGGGCTCGCCGGACTCGCGAAGTGGAGCACCCCGTCGAGCGGCCCCTGGACCTCGACGAAGTTCGCGACATCGTGGAGCACGAACTGAAAGCTGGGATGCTTGCGAAGATGGGCGATGTTGGCGGGGTTACCGGTGAGGAAATTGTCCATCCCGACGACGCGGTGACCCTCTGCCAGCAACCGGTCGCACAGATGCGACCCGAGAAACCCCGCGGCCCCGGTTACGAGGACGCGCATGCGACCGGGCGGCCGATGCTTTCGTACACGAACCCGAGACGGGCGAGACGCTGGGGGTCGTACAGGTTGCGTCCATCCACGATCAGGGACCGCGACAAGGCCTTCTTGATCCGGCCGAAATCGGGGTTGCGATACTCGAGCCACTCGGTCACGATCACGAGCGCGGCCGCGCCCTCGAGCGCTTCATAGGCGGTGCCCGCGTAGGTGATCCGGTCGCCCAGCTCGCGGCGCGCGGTCTCCATCGCGGCCGGATCGTGGGCGCGCACGCGCGCGCCCGCCTCGAGCAGCTGGCCGGCGAGCACCAAGGCCGGGCTCTCGCGCACGTCGTCGGTCTCGGCCTTGAAGGCGAGCCCCCACACCGCCACGGTGACGTTGCGCAGCTTGCCGCCGAAGTGGCGGGCCAGCTTCTCGTACAGCACCCGTTTCTGGCGCTCGTTCGCCGCCTCGACCGACTCGAGCACGTCGAGCGACACGCCGCAGTCCTGTCCGGTGCGGATCAACGCCTTCACGTCCTTGGGGAAGCACGATCCACCGTAGCCAGGACCCGGGAACAGGAACGCCGGGCCGATGCGCCGGTCCGATCCGATGCCTTTCCGGACCAGCGTGACATCGGCGCCCACGGCGTCGCACAGCCGCGCGATCTGGTTCATGAACGAGATCCGGGTGGCGAGCATCGCGTTGGCCGCGTACTTCGTCATCTCCGCCGAGGCGAGGTCCATGAAGATGATGGGGTTGCCCGTCCGCACGAAGGGCGCGTACAGCTCGCCGATCACCTGGGCCGCCTCCTGCGAATCCACCCCGACGATGACGCGGTCCGGCTTCATGAAATCCTCGACCGCCGCGCCTTCCTTCAGGAACTCGGGGTTGGCGCACACCTGAAACGGGGTCGTGGTCTGCGCTGCGATCGCCGCCCGCACCTTCTGGGCCGTGCCAACCGGCACCGTGCTCTTGGTGACCACCAGCTTCGAGCGGTTCATGTGGCGGCCGATGGTCGTAGCGACGTCGAGCACGTGCGTCAGGTCCGCGGAGCCGTCTTCGTCGGGCGGCGTGCCGACCGCGATGAAGATTACGTCGGAGGTCTCGATCGCGGTGCCGACATCGGTTGTGAACCGCAGTCGCCCGTCACGCTGGTTGCGCGTCACCAGCGGCTCGAGCCCCGGCTCGTAGATCGGCAGGCGATTGTGACGGAGCGCCTCGATTTTCGCGGCGTCCAGGTCCGCGCCCACCACGTCGTTCCCCGTCTCCGCCAGGCAGGCCCCGGCGACCAGGCCCACGTATCCCGTGCCTACGACGGCGACTTTCATCGCTCCTCCCGCCGCCGGTGCCGGGCCAGCGCGTTGCGGGTGTCGACGACCAGGCGCGCGCTGCGCGCCACCAGTGCGTAATCGACGTCCGAGTGATCTGTGACGATCACCACGCAGTCCGCGCCGGCGAGCGTCTCCGCCGTGAGCGGCGTGGAGGCCAGGTCGATGGCCTCGTCCCTGAGCTTGCGCACGTGGGGATCGTGATACCGGACCACCGCGCCGCGCTGCTGCAGCAGACGGATCACGTCGAGCGCCGGGCTCTCACGGACGTCGTCGATATCCTTCTTGTACGCGACGCCCAGCACCAGCACCGTGCTGCCCCGCGCCGCGCGCCCCTGCTCGTTGAGACGATCCACGATCTGCCCCACCCAGTGCTCCGGCATGGCCGCGTTGATTTCCCCCGCCAGCTCGATGAAGCGGGTGCGGTAGTTCAGCGTGCGCATCTTCCAGGCGAGGTAGTGCGGGTCGAGCGGGATGCAGTGCCCGCCGACGCCGGGGCCGGGCGTAAATTTCATGAACCCGAACGGCTTGGTCGCAGCCGCTTCGATCACCTCCCACACATCCACGCCGAGCTTCTCGCACACGATCGCCATCTCGTTGACGAGCCCGATGTTCACGCTGCGGAAGGTGTTCTCGAGAATCTTCACCAGCTCGGCCGCCTCGGTCGACGAGACGGGGACGAGCATCTCGATGGCCGGCTCGTACACGGCCATCGCCACGCGGCGACAGGTCTCGGTGATACCCCCCACCACCTTCGGCGTGTTGTGCGTGTTCCACTTGCCGTTGCCCGGGTCCACGCGCTCCGGCGAAAACGCCAGGAAGAAGTCCTCTCCGACCTTGAGACCCGTCTCCTCGAGCGCCGGCAGCATCAGTTCGCGGGTAGTGCCGGGGTACGTAGTCGATTCCAGCACGATGAGCTGCCCGCGCCGCAGCGCCTGCTTGATAGAGCTGGTCGCCGCGAGCACGTAGCTCACGTCGGGGTCCTTTGTCTTGGACAAGGGGGTCGGGACGCATACCGACACCACGTCGGGCTCGCGCAGCCGTGCCAGATCCGCCGTCGCTGCGAACTTTCCCACCTGGGCGAAGCGCGCCACATCGGCGCTCGCCACGTCCTGGACGTGCGAGCGCCCCTGGTTCAAACCCTCGACCACGACCCGACTCACGTCGAACCCGAGCACGCGGAACCCGGCCCGCGCGAACTCCATGGCGAGCGGCAGGCCCACGTACCCCAGCCCGACGACCCCGATCAGCGCCGAGCGGTCCTGCGTCTTGGCGACCAGCAAGTCGGCGGCGGACGATGCCGTGGCGGTCACAGGTCCACCGGGGCTCCGCCCGAGGCGAGCGAGCGAGACGCCGCCTCCAGCACACGCACGACGCGGACTCCGTCGTCGGCACCGCAGCGCGGCGGCTCCGCGCCGCGCGCGACGCGCACGAAGTGATTCAGCTCCGCCGCGAGAGGCTCCACGTTGGGAATCCTCGGGATGAAGATGTCACCCTCCCGGATCGACAGCGCTTCACCGTACGACCGGTACTCCGGTGGGCGCTCGACACCTTTGTCGTAGATGCGAAGCTTCTCGCGCGCCTCCATATCGTCGAATACCACCATCTGCTTCGCCCCGACGACCGTCAGCTTCCGCTCCTTGTGGGGATCCAGCCAGGACAGTTGTACGTGCGCCAGCACTCCGGTGGCAAACTCCATCGTGAGGAACACCACATCTTCAACCTGGCGTTGGAGATAGCTCTTGCCGTGCGCCGCGACGCGTATCGGCGCCTCACCAAGCAAGTACAGTGCCACGGATACGTCGTGCGGGCCGAAGCTCCACAGGGCGTTCTCGTCCGCTCGGATCTGGCCCAGATTCACGCGCAGGCCATAAAGATAGTAGATGCGACCCAGCTCCCCCCCCTGCACCAGGGACCGCAGCCGCTCGACCGCGGGGTGGAACAGCAGCAGGTGACCGGCGAGGACGGGAACGCGGCGCTCCCCCGCCGCGCGAGCCACCGCTTCGGCATCGCGTGTGCTCAAGGCAAACGGCTTCTCCACCAGGCACGGCTTCCCCGCCTCGACACACTGCAGCGCGAGCCGCGCGTGCGTCGCCGCGGGCGCGGCGATGACGACGGCCTCCACGCGGCCCATCAAGTCGGTAGCATCGGCGGTGACGTGCACGCTCGGGTATTGGCGGCACAGCTGCTCCCGCCGCTTGGCGTCCGTGTCGCACACCGCGGCCAGCTCGCCGTCGGCGAGGCCCGCGGCGGTGCGGACGTGGTTCCTGCCCCAGGCTCCGGCCCCGATCACACCGAGCTTGAGTCGGCTCACCGGTAGAATCCACGAATCGTCTCGATCACATAGTCCAGCTGCTGCTGTGTCAGCTCCGGGAACACCGGAAGCGAGAGCACTTCCCGGCAGGCCCGCTCCGCCTGGGGCAGGCGGCCGGCCTTGTAGCCCAGATGCGCGAAACAGTTCTGGAGGTGGAGCGGCACCGGATAATAGACCGCGCTTCCGATGCCCTTGGCCTTGAGGTGCGCCTGCAACTCGTCGCGGCGCTCGACTCGCACGGTGTACTGATGGTAGATGTGCTCGTTCGCCGGGTCCACCGCCGGCACCCGGACGCCCGGGATGTCGCTCAGGCCCTTGTCGTAGTAGCTCGCGTGGTCGCGGCGCCGGGCCGACCAGGACGCGAGGTGCGGCAGCTTGGCGAGCAGCACGGCGGCCTGGAGCGAGTCGAGTCGTGAGTTGGTGCCCACTTCGTCGTGGTGGTACTGTTTGGCGCCGCCGTGCAGGCGCAGCTTGCGGAGCCGCTCCGCCAGCGCGTCGTCGGACGTGACCATCATGCCGCCGTCGCCCCAGGCGCCGAGATTCTTGCTGGGGAAGAAGGAAAAGCCCGTCGCCCATCCCAGCTCGCCCGCCATGCGCCACTGCCCGTCGATCCGACGCCGCGCCCCGATCGCCTGCGCGGCATCTTCGATCACCCGGAGCCCCCGTGCGCGGGCCAGCGGGAGTATCCGTTCCACAGCCGCCATCTGCCCGTACAGGTGGACCGGCATCACGGCCCTTGTGCGCGGCGTGAGGACCGCCTCCACCGCGGCCGGATCGATATTGAGCGTCCCCGGCTCGATGTCCACGAACACCGGCGTCCCGCCGGCGTTGTGGATGGCACCGGCGGTGGCGAAGAAGGTGAACGGGGTGGTGACCACCTCGTCCCCGGGTTTCAGATCGAGCGCCTGGAGCGGCAGGAGCAGCGCGTCGGTACCGCTGGCGCACGCGATGCCGTGCTTCGCGTGGGCGAGCCCGGCGATGGCGCTCTCGAGCCGCGGGACGCTCGGACCCATGACGAATTGCTGAGACTCGATCACCGCCTGGAGCGCGGGCAGGACTTCGTCCTTGATCGCGCGGTACTGCGCCACCAGATCGAGGAGCGGCACGTTCACGACGTCGGTGTTCGACAGGAGGGCCACGCAGCTACCCGACGCGGCTGGGTTGGACGATCGCGCGCAGGCTGCCGTTCGTCTCCTGGTAGCGGCAGCCGCACACGGCGCACGCGGCCTGGCCCGATGTCACCGACAACCGCTCGCCGCATTGGCACATCCAGCCCACGCGGCGGGCCGGCACGCCCACCATGAGCGCATAGGAGGGGACATCGGACGTCACCACGGCGCCCGCGCCGATGAACGCGTACTCGCCGAGGGTCACACCGCACACGATCGTCGCGTTCGCGCCGATGGACGAGCCCCGCTTCACGAGCGTGGGGCGATACTCGTGCTTACGCGACACGTGGCTGCGGGGGTTCATCACGTTGGTGAACACACAGGACGGCCCGCAGAACACGTCGTCCTCGAGGGTGACGCCCTCGTAAATCGACACGTTGTTCTGGATCTTCACGTTGTTGCCGATGCGCGTGCCGGGCATCACGACGACATTCTGCCCGAGGCTGCAGCGCTCGCCGATGACGGCGCCTGGCATGACGTGGCAAAAGTGCCAGACCTTCGTGTCCTTGCCGATCCGGGCGCCGGCGTCGACGTAGCTCGACTCGTGGACGAAATAATCCGCCATCTAGCCGATCACCTTGACTTCGAGCTCGAGCTCGACGCTGGTCTTCTTGGCGACGGTCTTGCGTACGTGCTCGATGACCTTGAGCACGTCGCTCGCGGTGGCGTTGCCCGTATTGACGATGTAGTTCGCGTGCAGGGGCGAGACCTGGGCGCCGCCGATCGTGAAGCCCTTCAGGCCGCATTCGTCGATCAGCACCCCCGCCGTGCGGGGGCCGCCGGGGTTCTTGAACACCGAGCCGCAACACGGCTGGTCGAACGGCGTGCCCGCCTTCCGCCACCGGAATAGGCGCGCCTGCATTTCCTTGAGCTTCGCCGGTGGCTCCTCGATCAGGGCGAGCTTCGCCTCCAGCACGACCACCGCGCCGAGGTTGGACGAGCGGTATTTGAACGAGATCTGCTTGCGCGGCACCTGCTTGATCTTTCCCTTCGCGTCCATCACGGTCGCTTCGGTGAGCACTTCGGCGAACTCCGCCCCGTGCGCACCGGCGTTCATGTACACTCCGCCGCCCACCGTTCCCGGGATGCCGATGAAGCGCTCCACCCCCGCGAATCCCGCCTCCGCCGTGCGGCGCGCGAGCAGCGGCGTGGCGAGCCCGGCGCCGACGATCGCCGTCGCCCCCTTCATCTCAAAGCGGTCCAGTCCCTTGCCGATGCGGATCACGACGCCCGGGAAGCCGGCGTCCTTCACCAGCACGTTCGAGCCCAGCCCCAGCGCGAGCCACGGGAGCCCGCGCTCCTGTGCCAGATCGAGCGCCTTGGCCACGTCGTCCGGGTCGGCCGGCAGGACGAAGTACTGCGCCGGGCCGCCCAGCCGGTACGTGGTGTAGCGCGCCAGCGGCTCGTTCTCGAGCACCCGGCCGCGGAACTTGACCTTGGCCGGGGCGGGCGTCGCCGCGGCGGGCTTGGCGCCGCCCTTGACACCCTTCGCTGCCGGCTGCGCCGCCCGCTTGCTTACGCCCGCACGGCCGGCGTGGGGCTTGGCTGCGGCGCCTTTGCGCCCGGTGGTGGCTGTCTTTCGACCGTCGTTTTTTCGTGCCATTCTTGCAGACTCCTCACGCTACCCGTTCGGCTCCGCAGAGCGATGATCGCGTCGCAGGCGGCACTCGCCGCCGACATCGTCGTCGTGTACGGCACGCGGTGCATCAGCGCCGCACGCCGGATCGCGTAGTCGTCCGCCTGCGTGAACTTCCCGAGGGGCGTGTTGATCAGTAGCTGCGCCTCGCCCGACACGATCAGGTCGATCGCGTTCGGTCGCCCCTCGTGCACCTTGGCCACCCGCTCGGCCGGGACCCCCCGGGCCCGGAGATACCGCGCGGTGCCGTCGGTGGCCACGATGCGGAAGCCCATCTCGTGGAACCGCCGGACGATCGGCAGCACGGTGGGCTTGTCCGAATCGTTCACCGTCACGAAGATCGCGCCCGACGACGGCAGGCTCCCGTCGGCCGCGATCTGCGCCTTGGCGAAGGCCATCCCGAAACTGTCCGCCAGCCCCATCACTTCCCCCGTGGAGCGCATCTCCGGGCCCAGGATGGTATCCACGCCGGGGAGCTTCGTGAAGGGGAAGACGGCCTCCTTGACCGCCACCCCGGGGAGCGGAAGGTCATCGGGAATGCCCAGTTCGTCCAGGGTGTGCCCCACCATGACCGCCGCCGCCAGCTTGGCGAGCGCCACCCCCGTCGCCTTGCTCACGAACGGGACGGTCCGCGAGGCCCGCGGGTTCACCTCGAGCACGTACACGACCCCGTCCTTGATGGCGTATTGGACGTTGATGAGTCCTACCACGCCGAGCGCCTGGGCGAAGGCCTGGGTGTAGCGCCGCATCTCCTCGACCTGGCGGTCCCCGATGAGATAGGGCGGCAGCACGCACGCCGAGTCCCCCGAATGCACCCCGGCGTCCTCGATGTGCTGCATCACGCCGCCGATCACCGTGCGCCGGCCGTCGGCGATCGCGTCCACGTCCCCCTCGAACGCGTCCTCGAGGAAGCGGTCGATCAGCACGGGATGCTCCGGCGCCACGCGCGCCGCCTTGTCGAAGTATGCCCGCAGCGAGCCTTCGTCGTACACGATCTCCATCGCCCGTCCGCCCAGCACGTACGACGGGCGCACCAGCACCGGATAGCCGATCCGCTGCGCCGCGGCGACCGCTGCGTCCACGGAGCGGGCGGTGCCGTTGGCGGGCTGGGTGATGCCGAGCCGGCGGGCCAGCGCTTCGAACCGCTCGCGATCCTCCGCGATGTCGATGGAGTCGGGCGGCGTGCCGAGGATCGGGATGCCCGCCGCTTCGAGCGGTTTGGTGAGACGCAGCGGGGTCTGGCCGCCCAGCTGGACCACCACGCCCTTGGGTCGCTCCCACCGCACGATCTCGAGCACATCCTCGAGCGTCAGCGGCTCGAAGTACAGCTTGTCCGAGATGTCGAAGTCCGTCGACACGGTTTCCGGGTTCGAGTTGATCATGATGGTCTTGAAGCCCAGCTCGCGAAACGCCAGGCCGGCCCGGACACAGCAGTAGTCGAACTCGACACCCTGGCCGATGCGGTTGGGGCCGCTGCCCAGGATCACGATCCCCTGTGCGCCGAGCGGCTCTGACTCGTTCTCGTCGTCGTACGAGCTGTACAGGTACGGCGTGCGCGACGGAAACTCGCCGGCGCAGGTGTCGACCGTCTTGTACGCGGGGTGCACGCCCCAGCGCCAGCGGGCCTCACGTATAGCCTGCTCGGTGCTGCCACGCAGCGCGGCGAGCTGGCGGTCCGAGAACCCCATGCGCTTCATGCGGCGCAGGTCGGCGGCGCCCGGCTGCGGCAGGGCGACGAACTCGCGCTCGGCGACGAGCAGCTCCGCCAGCTGGAACAGGAACCACGGATCGATGCCGGACGCCGCCGCGATGTCCTCGACCGACACGCCGGCGACGAGCGCCCGCTTGATCTGGAAGATGCGCTCCGGCGTGGGCGTGCGCAGGGCGACGCGCAGGTCCTCGGGGCTGTCGCTCGTGAGGCGATCGTCCGACAGCGTCTGCCCCGCTTCCCAGCCCGAGCGGCCGGCCTCGAGCGCTCGCAGGCCTTTCTGGAACGCTTCCTTGAAGGTACGACCGATCGCCATCGCTTCGCCCACGGATTTCATCTGCGTCGTGAGCCGGTAGTCGGCGGTGGGAAACTTCTCGAAGGCGAAGCGGGGCACCTTGACCACCACGTAGTCCAGCACCGGCTCGAACGACGCCGGCGTGGTCCGGGTGATATCGTTGGGCAGCTCGTCGAGCGTATAGCCCACCGCCAGCTTGGCGCCGATGCGCGCGATCGGGAATCCCGTGGCCTTCGATGCCAGCGCCGACGACCGCGAGACGCGCGGGTTCATCTCGATCACCAGCATCTCGCCGTCCGCGGGGTTCACCGCGAACTGGATGTTGCACCCGCCCGCCTCCACGCCGATCTCGCGGATGATGGCGATCGCGGCGTTGCGCATCCGCTGGTACTCCCGGTCCGTGAGCGTCATCGCGGGAGCGACGGTGATCGAGTCGCCCGTATGCACGCCCATCGGGTCGACGTTCTCGATCGAACACACGATCACGACGTTATCGCGGCGGTCCCGCATCACCTCGAGCTCGAACTCCTTCCACCCGAGCACACTGCGCTCGATCAGGGTGGTGTGCACGGGCGACAGCTCGAGCGCGCGCTCCACCATCTCCTCGAACTCGGCGCGATTGTACGCGACGCCGCCTCCCGTCCCGCCAAGGGTAAACGACGGCCGCAGGATCGCGGGGTAGCCGGTCTCGGCCACCTCGTCCACCGCCTCGGCAAGGCTGGTGACCGTCTTGCCCACCGGCGTGGCCAGTCCGATCCGCTGCATCGCCGCCGCGAACTGTGCCCGGTCTTCGGCCATCTGGATGGCGCGCGCGTTCGCCCCGATCAGCTCGACCCCGAATCGGTCCAGGGTGCCGTCCCGCACCAGCGCCATCGCCACGTTCAACGCCGTCTGCCCGCCCATCGTGGGGAGCAGCGCGTCGGGGCGCTCGCGCTCGATCACCCGGCGGACCCAGTCGGGCGTGACGGGCTCGACGTACGTCCGATCGGCCAGCTCGGGGTCTGTCATGATGGTCGCCGGATTCGAGTTCACCAGCACGACCGCGTACCCCTCTTCCTTGAGGGCCTTCACCGCCTGCGTTCCCGAGTAGTCGAATTCGGCGGCCTGGCCGATCACGATCGGACCGGAGCCGAGCAGCAGAATGCGCCGGAGGTCAGTCCGTCTGGGCATCGACGACCTCCTGCAGCGTAGCGTCGAGGGAATACCGCGGCGCCCACCCCGTCGCGGCCCGGAGCTTCGTCGCGTCGCCCACCAGGTGGAGAATGTCCCCGCCGCGCACCAGATCCGGGTCCGCCTCCGTGAGCGGGTGCACGCCGATCAAGCCGGCGAGCCGGTCGAACAGCTGCTCCAGGGAGATCCCCTCTCCCGATGCCACGTTGTAGGTCTCCCCGGCGTGCCCCCGCACGAGCAACCGGACGTAGGCGTCCACCACGTCCCGTACGTGCAGGAACTCCCGTACCGGCTCGAGGTTGCCGACCTTCACGACGGGCGCGCCGACCCGCTTCGCGAACCGCAGCCGCCCGGCGAAGGCGGGCACCACGAAGCGCGCATCCTGGCCCGGCCCGGTGTGGGCGAACGCCCGCGCCACTACGACGCGCAGCGCGACGCGGCGCCACGCCTCGAGCGCCGCCAGCTCCGCGCCGGCTTTGGTCGCGGCGTACGGAGACGTGGGGGCGACCGCATCGGTCTCGCGGCGCGGCCGCTGGTCGCCACAGGCGCCATACACCTCCCCGGTCGAGACCACCAGGACCACGGGGTCGGCACGTCCGACGCGCTTCGCGTCGGCGAGCACCTGCACGACGCGGGCGGTGCCAGCGGCGTTCACGGTCCAGGCGAACCCGGGATCGCGCGTGGCGTCCACCCCCGACGACACGGCGGCGAGGTGCACGACCGCATCGTAGGGGAGGTCGACCGCCCGGCGTACCGATTCGGCGTGCGTGAGCTCGAGCGGCAGCCAGCGCACCGCGTCGCGCTCGGCGGGCGTCAGGTCCGCCGCGGGCGGCACAGCCGGGGGGCTCTGCCCCGGCCGCACGGCCCCGTACACCTCGCGCCCGTCGGCCAGCAGCCGTCGCACCAGCCAGCGGCCCACGAACCCGTCGGCGCCGGTCACCAGCACCTTCACGACAATCGCTCCAGGTCGGCATCGACCATCATGCGGACCAGCTCGGCGAAGCTCGTACGCGGCGCCCACTCGAGCTCGCGCTGCGCCTTGCTCGGGTCGGCCTGCAGCGTGTCCACCTCCGCCGGCCGCACGAAGCGCGGATCCACGGTGACGTACTTTTGCCAGTCGAGGCCCACGTGCGAGAAGGCCAGCTCGCACAGCTCCCGGACCGAGTGCATCTCGCCCGTCCCGATCACGTAGTCCGCCGGCCGGGGCGGCTGCAGCATGCGCCACATGGCGTCCACGTAGTCGCCCGCGAATCCCCAGTCGCGCCGCGCATCGAGATTGCCGAGATGCAAGTCCCGCGCCCTTCCCTTCACGATGCGCGCCACGCCATCGGTCACTTTGCGCGTGACGAACTCGAGCCCGCGCCGGGGAGACTCGTGGTTGAAGAGGATGCCGCTCACGGCGTAGAGGCCGTAGGACTCGCGGTAGTTGACGGTGATCCAGTGGCCGTACACCTTGGCCACGCCGTAGGGGGAGCGCGGGTAGAAGGGCGTCGTCTCGCGCTGCGGGGTCTCGTGCGCCTTGCCGAACATTTCGGACGAGCTCGCCTGATAAATGCGCGCCGTGGGGTGCGCCAGCCGCACCGCCTCGAGCAGGCGCGTGACGCCCAGGGCCGTGAACTCTCCGGTCAGGACGGGCTGCGTCCAGGAGGTGGGGACGAAGCTCTGGGCCGCGAGGTTGTACACCTCGTCCGGACGGGCATCGCGCACCACGGAGGTGAGCGAGTGCTGGTCGAGGAGATCCGCGGGCACGATGTGGACGCGGTCCAGCAGGTGCCCGATCCGCTCGTAGGAGTCGTGTGAGGTGCGGCGCACCACGCCCACGACATCGTAGCCCTTGGTGAGCAGCAGCTCCGCCAGGTACGAGCCATCTTGACCGGTGATGCCGGTGATCAGCGCCGTGCGCCGGGGTTGCCCGGCTCCGGCGGCCGCCTTAGGTTTGTGCAGCCCGCCCTTACGGGCGGGGTTATGCTTCTTCGCGGTCATCTCTTCAGTCGGGCAGGCGCATGGCGCGAGTGTGTGAAATCTGTGGCAAGGGCCCCGTCACGGGGCACAACGTCAGCCACGCGAACAATAAGACGAACCGGCGCTGGTATCCCAACCTCCAGCGCGTGCGCGCCGTGGTGAACGGGACGACGCGGCGGTTGCGCGTCTGCACCCAGTGCCTCAAGGGGAATCGGGTGACCAAGGCGGCCTAACGAAAAGGGGGACCGAGGTCCCCCTTGCCGCTCCCGTCGCGCCCCCACCACCCCGTCACGCACCCAGCAGTTCGATCCGAGCCACCTCGGCGCCGTCGCCCGCGCGATGGCCCAGCTTGATGATCCGGGTATAGCCCCCGGGACGCGCCGCGAAGCGCGGTCCCAGATCCTTGAACAGGCGATGCGTCACCTCGCGGTCCTTGAGGCGCCGCTCCACGAGGCGGCGGGCATGGAGATCGCCGCGCCGCGCCAGGGTGATGAGCCGCTCGGCGTAGGGACGCAGCTCCTTCGCCTTCGCTTCCGTGGTCACGATCCGGTCGTGTCGGAACAGGCTCGTCGCCAGGTTCGCGAGCAACGCCTTCTTATGGCTCGCGGTGCGCGACAGCTGGCGACCCTTGGCGCGGTGACGCATTACTCCAGGTCTCCCTCCGTCGCCTGCGCCTGGGGCGCGACGCCGGGATCCACCACCTTGAGCTCATCGGCGGCTTCCTCGAACTTCATGCCGAAGTTGAGGCCTTCGCGCCGCAGCAGCTCGGCGATCTCGCCCAAGGCCTTCTCGCCCACGTTCTTGACCTTGAGCAGATCCTCTTCGCGGTACTGCACCAGGTCGGCCAGGGTCCGGATGTTCGAGTTCTTGAGCGAATTGACCGAGCGGACGGAGAGCCCGACGTCGTCGATCGAGCGTCCCAGCACTTCGCGCAGCCGGCTGGTGGCGGCGCCGCCGTTGCCCGCCGGCTGGGCGGCGACCATGGGCACTTTTCCGAAGTCGACGAAGAAGCGGAAGTGCTCTTGGGCGAGCGCGGCCGCGTAGGCGACGGCGTCCTCGGGCGAGATCGTGCCGTTGGTCTCGACCGTCAGGGTGAGCCGGTCATAGTCGGTGCGCTGCCCGACGCGCGTCTCCGCCACCGTAAAGTTGGCGCGCCGCACGGGATTGTAGATCGAATCCACCCGCACGACGTCCACCGGCATGGTGCGGTCGATCGGGTGCTGCTCCGCCTCGACGTAGCCCCGGCCCTTATTCACGTACAGCTCGCCGCCGATGTCGCGGTCGTCCTGGACCGTGAAGAGCAGCTGATCCGGATTGACGATCGTGACCGCGCTGTGCGCTTCGATGTCGCGCGCGTACACCGGGCCCGCTTTGTCGTGCTTGATGTGCATCACGGCTTCGTCCACATCGGGCGAGAGCACCAGCGTGAGCTGCTTCAGGCGCTGGATGATCTGGTGCACATCCTCGACCACCCCCGGAATCGTCTGGTGCTCGTGCACCACGCCGTCGAGCCGGAAGGCCCACACCGCGGCGCCCCGTAGCGACGAGAGCAGCATGCGACGCAGCGAGTTGCCGAGGGTGTAGCCGTAGCCCCGCTCCAGCGGCTGGAGCCGGAATTCGGCGGCGTTGGGGTTGTCTTCCCGCTTGGTCATCTCGACCAGGTGTGGACGCACCAACCCGGTCAGATCGAGAGTCGTCATCACTTGGAATAGAGCTCGACGATTAACTGTTCTTGCGCGGCGATCGGAATGGCGTCGCGGGTCGGCCGCTCGGTCATCTTACCGGTCGCCTTGTCGGTATCGACGTGGATCCAGGTCACGGGCTGCTGCCGGCCGAACTGCTCGAGCGCGTGCTTGACCTGCACCAGCTCGCGGCTCGCTTCGGCCAGCTTCACTTCGTCCCCCGGGCGCACCCGGTAGGAAGGAATGTCCACCGTGCGGGTGTTCACTTGCACGTGGCGATGCCGCACCAGCTGGCGCGCCTGCCGGCGGGACACGGCGAAGCCCATCCGGTACACGAGATTGTCCAGCCGGCTCTCGAGCGCGACGAGCAGGGCCTCACCCGTCACTCCCGGCTCCTTGAGCACGGCGTCGAAGATATTGCGGAACTGGCGCTCCGAGAGCCCGTAGATCCGCTTCACCTTCTGTTTCTCGCGCAGCTGGCGCTGATAGTCGGACGCCTTGCGGCGCCGTCCCGACGACTGGCCGTGCTGGCCGGGCGCATAGGGACGCCGCTCCACCGCGCATTTCTCGGTGAGGCAGCGCGTGCCCTTGAGAAACAGCTTGGTGCCCTCGCGGCGGCACAGTTTGCAGGCGGGGCCGGTGTAGCGTGCCATCGCTCAGACCCGCCGTTTCTTGGGCGGGCGGCAGCCGTTGTGCGGAATCGGGGTCACGTCGCGGATCGACCGGATCTGCAGGCCCGCCGTCGCGAGCGCCTGGATGGCGGACTCGCGGCCCGAGCCAGGCCCCTGCACCCGCACGTGCACGCGCCGCACGCCCAGGTTCAGCGCCTCGCGCGCCGCCTGCTCCGCGGCTACCGTCGCCGCGAACGGCGTGGACTTCTTCGAGCCCTGGAACCCCGCCTTGCCCGAGGAGCCCCACGTAATGGCGTTCCCCTGCATGTCGGTGATCGTGATGAGCGTGTTGTTGAACGTGGCGGTAATGTGCGCGATGCCTTCGGCTTCCACCACCTTTTTCGCGCGCTTCGCGCCCGCTGCTTTCGCCTGAGCCATTTACTTTTTCAGGAGGGGCTTCTTTTTGCCCGCGATCGCGCGCCGCGGCCCCTTCTTGGTGCGCGCGTTGGTGTGCGTGCGCTGGCCGCGCACCGGCAAGTTCTTGCGATGGCGCGAGCCGCGATACGTCCCGATGTCCATCAGCCGCTTGATGTTCATCGCGACCTCGGTGCGGAGCGCGCCTTCCACTTTGTAGTCCCGCTCGATCACCTGCCGCAAGCGCGCCACCTCGGCGTCCCGCAGGTCACGCACCCGTGCGTCCGCGTTCACGCCCGTCTCCGCGAGGATCTTCTTCGCGTTGTTGGGGCCGATGCCGTAGATGTACGGGAGAGCGTACTGAATTTTCTTGTCGCGCGGCAGATCCACACCCGCAATGCGTGCCATGTGCTACCCCTGCCGCTGCTTATGCTTGGCGCTGCGCTTGCAGATCACGCGCAGCACGCCCCGCCGCTTGATCACCCTGCAGTGTTCGCAGATCGGTTTGACGCTGGTTCGAACCTTCAAACGGCACGCTCCAGGAAAAAAAATCCAGTTGAATCTCGAACTATAGACGGGGTCGTAAGTTCGCGCAAGGGGCGGGATTACGGCGCACTCCGCAGCTCGGTGAGGAGCCACTCCGCGCCGGGCTTTCGAAACCGCAGGTAGATCGTCTCGTGCCGTTCGTCGCTCGTCCCGGCGACAACGTAGCGCCGCTCCAGCTCGACGTAGCCGTGCCCCGGCTCGACCTCACGCACCACCCCGACCGCGACGGTCCGCTCCACCACTCGCTGTAGGTGGCGCCGCAACAGTTCGGCCGCCTGCGCGCGTACGAGCGGCGCCGACGGATCCGCCCCGGGAAGCTGGAGCACCACCCTAGGGCTTTGCCCGACAATCGCTTGCGCATCGTGGGCGAGCCACGCCCGCCGCACCTGATCTGCCGCCCGCGCGAGCGACTCCTGGGATGATGCGGTCGCGGCAACGCCGCCAATCGCGATCAGCAGCGCCGTCCCCAGTGGGCCCCTCACATGCTTTCCACCAGCCGCTGGTACACCGCGGTCGGGTTCGCGGCCCTGGTCAGGTGCCGGCCCACGACGAGGTGGGTCGCGCCCAGGCGCACGGCGTCGGCGGGGGTGACGGTGCGCCGCTGGTCGGCGGTCGCATCGCCGGGCTCCCTGATTCCCGGGACGACGATCAAGAGCTCCGGCCCCAGGGCAGCGCGCAGCAACCCCAGCTCCCGACCCGAGGCCACCACGCCGCGCAGTCCAGCGGTCACCGCGAGCCGCGCCAGGCGCTCCGCCTCGAACCCCAAGTCCGGCACGCCGCGCCCGAGCACACGCTCCACCTCCGGTGTGTCGTGCGAGGTCAGGATGGTGACGCCGACGAGGGCGACGTTCCCGGCGGCGGCGGCGGCGGCGGCGAGCATCGCGGGTCCTCCCAGCGTGTGCACGGTGGCCATGGCGACTCCCTGCCCGGCTGCCGCGGCGACGGCCTCGGCCACGACGCTCGGAATGTCGTGCCATTTGAGGTCGAGAAACACGCGCAACCCGCGAGCCACGAACTCGCGTACGACGGCCGGCCCTTCTCTCGTGTAGAGCACCGGGCCGATCTTAGCCCAGCGCAATCCGGGCAGGCGGGCCGCGAGCGCCAGCGCCTCGCGCCCGCTCGGCAGGTCGAACGCGACGATGAGCTCAGCCATGCGTCAGCTCTCGGGCGATGCGCTCCGGCACGCGCGGGTCGGCGAGCGCGGCGGTGCCGATCGCGATCAGCGACGCGCCGGCGGTGAGGTACTCGCGCGCGTCGGCGGCCGTACGGATCCCGCCGACGCCGATCACCGGGATCGCCACGTGGTCGCGCACGCGCCGCGTCGCCAACACACCGATCGGCAGGAGGGCCGGCCCGCTCACGCCGCCGGAGCCGTTGCCGAGCCGGCGGTCCAGCATGCCGGGGATGGTGTTCACCAGCGTGACGGCGTCCGCGCCCTCGTCCCGCGCCACCACGGCCATGGCGGCGATGTCCGGCAGCACCGGCGAGAGCTTGACCGCGAGCGGGCGGGTCGCGACGGCGCGGCAGCGGCGCACCAAGGCCCGCAGACTGTCCGCGCTGGCCCCGAACTCGAGACCGCCCGCGCTGCTGTTGGGACAGGACGCGTTGATCTCGAACGCCGTGACCACCGGCAGGTCGGTGAGCCCGGCGATCACCAGCGCGTAGTCGTCGAGCGTAGCGCCGGCGACGTTGACGAGCACGCGGGCGCGCCGCAGCTCCCGCGCCAGCCACGGAAGCTCGTGCGCGCGCACCGACTCGAGGCCCGGGTTGGCCAGTCCCACGGCGTTGAGCATGCCCCCCGCGAATTCGGCGACGCGCGGCGCGGCATGGCCTCGCCGAGCTTCCGGCGTAACGGCCTTGGTGACGATGCCGCCCAAGGCGTCGAGGTCGATCACACGGCGCACTTCGCGGCCGAAGCCGGCGGTGCCGGAGGCGAGGAGAACGGGGTTTTGAAACGAGACGCCGAACAGCTGGACTGGCGTCACCGGCCGCCCGCCGGCGCCACGACGGCGAGCTTGCGCTCGAATTCGAGCAGGTATGCCACGATCCCTTCGGCGATCGCACTGGCGAGCTTGTGCTGGCCCAGGCTCGAGGCGAGAAACGCGCCGTCGGTGCGGTTCGTGGCGAAGCCGGTCTCGACGAGAATGGCCGGCCGGCGTGCGGTGGTGAGCACCATGAACCCCGCCTGCTGCACGCCGTGATCGCCCCCCGGATGTATCCTGGCGACGGAGTCCTGCACCAGGGCCGCCAACTGCGCGGATTCGCGCAGGTATTCGTTCAGCTGCAGGTCACGCAGGATGAACCCGAGCGGTCCGGTGGCGGCGCTCGGGGCGCCGGTCTCGAACCGGATCGCCTCGTTTTCCATCTTGGCCACCCGCTCCTGGTCCTCGGTCTTTGCGTCCGACAGAAAGTAGGTCTCGGCCCCGCTCGCCCGGTCGGCGCGCCGTCCCGCCGGCATGGCGTTCACGTGGATGCTGACGAACAGGTCGCACTCCGCCTTGCAGAACGCGCCGCGATCCGCCAGGTCGATGAGGGTGTCGGCCGTGCGGGTGAGCAGCGCCCCGATACCGCGGCGCACGAGCTCGGCCCGCAGCAGGCGCGCGATGGCGAGGGTGATGTCCTTCTCGACGAAGCCGTCGGGGAAGTAGCGTCCCGGGTTACCCGGATCCACACCCCCGTGTCCCGGATCGATCACGACCAGGTGGCGCAGCCGCAACCCGGTGAGGGGGTTCGGCGCCGCCGCCGGCACTGTCCCGGCGGTGGCCGGAGCTCCCGCCGGCCGGGTGGCTGCCACAGCCCCGGCGACTGGCAACTCCTCGAGCCGCGGAACGACGGGGTCCCAGCGGTAGCGCGCTCCCAGCGCGCGCGGCACACAGTCGGCGAGCCAGCTGAGCGGCAGGAACAGGCTGTCCCGCGCCACGTACGGCTCTCCCACCAGCGCGTAGACGACCCCGCCGGCCCGCACGAAGGGGGCCCCCAGCTGGAACACGAACACCGCCCCGCCGAGTCCGACCGTGGCGCGCGGTCCGTCCAGCGCCACCGTCAGCTCGAGCGGCGCGGCGAGCCGCGCCGCCGCAACCGCCGCCTGACCGCGCTCCGTCGTCACGGGAACACTCGTCTGCCCACGCGGCGTGGCGATGACGACCGCCTGCGGCGGCGTCGCGAGCGCGACCAGCAGCAGGACGATCATCACGTGCGCTTGCCCTTGATGCCGCGCGCCAGCTCCCGCTCCGCCACGCGCCGCTTCAGATCTTCCCGCTTGTCGTGCAGCTTCTTGGCCTTCGCGAGCGCGATCGCGACCTTGACCGTGCCGTCCTTGAAGTACAGCTCGAGCGGGACGAGCGTGAGTCCCTTGCGGCTGGTGCCGCCGATGAGCTTGCGAATCTCGTGTGCGTGGAGCAGCAGCTTACGGGAGCGGGCGGGCGGCGGATTGTTGTAGCTGCCGGGAAGGTAGGCCGAGATGCTCATTCCCTCGAGCCACACCTCGCCGTTGCGGACGTGGGCGTATGCCTCGCCCAGGCTGGCCTTGCCGGCTCGCAGCGACTTGACTTCCGTTCCCGTGAGCACGAGGCCGGCCTCCCAGGTCTCGAGGAGGTGGTAGTCATGTCGCGCCCGCGGGTTGCGGGCGATTGAGGCTTTGTCCACTCGGGCCAGCGCAAGATAGAAACCACGGTAGAGGCGGTCAAGCCAAGAGTTGACTTGAGGTTATACCGCGCCTTAGATTCGCCGTTCCAACCTGCCGAAGTGGTGGAATTGGTAGACGCGCTGGCTTCAGGAGCCAGTGGGCGCAAGCCCGTGGGGGTTCGAGTCCCCCCTTCGGCATCAGTAGCGCGGCAACGCGGCGTCCACGTTCACCGCCCACGCATCGATCCCCCCGCGCAGACTGCGCACCTTCGAGAAACCCGCGGCCTTGAGGATCTCGAGCGCCTTGAGCGAGCGCGCGCCGTGATGGCAGTGCGTGACGATCTCGCGGTGGCCGTCGAGCTCGCCCAGCCGCGTCGGAAGCTCGGCGAGCGGAATCAGCACCGTACCGTCGATGTGAGCGATCTCGTACTCGTGCGGCTCGCGCACGTCGATCACGAGCAGGTCGGGACTCCGGTCCCACTCGGCCTTCAGGTCCTGCGCCGTGATCTCCGCCCCGTCGTACGAGGGCTCGGCGCCGATGCCGCAGAACGCCTCGTAGTCGATCAACTCGGTGATGGTGGGATGGGTCCCGCACACCGGGCAGTCCGGGTCCTTTGAGAGCTTGAGCTCGCGGAACTGGAGTTTCAGCGCGTCGAACAGGACGAGCCGCCCGATCAGGGGCTCGCCGACCCCCAGAATCAGCTTGATGGTCTCCATCGCCTGAATCGACCCGATGATCCCCGGCAGCACGCCGAGCACGCCGCCTTCCGCGCACGACGGCACGAGCCCCGGAGGCGGAGGCTCCGCGTAGAGGCAGCGGTAGCAGGGGCCCTGCTTCGCGTAGAACACCGAGGCCTGGCCCTCGAAGCGGAAGATCGAGCCGTACACATTGGGCTTGCCGAGCAGCACGCACGCGTCGTTCACGAGGTAGCGCGTGGGAAAGTTGTCCGTCCCATCCGCGACGATGTCGAAGTCACGAATGATGTCGAGCGCATTCTGCGACGTCAGCCGGGTTTCGAACGTCTCGACCCGGACGTTGGGATTCAGGTCGTGAATGCGTTCGCTGGCCGACTCGAGCTTGGGCCTGCCGACGCTGGACGTGCCGTGCAGCACCTGCCGCTGCAGATTGGTCTTGTCGACGACGTCGAAATCCACGATGCCCAGGGTGCCCACCCCGGCCGCCGCGAGATACAGCGCGGCCGGTGAGCCCAACCCCCCCGCTCCGACCAGCAGCACGCGCGCGGCCTTGAGCTTCTTTTGCCCCTCGACGCCGACGTCCGGCAGGATCAAGTGGCGCGAGTACCGCAGGATCTCTTCGTGCGACAGTTTTGGTAGGGGCGCAGCAAGCGGCGCCCCTACTGCCACTGCCGTGCCTCCGGCAATACTGGGAATGATCGACACGGTGTCGCCCGGCTTGACGGGGGTATCGCGCTGCGCCAGCTGCCGGATGTCGCGATCGTTCACGTACACGTTCACGAAGCTGCGCAGGCGGCCGTCCTCGGCGAACAGGTGGCGCTTGAGTCCGGCGTGCTCGCCCGCGAGCTGCTCAAGCAGCTCGCCTACGTTGCCTCCGTCGAGCTCGAGTGCGTCGCGACCGCCCACGTAGGAGCGCAGCGGCGTGGGAATCAATACGGTGACTGCCATACGGCCTTCCGTTCCTCGATGGTGATGGACTCCTCGGCGAAGGTTCCGCGATCGTCCGCGAGGACCCAACTCTTGGGGTCGCCGGCGTGCCCGGCGCCGACCCCTACGATGACGTAGGAGAGCCATGGCCACGCGTGCTCGCGATCGAACGCGGACGGTGCGGGCGCATGGTCCGGGTGGGAATGGTACACCCCGATCACCTCCAGCCCGTCGCGATCCAGCCGCTCCTGCGCGCGCCGGAACGACATGGGGTCGATCAGGTAGCGGTTGCGCGCCGAGTCCGTCCGTTGATTGGCGAGCGGGACGAGCTGCAGCGCGACCTTGCGGTCGGCCTCGACCGCCCCGCCGATCAAGCCGCACGCCTCCGCCGGGTAGTCCGCCTCACCGTGGCGGCGGATCGCGGCCACCTGCCGGGGGTCGAGCACCAGCGTCATCGACGCTCCCCCACGAGCCGCCCCCGCTCGCTCAAGTAGCGGTCGCCGGAGTCGGGGCCGATGACGACGACTACGGCGGTGGAGGACCGTGGAAGGCGGTGGAGGGCGGTGACGACCCGCTCGGCCGCTACGATGGCCGCACCCGTCGACCAGCCCACGAACAGGCCCGACTGCTTCGCCAGGCGTCGCACCGCGTCCTCGGCCTCCTCCGTGGCAACGAACTCCGTCCGATCCGGTACCCGGGGATCGTAGATGCCCGGTACCAACGCCGTCTCCAAGTGTTTCAAGCCCTCCAGCCCATGAAACGGCCCATCGGGCTGAACCGCGATCAGCTCGATGGCCGGGTTCTGCTCCTGCAAACGCCGACCGGTTCCCATGAGGGTCCCGGTAGTGCCCAGCCCGGCCACCAGGTGAGTCACGCGGCCGTCGGTCTGGCGCCAGATCTCCTCGGCGGTCGTGAGGTAGTGGGCCCGCGGGTTGGCCGGATGGTTGTATTGATCCGCGTACCAGTAGCGCTCCGGGTGCGCCGCGGCGAGCTGGCGGGCCCGCCGGATCGCCCCGTCCGAGCCGTCGAGCGGATCGGTGAAGATCACGTCGGCGCCGTAGGCCTCGAGCAGCGCCTTGCGCTCGACACTCGCGTTCGCGGGCACGCACATCGTGACCCCGATCCCTGCCGCGGCCCCGAGCATCGCGTACGCGATGGCCGTGTTGCCGCTGGATGCGTCCAGCAAGCGCTTGGCCGGCAGCTCGCCGCGCGCGATGCCGTCGCGCAGGATGAACAGCGCGGGCCGGTCCTTCACCGAGCCGCCGGGGTTGAGCCACTCGGCCTTGAGAAAGACGGGCGGCAGAGGGCGGCCAAAGGCGGCAGAGGGCGGCAGAGGGATGAGCGGTGTGTTGCCGACCAATCCCCAGAGCGCGGGCTCGCGGCTCTCGACCGCTGCCGCCCTTTGCCGTCCCGTGCCGCCCGCTGCCGCCGTCTTCACTCCGCTCCCTTAGCAATCGGCGCGCCGACCAGGTTCCCCCACTCCGTCCAGGAGCCGTCGTAGTTGCGCACCTTCTTCACGCCGAGCAGGTACTTGAGGGCGAACCAGGTGTGGCTCGAGCGCTCGCCGATGCGGCAGTACGCGATCACCTCGTCCTTGCCGTCGATCACCTTGGCGCCCTTGTACAGCTGCGCCAGCTCGTCGTACGGCTTGAACGTGCCGTCGGTCGCGACCGCCTTGCTCCAGGGAATGTTCTTGGCGCCGGGGATGTGCCCCGCGCGCTGCGCCGTCTCGGTCATGCCCGGGGGCGCGATGATCTCGCCCACGAACTCGGGCGTGGACCGCACGTCCACCAGGGCGATCTTCTTCGCCTTGAGCGCCTTCTCGACATCGGGGCGCTTGGCGCGGATCGCCGCATTCACCTTCTTGGGAACGGGGTAGGTGGTCGCGCGCACGTTCGCCCGCTCCGTGACGAGCGGCCGTCCCTCGGCGACCCACTTGGCCCGCCCGCCGTTCATCAGTTTGACGCTCGTGTGTCCGTACAGCTGCAACAGCCAGAACGCGAAGGCCGCGAACCAGTTGTTGTTGTCGCCGTACAGCACGACGGTCGTCTTGGGCGTCACGCCCGCGTCCGACAGCAGCTTGGCGAACGCCTTCTTGTCCGGAATGTCGCGGCGCACGGGGTCGTTGAGCTGCGACTGCCAGTTCCAGCCAACCGCGCCGGCGATGTGACCCGAGTCGTACGCCGTGGTATCCACGTCGACTTCGATGAGACGAACCCCGGGGTCCGCGCGATGCCCCGCCACCCAGTCGGTGGAAACGAGCACGTCGGGATGTGCGTATGCCACACTTGCCTCCAATCGGTTTAAACCCGACAACGCCGGTCGGGTTTCAGGTGAAAAAAAACGAACGGGAAGGCGGGACTAGTTCCCGGCCAGGACCCCGGCGATGTGGTACAGTTGCGGCTCATCGTGCGTCAGGTCCGCCAGCGAGATACCGGCCAACAGATCGTTGATCCGTTGCTCCAGCATTCGCCACACGGGCCTGATGCTACACGACGCCTCCGGACTACATCGCTGAGGATCGACGGGATGGAGGTCGCAGTTGACTTCGAAGGTGACGTGCTCCGACGCCTCGATGACGTCTTTCACCGAGATGGCTTGCGGCTCACGGGCAAGGTGGTAGCCACCTTTGGCGCCACGCACGGAGTCGACCAGGCCTGCGCGCCGCAGGCGCAGCAGGATCTGCTCGACATAGTCGTGCGGCAGGCGCTCCTGTTCGGCGAGCTCGCGCGCCGCGACGGGACCCTCCCCCGCACGCTTCGCGAGGTTGAGCGAGACGATCAGCCCGTACTCGGCCCAGGTGGTGACGCGCATGGAAGCAATATGCGAGCTTGGTTTCCGGGATTCAATGGGCGGCGCCCGGACCCCCGATTCTCGGGCTCAGACTGACACCGACCTGCACCCCCAAGACGTTCTCGCCGGAGTTGCGCTGCAACCACAACAGCCGCCCATTGACGTTCCACATCAGCGGGCCGCCGTAGAAATCCGCCCCCAACCCGCCGTGCGCCCCCTGCGCGATGCCGCGGTCCGGCCCTTGGCTGTACACGCCGGCCAAGAGCAGCCCTGCCACGGCGTACAGGCGCCCCCAAGCGGGCCGGACCGACGCCTCGTACCCCGGCGCGAACAAGATCGCGTTCGGCCGGCAACCCGGTGCGCAGCTTCCCGCCGTGACTTCCAGAGGGGCGTAGTCGATTTCCAGCCCCACGGTGCCCGCTTTCTTGGTATCGCGGCGGAATCGGACGCCGGCGAACGGGCCGCGCCCGCGCAGCGACCCAGAAACAGGAATGAGAGCGCTCACCGAGGGGCCCAAGGTGCCTTCGAGGAACTCACCGCGACGGAGCTTCCCCAACGCCACGGATGCGTTGGCGACGACCTCGAGCGCTTGGATGTCGCTCCCCGGGACCTGCAGGAATCGGCCCAGGACGGTGGCGACCGCGGCATCGCCGACATTCACGCGCACACCGAGGCCGAAGGCGAGAGCCAGCTGGCTGGTGGTGGAAACGGTGTCTCCGCACAGCAGCAAGCAGCCCGGCTTGGCTTCGGTCACGCGCGCCAGGCCAAGCGCCGTGCCCGCAAATGGCGCGACCACGCCGCGCGCGCCCACCGGATAGTAGTACGAGTCGAGCCCGAAGAGGGTCAGCTGCCGCGCCCGCCCGTCGGTCGACAGATCGTGGTAGCGGGAGATCGTCACGCCGGTCTCACCCTCGTCGCCTGTCATGAACGCAATCGAGCCGCCGAGGGAAGAGAAGCTGTGGGTGGCGCCGGAGAGATCCTGCAGGTTGGGAAACGAATAGGTGGGGCCGAGCCGAAACGGGCGCTGGGCCTGCGCGGATGAAATGCCTGACAGCGAGATGGCCGCCGCAACCACGAGTGTCGTACGCATATGGTCACGGATAACCACGAAAGGGGTCGGATTCGGTGACTCGAATCACGACCCCCCGCGTGACGGCGCTTACCGGACGAGCAAACCGACGATGATCCCGGCGACGTTCATGCGCACGAGCCACGACCAGAACGTCGCCTTGATGAGCGGGCGCACTTTGTCGTACCAAACGCCGCTGCCGACGGTCGAGAGCGCGATGGTGCACAGCCAGAGCATCGTCGCGAACTCCATCCCCGCGAAGGGGCCGCCGCCCTTGGCCCACAGCCCGGCCTTGAGCTGATGATAAAACCACGCCAGCAGCACACCAAAGATCAGTGCCAGCAGCGCCGACTTCGGCAGGTTCGCCGCCATCAGTTTTTGTTGCTCCGCGGGCGTGGGCGGCATGGTGCCGAACGCGTGCATGTCCGGACCGGTGAAGACCTTCCCCCACATCACGTAGTCTGCGAAGAACGCGCCGACGCCGGCGATCAGCCCCGCGACGATCCAATGCATACGTGCGCCTCCGGGAATAGAGTCATTTGCGCTGCCCCGGCACTCCCAACTCGGTCATCGCGAGGAGATCGAGCACCTCGTCCAGGTCTTTGCCCTTGAGCACGCCCTTCTCCATCACCAGCTGGCGCACCGTGACGTTCTTCGTCACCGCCTCCTTGGCGAGCTTGGCGGCCTCGGCATAGCCAATTTTCGGAGCGAGGGCCGTCACGAGCGCCGGGCTGCGCTCGAGCCAGTGCTCGCACTGCGCGCGGTCGGCCTCGATCCCGGCCACACAGCGCTCGGCCAGGACGCCCGACGCGCTCGTGAGGATCCGCATCGAGAAGAGCAGGTTGTGGGCGATCACGGGCATCATGACGTTGAGCTCGAGCTGGCCCGCCTCCGCTGCGGTCGCGACGGTCACGTCGTTCCCGAGCACCTGATAACACACCATGTTCACCATTTCGGGGATGGACGGGTTGACCTTGCCCGGCATGATGCTCGACCCGGGCTGCACCGGCGGTAGGGCGATCTCAGCGAGCCCGGTCCGCGGTCCGGACACAAGTAGCCGCAGGTCGTTCGCGATCTTGCCCAGGTCCATCGCGTAGGTGCGCAGAGCCCCGGAGAACCCCGTCGCATCCCCCATCGACTGCATCAGCTGCACGCGGTCTTTCCCCTCGCGCAGCTCGAGCCCCGTGATCGCCCGGAGGTGCTTCAGCATCAGGCCTGGATACGCGGGCTCAGCGTTCAGTCCCGTGCCGACGGCGGTGCCGCCGATCCCGAGGTCGCGCAGGGCGTCCGCTGCCTGCGCCACGCGCTCGCGGTTGCGCTCGACGGTGTGTCCATAGGCCGTGAATTCCTGACCGAGCCGGATGGGCGTGGCGTCCTGCAGGTGGGTCCGGCCGGACTTGAGGATCTGATCGAAGGCCCGGCCCTTCGCGAGGAAGGCGGCGGCGAGCCGGCCCAGGGCGTCCAGCAGCGCCGGCAGCTCGGCCAGCGCCGCCAGCCGGATGGCGGTCGGGATCACGTCGTTCGTCGACTGGGCCATATTGACGTGATCGTTGGGATGCACCGGGGTGTACGCGCCGCGCGCGCCGCCGAGCAGCTCGTTCGCGCGGTTGGCGAGCACCTCGTTACCGTTCATGTTGTGCGAGGTGCCGGCTCCTGCCTGGTAGGGGTCCACGACGAACTGGTCGCGGTGCTGTCCGGCGAGGACCTCGTCCGCCGCCCGCACGATCGCGTCGGCGAGCTTCGGATCGAGACGCTTGGTCTCCTTGTGCGTCAGCGCGGCGGCCTTCTTGATGCGGATGACGGCGTCGATGAACGGGGCCAGGGGCGCCAGCTGGGAGATGGGAAAGTTGTGGCGGGCGCGCTCGGTCTGGATGCCGTACAGCGCGTCGGCCGGCACCGGCAGCTCGCCCAGCGGATCACGCTCGATACGGGTCGCGCTCATCGCCTCGGTCTCGCACCAGGACTCGCTCAGGGACGCACGAATTCTAATGCGGAATGCGGAGTGCGGAATGCGGAGTTACTTGGTCGGCTCCACGCGCAGGCTGTCATTGAACCGGTTGAAGTACTCCGTCATCCCGATCACCAGGGTGATCTCGACGATCTGGCCCTCGTCCCACGCCGCTCGCAGCCTCCCGTACAGCGCGTCCGTGACCTCGTGCCCCGAGCCGTGAACCGCGTCGGCGTATTCCAGCGCCACTTGCCATCCCGGCTCGAGCGCCGCGATCGGCTCGCGGCCGCCCCGGTCCTGCACGGCCTCCACCAGGGCGTCGCTCGCTCCGCGCTGTCTTGCCAAGACAGTGTGGGAGTTGAGTCAGTAGCGGCAGCGGTTCAAGTGCGAGATCCGCACCCACAGGAGCTCCTTGAGCAGGAGCGGCACGGTGCCTTCGTTCATGACCGTCCGGAAGTGCGCGATCATGGTGCGCAGGTGTGCCGGACGCCGTGCCACCGTGCGGAACATGTTCGGAATGTTGCCGCGCTCCCGCAGGTAGGTGTCGAAGATGGGCCGGACCTCGGGTGCGGCCTGGTCCGGCGTGAGCGGCGTGATCCGTGGATCGGTCATGCTACCTCCCTGCGCTTGCCCCAGCCGATCTTGAACACCTCGACCGCCGCCCGATAGCCGATGGAGCGCACCAGCGCGTAGACGCCGAGCCCGGTCAAGAGGATGGCCGTGTAAAACCGCCACAGCAACAACATCGTCACCTGGCGCGTACCGAAGTCTCCAGCGAAGCCATTGAGAAAGGCGACCTCGAGGCCCCCGCCGCCGGACGGGAGCGGCACCACGAGCGGCGCGTGCAGCAGCGCCAGGGCGCCGTAGAACATCTGCGCGAATGGGGGCCGGCCCGGCATACCCCAGGCGAGCGCCGGCAAAACGAGCGCGCGCGCGACGATGCTCACCACGGTGAGGAGGGCGCCGGCGCCAAGCGCCCAGCGCGGGGCGCGGCGCACGTGCGCCCACGCGACGCGCCACTGGCGCCGCACGCGGTGGCGGATGAACCCCGCCCGCGCCAGCCGCTGCAGCAGGTACACGGTGACGAGGACCACGAGCGCGATGATCTCGACGGTGAGGAGCTCACCGGCCCGGTGGCGATGCAGCCAGGTTCGGGCGGCGTCCCGCCAGTCGGGCACGTAATAGCCGAACAGCGCCGCACCCACCAGCAGGAACACCGGCCATTCACACGCCACCTCGACGCCGATCGCCACGATGCCCGTGACGGGTCGCAAGCGCGCTTCGTTGAGGCCGAGGAATCGCGCCGGCTCGCCTCCCAGCCGGTTGGGAGTGAGCTGCGACGCGGCTTCGCCGTACAGGTTCAGGCGGAACGCGTGGCTGAACGACAGCCGGCCGCCCGCCGTCCAGGTCGCGAGCTGGATCCGCCAGGCGCGAGCGACGCAGTCCAAGGCCAGAAGCGCCAGGGCGAGGAGGTGACTCATGCGAATGCGGATTGTGAAATGTGGAATGCGGAATTGCAGTACCAGCGTCGCGCGCAGCAAGGCGCTCGTCGATTCCGCAATCCGCATTCCGCATTCCGCATTGGCCTAGTCGGAGCAGTCGCCCAGCGGGTAGTTGAAGCCGCAGTTGGGGCACGGATTGCGGCAGCCCCACAGCTGGGGCCGGACCTGCGTGCCGCACCGCAGGCAGGTCGGCAGCGGCGTCCTAGCCGAGCCGATGGGCGCCGGTGAGGAAGGGGTTGGCTCGGCGCTCACGTCCCACGGTGGTTTCCGGTCCATGCCCGCAGTACACGATGGTCGAATCCGGGAGCGTAAGCAACTCGCGCTCGATGCTCTTCAGCAACGTCTCGAAGTCGCCGCCGGGCAGGTCGGTCCGACCGATCGAGCCCTGGAACAGCACGTCTCCGGCGAACGCCGTACCGTGTCCCTCGAACACAACGCTACCCGGCGAGTGGCCCGGGGCGTGGCGCACGCGGAACTCGAGCGAGCCCACCCGCAACAGGTCGCCGTGGGCGAGCGCGCGATCGGGCGCCGGGAGCGGCGTGGCGCGCATGCCGAAGGCACTCGCCTGCTCCGGCACGTGGTCGTACAGCAGCCGGTCGCCGGGGTGGAGGTATACCGGCGCGCCGGTGTCGGCCTTGAGCCGGGGAACGCCGAGCACGTGGTCGATGTGGGCATGGGTCAGCCAGATCGCCACGGGTTTCACGCCCGCATCCGCGATCTTGTGGGCGATCAGGCTCGCGTCCTCGCCCGGGTCGATGACCGCGCATTCGCCGCCGGCTTCATCGATGACGAGATAGCAGTTTTCGACGAATTGGCCGTTCGGGATCGGCACGACCTTCATGAGGCGATACCCGCTTTCTCCCGTTCCCGCAAGGCCGCGAGATACTTCTCCACCGCGATCGCGGCCGTGGTCGCGTCGCCCACTGCCGTGGTGATCTGACGGGTGAGCTGGCTGCGGACGTCGCCCGCCGCGAACAGGCCCGGGATCGACGTCATCATCCGCTCGTCGGTGATGAAGTAGCCGCCGGCGTCGTGCTCGGCGTGCCCCTCGATGAGCCCCGAGTTGGGCTTGAAACCGACGAAGATGAATACGCCTCCGACCGCCAGGGTGACGCGCCCGCCGGTCGCGGTGTCCTCGAGGACGAGGTGATCGGTGCCGCGCTCGGTGCCCTTGATCTCGACGACGCGCTGGTTCCAGACGAGCTCGATCTTGGGGTTTGCGAAGGCGCGCTCCTGGATGATCTTCGAGGCGCGCAGCTGGTCGCGCCGGTGCACGATGTACACTTTAGTCGCGTAGCGTGTGAGATAGTCGGCCTCCTCGACGGCGGCGTCGCCGCCGCCCACGACGGCCAGCACTTCACCCTTGAAGAACGCGCCGTCGCACACCGCGCAGTACGAGACGCCCTTGCCGGCATACTCCTTCTCCCCCGGCACCCCGAGCTTCACGGGGGTTCCTCCGGCGGTGAGGATCACGGCGGGCGCGCGATACGTCGTGCCCCGCGCGGTCGCGACGTCGAACCAGCCGTCCGCCCCCCGCCGGATCCGCTCCACGGTGTCGGTGACGATCTCCGCGCCGAACTTCTTGGCGTGCTCGGTCATCTTCTGGGCCAGCTCCCAGCCCTTGATGCTCTCGAACCCGATGTAGTCCTCGATCAGGTCCGTGTTGAGGAGCTCACCGCCGGGCGCGCCCCGCTCGATCGTGAGCGCCTTGAGCATGCCCCGTCCGGCATACATGGCGGCGCACAAACCCGCAGGACCCGCACCGACGATGATCACATCGTATCCGTTGGGACCGTTGGGAGTCATCGAACCTCGTCCTCCATCTGCAGCTCCAGTCCGCCCACCGCCGCGGCGCCGTGCCGGTTGCCACGGCGCTGATGCAACCGGGCCGCGGCCGCCTGGATCAGCCCCTGCCAAACGCGTGCCGCATCGCGGTTCCCGTCGCTAATAATAGAACGCCACACGGTTTCCAGCGCCTCATGGACGAGGGTGGGCTTGCGCGTCTGCTTGCGCCCGCCCTTCCCCGCCCTCCACCGCCTTCCACCGCCCCAGTTTCAGCAGGTTCACCGCTCCGTGGCAGCTCGAGATCGTCCCCACCAGCACCGCCGCCGCGGCCCCGTTCTCGCCGGCCGCCCGTACGATCGCGTCTCCGGCCAGCACCGCCTGCACGGCGAAGGTGCCGACGCCGAACACGTGATGGCGGCACGTGAACAACGCTGGCCCGTGGACCGGATCACCGGCCGCTTGGAGCCGCGCTGCGAGGGCCCGCACGGCGTCACCCATCTCCCAACTCCGGGTGGCGTCGATCGCCGGACAGATGGCGGGCTCGATGCAGTGGGTGGGGCAGATCCAGTCCGCGAACGACACGTAGCGCGTATGGTCCGGTGCGGGGGCGGAGCGATCGTACGGCGTGCCGAGGCTGTCGGGGACGGGGGCGACGTCGACCGCGCGCCCGGGCCAGCGCGCGCGGGCACGCTCGAGCACCCACTCGAACATGAGATGCGGCATGAGCGGCGACGGCACGATGTAGTCTTCCGCCTCGCCGGCGGGCGCGGGGGCCGCCGCACCCAGGAACTCACGAAAGAAGCCGCTCCAGTCGCGCGCCACGAACGTACGGTCCGGTGCGTCACCCAGCTCGCGGCGGGCGCGGCACTCGGGCTCCCGATCTACCACCACGACGCGCCGAAACCGGGCCCGACCCCGCGCTTTGGCTTTGGCGAGCTGGGCGGCGTAGAAGCTGCCGTAGCAGCCGCCCCCGACCACGATGACATCCCGCATCACGACGGGATCGCTCAGACGTCGCCTCCGGCCACCGGGAGGATCTCGCCGCTCACCGCCCGCGCCTCGTCGCTCGCGAGGTACAGTACCGCGGCCACCAGCTCGTCGAGCTCCACCCAGCGCACTTTCGCGTCTTTCAGCTGCGCGAGATTGTCGGTGGTGCGCATGGTACCGGGCGCCACCGCGTTCACGCGGATCCGGTCGGCCCACAGCTCGCGCGCCAGGGCGCGCGTGAGCCCGGCCACGGCGGCCTTGGCCGCGATGTAGACGGCCATCTGACTCTGGGGTTTGAGCACAGCGATCGAGGCAAAGTTCACGATAGCGCCGCCGCCCCGCTCCCGCAGCAGCGGGATGGCCGCCTGCGACACGAAGAACGTCGTCTTGATGTTGACGGCCAGCTCGCGCTCGACCTGCTCGGGCCCGAGCTCGACCGCCGGCCCGTAGTTGACGAGCCCGCCCGCGACGTTCACCACGATGTCGAGCCCTCCGAAGCGCTCCCGGGCGGTGGCCACGGCGCGGCGCGCCGCGTCGGGCGTCGTCAGGTCGCCCCCCGCGGCCTGGACCGCGAACCCCTGAGACGCGAGCTCCCGCGCGCGTTCCCCAACGGCGGTCGCGTTCCGGTCGGCGATGACGAGCTGCGCGCCGGCCCGGGCGACGCCGGTGGCGACGGCGTAGCCGATCTGGCCCACCCGCCCGACACCGGTGACGAGCGCGACCTTGCCCCGCAGATCAGGAGGCACTGGCGACGATCTCGTCGACCGGCGGTGCGCCGCGCTGCGCGAATGCGATCCTCCCGTCCCGGCTCAGGACGTACACGGTGCGCTGAATCCCCTTGCCATCGTCTTTGAGCGCGTGGTAGGCGCGCGCGATCGCGCGGTCCGGATCGGAGAGCAGCGGGAAATTGAAGCCCAGCTTCCGGACGTAACCGGCGTGACTCTCCACCCCGGCGGGGTTCACGCCGAACGGCTGGATCGCGGCTGCCTGGAACTTGGTCATCTCGTCGCGCACGGCGGAGAGTTGGCGGTTTCAGCCGGGTGTGTTGTTTCCCGGATAGAAGACGAGCGCGACGTGCTTCATCTTCAGCACGTCCGCCAGCGTGTAGGTCTTGCCGTCGGAGGCAGGCGCGGCGAACGCGGGTGCCTTGCTGCCGACGCTCAGCGGTTCGCTCATGGTGGGGACTCCTTACGGGTCTCCGCGACGATTTCTCGTGACGTCTTTCCGCGACGCTCTTCGAGCTTCTCGAGCCATTCGAGGGGCACGTCCATCTCGCCCAGCCCGGCGTGTGAATCGCCGAGCTCGATGTCCCCATGCCAGTCCGACCCGCCGCTGATGACGAGCCCCAGGCGCTCGGCGAGCGCGGCCAGCCGCCGCTCGATCGCCTCGGAATGGCTGGGGTGGCGCACCTCGAGCCCGTCGAGGCCGTCGGCTTGAAACTGCCGGATCTGACCTTCGCTGCCGCGGTCGCCCAGATGCGCCGCGACGGCGACGCCGCCCACCGCGTGCACCAGGTCGGTCACCTGGCGCAGGGTGGGCAGGGGCTTCTCCACATACGCCGGACGCCCCCGGCCGAGGTAGCGGCCGAACGCGTCGTTGATGTCGCTGCTCACGCCACGCTCGACCAGGACGCGGGCCACATGGGGGCGGCCGAGCGCGCCCCCGTCCGCCGCCGCCAGCACGTCCGCCAGCTCGATGGCCACGCCGAGCCGGCGCAGGTGCGCGACGATCTGCTCGGCACGGCGCTGGCGCGCGGCGCGGGTGGTGGCGAGAAACGCCTCCAGCCGCTCGTGCCCGGGCGGCAGGAAGTAGCCGAGCAGGTGCAGCTCGCCCCAGGGCGCCTTCACGCTGAACTCGCATCCCGAGACGACGCGCACGCCCAGCGCCGCGCCGGCACGCGCGGCTTCGGGAACGCCGCCGGTCGTGTCGTGATCGGTCAGGGCGATGGCGGCGAGGCCAGCGACGTGGGCGCGCTGCGCAACCTCGGCCGGGGGATACTCCCCGTCCGACGCCGTGGAATGACAGTGCAGATCAACGTGCGCCGTAGGCACTCTCCGGCGCCGTCCACGCCGGCTGCGACTGGTGGAACAGCTGGACCAGGTCGCGCTCGGACAGCTCGGCGAGCGCCGCGTCGGGGCTGCGGCTGCCGACGGGCGCGAAGCGGGTGAAGCGGCGGCGCCGTTCCGGGCCCGTGCCCTGCTGGAACACGATCCCGATCTGGTCGCGGCCGTACACGGTGACCCGCCCCGACGGATACACCTCCCACGTGCCGCCGTCTATGACGACCTGGCCCCGTGCCATCGCCGGCGCCTACGCTTCCGCCCCGGCCGCGAGCGACACTTCGGTCCAGAGCTCCCAGGCGTCGGCGGCGTACGTGCCGAGCCCCTGCAGGCGCTTCTCGAGCTTGATCTCTTCAGGGAGCCGGGACGCCTGGGCCCGGTGCGACATCTCCGTCTGGCTCTCGGAGAACTCCGTGAACAGCTGCGGATCCTTGGCGTTGCGGAACAGCCAGATGCGCTGGCCGCGGGCTTCGGCGAACTGACACAGCTCGCGCAAGGTGGCGAGGTAATCCGCCTCGTTGGTCGGCGGCACGCGCACGCGCGCCGCCGTGAGCACCTTGGGCATGCTAGATCGCTCCGTCGGGGAAGTTCTCGAGCGTCCGCTTCACGTCGGCGAGGAACCGATCCGCGTCGGCGCCGTCCACGACCCGGTGGTCGTAGGACATGGACACCATTCCCATGGTGCGGATCGCGATCGTGTCGGTGCCGTCGGCCAGCGTGACGACCTTGGGACGTTTCTCGATCGCGCCCACCCCGAGGATGGCGACCTGGGGCTGATTGATGATGGGCGCCCCGGCGTACGATCCAAACACGCCGGGATTGGTAATGGTGAAGGTGCCGCGCTGGATCTCGTCGGGCGACAGCTTCTTGGTGCGTGCCCGCTCACCCAGATCGCTGATCGCGCGCGCGAGCCCGGACAGCGACAGCTCGTCCGCGCGCTTCACCACCGGGACGATCAGCCCCCAGTCGAGCGCCACCGCGATCCCGATGTTCACGTCCTGGCGGTAGATGATGCTGTCGCCCGAGACCGCCGCGTTCACGACGGAGTGTTTCCGCAGGTTCTCGGCGCACGCCTTCGCGATGAAGGCGAGATACGTGAGGTTCACCCCGCGCTCCGCGCCGGCCGCCTTGTGCTTCCTGCGCAGCTCCGCGACGCGGCTGTAATCGACCTCGAAGAAGCTCGTCACGTGCGCCGACACGCGCCGCGACATGATCATGTGGTCGGCCGTGATCTTGCGGATCTTGGAGAATGGCTCGACCCGGTCGCCGGGCCAGGGCTCGACAGCGGGGGCTAGGGGCTGGGGACCAGGGGTTGGGGCTGTCGGGACCACCACGGCAGTGGGTGCCCGCTCGATGTAGCCCAGGATGTCCTGCTTCGTCACCCGGCCGGCGAAGCCAGTCCCCGGGATGGTGGCGATGTCCACCTGATGCTCGGCGGCGATCTTGCGCACCAGCGGCGTGGATTTCCGGCGGAGACGCTCCTCGGCGGTCTCGGCACCGTCGCCCTTGGGAGGGACGGGGGACGAGGGACGAGGGACGGGTGGCGCCGCAGCGGGAACGGCGCCTCCCGGAGCAGCGGGCGCCCGCTGGGCTGCTGCGACGGGAGGCGCCGTGACAGCTGCGGCCTTGGGCGCCGTCGCCGCCGCGGCCTTGTCGGTCTCGATCACGGCCACGAGCGTCTGCACCGGGACCGTCTGCCCTTCTTGCACCTTGATCTCGGCTAGCACGCCCGCCGTGGGCGCGGGAATCTCCGCGTCCACCTTGTCGGTGGAGATCTCGAACAGCGGCTCGTCCCGCTTCACTTCGTCGCCCAGCTTCTTGAGCCACTTGGAGAGCGTGCCTTCCGCGATCGACTCTCCCATCTGCGGCATCAACACGTCAATCCGAGCCATGCGGTCTCCTCAGTACGCCGCCAGCCAGCGCGCCGCCTTGACGATATCCTCCGTCTGCGGCAGCACGAAGTCCTCGAGCGTCGGCGCGTACGGCAGGGGCACGTCGTGCGCCGTCACGCGCATGATCGGCCCGTCGAGCCACGCGAACGCCTGCTCGTTGATGCGGGCCGCGATCTCGCCGGCCACACCACCGGTGCGGGTGTCTTCGTGCACGATCAACACCTTATTCGTCTTCTCAACCGTCCGCATGATCGCGGCGTCGTCCATCGGCACCAGGGTCCGCAGGTCGAGCACCTCGACCGACAGCCCGTCGTCCTTGGCGAGCTGCTCGGCGGCCTCGAGCGCCTTCCACACAGTCGCCCCGTAGGTGACGATCGACAGGTCCTTCCCCTCACGGGCAAGCCGTGCCTCGCCGATCGGCGTGAGCAGGTCCTCCCCCTCCGGGAGCTGCTCCTTGATCCGGCGATACAGCCACTTGTGCTCGAGATAGATGACGGGGTCATCGTCGCGGATCGACGCCTTGATCAGGCCCTTCGCGTCGCGCGCGGTGGCCGGATAGACGATCTTCAAACCCGGCGTGTGCAGGAACGCCGCCTCCGGATTCTGCGAGTGGAACGGACCGCCCCGCACATAGCCGCCGCACGGCCCCCGCACCACCATCGGGGTCGCGAGCCCGGCGCGGTAGCGCGCGGTCGCCACATAGTTCGTGAGCATGTCGTAGGCGCACGAGATGAAGTCGATGAACTGCATCTCCGCCACGGGGCGCATTCCCATGTGGGCCGCGCCCGCCGCCGCGCCGACGATCGCCGCTTCCGAGATCGGCGTGTCGATCACCCGCTCCTCGCCGAACTGCTTCGCAAAGCCTTCGGTCACCTTGAAGGCGCCCCCATAGGCGCCGACGTCCTCCCCCAGGATGAAGACGCGCGGATCGCGCTCCATCTCCTCCCACAGGCCCTGGCGCAGCGCCTCCAAATAGGTGACCTCGGCCATCACAGGCTCCGATACCAGTGTGGCGTCAGGACCGCCGGATTGGCGTACACGCCCTCCAGGGCCGAGTCGCCGGGCGGCAGGGGCTCATCGACGCATGCGTCCGTAGCCTGGTCGATCTCCGCCTTCGTCTGCTCGTCGATCGCCTGCAGCTCGCGCTGCTCGACCCATTCGCTCTGCAGCAGCCGCTTCACATAACGGTCGACCGGATCGTTCTCCTTCGCCCACCAGTCGAGCTCGTCCTTGGGGACGTAGTGCTGGTCGTCGTGCTCGGCGTGGCCCTTGCGACGGTACGTTTTCACCTCGATGACGTGCACGCCGTGGCCATCGCGCGCCCGCTCAACGGCGAACCTGGTCGCCTCGTACACCGCGAGCACGTCGTTCCCATCCACCGTCACGCCCGGGACGCCGTAAGCCTTCGCCTTCTCGGCCAGGTCCGTGACCGCGAATTGTTTCTCGGGGGGCGTCGAGTAGGCCCAGCGGTTGTATTCCGCGATCACCACCAGGGGCACCCGCTGCACGGCCGCGAAGTTCAGGCCCTCGTGGAAGGTCCCCGTAGAGGTCGCCCCATCCCCGATGTAGACGAGCCCCACCCGCCGTTCGCCACGCAGCTTGAAGGTCAAGGCGATGCCCGCCATGACGGGGACCATGTCGCCTAGGTGGGAAATCTGGCCCAGATAGCCCCGCTCGAGGTCGTTGAAATGGACGTTGAGCTCGCGCCCGTGCGTCGGGCCCTCGGCCTTGGCCATGTACTGGCGCAGGATCTGGATCGGTTCCGCGCCCATCACCAGCATCGAACCCAGGTTACGGATGAGGGGGGAGAGGATATCCCGATTGCGGCCCCGGTCGAGGGCATACGCCGACGCGACGGACTCCCCCTCCTGGCCGAGTGAGCGGAACAGGCCTCCGATGACCTTGCTCTGCCGGTACAGGGCTACCAGCCGCTCCTCCAGGGTGCGCGTGAGCCGCAGGTAGCGATAGATCTCGAGCAGCTGGTCGCGCGTGAGACCGCCGGGGGCGACGGCTGAGGGGGGCCGTGAGTGCGTGGTCGGAGCGGCGCGCGAGGCCATGACGTAAATTGTAGTGGGCGGCCAACTCCGGGGCCATGCCCCGGGGTCATGGAGGAGGCCATATGGCGACGTTGAAACTGCGCGTGAGCGGTATGACGTGCGGGCATTGTCAGGCGAAAGTCGAGCAGGCGCTCAAGCACGCGGGCGGCGTGTACTCCGCCGTCGTGGATCTCCAGGCTGGGGAGGCCGAGGTCGACTTCGACGACGACGCCGCGACCACCGACCAGCTGATTGCGGCTATCGAGCGGGCGGGGTACCGCGCACGCGTGGCGGGTTAGTACGCGCCCCGCAGGTCGTGGCCCGGCTCGACCTGCTTGTGCAGCTCCGCGAGAAAGCGCTTGGCGAGACGGTCGAGCTCCGATTCGCCCACCTGATCCGTCGTGACCTGCACCAGCGTATAGTGTCCGCCCTCGGGCCGGGCCGCGACCGTGATACGGCCCAGCGCGCCGGCGTAGCTGCGCCGCCGGACGCCCTCGTCGGCCGGCGCCAGGCGGCCGCCGAAAAACGCCTTAGCCTGCGCGAGCGCATCATCGGAGCTCAGGCTCGTTCGGTGGAAGTACCTCATGCCCAGGCCGGTTTGAAGCGGCGCAGCGTCAAGCTGCTCAGCACCACGCTCAGGCTGGACCACGCCATCGCCGCGCTCGCGAGCACGGGCGACAGCAGAACGTGGAACGCGGGATACAGCGCGCCCGCGGCGATTGGAATGCCGATCACGTTGTACACGAAGGCCCAAAAGAGATTCAATTTGATCGTCCGCATGATGCGGCGCGACAACTGGATCGCGGTGACCACGCCGCGCAAATCGCCCCGGATCAGCGTCACGTCCGACGCTTCCATGGCCACGTCCGTTCCGGTCCCGATCGCGATTCCCACGTCGGCCTGCGCCAGCGCGGGCGCGTCGTTGATGCCGTCGCCCACCATGGCCACGCGCTGGCCCTGGCGTTGGCGCTTTCGCACGAGGTCCGCCTTCTGCGACGGCAGCACTTCGGCCACCACCTCGTCGATCCCGACCTCGCGCGCCACCGCGTCGGCGCCGCGCCTCGAGTCTCCCGAAATCATGCACACGTCGAGCCCCATCGCTTTCAAGTAGGCGATCGCGTCCTTGGCGGTCGACTGGATCGGATCGGACACGGCGATCACGGCTTGCACCGTGTTGTTGACCACGACGATCACTGGCGTGCGTCCCTGCGCCGCGAGCCGGTCCGCGTCTTGCCCCAGGGTGCCGAGCTCCAGGCTCCGCTCCCGGGCGTGCCGCAGCGAGATCACCTCGATGATACGACGGTCGACGGTGCCGCGCACCCCCCGCCCTTCCATGGCCGCGAACTTCTCGACCGGGAGCACCTCGACCTGCCGGTCCTTGGCCGCTCTGGCGACGGCGACCGCGAGCGGATGCTCCGAGCGCTGCTCCACGGACGCAGCCCATTTCAGCACCTCGGCGGGAGCGAGCGAGGTGCCGTCGGGCCGCTTGGCCGTGATGATGTGGGTGACGGTGGGCCGCCCTTCGGTGATGGTTCCGGTCTTGTCGAGCAGCACGGTGCGCACGCCCGACAACCGGTCGAGCGCTTCGCCGCTGCGGATGAGAATCCCGTGCTCGGCGGCCTTCCCCGTCCCCACCAGGATCGCGGTGGGCGTCGCCAACCCCAGCGCGCACGGGCACGCGATGATGAGCACGGTGACGAGCGCCACCGTGGCGAACACCAGGGCAGGCTCGGGGCCGACATCGAACCAGACCACGAACGCCGCAATGGCCAGGGCGATGACGACCGGGACGAACACTCCCGCCACCTGGTCCGCGAGTCGCTGAATCGGCGCCTTCGTCGCCTGCGCCTCCTCGACGAGCTGGACGATCTGGCCCAGGGCCGAGTCCTTCCCGACGCGTGTCGCCCGGAACGTGATACTGCCGGTGGTATTCAGCGTGGCCCCGATGACCTCGTCGCCGATCTTCTTGGCGACCGGCATCGGCTCGCCCGTGAGCATCGACTCGTCCACCGCCGAAGCGCCTTCCGTCACCACGCCGTCGACCGCGATTTTCTCGCCCGGCTTGACGATCACAAGGTCGCCCGGCACGAGCGCCTCGACCGCGATCTCGGCCTCCCTGCCGTCGCGCACCACGTGGGCCGTCTTGGCCCGGAGCCCTGCCAGGCGGCGGATCGCCTGCGACGTGCGCCCCTTGGCCCGTGCCTCGAGCAGCCGACCCAGGAGGATCAGCGCGATGATGCCACACACCGATTCGTAGTAGACGTCCGCCTCGCGCCCCGCGGCGGCGAACAGGCCCGGCGCAAAGGTGGCCACCAGCGAATACAGGTACGCCGCCCCGGTACCGACCCCGATGAGCGTGTTCATGTCGGCGGTGCGGTGCTTGAGCCCGCTCCACGTGGCGCGGTAGAACTGCTGCCCCGACCACCCGACGACCGGGAGCGTCAGCACGGCGAGCGCCAGCTTGACCCAGTACGGATCGATCGCGCTCAGGGCGGGGACGGCCTCCCGGACTCGCAGCGCCAGCGGCATCAAGAGCCGCCCCAGCAGGTCGACGCTCCTGAGCGTCGCGTCCGCGTGACCGGTCATGAGGAGCATCGATCCCAGCATGGTCACCACCGTGGCGACGGCCGCGACCACGAACTTGCCCGCTAGCGTGCCGACCTCGCGCCGCCGCGCCAGCCGCTCCCGCTCGAGCGGGTCTTCCTCCGCGATCGGCGCCGCGACCTGGAACCCGGCCGCCGCCACCGCCCGCTCGAGATCCTCGGCCGTCGCGGTACCGGGGACGTAGTCCACGGTAACGGTCTCGGTCGCCTGGTTGGCGACGGCGCGAACCACGCCGGCCACGCGGCGCAGCGCCTGCTCCAGGGGGGCGACGCTGGGCGCGTAATGCAGCTGGTCGACGGCGAACGTGACGCTCGCCTTGCCGCAATCGTAGCCGGCGGCCCGGACGCTCCGGATCAACTCGGCCACCTGGGTCCGGGCGTCGTCGTAGTCCACGGCTGCCTTGCCGGTGGCGTAGTTCACGGTCGCGCTGGCGACGCCGTCCGTGCGGCCGAGCGCCTGCTGCACGGTCGCGGCGCACGCGGCGCAACTCATGCCCTCGATCGGGAGGAGAATGCGTGCCTTACTCATGGAGCGTGTGGGGTGACGCCGCGGGCCGACGCTCCGCCGTCGCCGGCTCGACCACCAGCAGACCCTTCAGCATGTTCATACCGCAGCGGAAGCGGAATTCCCCCGGCTCAGCCGGCGTGAACTCGATGTCGGTCGTCTGAAACGCGGGCAGGGCAGCGTCGATTCCGAAGTCTTCGAGCACGATCCGCTCCGAGCAGTCCGCGGTCTCGTCGCGGTAGAACTGCAGGCGCACCGGCTTCCCCGCCTGGACCACGACCGTGTCCGGCGTATAGCCGCCCTTGACCGTGATCCGCACCTCCTGCACCCCGTCCGTGGCGGCGGCGGGCACGGCCGACCCCTTGGAGCGCAGGAAGTACCACAGGACCCAGACGATGGCGGCGACCCCGGCGGCCGTGACAGCGTACTGCGCGGCGCTCACGCCTTCTCGTAGTATTCGATGCCGAGGTGGGTGATCTGTTCCTCGCCCATGAGCCACCGGAGGGTGTTCTTCAGTTTGGTCTGCTGGATGAACAGATCGTGCTCGGGGTACAGCCCAGGCGCGGTCTGGGGACTCTTGAAGTAGAACGACAGCCACTCCTGGATGCCCGAGAGACGCGCCCGCTGCGCCAGATCGAAGAACAGCGCGAGGTCGAGGACGATGGGGGCTGCGAGGATCGAATCGCGGCACAGGAAATCGACCTTGATCTGCATCGGGTAGCCGAGCCACCCGAAGATGTCGATGTTGTCCCAGCCTTCTTTGTTGTCCCCGCGCGGCGGATAATAGTTGATTCGCACCTTGTGAAACACGTTGCCGTACAGCTCGGGATACTGGTCGGGCTGGAGGATGTATTCGAGCACTCCGAGCTTTGACTCCTCCTTGGTCTTGAACGACTCGGGGTCGTCCAGCACCTCGCCGTCGCGGTTGCCGAGGATGTTGGTGGAATACCAGCCGGCCAGGCCCAGCATGCGCGCCTTGAACGCGGGCGCCAGCACGGTCTTCATCATCGTCTGCCCGGTCTTGAAGTCCTTGCCGCCGATCGGGAGCCTGCGCTCCTCCGCCAGGCGCTGGAGCGCGGGAACGTCGACGGTGAGATTGGGGGCGCCGTTGGCGAACGGCACGTTCTCCATCAGCGCGGCGTACGCGTAGAGCATCGAGGGCGCGATGGCGGGATCGCTCTGCTCCATCGCCTGCTCGAACGCCTGCAGGCTCTGGTGCGCCGGCCCGATGGTGAGAAACACCTCGGTCGAGGCCGCCCAGATCATCACCAGGCGGTCGGCCCCCGAGCGCTTCTTGAATTCGCGGACGTCCTGTCGCAGCTGCTCGGCGAGATCGCGCTTGTTCTTGCCGGTCTTCACGTTGGTGCCGTGCAGCCGTTTGACGTAATGCTGGTCGAAGGCGGCCGGCAGCGGCTTGATCCCCTGGAGGAAGTCTTTGATGGGCTCCAGATGCTCGTGCCGGTCCAGCACGCCGGCCTTCACCGCCGCAGCGTAGGCGTCGTCCGAAATCGGGTCCCAGGCCGTGAAGACCAGGTCCTTCAGATCGGCCAGGGGCACGAAGTCCTTGATCTTGGGACTCCGCTTCTCGGTGCGCTTCCCGAGCCGGATGGTTCCCATCTGCGACAGCGATCCGATCGGGATGCCCGTTCCGCGGCGCACGTTCTCGACGCCCGCCACGAACGTCGTCGAGACGGCCCCGAGCCCCACCAGCATGACGCCGAGCTTTCCTCTGGCGGGCGCGATCTCCCGGCCGGACGGCTGTGCCACGATTACGGTCCTTTCCGAGTTTGCAGCGCCGGCGCGTGCCCCGGCAGCGTCTCCCGGACACGCGGCGGCCGCGGCATGGCGGGCTCGCGGGCCACGCGCGCCACGTACAGCACGCGCTGCACCACGGTCACGGCGGTCGCGAGCGCCAGCACCACGACGATCCAGAACAACAACGCGCCGCGGTTCCCGGCGCCGAAAAACAGGGTCGGAGCGCCGAGCAGCAGCACGCGCTCGGCGCGCTGCGCGATGCCCACCTTGACGCTCAGGCCCAGCCCTTCGGCTCGGGCCCGCGTGTACGACACGAGCAGCGACGCCGTCAGGGCGACGAGGCACGCGGCGACCGCCAGGGTGACGCGGGCGGGGGCGACGCCACCGCGCAGGAAATAGATCGCGATGCCTGAGAACAGCGCCGCTTCGCCGACCCGGTCGAGCGTCGAGTCGAAGAACGCGCCGAAGGTCGTGACCATACCCCCGCGCCGGGCCACGCGGCCGTCCACCATGTCGCACAGACCGGATAAGAGGAGCAACAGCCCGCCCCAGCGTGTCCGGCCGAGCGCGAACGCGACCGCCGATGCGACGATCACCAGCGTGCCAATGGTGGTGATAAAGTTGGGCCGAACGTGCAGGCGAATCAGCCGCAGGGCGAGCGGATCGAGCAGGTTTCCAAAGCCGTCACGCACCTTCTGCGGGATCACGATCATGGCCGGGGGAAAGTAGCGGGAGGGGGACGGAGTCTCAATAGAGCAAGTACTTGGCGCGCAGCCGGCGAAACCGCGCGAGCGCCGGCTCCCAGCTGCGCCACACGGCGTCCGCGGCGCGGGCGCTGAGGATCGCGCGCCGCAGCTCGCCACCCTCGGCCAACCGGTCGAAGCGCGCCGCGTCGAAGCGCAGCGAGTCGCGGTGCGCCGCCTCGATCGCCGTGAGGACCAGCACCGCGGCGCGCGTCGGATCGTAGCGCCGCCGGTCGGTGACGCGCAGCCGGATCCCGCGCAGCTCCACCCCGTCGTACTTCCCGTCGGTCGGCGCCCTCGGCGTGAACACGACCCCCGACACCTCCACGCCGTTCAATCCTTCCTGGGCCCACCTGCCGGCGCCGCGCAGCCGCGGTAACACTGCGCCGGTATCGAGCCAGGGCGCGCCGATCACCTTGAACGCGAGCGGCGTGCCGCGTCCCACCGAGAGATTGGTGCCCTCGAACAGGCAGGTCCCGGGATAGTGCAGGGCGCTTTCCAGGTCCGGCATGTTGGGCGACGGGCGCACCCACGGCAGGCCGGTGTCGTCGTAATACATCGCGCGCCGCCACCCCGCAGCCGGCACCACCGCGAGCCGGGCATGGATGCCGTACACGTCGTTCGCGAGTCGCGCCACCTCGCCCATCGTCATCCCGTGGCGCATCGGAACCGGCAGGAAGTCCCCGATGCGCTCGACCGTACGCGCCGTCGCCGGTACGTTCCCCTGCACCGCGACGCCGCCGACGGGGTTGGGCCGGTCGAGCACCACCAGCGGCTTGCCGCGGCGCGCGGCCTCCTGCAGCAGCAGGACGGCCGTCGTGGGATAGCTGTAGTAGCGGGCGCCGATGTCCTGCAGGTCCACCAGCACGACGTCGACGCTGTCGAGACCCGCGATCGCGGACAGGGGCGTCCCGCCGTAGAGGCTGTAGATTGGTAGTCCGGAAGCGGAGTCGACCGCGTCGGGGAGCCCCGGGCGGTCCTCGGTTCCGCGCAACCCGTGCTCCGGACTGAGGATCACGAGCAGGCGCACGCCGGGGGTACCGCGCACGAGATCGATGTCGCGCTGACCCAGGCGGTTCACCCCGGTTTGGTTCGTGAGCAGCGCGACGCGCTTGCCGGCCACGAGCCCGATCGAATCCGAGAGCAGCACCTCGATCCCCGGCCGCACCTGCGCGGCCGCGGGTGCGGCGCACACCAGCCCCAGCAACAGCGAGACAGAATGCGGGCGCATAGACTCCTGATCGTGACGGCGGTGCTCGGCTGTGCCAGCGGACACGCCGCGAGGCCGATCCCCGCCCCCGCCCCCGCCCCCGCCCCCGGCCCCCGGCCCTCGACGTCGGTCTCCGCCGACTCCATCTTCGCCGCGCTCACGGTCCGGCAGCGCGTGGGCCAGCTCGTCGTTCCCTGGCTCCTGGGAAGCTACACCGCGCTGGACGATTCGCTTTTCCAAGTCGCGGCGCGCTGGGTCGACTCCCTCGAGGTGGGCGGCCTGATCATCTCCGTCGGGTCGCCGTTCGACATCGCGGCCAAGCTGAACGCCCTGCAGCGGCGCTCCCGCCTGCCCCTGCTCGTCTCGGCGGACCTCGAATGGGGCGCCGCGATGCGGGTGGTGGGCGCCACGGCATTCCCACAGATCATGGCCGTCGGAGCCACCGGCGACCCCCGCGATGCCTATACCATCGGGGCCGCCGCGGCCGCCGAAGGCCGCGCCGTCGGCATCCACGTCAATTTCGCGCCCGACGCGGATGTCAACAACAATCCCGCCAACCCGATCATCAACATCCGCTCGTTCGGGGAGGACCCGCGCACCGTGTCGCGTCTCGTGACCGAATACGTGCGCGGCCTGCACGACCACGGCATGCTCGCCACCCTCAAGCATTTTCCCGGTCACGGCGACACCCAGATCGATTCGCACATCGGTCTCCCGTTAATTCCGTCGGGGTACGCGCGGCTCGACTCGATCGAGCTCGTGCCGTTCCGCGCTGGGATCGCCGCCGGGGCGGACGTGGTGATGAGCGCCCACATCGCCTTCCCCGCCTTCACGGGCTCGGACGAGCCGGGTACCCTCTCGGCCGCGGTGCTCACCGGCTTGCTGCGCGACTCACTGCGCTTTCCGGGCCTGGTGGTGACCGACGCGTTGACGATGGGCGCCATCGTGGCGAAGTATGGCGCCGGGGAGGCCACCGTGCGCGCGTTTCTCGCGGGCTCCGACCTGCTGTTGATGCCGGCCGATCCCGATTCCGCGATCGCCGCGATGACGACGGCCCTGGCGACCGGTCGAATCACGCCGCAGCGACTCGAGCAATCGGTGCGCCGCGTGCTCGAGATCAAGCGTCGGATCGGGCTGTTCCAGGCGCGCACGGTGTCGCTCGATTCGATCATGCTCGTGGTCGGCGCTCGGCGTTTCCAGGACCAGGCGAACGACCTCGCGGTGCGCGCCCTGGCCCTGGTACGCGATATGGGCGGACGGCTGCACGCGCTGCGCGCCCACCGCGGCCGCCTCGCGTTGATCGCCTACGCCGACGAGAACAACGGGGGCGTGGGGCAGACCATGGCTCAGCTGCTGCGCCAGGGCGGCGACACGGTCGAGTATTTCCGCCTGTGGCCGATGTCGGGCACGCTTTCGTACGACTCCGCACGCGCCGTGATCGCGCGGGCACCGGCGACGGTGTTCGCCGCCAACGTGCGCCCGCTGTCCGGCCGCGGCACCATCGCGCTCCCCGACTCGCTCGCCGCCCTGATCACCGCCACCGATTCCGCCCGCCCTACCGTGCTCGTCTCGCTCGGCAGCCCGTATTTGTTGGGCCAGGCGCCCACGGTGAAGTCGTATCTCGTGGCATGGAGCGGCGTGCGGGCGTCGGAGCGTGCCGCGGCGCTCGCCTTGCTCGGGAAGGTTCCGATCACCGGACACCTCCCGATCCGGATCCCGCCGGCGTATCCGCTCGGCTGGGGGGTCGTGATTCCCGACTCACAGCCGTGACGGTGCGGGCCGCGCTGGCGGTCGTCTGGGTCGGAGGGCTCGCCGGCGCCTGCCGCGGCGTGGCGGCACCGCCCCCGCCGGTGAGCGCCGCTATCCCGGCCGCTGCACCCGCATCCCTCGGCTTCGACAGCACGCGCCTGGCGGGCGTGCTCGCCTACCTCCGGGCCGAAGTCGACAGCGGCGCGTTTCCGGGCGCCGTCCTGGCGGTCGGACGACACGGCCGTCTGGCGCTGCTCGCACCCGTGGGGTTCTACGCCGTGAGCGACCACCGCCCCGCACAGGCGGGCACGATCTACGACCTCGCCTCGCTCACCAAGGTCGTCGCGCTGACCACCGCGTGCATGCTGCTGGTGGACGAAGGAAAGCTCGCGCTCGATGCGCCGGTACAGCGCTACGTACCCGAGTTCACTGGACCCATGAAGGATCGCGTCACGATCCGCCACCTGCTCACCCATTCCGCCGGCCTGGCCGCGGACTTGCCGCTCTACGACTCGACGGCCACGCGCGCCGCGGCGCTCCACGCCGTGGATACGACCACCCTGCTCTCCCCACCCGGCGTGACGTACCGCTACTCCGACTTGAGCGCCATCGTCCTGATGCAGGCCGTCGAGCGGATCACCGGTGAGGCGCTGGACCGTTTCCTCGCCAGGCGCGTGTTCGGACCGCTGGGCATGCCCGCGACCCGGTTCCTGCCCCCAGCGGCGTGGCGGGACCGTGTCGCGCCTACCGAGAACGACACCGTGTTTCGCCATCGCCTGCTCGTGGGAGAGGTGCACGACGAGAGTGCGGCGCGCCTGGGCGGCGTGTCGGGGAACGCCGGGCTGTTCTCGAACGCCCTCGATCTGTCGCGCTTCGCGGCAATGCTGTTGAACGGCGGCGCCTGGGACACGCTGCAGCTGATCCGCGCCGAGACCGTCGCGGAGTTCACCGCGCGTCAGAACCTCCCGGCGGGCTCGACGCGTGCCCTCGGCTGGGACACACCCTCCGACTCCGGATACTCGAGCGCCGGGACGAAGTTGTCGCGCCGCGCGTTCGGGCATACCGGCTTCACGGGAACGTCGATCTGGATGGACCCCGAGCGCGATCTGTTCATCATCCTGCTCACGAACCGCGTCAATCCCACGCGCGCCGACGTTGCGATCCTCCACGTCCGGTCGCAGGTGGCGGACCTCGTGGCCGACGCGCTCACCCACCCCGAGCTGTAGCCGGCGCGCTCACTCTACGACCGTACTCCACCCGCGGCGTGACAAGTCGCGGTAGATGACGGCGCCCGCGAAGCCGCTGAGAGCGAGCAGCAGCAGGCCCGGCACCGTGTCGTGCAACAGCAGCTTGCCGACCCCGAACAGTGCGCCGTACACCAGCACGCACCCGGCTACCCAGTCCAGCAGATTGGCGAGCCCGTCACGCGACGGCTGGACGTCGGGCGCCCGCGCCGCGACGGGCCCCCACCCCGCGCGCGACGGCCGGGTGCGGCGGTAGAACGCGACGAGGGTCGCGTCGGACTCGGGGCGCGTCAGGAAGGTGACCGCGAGCCACACCGCGGTCGTGACGGCTACCGTGATGAGCACGATGTGCGCGAAGTCGAGGGGCCGATCGCTGTCGAGCCCCCATACGGTCTGCAACAGGACCGACACAACGAACGCGGCGATCATCGCCGAGATTTCACTCCAGGCATTGATCCGCCACCAGTACCAGCGCAGCAGCAGCACGGCCCCGGTTCCCGCGCCGGTGATGATCAGCAGTTTCCAGGCACCGCCGATCGACTCGATGCGGAACGCGACCGCGGCCGAGATCACGGTGAGCAGGCCCGTCACAACTCGCGACGCCAGGACGTAGTGCGCCTCGCTATCCTGCCGGCGCAGGAAGCGTCGATAGAAATCGTTCACGAGGTAGCTCGCCCCCCAGTTGAGCTGCGTCGCGATCGTCGACATGAAAGCCGCCGCGAAGGCGGCGACCATGAGCCCGCGCAGCGACGAGGGCAGGTAGTCGATCATCACCCGCACGTAGCCCGTCTCCGGGTCCTTGAGGTTGGGGTACAGGATCAACGAGGCGAGCGCCGCGAGGATCCAGGGCCAGGGCCGCACGGCATAGTGCGCGATGTTGAACCACAGCGTGGCGAGCAGGGAATGCTTCTCGTCCTTCGCGCTCAACATCCGTTGCGCGACGTAGCCGCCGCCGCCGGGCTCGGCCCCGGGGTACCACGTGGCCCACCAGTTCACGCCGATGTAGACGAAGAACGTGATCATCGGCATCCACGCCGAGCCGAGGTCGGGCACGAAATCGAGCACCGATCCCTGGCCGCCAGCGGTGGCGCCGCGCACTTGATCGATTGCCGCCAGCTTGACCCGCATCGCGTCGATGCCGCCCACGGCGTTCACAGCGAACACCGCCAGCACGATCACCATCCCCATCTTGATAATGAACTGAAACAGGTCGGTCACGAGCACGCCCCATAGCCCCGACAGAGTCGAGATCGCGGAGGTGAGCACGATCATCCCGACCACGATCCACAAGGCCTGCCCCTTCGAGATGCCGAACACCAGCCCGAGAATCTTCGCCATCGCGAGGTTCACCCAGCCGAGGATGATGCAGTTGATGAGCAGACCCAGGTAGACCGCTCGGAACCCGCGCAAGAACGCGGCCGGTGGCCCGCTGTAGCGGATCTCCGAAAACTCGATGTCGGTCATCACGCCGGCGCGACGCCACAGCCGGGCGTAGAAGAACACGGTGAGCATGCCGCTCGCGAGCAGGTTCCACCACAACCAGTTGCCCGCGATGCCGTTGCGCGCCACGAAGCCGGTGACGACGAGCGGGGTGTCGGCGGCGAACGTCGTGGCGACCATCGACGTGCCAGCGAGCCACCATGGAACATTGCGGCCGGAAAGAAAGTATTCCGCGGTGCTCTTGCCGGCCCGCCGCTTGTAGTAGAGGCCGACCGCGATGTTGAACAGGAAATACAAGGCGACGACCAACCAATCGGCGAGCGTAAGTCGCATGAGCGCGCGGGCCTCGCGGAGCGAGAGTTGACAGGGCCGTCGGGACTTTCTAAGTTCGCATGTGACTGGAGGATCGCAATGGCGACGACGCAACGTTCGGCTCCCATCACCCTGACCCTGACCGACCAGGCGGCGGTCGAGGTGCGCAAGTTCATGGCGGAGGAGAAGGTGTCCCCCGAGACCGCCGGGCTGCGCATCGGCGTGCTGCCGGGCGGGTGCTCGGGCTTCAAGTACAGCCTCAGCATCGAGGACAAGCCCGCCGATGACGACATCGTCATCGAGAGCGCCGGCGTGCGCTGCTTCGTCGACGGGTTCAGCGCGCAGTACCTGAACGGCGTGACCCTGAACTACAAGAGCAACTTCCAGGAGTCCGGGTTCGCCTTCGAAAACCCGAACGCCACCGGCGGCTGCGGCTGCGGATCGTCCTTCACGGTCTGAGGCGGTTGCCCCTCCTCCCATCGGATGTCCGAGCCCGCGCACGGCGCGGGCTTTTTGTTGCTCCTCCCCGCCGGTGCGCCCGCTCGACGTAGCCGTCATCGCGGCCTACTGCGCCGCCGTCGTCGTCTTCGGCCTGGTGCTGTCGGGGCGCCAGCGCGACGCGAGCGATTATTTCCTCGGCCACCGCGGGCTCCCCTGGTGGGCCATCATGCTGTCGATCGTGGCCACCGAAACGTCGGCTCTCACGGTGATCTCGATCCCCGGCATCGCGGCCCGGGGCGATCTCACCTTCCTGCAACTCGCGTTCGGCTACCTCGCGGGGCGGATCGGGGTCGCCGCGCTGCTGCTCCCCGGCTATTTCGAAGGCACCCAGGACACCGCCTATCAGCGGCTGGAGCGCCGCTTCGGCCCCGGGGCGCGACGCGCCGCGTCGGGCGTGTTTCTGCTCACGCGCGCGCTCGCCGACTGCGTGCGGATCTTCGCCACGGCCATCCCGCTCGCGATCATCACCCACTGGAGCCTGCCGGCCGGCATCCTGGCCATCGGCCTCGTCACCGTGATTTACACGTGGGTGGGCGGGCTGCGGGCCGTCGTGTGGGTGGACGTGATCCAGCTGGGCGTGTATCTGCTGGGCGGGGTGGCGACGCTCCTCGTCGCGACCCGGCTCGCGGGAGGGGCCGGTGCATTCGCCCGGGCCTGGGACGCCGGAAAGCTCGTGACACTGGACTTCACACCTTCGTTCAAGGTGCTGTACACGTTCTGGGGCGGAGTCCTGGGCGGAGCACTGCTCGCCGGCGCCTCGCACGGCACCGACCATCTGATCGTGCAGCGTCTGCTCGCCGCCCGCGGGCTCAAGGACGCGCAGCGCGCCCTCATCGGATCGGGCCTGTTCATCATCGCTCAGTTCGCGCTGTTCCTGCTCGTAGGCACGAGTCTGTGGCTCGCGGGCGCGGATCAGGGCGGGCGGAGCGACGCGATCTACCCGAGCTTCGTGATCACACGGCTCCCCCCCGGGCTCGCCGGTCTGGTCGTCGCGGGCATCCTGGCCGCGGCCATGAGCAGCCACGCGTCGGCCGTCAACTCACTCGCCTCGGCGTCCACGCACGATTTCTACGCGCCGCTCGCGCGGCGCCAGGAGCCGACACACCTGCTGTGGGTGGGCCGCTGGCTCACCCTGCTGTGGACGGCAGTGCTGGTCGCGGGCGCGATGGCGTTCCGCAACCAGAACACGCCCGTCGTGCAGCTCGCCCTGAGCGTCGCGTCGATCACCTACGGCGCCCTGCTCGGCACCTATCTGCTGGGTGGATGGTGGCCGCGGGCGCGCCAGCGCGACGTCATCAGGGCGATCATCGCGAGCGTGCTCGTCATGACCCCCGTCGTGCTCGGCGTGCCGTGGCGCCTGCTGCCGGGGCTCGCCTGGCCGTGGTACGTGCCGCTGGGGACGGCGGTGACGGTGCTGGTAGGCATGGTTTCGTCGCGCGTCGGACCGCGTACACTCCCCGCGTGACTGCACCGTCCGCCGTCTTTCTCGGTGCCGACGCCGGCGGCTCCCATACCACCGTCGTCCTCGGGTCGCCGGCGCAGATCCTCGGCCGCGCGGACGGGCCGGGTGCGGCCATGCGGCCGGCGGGAGCGGCCCGATCCGCTGCCGTGCTGGTGGAGACCGCCCGACGGGCGGCGGCCCAGGCCGGCGTCGCGCTCCCGGGCGATGCGGCCGTGGTCGGCGCGGCCGGCGCCGGGCGGCGGCAGGAGCAGGCGGAGCTCGAAGCGGCGCTGGTGGACGCCGGCGTCGCGCGTCGGGTACGGGTGCTCGCCGATGGCGAGGTGGCCCTGACGACGGCATTCGCGCGCGGCCCCGGGGTGCTCGTAAACGCCGGCACCGGCTCGATTGCGTACGCGCGCGTGCCGGACGGGGAGATTCACCGCGCGGGCGGGTACGGATGGCAGCTCGGCGATGAAGGCGGCGGCTACTGGCTCGGTCGTCGCGCGCTCGACCTGGCGGGGAGAGCACATGACGGCCGGGGCGAGGGCTCGACCCTGCTGGCGCGGCTGCTTGCGGCCCTCGGCCTGCAACAGTTCGACGACCTCGTGCGTTGGACGGCGACGGCGACGCCGGCCCAGGTGGCGGCGCTCGCGCCGCATGTGCTTAACGCCGCCCGGGAGGGCGAAGTGGTCGCGCAGCGGGCCGTGGACGAAGCAGCGCGTGAGCTCGTGCAGCTGGTCGTGATGCTGGGGCGCCATTTCCCCGCGACGAGCCCCGTCCCCGTCGCGATCACTGGCGGCCTGCTGCTGCCGCAGTCTCCGCTCACCGCCGCGTTCCGCGATCGGCTCGCCGCCGACTTCAAGCGGGCGCGCCTCGTGCCCGAGCGGATCGATGCGGCGGTGGGGGCGTTGAAGCTGGCCTCAGAGATGATCTAGGGTGGTGTAGGGGCGTAGCATGCTACGCCCCTACATGAGACCCCCTACGTCGCGCCCATCCTACGCCGCCGGCGCCAACCCCACGTCACCCGTGACGGCCCGGGGATCCCAGTCGCTCTCGGTTCTCGCGACGTACACGGCCGCGGTGAGGTCGCCACACACGTTGAGCGTGGTCCGGCTCATGTCGAGGATGCGCTCGACGCCGTAGACCACTCCGACCACCTCGGGCGGGATGCCGACCGCCACACACACGATCATCAGGGGCGCCAGAGAGCCGCCTGGCACGCCGGCCGTGCCCGCCGCCGTCATGACGCTCAGCACGATCGCGATTACCTGTTGGCCCAGCGTGAGGTTCACAGCGAACAACTGCGCGAGAAACAGCACGGTGACGCCCTCATACAAGGCCGTCCCGTTGTGGCACATGGTGGAGCCAAGGGACAACACGAAACCCGCGATCTTGGGCGGGACCTTTAGCTCCTCCTGGGCAACGGCAATGTTCGTCGGGAGCGTCGCATTGCTCGAGCTGGTCGTGAACGCCGTGATGATGCTCGGCGTTATCCGACGCCAGAAGACGAGCGGGTTTAGCCCCCCCAGCAGGCGGACCAGCAACGACAGGCTCACGGCGCCGTGGATCAGCAATCCGGTGAGCACCACGAGGACATAGGTGAGCAACTTCCGCACGATGTCCCATCCCAGGAGCGACGTGACGACGAAGATCAACCCGAACACGCCGACCGGTGCGAGGTGCATCGCCAGGCCGATGATCTTCGCGATCGCGTCGCCGACGGCGTCGAGCACCCGGACGAGCGGCCGCGCTCTCTCTTCGGGGATCAGCGTCAGCGCCGCGCCGAAGACCAACGCGAAGAAGATGATCCCGAGCATGTCGAGATTCGCCGCCGCTTGGATCGGGTTCGCCGGCACGATTTTCACGAAGAAATCGACTCCAAAGGCGGGGGCGCCCCCGCCGCTGGGACCGGCGACCTGCCCGCGATAGGCGTCGAGCAGCTGCTGGCGCACCTCCAGGGGGACACCGACGCCGGGGCGTACCAGATTGACAAGCACGATGCCGATCACGGCGGAGATGAGCGTCGACAGAAAGAAGTAGCCAAGCGACCGCACTCCAATGCGACCGACCCTACGGATGTCCCCGAGTTGCGCCACGCCGAGCGTGATGGACGTGAAGACGAGGGGCACGACGGTCATCAGCAAGAGCCGCAGGAAGATCTGGCCCAGCGGGCCAGCGATGTTCGTGTCGACCCACTTCACCCAGGGCGCCCCGCTCGCCGACCAGTTGACCGCGAGGCCGGACAGCCCGCCGGCCAGCAGGCCAACGAAGATCTTGGTGTGGAGCTTCACCGCCCAAGGTCCGAGGGGGGGGCATGCAGCCGACTGTGGCGGAAGCCGTAGAAGACGTAGAGGGCGAGGCCGATCGCGAGCCAGATCGCGAACCGCCACCAGGTTTCACCGGGCAGTCCGACCATCACGAACACACAGAGCGCAGCGCCCGTGAGCGAGACGACCCATACCAGCGGCACGCGAAACGGTCGCGGGCGATCGCGGTCCGTATGGCGCAGCACCAGGACACCGACGCACACCAGCACGAACGCGAACAGGGTCCCGATGTTGGTGAGGTTGTAGGTCTCGCCGGCATCGCCGATCAGGGACCACAGGCCCACGAAGATGCCCGTGATGAGCGTCGTGATGTACGGGACCCGGGTCCGTTGGTGCACCCGGGCCGCCCAGGGTGGCAGCAGCCCGTCGCGCCCCATCGCAAAAAAAATCCGCGGCTGCCCGTACTGGAACACGAGCAGCACCGCCGACATGGAGACGATCGCGCCCAGGGCGACGATCCAGCCGACCGTCGTAAAGCCGGCGCTGTTGAGCGCCTTCGCCAGCGGATCGGCGACACCCAACTCGCTGTACGGGACCATCCCCGTGAGTACCGCACCGACGATCATGTAGATCACGGTGCAGATGGCGAGTCCACCCAGAATGCCGATCGGCAGGTTTCGCTGCGGGTTCTTGGTTTCCTCCGCCGCGGTGGAGATGGCATCGAAACCGATGTAAGCGAAGAACACGATCGCGGCGCCTTGATGGACGCCGCGAAACCCGTTGGGAGCGAACGGGTGGTAGTGAGCGGCATTGAGGTGCGTGAGCCCGGCGACGATGAACAGCCCCAGTACGACCAGCTTGATCGTCACCATGATGTTGTTGGCCGTGGCACTCTCGCGCACGCCGAGCATGAGCAGCCATGTGATGAGCGCGACGATCACGAAGGCCGGCAGGTTCACCAGGATCGGTACGCCCAGGACGTGTGGAGCGGTCTGCAGCAAGCCGTGCACCCCGGCATCGGGAGACAGGAGCGCCGTGCGGTACCCGGTAACGAGCCAGGCCGGCAGGTGAGCGTGGAAGCTGCCGAGCAGCGACGTGAAGTAATCGCCCCACGAGATGGCGACGGCCACGTTGCCGACCGCGTACTCGAGAATCAGGTCCCACCCGATGATCCACGCGACCAACTCTCCGAGGGTCGCGTACGAGTACGCGTAGGCACTGCCGGCCTGCGGGATCATCGCGGCAAGCTCGGCGTAGCACAGGCCCGCCAGGGCACATGCCACGCCGAGCAGCAGGAAGGACAGCACCAACGCGGGCCCTGCCCCGCTCCGCACCAGGTGACCGGCGGCGTCGTACTGGCCCGCCGCAGCGGTGCCGATCGCCCCGAAAATGCCGGCACCGATCACCGCGCCGATGCCCAGCATGATGAGGTCGCCCGCTCCGAGCGCCCGCTTCAGCGCGTACGGACTTTCTCCCTCGACCAGCAGCTCCGAGATCGGCTTGCGCCGCAGGAGCTGCCGCGCGCTAGACAAAGAGCGGCGCCAGCACCAGCGTGACCGTGCTCAGGAGCTTGATGAGCACGTGCAGCGACGGACCGGCCGTGTCCTTGAACGGATCGCCCACCGTGTCGCCCACCACGCCGGCCTTGTGCGCCGGGCTGCCTTTGCCCCCGTACTCGCCGGTCTCGATGAACTTCTTGGCGTTGTCCCAGGCCCCGCCGCCGTTGTTCAAGAGCGTCGCCATGAGAATACCGCCGATCGTGCCGACCATGAGGAACGACGCGACGGTCTCGGCACCCACGTGGAACAGCACCTTGAACACCAGGCCGACCACGATCGGCATACCGACGGCGAGCAGTCCCGGCGCCACCATCGCCTTGAGGGCGCCGATGGTCACGATGTCCACCGCCCGGCCGTAGTCGGGACGCGACGTACCCTTGAGGATGCCGGGATCGGCCTGGAACTGGCGGCGCACTTCCTGGATGACGCTCACCGCCGCCTTGGTGACCGCGCTGATCGCGAGCGCCGAGAACCAGAACACCAGCATGGCGCCCAGCAGCCCGCCCACGAACACCTCGGGCTTGGAGATATCGACGGAGGCGAGCGGCGAGCCCAGCGCCGCGACTTCGTCCAGGTATGCGGAAAACAGCAGGAACGCGGCGAGCGCCGCGGAGCCGATGGCGTACCCCTTGGTGAGGGCCTTGGTCGTGTTGCCCACGGCGTCGAGCCGATCGGTGCGCCGGCGGATGTCTTCGGGTTGATGCGACATCTCGATGATGCCGCCGGCGTTGTCGGTGATGGGTCCGAACGTGTCCATGGCGAGGATGTAGGCCGCGGTGCCGAGCATCCCCATCGTGGCCACCGCGGTGCCGAACAACCCCGAGTGGGCGAGGCCGCTCGACGCACCGAGCTTGTACGACGCGATGATGGCGGCCGAGATGGTGAACGTCGGCAAGGCCGTGCACTCGAGGGCCACGGCGAACCCCGCGATGATGTTGGTCGCGGGTCCGGTGACCGAGGCGGCGGCGATGCTCTTGACGGGGCGATAGCGGTATTCGGTGTAGTACTGCGTGATGTAGACGAAGGCGATGGAGGTGGCGATGCCGATGACGCCGCACAGGGCGAAGTGCCACCAGGCGGCGGGGTGGGCCGCCGGATTGAGCAGCCAGTAGGTCCCCCCCACGAACCCGGCCGCCGCGAGCACGGCGGTCCACATGTAGCCGCGGTTGAGCGCCTGCATCGGGTCTTCGTCCTCACGAGCCTTCACCACCAACACTCCGATGATCGACGCTACCAGGCCGAACGCGCGGGCCACGAGCGGGAACAGCATCAGGCCGACCACCTGGGTCGGGCTGAACACACCGGGATTCGCGAGCGCGAGGCCCGAGCCCAGGATCATGGCGCCGATGTTCTCCGCGGCCGTGGACTCGAACAGATCGGCGCCGCGCCCGGCGCAGTCCCCCACGTTGTCGCCCACCAGGTCCGCGATCACGGCGGGGTTGCGCGGGTCGTCTTCCGGAATCCCCGCCTCGACCTTGCCGACCAGGTCGGCGCCGACGTCGGCGGCCTTCGTGTAGATGCCCCCACCCAGCTGGGCGAACAGCGCCACGAACGACGCCCCGAAGCCGTAGCCCACAATCATGAGGGGAATCTTGGTGGGCTCGAAATGCAGCGCCTCGAGCACCGTGTAGAGCAGCCCCACGCCGAACAGGCTCATGGAGACCACGAACAACCCGCTCACGGCTCCGCCGCGCAGCGCGATCTGCAGCGCCTTGTTGAGGCTCGAGCGGGCCGCGCTGGCGCTCCGGATGTTCGAGCGCACGGCGACGTACATGCCGACGATGCCCGCGATCCCGGAGCAGAGGGCGCCGAACAGGAACGACAGGGTCGTGGTGAGCGCCAAGGTCGCGGCGGCGGGTTCGTCCGGATGCGGTTTGCGGAAGAACGCGTACAGCACGTAGATGAGCACGCCCAGCGCGATGCTCAGGAGGCCGATCGTGCGGTACTGCCGCCGCAGGAACGCTTCGGCGCCTTCCTGGATCGCGTCGGAGATCTTGCGCATCTCGGGCGTTCCGGTGTCCTGCCGCAGCACGTAGCCTCGCAGACCCCAGGCGACGACCAGGGCGAGGATCGAGAGCCCCAGGACGAGAGCAATGAGCATAGTGAGTTGTGACTCCTTGGAGCCCGCCCGGGGGGCGGGGGCGGTTCAGTTGCCGATGCGCAGAGGGACGGTGACGACGTCCGACAGGGTCCGCCCGCCCCGCGTGTGCGCCGGGTAGAACAGGTACGCCATCATGCGCCGTTGGAACTCCCGGTTGTACGCCGCGTCGGCGATCGGGGGATCCACTTGCACGCGAGTGACGCGTCCGTCGGCCGCCACCCAGAACGACACCCGCAGGGTGCGGCCGGCCACTGAGCCGGGCACCTGCGCCAGGGGCGGAAGAATCGCCGTCCGCGGCGCGGCGTGGAAAATGTAACCGCCTTCGTCGCCCGTTCCAGGCCCCGTCCCACCCCCCGTCCCCGTCGCCGGACCGCCACCCGCCCTCGCTCCCTCAGCACCACCCGTGCCACCGGACACCGGCATCACGGGGAGCGGGAGGGTCGGGCGCGGCAGGTCAAGGGGTGGCAGCTCGATGGCGATGCGGCGCAGCCCGGACAGGTCGGCCAGGGGCACGTGGGGCGCGAGAGCGACATCGACGGGGGCCGGTGTGCCCCGCGACAGCACGAAGAAGTTCACCGCGTCGGGCGCCGCGGACCGCGGCGCCCCGCCCGCCGGCTCACGCGCCTGGATGACGAGCACACCGATCACACTCGCGTGGACGAGCACGGCGAGTACGGCGCCCGGCGCCACGCCCCGGGACGGGAGCGCCAGGCGGAGCCCGGGGAGGGGGGGTCGGACCGGGGTGGGGGGGTTCACGGTGCCTGAGGTATACCCCGACAGCGACGTAGGGGCGCAGCATGCTGCGCCCCTACGTTCATCTCGCCCTACGGGCGGGCCTATTTCTTGGCTTGCTCGGGCGGCGTGAAGCCGATCACCTGGACGCCCGCGCCGTGCGCGATGTCCATCGCCTGCATCACGTCGAGATACTTGCGGCTCGGGGCTGCCTTGATGAACAGCAGCTTGGCCGGTCGCGGGTCGTAGATCTGATGGAACGCCTGGTCGAGCTGGTTCACGGCGTACGGCTGGCCGTTGATCGCGTACGAGCCGTCGGCCTTGAGCTCGAGCACGATCTGGCTCGATTGCTGCTGCTTCTGCTTGTTCTGCTGCTCGGGCGGGACCTGAACGTCGAATGCCTTGCGCGACAGGGGCTGGGTGATCATGAAGATGATCAGCAACACGAGCAGGACGTCGATCAACGGCGTGACGTTGATGTCGGAGCTGAGCCCCTCGCCGCCGCCGGAGGATCCCATCGCCATGGGTCAGTCCCCTTCTTTCTTCTTGGTGAGCGTCTGCTTCTGCTCCGTGATCGCGCCGACCACGCGCACGCCCGCCCGCCGGGCGATTTCGATGGCCTGCTGCACGCGGCCGAACTCGATGTTCTGGTCGGCTTTGAGAAACAGCACCTTGTCCTTGGTGCGGCTATCATAGATCGCCTGCAGGCGCCCGGGCAACTGGTCGTCCGGTATCTGCCTCGGTCCCGGTCCCAGGTCGAGCCAGAACTTGCCATCCTTGTCGATCCCGAGCTTGACCTCGTCCTGTCCCTCCGGCCGGTTCTCGGGGTTCGCGGAGCGCGGGATGGTGGCCTGGAAGCCGGCGGCGATCAGGGGCGTGACGATCATAAAGATGATGAGCAGCACCAGCATCACGTCGATGAGCGGTGTGACGTTGATGTCGGCCTTGACGGCCGCGCGGGCGCTAGTGGCTGATAGGGCCACTGGTCTGCGAAGCCTTCTGGGTCGCGAATTCCTTCGTGAAGATCGAGCGACCGAACTCCGACCCCACGCTCTTGATCAGGTAGTCGATCAGCTCCTTCGAGGTGTAGGTCATCTCGACGGAGAGGAAGTCGATCTTGGTGGTGAAGTAGTTGTAGAGCCAGACCGCGGGAATGGCGACGATGAGTCCGAACGCCGTGGTGATCAGGGCCTCGGCGATACCGGCCGACACCGAGGCGAGCGAGCCGCCGCCGCCCGACGCCGCCATGCCGGTGAAGGCGTTCACGATGCCCATCACCGTGCCCAGCAGTCCGACGAACGGCGCGGTGGAGCCGGTGGTGGCGAGGATGCCCAGGCCGCGCTTCAGCTCGGCCGCCACGATGAGAATCTCGCGCTCCACGGCGCGCTCCACCGAATTGATGTCGGCCGCGGTGATGGTGGCGCGATCGCGCAGCAGCGGCTTCACCTCGGAGAGAGCCTCGCCCACCACGCGAGCCACGTGACTCCGGTTCTGCTTCTCGGCCAGCTTGATCGCGCCGTCGAGCTGCTCCTCCTGGAGGAAGCGCGAGAACTCGGGCGCGAATTTCCGCGTTTGCCGCTCCGACCGAACGATCTGAACCAGTTTCTGAACCGCGTTCGCCCACGAAATGACCGACATGACCGCCAGGACGACGACGATGAACTTCGCGAACGGCCCCATCGTCACGAACAGGTCGTAAAGCGAGAGACTCATGTGCGCAGGCTCCTTTGGGCGCTACTGTTTGAGGCGAAAATCGATGGGGATCTGCACCAGCACGCGGACCGCGCGGCCGTGTACGCGCGCGGGCCGGAACAGACACTTGAGCACGTAGTTTTTCGCGGATTGATCGAACCCGGGGTTCGGGCTCTGCAGCACTTTCACGGAGGTCGGCTCGGCGCGGCCCAGCGTGTCGACGATCGCCTGCACCAGCACGCGCCCCGTGATCTGCGCCTGCTTCAAGAGCTCGGGGTACACGGGGACCGGCCCCGACAGCACCGCCGGCTTTTCTTCCACGATCGCTTCCATGAACACTTCATTGCCCGTGGGCACGATTCCCGTGGCGACGCCGCCCTCCACGCCCGTTCCGGAATAATCCTTGGGATCGAAGTGCTCCTGGAGGTTCACCGGCGGGATGTTGGTGGGGATCACATCGGGCGCGACGACGGTCTGGAATCCCTTCAACGGCACGTCGAGCTGGACCGGCTGCTGCTCGGGTGGCTTCTCCTGCTTCGGTTGATCGACGAACACGAGCGCCGTGTCGACCTTGACGGAGTTGTCCGTCTGACCGGCGTTCAGGGTCGCGTACACGGCCGCCGCGATAACCACGGTGTGCGCTATCAAGGAAACGGCGTTCAGCCCGAACGTCCGCTTGCGGTTCTTGGTGCGCTTGGACTCGATCAGGTGGTCGAACACGGGTAGTCGCCCTCCGGCGTGATCGGTGTCTCCATATGAAATAGCGGCCAGGACGGTTAGCCCGCTAGTGCAACACGCATTACAAAACGATGACAACTGGGGGAGCTTGAGGCGCCCATGCCTCACCGCACCCCCCGCAGCGTGAACTCGATCGGCACCCGGATCAGCACTCGCACGGCGCGGCCCCGCACGCGCCCCGGCCGGAACAGGGCTCCCCGCACGAAGGCGAGGGCCGCGGCGTCGAAGCCCCGGTTGGCGCTCTCGACCACTCGCGCCGCGGGCTCCGCCCGCCCGAGCGTATCGATCACGACCTGAAGCACCACCCGGCCCTCGATGCCGGCGGCTCGAAGCAGTTCGGGTACGCGGGTGGCGGGCCGGCGAGCAACGCAGGGGGCTCCTCGACCGACCGCCAGTCGACAGCCGCGTCGCTTTCGTTTGCAGGTCCCGCACCAGCCACACCTGGCACCGGCAAGAGGGGCTCGATGCGCCCTCCCGGGTCGATGGGCGGAAGCCCGACGGGTGGCAGCGATGGCGCGTCGACCACGGGCTCCGGCGGTCCCGGAATCGCGTCGCGCGCATCGCCCCGTGGGTCGCGCGGGGTCTCCTCGGGCCACGTCAGGACGACGGGCACTGCTCTGATCCAACCGCACGTGCCGGGTCGAGCGCCGCCCACCCGGCGCCCGCGACGATTACCACGTGTGCCACTACAGCGATCAGTCCGCTCGGCACCCAAGGGCGATGGGCGGTTGCCCTTGCGCCGGACTCGATCAGCAGGTCGCGCATGGAGATCCTCCAATAAGCGGTCTCCCACACACTGGCACATCCGGCTTTCGGTGCGATGGAGCGGACGTGAAGGGACGATGACGAGCGGGTTAGGAGTTGCCCGCCGATGGGGGGGCCTCCCACGGCAGGGTGACGGTGAACGTCGTGCCGCGTCCCGGACGGCTCACGACGTCGATCTGTCCGCCGTGCGCTTCGGCGATCCATTTGCAGATGGCGAGCCCCAGGCCCGCCCCCGGCCGCTCACCGGTGCGGGTGCGCGCCGAGTCGGCGCGCCAGAAGCGGTCGAAGATGTGCGGCAGATCGCCGGGGGCGATGCCGATTCCGGTGTCGGCGACGCTGAGGGTGAGTCTGCCGTTGGCGGGCCCGAGCCGCAGGCGCACGCTTCCGCCCGCCGGCGTGTACTTCACGGCGTTGGTGAGGAGATTGAGGATCAGCTGGCGAATCCGGGTCGCGTCGACGGACACCACGACCGGCTCGGCGGGCGTCGTCACTTCCATGCGCACCCCCGCCTCCTCCGCCAGCAGCTCGCCGGTCTCGCGCGCCTCCTCGACGATGCCGCGCAGGTCCACGGGCTCGCGGTGCAGCGGCGCGATCCCCTCGTCCGCGCGCGCCAACGTGAGCAGCGCCTCCACCAGCTCGGTCATGCGCTTGATCTCCTGCAGCGTCTCCTCCAGCGTGGCGAGCGTGTCCTGCGGGAGGTTGGGCGTGGTGATGGCGCGCTCCACGCCGGCGCGCAGCACGGTCAACGGCGTCTTGAGCTCGTGGCTGGCGTCGGCGGTGAATCGTCGCAGGGCGGCGAAGCTCCGCTCCAGCCGGGTCATCATCTGGTTCAGGGTTTCGGCGAGGCGGCCGAGCTCGTCCTTCACCAGCGGCTCCGCCAGCCGGCGATGCAGGCTCCGACCGTCCGTGATCTCGCGGACCTCCGTGATGATCTGGTCCACGGGGCCAAGCGCGCGTCGGGAGATCCACGAGCCCATGAGGAGGGCGACGGCGACGCCGAAGGGCAGCACGAGCGCGAACGTGGAGAGCAGCTGATCGGGGCCGAGCTCGGCCGTGCGCACGTTCGCCGCGGCGAGGATGGCGCCGAACTGGGGCCCCGCGTCGCTGAGCGAGCGGACCGCGTAATGAATCGTCGGCCCGTCGGGCTCGATGTGGAAGCTGCCCGGGAACCCGCCGGAGGGGGGAGCGGTCGCGATGCGGCGCAGTTGCTCCACCTGCTGGAACGTGAGCGCCCGGGCATCCGACGACGCGAACAAGAGACTGCCGTCGCGCGCGGTGACGATCAGGATGTCGGGGACCGCCTCGAGCAGCGCGGCGACGTCGGGGATGAGCACCGGCCGGTCGGCGGTGTCCGGCCGCACCAGCACCCCGCGGGCCCGGTAGCTTTCCGCCAGGATGCCGGCGGTGAGCGACGCCTCCGAGCGCATCCGCTGGTCCAGGTCGTGGTAGGATGCACTGCGCCGGTCCAGGTACAGCACCGCGGCGAACGCGGCGAGCGTGAGCACGAGAGCCGCCGAGTACCAGGCGGTGAGCCGGCCGCGGATGGTCTGCATCTCAGGCCTTCACGACGTAGCCCACCCCGCGCACCGTGTGAATCAGCTTCGGCTCGCGCGCATGGTCGATCTTCTTGCGCAGCCGCGTGATCACGACGTCCACGATGTTGGTACCGGGATCGAAGTGATAGTCCCAGGCATACTCCGTGATGAGGGTCCGCGACATGACCCGTCCGTGGTGGCGCATCAGGTACTCGAGCACCGCGTACTCCTTGGGCGTGAGCTCGAATTGCCTGCCGCCGCGCCGCACCTCGCGGCTCCCCGTGTCGAGCGTCAGGTCGGCGACCCGGAGCACCGGCGGCGCGATGGCCTTGGGACGCCGGCCCAGCGCTTCCACCCGGGCGAGCAGCTCTTCCAGGGAGAACGGCTTCGTCACGTAGTCATCGGCGCCCATCTTGAGCGCTTGGACCTTGAAGTCCACCGCGTCCTGCGCGGTGAGCACCAGCACCGGCATCCCCTCGCCCCGATCCCGCAGCGTGCGCAGCACCTCGAGCCCCGACAGCGCGGGCAGGCGGAGATCCAGCACCAGCATGTCGTAGTGTCCGCCCCCCGAGAGGCGGAGCCCCTCGGCGCCGTCGCCTACCAGATCCGCGTGGAACCCGGCCTCGGTCAGGCCGCGCTTGACGTACTGCCCGACCGTCTTGTCGTCCTCGACGACGAGAATCTTCAACCGATGGGGAGATATACCCTGAAGTTCGAGCCGACGCCGACCTGCGATTCGACGTCGATCCGCCCCCGGTGCTCGGCGATGATGCCGTAACAGATGGAGAGACCCAGGCCGGTGCCCCGACCCTGGGGTTTGGTCGTAAAAAACGGCTCGAAGATCTTGGGCAGATCCTCCCGCTTGATGCCGGTGCCCGTGTCGATGAACTCCAGCAGGATCTCGTCCCTACGGTCCGGGTTGATGCGGCTCCGCACGGTGAGCGTGCCGCGCGAGTCCATCGCGTCCATGGCGTTGAGCATCAGCGCCATGAAGCTCTGGATCAGCCGCTCGTGGTCGGCGAGCACCGTCGGCAGACCGGTCGCCAGCTCGCGCGCCACGTTCAACCGCTTGAACCGCGCGTGGTGCTTGAGCAGGAACAGCGTGCGCTCCACCACGCCGTTCACGTCCGTCGGCTTCATGTCGCCGCGCTTGGGCCGCGAAAAGTCCAGCAGGCTCTCCACGATGCGTCGGCAGCGCTGCACTTCGGTGTCGATGATCTTCAGATACTCGTCGTAGCCGTGGCGGTCGGGCGGCGCCAGGTCCGCGGTGCGGAGCGCCAGCGCCTCGCTGCAGGCGAGGATCGTCGCCAACGGGTTGTTGATCTCGTGCATCACGCCGGCCGCGAGCTGGCCCACCGCGGCGAGCTTCTCCGTCTCGGTGAGCCGCTGCTGCGCCTGGCGCCACTCGGTGATGTCCTCGCCGATGGTGATGACATGCGAGATGGCGCCGCCGTCCTGATGCATCGGGATCTTGGTGATCCGGTAGTGGCGCGCTTCGCCGGTCGCCTGCGATTCCATCTCGACCTGCTGCAGCTCGCCGGTGTCGAACACGCGGTCGAACTCCCGCTTCAGGAGGTCGCGTGGCTGGCGGTCGAGCACTTCGAAGATCTCGCGCCCCACGGCGTCCTCGCGCGACACACCCTGCATCCCAGTCTCGCGTTTCCGGTTCCAGGCGCGGATCCGGTAGGTGCGATCGATCACGTACAGGCCCACGGGGAGGGAATCGATGATCTGAGCGGCGAAGCTCCGCTGCGCCTCCATCTCATGGGTGCGCAGCGCCACTTCGGACGCGAGGTCCTGCGACAGCTCCGTCGCGGCGATCATGGGGGCGAGGATGCGTGCCACCACGACCACCACGTCGTGCGCGATCCCTTCGTAGCGACCGGTGGGGATGACGACCTCGAGCGCCCCGAGCGGCTCGTCGTCGTGAATCAGCGGCAGCCGGATCACCGCGCCGCCCGGAACATTCTCGCGCTGCGGCCCCTGTCGCACCCACTCCGCCACCGGGGGGAGGTAGCCCGGGACATCCGCCTCGTCGCCCGAGCTCGTCACGGGTGCGTAGCGCGTGCCGTCGGGGGTGCGGAGCCAGAGGCGGCAGCGACGCAGGTTGAGACCGCGTCGCAGCGCGCTCACCACGCCGTGCAGGGCCTCGCCGGACGCAAGGCCCGCCTGCAGCACCGACGCTACTTCCGCGATGACCCGGATACCGGGGTGCTCGGTATCGAGGGAGGGGACGGCCATCGGCGCTAAGCTAGTGCCGTTCCAACGCTGGTGCCAGGATTCGGAGCCCGGGTCCGTTCCAAGTCTTTCGTTGGAACGGCACTAGGGATGCCGCTCCCGCCGCGCCAGCGGCACGTCGAAGCGCACGCCCAGGAACGGCCGGACCAGGGTGGCGGTGCCGAAAAACGCCGTGGGGCCGAACACGAGCCCGAAATTGCCGATTCGCAGGCCCAGGAGGGCGGAGCCCGCTCCCCACGGAGACCCGATCCCGAGCGGCGAGTGCACGCCGGCGTAGCCCGTCGTCTCGATCGTGACGTCGACGCCCATGCGGCTTGGCGCCGTGTCCGACCCGAACTCGGCGACGGTCAGAGCGCGGGTCCGGGCGGCGAGCGTGGCGCCGAAGACAAACCCCTGCGAGCCGCCGACGATCGCGCGCTGGTCGATGAATTCGCCGACCCGCGCGCCGAGCGACACCGCGGCGAATGGTCCGGCGCGCAGCGTGCGCCCGTAGCCCACATCGAAGCCCTGCACCTGCCATCCGCTCCCGACGGTGTAGGCGAGACCGAGCATCAAGATCCCGCCGTACGTCTCCTGCGCCGCGAGCGGCGTAGACAAACCCGTCAGGGCTACCAACATTGTGAGCATGGACCGACGCACGTTCGTTCTCCTCACCGGAGGGGTTTCCAGCGGGCTGATCGTGCCGCCCTCCACCGCCCTCCACCGCCCTCCACCGTCCGGGGTGGCGGGGATAGGGAGGTTACGCTTCGAGCTGGACGACCGCCGTCGCTGGTCCCTGTGGTACTACGGCGACGGCGCTCCCGTTCCGCTCATCCGTGACGCCGACGTCGTGACCTGGCTCGCCGACCGCGCCATCGGCCTCGCCGACTTGGAAGATAGCACCGTGGGAAGCCGTCGACCCCCGGGCGGCGACGCCGTGGTGGTGCGCGGCCGAGCCGCCGGCGTCTGGGTGGAGTCGGAGTTTCTCACCGCGGGCGCCGCCGAGACTCCCCAGGCCGTGGTCAGCGTCACGGTCTTCCCCGATCGCCTCCTCCCCAGCGTCAAAGGGATACGCTTCTTCCAGCTCCCCGAGTCCGGTGTGCTGGGCGGGCCCGGCCCGCTGGTCGCCCTGGTGAACGGCTATCACTCGCTCGACCCGTGTCGGGTCGTGGCCGTGGGGGCACCGGAGGCGGCGGACCTGGCCAGCCACGGGGCGCTCGGGCTCGCCCGGGCGGGTCGGGGCCTGGCGATCGCCTTCGATCCGGGCGAGCCCGGCGAGGCCCGCGTCCACCTGGGCCCGGAGGGGCTCGAGGCGGCAAGCCAGTGGCTCCCGACACGACCGCTCCGGCCTGAGGGTGACGCCTCGCGCATGCGGTTGGCGTTCGACCCGCAAGGCGACGGGCTGACCGCCCTCCGAGCCTTGTTCGTCCCTTCGTCGCCGGTCGATCAGGAGCGGCTGGCGCAAGCGGTGGCACCCGCAGGCTGGTGCTCGCGGCAGGAGCTGTCGGGGGGCGTGAGTGAAGCGGACGTAGTGGCGAACACGGAATTCTGCGCCGCCAGCTTCGACCGCAGGTTCTTCCGCTACATCGAGCTCGACGACGGATATCAACGGGCGGCCGGCGCGTGGGATACCAACGACAAGTTCCCGCACGGCCACGCCTGGCTGACCGATCAGATCCACGCCAAGGGGTTCAAGGCGGGTCTGTGGCTGGCGCCGTTCGCGGTCGCGGAGCGGTCGGGGGTCCCGGCCGAGCACCCCGACTGGCTGTTGCGCGATGCCACCGGCCTGATCGTGTGCGACACGCGCGAGTCGTGGGGCGGTCCGATCTACGCGCTCGACGGAGCGCATCCCAAAGTGCAGCAGTGGCTGTTCGACCTGGCCCGCCGCGTGGTGCGCGACTGGGGCTACGACTACGTCAGAATCGACGCCCTCCGCTGGGCCACGCTCGGGACGGGCCACTACGGGGGCCTGACGCACGCGGAGGCGTATCGTGGCGGGCTGGGCGCCATTCGCGATGGACTCGGCACCGAAGCGTTCGTCGTGGGGAGCGCCGCACCGCTGCAGCACGCCGTGGGACTCGTGAACGGCATGCGGATCGCCCCGGACGTGGCCGCCAGCTGGGGTGGGCTCCAGCCCGCGGCGCGCGCCGCCGGGCTCCGCAGCTTCTACCAGCGCTCGGCGTGGCTCGACGATCCGGACTGCCTGGTGGTGCGGCCGCCCCTCACGCCCGCCGAAGCGCAGGTCTGGGCATCGCTCGTCGCGGTGACGGGCGGACTCACCCTCTTCTCGGACAACCTCCCGAAGCTCCCGCCCGAGCGGCTCCCCTTGCTGCAACGCACCCTGCCCGTCGCCCCGGTGGCGGGCCGCCCGATCGACGCGGCGGCCGTGGAGCGGGACGTCGCACCGGCCATCGTCGCCGGGAGCGACGTATTCCCTCTCAAGGGGCCCTGGCGCTTCCGAACGGGGGACGACGCCCCGTACCGCGCTCGGGAATTCGACGAGGCGGCGTGGGAGACGATCCCCGTGCCCCAGCGGTGGAGCGAGGCGGGGCATCGGGATTACACCGGCGTCGCCTGGTATCGGACGCGTTTCTCGCTGCCGCCGGCCGCTCCCGGGCGGTCGCTGTATCTCGAGCTCGGCAAGATCGCGGACGCCGACGAGGCGTTCGTCAACGGTGTGAAGGTCGGCCAGACCGGCGACTTCCCGCCCGCCGAGCGCGGCGCCGCACAAGCGTACCGCCGTTATCGCGTCGCATCCGAGACGCTGAACTGGGGCGGCGACAACGTGCTCGCCGTACGCGTGTTCAGCGCCGCGGGAGCGGGTGGTGGCCTCTGGAGCGTGCGTCGTGACATGCCGCCGCGTGCCTGGGTGGTCGAAGGCCTACCGCGCTGGTGGACCGTGGTGCTCGTGAATTGGGAGGACGAGCCGCTCCCCACGTCGATTCCCCTGAGCGCGCTGGGCCTCACCGGCACCTGGTTCACCGCCTATGACGTGTGGCGCGATACTCCGCTGGCCGATCTCAAAGACGCGATCACTGTCACGCTCGAGCCGCGCAGCGCGCGCACACTGGGGGTGCGGCCCACCGCGGCGCGACCTCTGGTGATCGGGACGACGCGGCATGTCGTGCAGGGGGCAATCGACGTCACGGAAGAGACCTGGGATGCCGCAGCACGCACGCTCGCCGCGAGGTCGACCAACCTCGACGGTCGCGCATACGCGGTCACCGTCGCCGTCCCGAAGGGGATGCGGCCCGGGACGTGCAAAGCCGACGTGCCGTGCACGGTCCGGAGGTTGGAGACGGGGCATGCCGTGATCGAATGGGCCGCCGGCGGCGACGGGCGGGACATCAAGTGGGAATTGAGCTTCCGATCAACCCCAACAACGCGGAAAGGCAAAGGCTAGACGCACAGACGCACCGGGGAGAACGGAAGACAGTCTGAGGACTACCTCAACCCTTTCTCCTGTTCACCGCTGTGCGCCTGTGCGTCTAGCATTGGCCCGTTCTGCTCACCTAGGACCTGTGAGGTCGATGCCGCGCATGAAGTACTTGTGTGCGACGAAATACAGCGCGACCATCGGGATCACCGCCGTGGTCGCCGCCGCCATCTGATACGGCCAGTTCAGGTCGTACGCGCCGTGCAGGTGTGCGATCCCCACCTCCAGCACCTGCATGTCGGGGGAGGACGTCGCGACGAGCGGCCAGAAGAAGCTCTTCCACTGATCGGCGAGCGCCAGCACGACGAGCGTTGCGAGCGCCGGCCCGGACAGCGGCAGTACGATGCGCCGGAAGACCGTCCATTCCCCCGCGCCTTCGAGCCGCGCGGCGTCTTCGAGATCGCGTGGAATCGCGAGAAAGCACTGCCGCAGGAAAAAGATCCCGCTCACGGAGACCAGCTCGGTCGAGATCAACCCCTCGTAGCTGTCCACCCAGCCGAGCGCACTGATGAGCAGGAACCGGGGGACGAGCAGTAGAACGGCCGGGACCATGAGCGCCGACAAATAGACGACGAACACGCGGTCGCGTCCCGGAAATCGCAGTCGCGCGAAGGCGTAGGCGGCGGTCGTGCTGGTGAGGACCTGGCCGAGCGCCACGGCGACCGAGAAGATCGCGCTGTTCAGGAAGAACCGGCCGAACGGCGCGGCGGCGAGCGCGGCAGGGAACGTCTCCCAATGCACGCGGCGCAGCGTGTCGCCCTCTCCCAGCAGCGCCGTCGCGACCATATAAAGGAAAGGTGCGAGCACGAGGAGCGCGATCGGCAGGCCGACGGCGTAGGTCGCGCTCGGTCTACGCATACTCGACCCGCCGGTCGAGCAGTTTCAGCTGCGTCCGTGTCGCCACCAGCAGCAGCACGAAGAGCAGCAGCGACAGCACGCTGGCCTCGCCGAACTGGAGCTGCTGCCACGCGGTCCGGTAGATGCGATACACCACGACGTCGGTGCTGCCGATGGGGCCTCCCCCGGTGAGAACCACGACCAGCGGGAACACCTGGCACGCGCCCAGCACCCCCGTCACGAGCACGAACAGGATCACCGGGCGGAGCAGCGGGAGTGTCACGCGCCGGAACCGCTGCCACGCATTCGCGCCGTCGACCCGGGCGGCGTCCACGTACGCCCGCGGGATGCGCTCGAGCCCGGCGTGGAACACGGCCATTTGATACCCGAGCTGCGTCCAGATCGACACGATCATCACCGCGAGCAGCGCCACGCCCGGGTCGCCGAGCCAGTCCACCGGTCTCACTCCGACGCGCGCGAGCAGCTGATTGATCACCCCCGCGTCCGGGTGATACATCCACCGCCACACGAGGGCGACCGCGACCACCGACGAGACGGCGGGCAGGAGGAACAGTGCCCGCAGCAGCCGCGCACCGCGCGAGCGGCCGCGCACGAGCAGGGCGAGCGCGAGCGCGAGCCCCATGGCGACCGGGACGTAGCAGGCGTAGAGCAGCGTACGCCCGAGCGCCACCCAGAGCTGCGGGCTCGCGAGCGCCTGGGCGTAGCCTGCGAGTCCGATGAAGGGTCGGGCGGGCTCGACGGGGCTGAACCGATGCACGGATAGATACACGGCGAACAGCACCGGACCGGCGGTGAACGCGACGAGGTGCAGCGCCGACGGCGCCAGAAACCCCCAGGCCGCCACGGTCTCGCGCCGCTGTCGCGGCGATGCGGTGAGGCTCCAACCGGCGAGCAGCGCCGCGACCGGACCGACCGCAGCCAGGCCGAGCAGGAGCACAAGCCAGGGCGCCGTGTCGGCCTCCACGGGGCGGGCCCGCAGCTCGATCCAGCGTCCGGGCCCGAGACGCACGGCGACCACGGCTCGCACGACGCCGGCGACATCGCGCCGCACCACGCCCGCGCCGAGCGACTCCGCGGGCACCACCTCGGCACCTCGGGCAATGGGCGCGAGGGTGGCGGGCGCGCTGCGGGTATCGGGCACTCGGGCCATAGCCTCCTGCATGAGCAGCCGGGCGTCCGAGAGCCAGTCATCCGTGGCGGCGCCTCCGGCCAGGCGCACGTCGGCGAACATCGCCGCTCCGAGCAGGCCGGCGGCCGCCGCGTACCGCCCGAGCACCTGGCGCCACGGCCCGCCTGCCGCGCCCATCGCCCGCACCGCCTGCGTCCCGGCCACTAGCAGCAGGACCAGCGCCGCGAGAGACCACGGGGACACGGGCCAGGCTCCTCCCCGCGGCTCGGCCGCCACCGCACCCACGACGTCCCAGCCGTCTCGATCGAGCAGCGGCGCGAGCATCGCCTCTCCGGTCCAGCGCACCGCGACCTCCCGCCGCAGCCGCTCGAGCTCCGCGGGCGGGAGCGGCGGTGCCGTGGCGTGCACCAGGGGCGCGGTACGGTCGTAGATCTCGAAGTCGACCGCGAGTCCCGGGAGCCCGGCCAAGGCGCGCGCCCGAATCAGGAGCTGCAGCAGGTCGTACCCGCCCCCGCCGCGGGCCATCGGTGTGACGATCGCCAGGTACCCCGCCGCGGCGCTGGCGTCGCGAGTGGCGAGCTCCCGCTGCCAGCGAGCGCGCGTCCAATGCGCGGCAGCGGGCGGAAGCAGGGCGGCCGCCGCGAGGCCGAGGACGGCGGCCCGGCGGGCGCGCGCACGTGGCGTCATCGCGTAGCGCCCAGGAGACGGTCGAGCTCGCGCGCCGTGACGCCCGCGGCGCGCGCCGGGTCGACGCGCGTGATCACGATGCGGTCCATGAGATCGGCGAGCCGATCCGCCACGTCGCGCCACGCCCCGACCCGCGCGCCCCAGGACGGCCGGCCGTGCGCGGCCGCGCGCAGAAACGCCGCGTCCCAGCCGAGCGTGTCCGCCTCCGCCACGGCCCGCGCCGCCGCCGCGACCGCCGGCAGCTCCATGCCCGCCTCCGCCCGCGCCATCGCGGCGGCGGAATCGGTCAGGTCGGCCACGAGCTCCACCGCGGCTTTGCGCCGCGGCGTCAGTGCCGGTACGGCGTAGCCCGAGACGTAGAGCACGGTGGCGGGCGCGACGCCGGCGCGGTGCGGGATCGCGACGAATCCCACGCGCAGCCGGCCCGCCGCCACGCTCGCCCGCAGCCGCGGAATCGCCCAATGACCCGTCGTCATGAGTCCGAGGCGCCCGCTTGCGAACAGGCGCGCGATGGCCCCCGGCGCGTCACGCGCGTCGTGGATTCGCGGCGCGAGCCCGGCGCTCGTGCTCCAGCCGGCGTACCAGCGCAGGGCCTCGATCGTGGCCCGCGAGTCGAGACACCCCGAGGCGCGACGGCCATCGGCGCACAACACGTCGCCGCCACCCGACCAGATCCACGGGAGCCACAGCGCGAGCCGGGGGTCGAAGGCGCTCCCCCACTGATCGATCGAGCCATCGCCGTCGGTGTCGCGCGTGAGCTGTTTCGCGACACGGAGAAAGTCGTCCCACGTCCAGTCGTCGGTCGGATAGGGAATCGCGGCACGATCCAGCAGATCCTTGTTGTAGGCGACGACCACGGGCGTATAGCCACGAGGCAGCCCGTAGAGCCCGGCGCCGCGCCGGAACACCGCCACGAGCGTCTGGTCGTAGCGCGCCGGCTCCACGCCGACCCGCCCGAGATAGGGAGCGAGATCGAGCGCACCGCCCCGGTCCACGACCCGCGGCACGTCTTCGTCGTCCAGCAGGAACACGTCGGGAGGATCGTCCCCGGCGAGCGCGGTGAGCAGCTCGCGGCGGTACGCGTCGCGCGCCGCGACCACGACGGGCCGCCGCACGAGTTCGAGCCCGGGGTGGCGGGCGAGATAGGGCGTGAGCAGCCGCTCCTGGAGCTCGCCGGCCCCCGAGTCGATTCGATCGGCGAGGCCCAGCGCGCCCGGGCCGCCGTCTGCCCGGCCGCCGCAGGTCCAGCACGCGAGGCACAGCCCGAGGACGCGTCTCATCCCAGTCGCGCGCCGCCCGCGTCGAACAGGTGGAGATGCTTCTGGTCGAGCGTGACGCCGACCTGGTCGCCCGGCCGGAAGTCCGGAAAGCCGGCTACCCGTGCGATGACGCGCTGGCCGCCCGTGTCGAGGTGGATCAGCGTGTCCGCGCCGAGCGGCTCGACCACGCGAACCTCCGCCGTCGCCGTGCCCTGGTCGGGGGCGCACACGCGCACATGCTCGGGGCGCACGCCCAGATGGATCTCACCTTCGTAATGTTCCAGGGGGACCGCGATCGACCAGGCACCGCAGTCGACCACTCCCCCTCCCCCGCCCCGGCCCGTTCCTCGTCCGCGTCCCTTGAGCACGTTCATGCCGGGGTTGCCGATGAAGCGCGCGACGAACACGTCGGCGGGCTGCCCGTACACCTCGGCGGGCGAGCCCAACTGTCGCAGCCGCCCGGCGGCGAGCACGGCGATGCGCTGGCCCATCGTCATCGCCTCGACCTGATCGTGCGTGACGTACACGACGGTGACACCGAGGGCGCGGTGCAGCGCGCGCAGCTCGGCGCGCAGCTCGGCGCGCTGGGTGGGATCGAGGTGTGCCAGCGGCTCGTCGTAGAGGAACACGCGCGGCTCGCGCACGATGGCTCGAGCCAGGGCCACCCGCTGGCGCTCTCCACCCGAGAGCGCACCCGGCCGGCGCTCGAGCGTTGCCGTGATGCCGAGCCGGTGGGCGGCCTGCTCCACCCGGCGCGCAATTTCGGCTGCGGCGACTCCGCGCACCTCCAGGCCGAACGCGATGTTGCCCCGCACCGAGAGGTGGGGGTAGAGGGCGTGGCTCTGAAACACCATGGCGACATCGCGGTCGCCGGGGGACAGCTGCGTGACGTCGCGGTCGCCGATGAGGATCTCGCCCGCGCTGGGGCTTTCGAGTCCAGCGACGCAGCGCAGCACGGTCGTCTTGCCGCATCCCGAAGGCCCGAGCAACACGAAGAACTCGCCGTCGCGTACGTCGAGCGACACGTCCGCGACCGCCTGCGTGCCGCCGGGATCGTACGTTTTGGCGAGACCGCGCAGTGTGACGGACGCCATGCCCGGGCGGTCCTAATGCCGGCTCGGAAGCCTGAAATCGACGGGGATCTGGAAGCGGACGCGCACGGCGCGGCCGGCCACGCGGCCGGCGGAGAAGCGCGCGCCGCCGACGTAACTTTTCGCCGCCTCGTTGAAGCGCGGATCGGTGCTCTCGATCACCCGGATCGACCCCTCCTCGACCCGGCCGGTCGTGTCGATGACGGCCTCGACCACGACCCGCCCGGTGATCCGGGCGAGCAGCAAGGAGGCGGGATAGGTGACGGGCGGCCCCGCGATGGGATGAGGCTGCTCCTCCACGTCGTTCTCACCGTAGACGTCGCCCGCGATGTGGAGCGTGACGGGCGGGAGAGCGGCATGGGAGAATTCGACCGGAATGTCGATCGCGACCTGTACCACGCGTCCGCGCACGCGTGCGGGGCGAAACAGCATCTTGCGCACGAGGGCGTCGCCCGCGCGGCCCAATGCTGAATCGGGCGCCGCCACCACCCGTACCGTCGCCGGCTCGGGGTTGCCCGCGGTGTCCACCACGAGCCGAACCACCACCGCTCCGTCCACGCCGGTGAGGCGTGGATCGTCGGGATAGTGAAGCGGGGGCGTGAGCACGATTTCCGGCCGCTCGTCGACCTCGCTCAGCGCATACACCCGCTCGGGCGACGGCGGTGGGGGCACGAAGGGCGGCGCCCCGCACGACAGCCTCGTGAGCGCGAGGGCGATCAGGGCGAGGCCGCGCCCGCCGCTCACAGCGACGCGATCTGGCGGAGCAACGCGGCGTCGTCGCGCCTGGCCCCGAGCTCCGCTTCGACGTGGCGCCAGCGCAGGATCCCCTGTCTATCGACCAGGAAGTAGGCGCGCGTCGAAAAGAAACGGTCCAGCAGGAGCGTCCCGTACGCACGGCTCACGTCCCGCTTGAAGTCGCTCAACAGGTCTTGGCGCATGGCGTATTTCGCCTTGTACTCCTTGAGCGTGGGCACCGAGTCCACGCTGATTGGCAGCACCACCGTGTCCGCGCGCTCGAATGCCGCGTAGTCCTCGCTGAACGCACAATTCTCCGCCGTGCAGGTGCTCGTGAACGCGAGCGGGAAGAACGCCAGCAGCACGTGGCGCCGGCCACGGAAGCTCGAGAGCGTGACGTCACTCCCCGCGGTGGACGGAAGCGTGAAGTCGGGCGCGGTGGTCCCCACACGGGGGCCAGCTGGGGAGGGGGAGGGGGAGGTGACGGTCACAACGCGGGCTCCTTGGCTCCGGCTCGGGACGCGGAACGGATCGCGACGCTCTGGGGTTACGACAGTACACAATGTCATCGCGCAAGACTCGGCGGGCAACCGGCGGGCGTGTGGGTTTGAAATCGGCATGCGGGGCGTGCATCTTTCCCGCGGCCCGCCACCCAGCCACAAAAGAGGAGTGGCCGACCAATGGGACAGAGCGTAAAGGATCGCACGACCGGTCAGACCGCCAAGGAGCGGACCATGGCGCATACCCTGCCGCCACTGCCGTACGATTTCGGGGCGCTCGAACCCTACATCGACGCCCAGACGATGCAGATCCACCACGGGAAACATCACCAGGCGTACGTCAACAACTTGAACGCCGCGCTCGACAAACACCCCGAGCTGCACAAGAAGACACTGGAGGACCTGCTGCGCGGCATCAACGACATCCCCGAGGACATCCGCACGGCGGTGCGCAACAACGGCGGCGGCCATCACAATCACTCGCTGTTCTGGACGATCATGGCGCCGGCCGGCAAGGGCGGCGGCGGCGAGCCGAGCGGCGCACTCGCCGATGCGATCAAGAAAAGCTTTGGCGACTTCGCCAAGTTCAAGGAGCAGCTGGCGGGCGCCGCGACGACCCGGTTCGGCAGCGGCTGGGCCTGGCTCGCTCTCGCGGGTGGGAAGCTCGAGTTGTTCAGCACCGCGAATCAGGACAGCCCGCTCATGGACGGCAAGATTCCCGTACTCGGCCTCGATGTGTGGGAGCACGCCTACTCCCTCAAGTACCAGAACCGCCGGCCGGATTACGTGACGGCGTGGTGGAACGTCGTGAACTGGGCTGAAGTGGGAAAGCGTTACGAGGCCGCGAGGACGTAGGAACGGCCAAGGCTAGACGCGCAGACGCACAGGGGTGGACAGCAACGTGGGGTCAGGAAGGCGTTCCTGGCCCCTCGTCGCTCACAGGTGGAGATTGACAACGGGGAGGATCTTGAAGGGCGCCCGGTTGTTCTTCGCCCGGTTCAGGACGCCGACCTGGACGCCGTGCAGCTCGTACGCGGAGTTATAGAGTCCGATCGTCAGCCCGCGTTGGGGGCCGCGCACCCGGTTGTAGGCGCTGACGGCCAGCCCGGTCGGCGCGCGACTGTCCACACTGTATCCGGCGATCCCGACCCCGCGCACCGCGGCGTTCGCCACGACCGCCAGCCCCCCGATCGCGACACCGGTGAGGCGGCCGTTCGTGACCACGGCAAGACCTCCGATCGCGATACCGCTGATCGAGCCGTTCGCCACCGTGCCGAGTCCCGCGACGCCCACACCGGTGATGTCACGATTGGCGACCGTGCCGAGGCCCGCGACCGCCACCCCGACGATGTCCGCATTCGCCACCGTGCCGAGGCCGGCGACGGCGATGCCCGTGATGCGTCGGTTCGCCACGGTCCCGAGACCGCCCAGGGCGATACCGCTGATGTCGCGGTTCGCGACGGTGCCGAGCCCTCCCACGACGAGGCCGCCGAAATCGCCGTTCGACACGGCGCCCAGTCCGCCCACGGTCACCCAGCGCGCCCGTCGCTCGGCCACGACCCTCGAGCGCGTGAATGGCATCAACCGTTTACCCGCGGCGCGTTGCCGATGCTGATGCCCCAATCGTGGATCGTGAGCCCGACGTGGAAGTGACCGGTGGCGCTCGAGTCCTGCGCGACGAGAGGAGTGGAGAGAGAAGCGATGACGAGGCACACCCGGCGGAATCCGGTCGTCACGGCGGTCCAGTGCGCTGGAGGATCAGGTCCTACGGGGGTCGCGGCCCCCGCGTTTCACTCGTCCAGCGCCTCGGTGAACACCTCAGCCGTCCCATCTTCGGCGTAGCGCACCGTGACCCGCCAGGGGCGGCAGCACACCTGGCAGTCCTCCACGTACTCCTGCACCGAGCCCCCTCCAGGGTCGAGCCCGAGCTCGTTGGCCTCCCCGCAGTGCGGGCACACGACCAGCACCTCGCTTTCGGCCGTGCCGTCGCCGAGCGGGAAGTCCTCGTCATCGAGCGGATCGACGTCCGGATCGGGGGGAGGCGTCACCGTGAGCCGTACACCGAGGTCGTACCGTTCTTGTCGAAGGTGAGGATGTAATACTTGGCCGGCGCGTCCGATTCCATCCCCGGCGACCCGGCCGGCATGCCCGGAACGGCCACTCCCGCAATCCCGGGCCGCTCCTTGAGCAGGCGTTGGATCACGTCGGCGGGAACGTGCCCTTCGACAACGTAGCCGTCCACGATGGCCGTGTGGCATGCGGTCAGCTTGCGCGGCACCCCGTAGCGCTCCATCACGCCGGCGAGGCTCGACGTATCGTGCACCGTCACCCGGAATCCCGCGGCCTGCACGTGCTCCACCCACTTCTTGCAGCAGCCGCAGCTCGGGCTCTTGTACACAACGACTTCCGGTCCGGGCGACGGCGCCGCGACGGCGAGGCCCGCGACGCCGATCACGGTCGCGGCGAGCGCCAGAGCGCCCCTGTGGCGTGGACCGATCATGCGACTCCCTCCGTGGCGCGGGACAGCGTGTCCAACATCGCCTCGTGCAGCGCGCCGTTCGAGGTCACGAGGCTCCCGGTGTAGATCGAGCGCTCACCGCCCAACCCGGTGGCGCGGCCGCCTGCCTCCTCCACGATCACCTGGAGCGCGGCGACGTCCCACGGGTGCATCACGGGCTTTTGCTCAACGCGCAGCCGCTTCGTGCCGAAGAATGTGAGGGCGATCTCGTCGGCGCGATCGGCGATGTCGCCGAGCAGGGGGAGCCAGTCGCTGGGCCGCACCGGGTCAGGGACGCTGAATCTTCGCCGGCTGGAACAGCGGGAGGTACTGCCCGTACCCGTCCGTTTCGAGCCGCTCCAGGGGAATGAACCGCAGCGCCGCGGAGTTCATACAGTAGCGTAACCCGGTGGGAGCGGGCCCGTCGTCGAACACATGTCCGAGATGGGAATCGGCGTGCGCCGAGCGGACTTCGGTGCGCACCATAAAGAGGGAGCGATCCGTTTTCTCGCGGATGTTCTCGGGGTCGAGCGGCTTGGTGAAGCTGGGCCAGCCGGTCCCGGAATCGTACTTGTCGAGGGAGCTGAAGAGCGGCTCGCCCGAGACGACGTCCACGTAGATCCCGGGCTGGTGGTTGTCCCAGTACTGGTTGTTGAACGCCCGCTCGGTGGCATCACGCTGCGTCACCTCGTACTGCAGCGGCGTGAGCGTGCGCCGCAGATCGCCGTCGCTCGCCTTCTTGAAGTCCATGGGATGCCATCCTGTCGGTCGAGCCGCGGGAGCGGACGTTTGCGCGGGTGCGGCGCCCGCGCCCAGCAGTATCAGGGCCAGCCAGGCCGGCACTGCACCCTTCGTCGTAAGCACCACGTGATCACCTCCGGAACGTGGAGCGGATGGGATTCGAACCCACGACCCCCTGGTTGCAAACCAGGTGCTCTCCCAGCTGAGCTACCGCCCCATAATAGGACAGTAAGATAGCGAGTAGAATGCAGCGGGGCAGAATGGGCAACGACTAGACGCGTAGACGCACAGTGGTGAACAGCGCCGAGGCGGCAGGCCTACCTGTCTCCTCGCGCTGTTCTCCCCGGTGCGTCTGCGCGTCTAGCCTTTGCCTTTCCCGTGCCCCCACGGCCAGATTCTCCAGGGTGAGACGCCTGACCGTCGTGTGCGTGATGGTGATCGCATGCCAGCCAGCTCCTCCCCCCCTCCGGCTCGGCACGACCTACACCGTCCAACAATCCGGCGTCCTCGCCGTGCTCGAGTCGCTCTGGACCGGCCCGCGATTCACCACCGTCGTCGCGCCCTCGGGCCAGATCCTGCGCGCCGCGGCGAACGGGGATCTCGACGTCGTGATCACGCACGCTCCGGCGCTGGAGCAGCGCGTGCTGGTCGACCCCGGACACGCCCTGCTCCGCTGCCCCCTCGTCGCCAGCCGGTTCGCGATCGTCGGACCAGCGGCGGATCCCGCGCGCGTGGCCGCAGCCCCGTCGGCCGCCGCGGCATTCCGTCGCATCGCCGCGATGGGCGGCCCATTCGTGTCGCGCGGCGATTCGTCCGGAACGCACGTGAAAGAGCTGGCCCTGTGGCAGGCGGCGGGAGTGACGCCCGCAGCGCGCTGGCGTGTCGAGTCGGGAGCCGACCAGGCAGCCACGCTTCACCTCGCCGACGAGCGCGACGCCTACGCCCTCGGCGACCTGCCCACATACGCCAAGCTCCGGGACTTGAGCCTGCGGGTTCTCTTCGTGGCCGATACGGCGCTCACCAATCCTTACACGTTGTACGTAACGCGCCATCCGAGCGCCGCGGCGACCGCGGGCGCGTTCGCGCGCTGGGCAACACAGGCAGGCCGGGCCGCGATCGTTGGATTGCGCCTCCCCGACGGCAGGCCGGCGTTCGACCCCCTAGCGGGCGGATGCGCCGCGGTCGCTACCGGGCAATGGTGACGGCGCGGCTTCCCGGCAGCAGCGTGGCAAACGACGCGTCCGCAACATCCAGAATCGCCGCGCTGTAGGCGCTCGGCTGGGCCTTGCCGGGGACGGCGAGGCGCAGCAAGGCTCCATCGGAGAGATGCCCGGTGATGATGGCACGCCACCGGGTGGAGGACAGTCGTTGCGTGAACAGTCGATAGGTCGAACCAGCCGGCGCCAGCACGCTGTCGATGCGCGCGCTCGTGTCGGCTCCGACGAGCTGCAGCAGCATCGCCCGATCGGTCGATCCCGCGTTGGCGAGCTGCGCCAAGAGGGTCGCCGAGGCGGGGGCGGCGGGTTCACTGCAGCCGGTCGCGGCCATCGCCCAGGCCACGCCCAGCGCCGTCAGATATCGCTTCATGGTCGTGCCCTCGCGGCCGTGACGGCCGGGCCTGGCGCTGGCACCTGCCCGGTGCGGACGAGCCAGCGCAGGAAGTCGCCGATGTCGAACGAGTTGTTGTGATTGCCCTGCAAATCGAGGTAGCGGGTCTGGTCGTCAATGGCTGGCACCTGACCCTGGAACTCGAGATTCAGCACCTGCTGCAGCGTGAGGGCCGGTTCCGCGACGTGCAGGGTCATTCCCCGCCCCGTCGTCTGCGTCCCGTCGGTCACGCCGACCTGGAACGTGTATGTCCCCGTGTCGGTGGGCCAGCCGCTCAACACGCCGCCCTGTGAGAACGTCATGCCCGGCGGAGGCGCACCGGACGTCACCGTCCAGGTGTAGGTGCCCGAGCCACACGCTGCGGTGATGACGGTGTTGTACGCGAATCCCCACAGGGCCCCGGGAAGCCGCGGCGCCGTGGTCACCGCCAGCGACTGGGGACCCGTGTTCAACACGAAGCGGACGGCGCCGTTGGGCGCGATCTGGCTGATCGTGTCGAGGCTGAAGCCGGGACAGCCGGTCGAGTTGAGGCCGTCGCTCGGCAGCGTGGTGATGGAGAGCGTCGCGTTCCCGGTCGTGCCGGGATACAGATCCCCCGCGTCGCCGCGATCCGAGCAGCCGACGAGCGGGGCCCCCGGATAGCAGCGACTCGCGGGGTCCGCGTCGAGGTTGCCGAATCCATCCGCCTGGACCGGCTCGAGGCCGTGAATCAGGCCCACGTTCACATGGTTGAAATCGTTGTTGGGGCCCGGTGTGTTGAGACCCTCGGCCAGCTGCGCCGAGTCCACGTGCCAGACGAGCAAGCCGCCGCCGCACGAGCCGGGTGGATTCGCGGAGGCGTACCAGACCCGGCAGTGGTAGCGAATCATCGCGCTGTCCGACAGCACGCCCTGGCGGTTCTCCAGCAGGAAGTATTCACCGCGCGGGTTCGATCCGCCGACGGGGACGAAGAGCGCGGTGTCCACGCCTGGTTTCGCCGGACCGAACGTGTACGCCCCGCCGGTGGTCAGGGGCGTGACGATCACCCAGCCAAGCTCGCCGAGGGACCACCCGTCCATGCGCGAGGGACTGGACGGAGACGTGTAGTTCCCGCTCCCCATCAGACTGAACTCGCCGACGCCCTCGCTCGCGCCGTCGGTGTCGTACAGGTCGGGGAGCCCGAATCCGTGTCCGGTTTCGTGCGCCACCGTGCCGATCGGCATGATCGCGGTGGTGTCGCATCCGGTTGCGCCACCGACGCCGCTTTCGAGGATGTAGTCGGCCACCTTCACGTTCACGGTCTGCCCGTTCACCACGGTGGTCGAGTGCGTCACATACGGCCCCAGGGCGAAGCGATGTGACCACAGATGATTGTTGCCCTTCGGGCCGCACGCTCCGTCGAGCGCCGGCTGCATGAACGCCACCAGATCGACGAAGCCGTCGCCATCGCTGTCGTATTGCGTCCAGTCGATCTGGTTGTCCAGCTTGCGCAGCGCCTCGGTCAGCCCGCTTTGCATGCGCGCCCTCGCATTGGGGGAGAACAGGCCGTTGCAGTCGGTCGAGCCTGTGTACGGGTTACCGCTGCAGGTACCGGGCACTCCCGTGTACGTCACCTCGTTGGAATCGAGCGCGGCGTAGCCGTAGGTCTGCCCCTGCACGGTCAACAAGCCGTTGGACAGCTGGGCGTAGTACGACGCGTAGGTGTACGGGCGGCCGGCGGAAGCGCCGGTGGGCGCCGGCGCGAACAGGACGTCGTCGAACTGACTGGTGGGTCGGATCTCGCTCGCCGGCGTGTTCTTGAACCGAAACAGGATGGCCGGCACGCGCAGCACGCCGGAGACGACGGGCCCGGCCGCGAGCGGCGCGCCCTGCACCCGGGGAGCGCGTCCACCGGTCACGAGCGGCGCGTTCAACGCCGGAAAGTTCCGTTGCCCGAGCAGCTGCTGGCGGGCGCTCCGCACGGCGCGCGCCCGCTTGCGCCACACGCCGTCCTTGCGGAAATCCAACCCGCGAATCTCGCGGCGCACGCGCGGCGGGCCCTGCTGGGCCCGGCCGGCGGCGGGGAGGCACACCGCGGCGAGCACTGTCAGAAACAGCGTGTGACCAGAGTTCACGCGGATACTCCTGGGATCCTCGAAAAGGGACGGGCGCGACCTTCCATTCTAGAGCGCCGCCGACTGTGCAACCGTGTGATGGCTCACACCGCGCCTGGCGAGTACTACCCCGAGCAGCATGAATCCGATCACGCCCCCCACGACCTTCCCCTCGTACAGCCACGGATGCACCTCGTCGGCGGGAGGCACGAACCCGAGCACGATGGACAAGAGGACCGCGGCGAGACCGACCAGCCCCACCAGCGCGGTGCCGGGCGTCCGCTCGCGACGCAACCGCAGATACGTCGCAAACAGGTAGAGATACGGAATGAAATACAGGATCAAGGTGGTCTGCGTGAGCACGAGGTAGGCGCTCTTGACGCTCGAGCCGACCAGGCTCGCGATCACAAAGAGGGTCGCGATCGCACCCTGGACGAGCAGCCCGACGTGCGGCGTTTGCCAGCGCGGATGGATCCGGCCGAACGCCGGCGGCAGCGCCCCGTCCACGCCGGCGACGTACGGCAGGCGAGCCGAGCCGGCGAGCCACGCCCCCACCCCGCCGAGATTGCCCAGCACCAGGAGGATCGCCACGAGCCCCGCCACCGGGGCGAGCCACCCCGCGCCCAGCCGCTGCACCAGCGCGGCCGTCGCCTGCGGCATGCCGTTGGTGATGCTCACCGTGTCCGGAGGCAGGGCGATCAGCATCGCCCCCGTGCCGAGCACGTACATCGCCACGATCGCGAATCCGGAGAGCAGCACGCCGCGTCGCAGGGTCGGCGCGGCGTCGTGAATCTCGTCGCCCAGCGTGGGCGCGAGCTCGAGTCCCGCGAAGGCGAACGTCATGGTCGCGAACAGATTGATCGACGGGAGGTCGAATCGTGCGGGGACGAGCCCGCGCGCGGCGAGCGGCGTCGCGCTGCCGCGCGTGACCGCGGACCACACGGCGAGCAGGACGAAGATCAGCGCGGGAAGCCAGGTGCCGTATCCCCCCAGGTTCTGCAACCGCTTCCCGACCTGCAGGCCGACCACGTTCACGCCCACCGCGAGCCACAGCCCGGCGAGCGACAGCGCCGCGATGAACACGGGATCGTCGCCCAGGTGCACGAAGCGCGGGCCGGCGGCGTAGGCGGCGATCGCCGCCGTCGCGACGAGCAGCGAAGGAAAGTAGAACAGGTTGTTCACCCAGTATCCCCACCCTGCTACGAACCCGTGCAGCGGTCCGAACGCCCGCCGCACCCAGCGGTAGATCCCGCCCGCCGCGGGATCGATGTCGGCCAGCTCCCGCACGGCGACCGCCGAGGGCAGAAAGAACACGATCATGGCTAGGAGCCAGAGGCCGAGACTGGCGAGCCCGAACTGGCTCGCGGCGGTGGTGAGCCAGCGCAGCCCAACGATGGCGCTGATGTTGAAGAGCACCACGTCGCGCAGCCGCATCACGCGGGGGAGCTGCTGGCTCACGTCACGGACCGGTGGGATGCACGCGCGCCGCCAGCCAGCCGACGCCCACGCCGAGCGCCGCGCCGCCCGCGACGTCCGTCGGAAAGTGCTTGCCGGCGGAGACCCGCAGTGCCGCGACGCCCAGCGATGCCGCATACAACAAGACGGCGTTGCGCGTGCGGTGGGGCAGCCGCTCCCGACCGGCCATCACCACGTACGCGGTGCTCGCGGCGAAGGCGAGCGCCGCGTGCCCCGAGGGAAACGAACGCCGGCTGTCGACGTCTGTAGCGGCCGCCGCCGCGTCAGCCGTGTAGAGCACCGGCCGGCTGCGGTGCGCCAGCACCTTGAGCCATTCGGACGCCGCCAGCGTCCACGCCAGCGCGTTGGCGTACACGACCGCGTGACCCCGCACCTGGGCCGGCGTGGCTCCCGCGAGCGACGCCAGCCCCGAGCCGGCGACGACGCCCGCGAGCAGCACGCTGCTCGCGGTCCCGGCGGACCCCGAGAAGGTGTGCAGCGCCGCGTGATCGATGCCGGGCAGCGAGGCGGGGTCGCACGGCGGGCAGGGCGGCGCGCCGCGGGGCAGCCCCGCGACTTGGGGAATGACGGACAGCCCACCGGCGACCAGCACCGACGCCGCATCCCACCAGGCGACGCGATACGGGTCCTGTGTCGCCGCCGGTTGCGCGGCGACGGTCAACAAAGCGATCGCCACGGCCAGCGGGCGCATCGCCTTCAACTTACGTTCCGAAGGGAGGACGTGCTGACGCGTCGCATCTCTCGTGCCCTTGCGGTTTTAGGTCACCGCCACTAGCATGTAGGCTGCATTTTCCCATCACCGCCCTGGGGGCCCCGTGCACACCGAGACCCTGCAGCACGTCGCATTGTTCGATAAGTGCAAAACCTTCACCAAGGCCCGGGAGCTGCAGGCTGCCGGCCTGTACCCGTATTTCCGGCCGATCTCGCACTCGGAAGACACGGTCGTCGTCATCGAAGGCAAAGAGCGGATCATGATGGGCTCCAACAACTATCTGGGGCTCACCCATCATCCGGAGGTGCTCGCGGCCGCCAAGCAGGCGCTCGAGCGCTACGGGTCGGGCTGCACTGGCAGCCGGCTCCTGAACGGCACGCTCGATCTGCACGAGCGGCTGGAGCAGGAGCTGGCCGAGTTCTTCGGTAAGGAAGCGTGTCTCGTCTTCTCGACGGGCTACCAAGCGAACCTCGGCCTGATCTCTGGACTCGTGGGTCGGGGCGACGTGGTGTTCCTCGACAAGCTCGACCACGCGTCGATCGTGGACGGCGCCAAGATGTCCTACGGTGAGACCGTGCGCTTCAACCACGGCGACCTGGGCAGCCTCGAGCGCAAGCTGCAGCACGCGTCCCCGGGTACCGGCATGATGATCATCGTCGACGGCGTCTACTCGATGGAAGGTGACATCGCCGACATTCCGAATCTGCTCAAGATCGCGCAGAAGTACGGCGCCGCGCTCGCGATCGACGACGCCCACGCCGTGGGGGTGCTCGGCCCCAAGGGCGACGGGACCGCCGCTCATTTCGGTCTCACCGACGAGGTGGACCTTATCGTGGGCACGTTCTCCAAGTCGCTCGCCTCGATCGGCGGCTTTGCGGCGGCCTCCGAGAGCGTCATCCACTTCCTCAAGCACCACTCGCGGCCGCTCATCTTCACGGCCGCGCTGCCGCCCGCCAACACTGCGGGCGTGCTCGCGGCGCTCCACCTGCTACAGCGTGAGCCCGAGCGCCGCGACTGCCTCTGGGCCAACACGCGGCGGCTGCAGGAGGGATTGCGGTCCATCGGGTTCGACATCGGCCCCAGCCAGACGCCGATCGTGCCGGTGCTCATCGGCCCGCTCGAGACGACGTTCCTGTTCTGGCGGAAGCTGTTCGAGGCGGGCGTGTTCACCAATCCGGTGGTGCCGCCCGCCGTGCCGCCCTCGCAGTGCCGGCTGCGGACCAGCCTGATGGCGACGCACACGGCGCAGCAGATCGACCACGCGTTGGAGGTGTTCGCCCGGCTCGGCAAAGAGCTGGGGGTCATCTGAGCCTTCCGGAGATCGCGCCCGTCAGCGACGGGCGCGGTCTCGCGCAGTTCATCGCCTTCCCTTACGACCACTACCGCGGCGATCCGCTGTGGGTCCCGCAGCTGCGGATGGACGTCCGCACCCTGCTCACGCCCGCCAAGAACCCGTTCTTCCAGCACGCCCAGGCGCAGTATTTTGTGGCGCGGGTCAAAGGTCGGACCGTCGGGCGAGTCGCGGCCATCAAGAACGACGCGCATACGCGGGAACACGGTGACCGCGTCGGCTTCTACGGCTTCTTCGAATGCATCGACGATCCGGCGGTGGCGCGGGCCCTGTTCGACACCGCCGCCACCTGGCTACGCGAGCGTGGCCTGCGGGTGATGCGCGGGCCCATGAGTCCCTCGGTCAACGACGAGTGCGGCCTGCTGGTCAAGGGCTTCGACACGCCGCCCACCCTGATGATGCCCCACAACCCGCCGTACTACGTCGGCCTGCACGACGGCTACGGCTTCGCCAAGGCGAAAGACCTGCTCGCCTTCGAGAGCCCCGACGCCCGGATGCCCGAGCGCATCGCGCGCGCGGCCACCGTGATCGCCGAACGCAAGCACATCACACTGCGGCCGTTGAACATGAAGCGCTTCAAGCAGGAAGTGGAGCTGGTCAAGGCGCTCTACAACCGGGCCTGGGAGAAAAACTGGGGCTTCGTTCCCCTCACCGACGCCGAGATCGATCACCTGGCCAAGCAGCTCAAGGCGATCGTGGAGCCAGACTTGGTGTGCTTCGCGGAGCGCGAGGGTGACGTGATCGGATTCGCCGTGGCGCTCCCCGATTTCAACGTGGCCTTGAAGCACAATCCCTCGGGGCGCCTGTACGGACTGCCGAAGATTCTCTGGTACGCGCGTAAGATTCATCGCTGCCGCATCCTGCTGCTCGGCACGCTGAAAGAGTACCGCATGAGCGGCGTGGACGCCCTCATGTACCATTGGATCTGGACCAAGGGCGCGATCCACGGCTATCACTGGGGCGAAGGCGGCTGGATCCTCGAGGACAACGTCCCGATGGTGAACGCCGCGCTGCAGCTCGGCTTTCGTCCGTACAAGACGTACCGGATCTACGACAAGTCGCTGTGAGGGCGTTCGTCACCGGCGGGACAGGCTTCGTCGGTGCGCACCTGGTGCGGGCGCTCCGGGCCCAGGGCGACGCGGTGACGTGTCTGATCCGTACACCCGCCAAAGCGGGGGCGCTGGGGTGGACCGACATTCGGCTGGTGCAGGGCGACCTGGACGACGCGCGCGCCCTGCGCGACGGCTGCGCCGGCGCGGAGGTGATCTACCACGTCGCGGGACGCATCAGCGCGCGCGGTCTCGACGAGTTCATGCGGGCCAATCGCGACGGCACGGCCAACGTGCTCGAGGCCGCGGCCGAACAGCCGCCGCGGCGGTTCGTGCTCGTGTCGTCGCTCGCGGCCGCCGGCCCGACGCGCCCGGGAGCCCCGATCGATGAGACGCGGCCGCCGTCCCCGGTCACGCCGTACGGCCAGAGCAAGCTCGCGGCGGAAGTGCTGGTGCGGGCGATGGCGTTTCCCTGGACCATCGTGCGCCCGCCGACCGTGTACGGCGAACGGGATCGCGAGGTGCTCAAGCTGTTCAAGCTGGCGCGGCTCGGGCTCGCCCCGGTGTTCGGTGACGGATCCCAGGAGCTGTCGGTCATCTACGCAGGGGATCTGGCGCGCGCGCTGGTGGCGGCCGCCGCGTCCGCCACGGCGAATCGCGTGTACTACGCCGCTCACCCCACGGTGACCACCAGCGGCGGGCTGGTCCGGGCGATCGGGCGCGCGGTCGGCCGCGAGCCGCGCGTCGTCCCGCTGCCCGCCCCCGTGGTGCGCGGCCTGCTGTGGATGATCGGCTCGGTCGCCCACCTGGCGGGCCGGGCGACGCTGCTCTCGTCGGACAAAGCGGCCGAGTTCCTCGCCCCGGCGTGGACCTGCCGCCCCGAGGCGCTGATGCGCGACACGGGATGGCGCCCCGAGACCGACCTCGAAACCGGACTGCGACGAACCGCGCAGTGGTACCGGAAAGAGGGGTGGTTGTGACGACATCGTGGTACGATGCTACGATGCTACGTCTTACGTCGCTACTGGCAACGTGGCGTCGTAGCGTCGTACAACGGTTCGCAGCCGTGGACGTCGTCACCCTCGTCTACATCGCCGTCGCGACCGCCGCGGTACTGGCGTTCTCCGGCCACGATCACGCCGGCTGGAACCTGCTGCTCACGGCGCACGCACTCATCCTGGTCCTGGTGCTGATCGCCCCCGCGGCGCGGCAGGCGGGCCCCGTGGGTCGATTCCTCGGGGACTGGTACCCCATGCTGCTGCTGGGCGGGTTGTACGCGGAGGTCGGCGTCCTCAACGTGGACCTCGCCTACCAGCACGACCTGGCCGTCCAGCGGCTCGAGCTGTGGGCGTTCGGCTCCCAGCTCTCGTATCGCTGGATTCGCGAGATGCCGAACCCGCTGCTGTCGTGGTTTCTCCACGGCTGTTACCTCGCCTACTACGCCATTCTGTACGCTTCGCCGCTCGGGCTGTGGTTGAGCGGTCGCCGCGCCGCGGCACGGCACACCATCTTCGCCGTGATGATCACGTTCTATCTGTGCTACGTGGTGTTTCTGTTTTTCCCGGTGGCGGGACCGCGCTACGCGTTCGATCTCGCGCACAACGCGGCGACGGACGTGTGGCCGGCGCGGGCGACGCAGTGGCTGCTCGACCGCGGCGACTCGTGGGGCGCGGCGTTTCCGTCGTCGCACGTCGCGGCCGCGGTGGTGGCGGCCGTGTGCGCGCTGCGCTACTGGCGTCGCCTGGGACTGGTGCTCACGCCGTTTACGATCGGGCTGGTGCTGTCGGTCGTGTACGGGCAGTTTCACTACGCGGTGGATGCGGTCGCGGGCCTGATCGTGGCGGGCGCGGTGCTCGCCTCCCACACCATCTACTACGCGACCGCGCCCGTCCCCGCGCCGGCGCTCGCCGAGCGCGGGCTCGAAACCGGCCGGGCCTAGCCGGGGAGGGCCGCCGCGCGCGAGGCGACCGTGTCGAGGTCCCCACCGAGGGCGTCCATCTTCCGCTGAAACCGACAGTCGATGATCAGCAGTCCGACCACGTACGCCGTCAGATTGACCAGGAAGATCACGCTGAAAATGAGCGGGTACGGCAGCCACACTCCGAAGTAGAGCGCGAACCGCTTGACCCCGGGGTCGAGCTTCGAGCGATCGGCGATGCTGGTCATCAGCAGGATCGCGGCGAGCGCGAGCAGCACCAGCCGCCACGAGACCAGGCCGGCCGAGGCGAGCCCCGCGAAGATCGCCGCCTCGGAGGCGCGGTCGAGCTGCGTGTCGAGCCGCCGCCCGGCGGCCGACGCGAGGCCGTACGCCCGCGCGATCCCGCCGTCGATCCCGTCCACAACCTGTCCCAGCGCCATGAGGGCCAGCCCCACGCCGAGGCGTCCGGCCGCGAGCGCCACGCCGGCTGCCGCGCTCGCCCCGAACGCGGCCCACGTCACGTGCGCGGGCGACAGACCGAGTGTCTCGTGACACAGCCGCAGTAGCGGGCGGAGCGCGCGGTCGGCGCCCCGTCCGATCGCGGGCGCGAAGTCAAACACGGTGACGGTACCAGTAGAGGGCCGCGTAGCCCGCGAGCAGCAGCACGAACAGCGTGCCTTCCTTGAGCTTGTCGGGCACCGTGACGAGCCACCCGCGCGTCACCCACGTCGAGTAGGGGTACAGCGGCATCTTCTCGAAACGCACGCTGTAATCCATCGCGACGTGGATCGCGAAGAACAGGAGCGGCACGACGCTGCCGAGAAACACGCACAGCGGCACGATCCACAAGAGGGCCACCGGCTCCTGCAGTGACGAGCGCCAGTAGTAGCCGCGTTTGTCCCGCAGCCCCACCGCGCGGAGATAGAACGGCGCCTTGACGACGTGGTCGATGTCGACGCCCATCCCGAAGGCGTAGGCAAGCACCCTGTCGCGCCCCTCGAGTCCCATCGCCTGCACGCCCAGCGTGGTGGCGAGGAAGTGCGTGAAGACCGTCATGGCGTCGCGGCGCCCGCCGGGGCCGGCCGGCGGCCGGAGAGCCAGACGAGGCCGACGCCCGCGCCGATCCACACGAGATCGCGCACCCGGCTCACGATGGCGGTGTACACGCCGAGTGCCGGGTCGAGGCCCAGGAGCTGAAACAGGAGGTAGAGCGAGCCCTCCTTCGTGCCCGCCTCGAACGGCACGACAAACAACACGTTTTGGACGAGCTGCGTGAGACCGCCGATGACGTAGGCCCGCGCGTACCCGATGTCGAGTCCCACGGACAAGGCGATGAGCAGGTACTCGGCCATGAAGAGGCAACGACTGGCGTATTCCAGCGCCAGGGCCAGCAGGAAGCGGCGTGGGCTCGAGTGGTAAAACTGGGTGATCTGCTCGTCCATCGAGGCCAGCGTGGCGCGCTTGGGCTCGAGTCGCCGGGCCAGCCGGTCGAGCAGCGGGACCCGGTGCAGCAGGTCGAGTGCGCCCGCGAGCATGCCCCGCTGGTGACCCGTGAGGAGCAGCAGCGTCAGGGCGGCGAGCGCCAGGAACGCGCCTGCCAGGAGCGCGACGATGACCGGGGACCGGGGCAGGAAGATGATGCCCAGCACCACCGCCGTGAGGAAGCTCAGCAGCATCCCGAAGGTGTGCAGCATCTGATAGATCACCGCCGACCCGGCGGCACGCCGCAGCCCGAGCCAGGGTGCGACGGCGGCGATCTTGAACGGCTCGCCTCCCACATTGACGAGCGGGGTCATGAAGTTGAGCGAGAAGCTGGCCACCGTGATGGCCCACGCCCGCCAGTACGGCGGGCGGCTCGGCTCACCGGCCATCACGAGCCACCACGCGCCGGCGTTGCACGCGCACACCGTGCCGTACAGCAGCAGGATGGGGACGAACATCCAGCCCGTGTGGCGCGCGTCCGCGAGCAGCGCCCCCACTCCGATGCGCGCCACCAGGTAGGCGAACACCGCGGAGCCGACGACGAACAGCAGGGCCTGGAGCCGACGACTCACACGCCGTCCGGGATCGCCACGGTCGCGCCGCTCCGGGCCGCCGCATACGCGTGCTCCACGACGCTCGCCACACGTCCGATATCGTCCAGGAATCGCGTGCCGGCGTCGCCCGCGTCGAGTGCGGCGACGAACGTCTCGAACAGGCAGGCGAACCACCGCTGATACGCCGTCTTCTCGAGCTCGGCCGCGAAGTCCAGCCGCTCGACTGCCCCGCCCCGCTCCAGCCGCAGCTCACCGTCCACCCATTCGATCATTCCGGCATCCCCGACGAAGCGGATGCGGTTCTCACGGGCGCGCCCCGCCCAGGTGAAGAACATCGTCGCGAGCCGGTCGGGATACTCGAACCGCAGGGCCGCCGTGTCTTCGACGTCGTAGCCTGCATGCCGCAGCCGGCCGGTCCAGGCGCTCACCGCGGACGGCATGCCGGCGACGTCGAGGAGCTGGTAGACGAGATGCGTGCCGTGATCGAGCAGCACGCCGCCCCGTCCCGCCGCGCTCGTGCCGCGCCACGGCATGCTCGCCCCCCCCGCGGCCCGGCCGGGGTCGGCTGCGAGCCGGTGGACCGAGAATTCCGCCAGGTGCCAGCGACCGATGGCACCGGTCGCGAGCCACTCTTTCACCCGCAGCCACACCGGGTTGTAGCGGTACTGGTGACACGGCATCACGATGCGGCCGCTCGCCCGCGACGCCGCGGCGATCCGCTCGGCCTCTACGCGCGTGAGCGCCACCGGCTTCTCACACACCACGTGGTACCCCTGCTCCAGTCCCCACACGGTGAGCTCGAGATGGGAGGCGGTCGGAGTGCAGATGTCGATGAAGTCGAGCGGAACGAGCTCGCGCAGCGCCGCGTGATCGCGCAGCAGCGGGATCCCGTCCACCGGCGGAACGCCGGGAGCGCTGTCCACGACCGCGACGACGTCGACGCGGGCGCGTAGCGCGGCAGCGCCACGCAGGGCGGGGAGATGAGACTGCCGCGCGATGCCCCCCGCGCCGATCAGGGCTCCGCGGTAGCGGCGCGGTTCAGGTGACGCGGGCGTAGGCATTGTGCTCCGCGTCGAGCAGGCCGCCCAGCGCCGTGGCATTCCACTCGTGCATCCACAGCAGCACCACGAGCACCAGACTCATCCACACCGCCTCGGTCCACAGGAACGCGGACGGGCGTCCCGCCAGCCCCGCGATGCCCAGCACGACGAACCGGATGTTCTGCCCCAACCAGGCGCACAGGGGCAGCACCGCATCCTGGCGCGCGCGGTACTGCCTCCGGAACTGCGGCGACACCCCCCCCTGCCGCAACGCGCGGATGAGCTTCACCGAGCGAGGGAACAGCTGCACCTGTCGCACGATGTAATCGCGGTACACACGCGCCCCGAACCGCTCCAGCCACGAGCCGCGCGGGGCGGGGTCCAAGTCCTCGGGGAGGTCGAGCTCCCCGCGGCCGCCCACGCCGATGTAGAGGTACGCGTTGCGCACGAAGTCGATGGCCGCGCTCTGGAAGGTGTGCGCGAGCCCGGCGGCCGCGACCAGCAGGCAGGCGCCCGGCCACCAGAAGCCCGAGGCGATCAGCCGGTACATCAGATGGAAGTACAGGTTGACGAAGCGCAGGTTGTCGTTGATCCCGTCCAGGGCCCGGCCGAAACGCGTGGACGTGCCCCGCAACCGCGCCAGCTGTCCGTCCGCCGAGTCGAACACGTCGGACACGATAAACAGCGCGAAGCCGATCAAGTTCGTCCCGCGGTCCCGGTAGGCAAACAGGTGTCCGGCGACGAGCCCGATCATGAGCGACCACAGGGTCACCTGGTCGGCGGAGATGCCGGTAGGCTGCAGCGCCCGGGCAATCCGGATCCCAATGGGCCGGAAGAAGTGGAGATCCACCCACTCCTCGACCGACCGCCCCTTATGCGACAAGTCGTTCGGTGGCTTCACTGAGCACGTCCTTCATGATGGCGAGGGCGCCCATCGCCTGGTCTTCCTCGATGACCAGGGGCGGGTTGATGCGGACCTCGGGGTTGTAGATCATCGCCAGCACGCCGCGCGACAACAGCGTGTCGAAAATCCAGCGGGTGGTCTTCTTGTCGAGCAGCGTGCGGGTGCCGGGGACGACGAGGTCCATGCCGAGCAGCAGGCCGCGGCCCCGCACGTCCGACACGATGGGCAGCGTCGCCGGCCAGCGCTTGAGCTCCGCGAGCATGCGGTCGCCCACGCGGCGCGCGTGCTCCACCAGATTCTCCGCGAGGATCGTCTCCACCGTCACGCGCGCCGCCGCGGCCGCCAGCGGATTGCCGCCGTACGACGACGAGCTGCCGCTCGGATTGGCCCACGGCTTCGAGAAGGCGAGCTCCTCGCGCGCGATCACGCCACTCATCGGGAAGCCGCCCCCGAACCCTTTTCCGACGGTCAGGATGTCCGGGAGGACGCCCTCGTGCTCGATCGCGAACATCTTGCCCGTGCGTCCGAATCCCGTGATCATCTCGTCGCAGATCAGCAGCGCGCCCAGCTCGTCGGCGAGCTCACGCAGCAATTGCAGGTAGCCGGGCGGCGGCACGACGTTGCCGGCCGTGCCCTGGATCGGCTCGACGATGATCGCCGCGACGTCCTTGGTAGTCTCGAGCTCGATCTTCTTGCGCAGGAAGTCGACGCAGTGCCACTGGCACGAGGGGAACGTCTTCCCGAACGCGCACCGGGCACACGACGCATATGGAGAGAGGTACGCGCCGGGCATGAGCGGTCCGAGCGCGTGCTTGAAGCTCGATCCCAGGACCGGGAGCACGCCCCCGGTCTTGCCGTGGAACCCGCCCCAGAACCCGATCACTTCCGTATGCCCCGTGCGCGATTTCGCCAGCCGCAGTGCCGCCTCGACGGCCTCGGCCCCACTCGAGTAGAACTGGGTGCGGTTCAGGTCCCGGGGCGCGAGCTCGGCGAGCAGCTTGACCAGCGCCGCCCGGTGCTCGGTCGTGAAGCTCCCCACATGCACCCGGGCGATCT